>LWDU01031818.1_pt1 | contig 84276 bp, 82 predicted proteins | sample 727161 | NCBI WGS metagenome assembly LWDU01 (sample SAMN04566230, study PRJNA314399) | hydrothermal vent metagenome | isolation source: deep sea hydrothermal plume seawater | place: Mexico: Gulf of California, Guaymas Basin | collected 2004-07-11
TTTGGCACACGCCCCCTTGAATCTATGAGGGACATCGCAATCCCTTCGGATTCATCCACATCTAAGAAACTCCTACGTTGGATACTAAACAATCGAGGCATAGATCCTAAGACAATCGAGATGGGGCCAGACATCTCATCAATGCTGGAGAGTTGTGACGGTGCTCTGTTGATAGGTGATCGGGCATTATCGGCAGCATCTCGTAATCCTGAAAATGTTCAATTGGATTTAGGTGCAGATTGGACTCGTATCACAGGTTTGCCTATGGTTTTCGGTGTATTCGCGACTAGGAAAGATAGTCCCAGGGATATCGTTCTTCGAGCTAGGAATGACATGCTTGAACAGTATTCGAAATTCAAGCAAGATGAAGAATGGAGGAATGAGGTAATCATGGCTACATCATTGAATAGCGGACTGTCAGAATCAAGAATATCAGAGTATTTCAGTCGTGAAGTTGAGAATATTCTTGATACAGAGGCAATCAAGGGATTGGAATTGTTCCTGCACGAAGCATGCGGAATGGAAGCGGCAGTAGAATGGGTGCGATTGGACTAATACTCCAGATTCTTACTCTGTACCTAGTCGATGATTACGCTACTCATCATAAATCAGCCAATCTCTGAGCGATTGCTCCCATGGCAACAGCCGTCTCCAAACTGGCCCCAATGCCAGTCAATTCAAATTGATCCGGGCAATTGTCGAGCAGACTCTTTGGCAAACCCTGCCGACCGAGTCCGATGAACACGCAGAGATTTCCATCGAACGTCATCAAATCCACTGAACCACCCACTGGTTGATGGGTCGTTGCAATCGGGTGCCCAACCCTGCCACTCAGAGCATCATCAACAGACAGTAATTGGATTCGTTGGGAAGTAAGGAGTGCGGGCAAATGATTCACACCTGCTGTACCCGATTCCTTCTGGGTCCGTTCACATAATTCCTCTAGATTTTCGGTCGGCCAACCGATTAAGGCAATATCCAAGCCAAATCCCCATGCGATTCCAGCAGCTCTGGCCAAAGCCCGAAGATGTGGTGTCGCTATGGCTCCATCATAGGTTCCAACCAATGCTATGGTATGGCCACGTCTTTCCACTTCCACCTCATCTGATTGCGGGGTTTTCGCTTTAGAATCATACATTGGTACCAACTCCTCTACGCGCCCCTGGTCCCCAAGGTGAACAAAACCCTTCGCAATATTTTTCTTGATGCGAGCAGCCGTGCGTTGATTCAACGAATCCACCTGAGTGGCTGCTTTCTCCAGCAAATCGCGTGCAAATTCAGCGTCGCCGGTTCGGTCCGCTCTCCCTGCAAGCGTGACTGCATATCTAATCGCATTTTCATTGTCGCCCTCCAATGTCTCTGCCAGCGTCCGCACCTCGGCGGGTGTTGAGGCATGGCTGCAAAGTGTTCGAACGATTTCAAAATCAGCCGACTTGAGTAGAGGTAGTGAGAGTTCTAGAGCCGTTGGTTCCAAAGTTAGGCTTGCTTCAATAGTCAAACGATGTAAATTGTCAAGATATTTTACCGCCAGATCCGGCGGCGTCTCAATGATTGATGTTGTAATCTCCGAAATCAAATCATAGTTTTTTGTTGCAACAATAGATTTCATCACTGGACGAGCCGCTTTGGATTCCATGCCGTAATTTTCGACAGCCAAGAGAAATAATTCGGGTAATCTTTGTTCAGAAACTTTGGATGAAATCGATTTCAACGCATCCACACGAGCTTCTCCGGCAGGCAACCCGCCTGTGAGTGCAATGAGGTGCTCTATCAACGCCTTTCTAGACCGGGCCCCTGGCCAATTGCTGGCAGATTTTGCGATGATTCCAATGCTCTCGGCCAAGCGCCACGCTCTTTCCTCTTCTAGCATTGATTCGACGATGATTGGGACCCATTCAACACGATCATCCTCATCCATTTCTTCCGATGCGCACAATCCACACAGAGCTTCGGCTCGATACACTCCATCTCGGAGATCCTGAGCCAAATCAAACAATTCACGAGACAATCCCTGCGAACGCGCTTCACGTAATATTCGTCGACATGCACTCGGCTCGTGTCGTTCATTCAATTCGATCACCACGTCTGTTTTACTACTCGGAGGAGCGGGGTCAACAGAACCAAATTCATCGGTATCTGGTTTATCCTCGGACATTCAATCAACTCCCATGAATTCTATTGTAGATACATCTAACGAGGATTCAACAACTCCGATATTCTGACCCTCTCTGAGGAATCTGCGTACAGCTTCTCTCCCGTCTTCCCCATAATCCAGAGTTCGTTCATTTACGTACATGCCTACGAACTCTTTGTTAGTGTCATCATCAATGCCCCTTCCCCATAATTTGGCGAATTCTAGAGCTGAATCGGGATTGTTGAGGGAATGTTGGATGCTGCGTTTGACGTCGCTAGTAACTCTCAGACAAATGTCATCACCAAGGTCTCTTCTTACAACGTTCCCCCCCAGTGGTAGTGGGAGTCCCGTCCAATCCAACCACCAAGCGCCTAAATCAAGAATTAGATGTAAGCCCTCGTTCGCCCACGTAATTTGACCCTCGTGGATAATTAGGCCCAAATCGTATTCACCCCTGGCCACTGCAGGCAGAATTTTGTCGAAAGGAACCACGTGAACATCCACATCCCCCCAAGCAATTCTCAGCGCGAGATAGGCACTAGTGCCCAGTCCAGGTACGGCTATTGTCCTAGTTTTCGCCTCATCATGAGTCAACTCAGATCGAGATACCAAAATTGGACCATACCCCTCTCCCATAGATGCTCCACAGTTCATCAGTTGGTAGCGGTCTGCAATCATTGGATATGAGTGAATACTGACTGCGGAAACTTCGAACATACCCTCCAATGCATAACTGTTCAACTGTTCGATATCATGTAGTTCGTGCACATATTTCCTCTGCTGGGTATCTATTGCTCCGGTAGTTAATGCGTGGAACATGAATGCGTCATCGGGGTCCGGAGAATGACCTATTCTAAACATAGATTCTTCTTCCATAGTAACCCGAATGGCGGTGGGTTGAAAATAACTCCTAGGGAGTAATTTGTAGATGGCAACAGTCAATAATCGATAGGCTCTCGAAATACCATGCCTGATGCAACAAAACTGTCTACAGCAACAGGGCAATTAGGGCCCATATGCGCACATACAGGTAAGGCGTTGACATTTGCTGAGGCTATTGTACTGGACAATCAGTATGTTTGTTGGGAGGCATACATCGAAATCACTGGAGCAAAACCTGCAACCGAAGGCCGAGAGACTAGTTCGCTGAACCTCGAATGACGGCACAGTTCATTTGCCTAGACATTTTGTCTTGTTTATGGCCGAGGGATGGAGTCGATTCGCACACCGATTCTCAGAGTACTACCAATCTTTAGGCACCAATGATATCTGGTCCCCTCCTAGATTTAGATCCAGGGAATGGATGTTCATACCCTGGGGCTCTAGGCCACCTGATAGGCATCGCGGATTTACTGATAAGTCCGAGCTTCTTCATTACTTACATACCAAATCTCCACATTCATGCTTCCATAGTACAGCATACTATCATGATCCCTCACAACGTAGTATGATAGATAAGGGGTGGTTGGGTGCTGATTTGATATTCGACCTAGATGGCGATCACCTACCAGGAGTCTCCGATAGAGATTTTCCAGCTATGTTAGAATTGATACAGAATCAGGCATGGAAACTGTGGTCTGAATTCTTAGAACCAGAATTCGGATTTCAGGAGCAGTATGTACAGACATCGTTCTCAGGGCACAGGGGATATCATATCCATGTCAGAGATCCTGCTTACCTACAATTGGATTCAAACGCTCGTAGACAATTAGTCAATTACATCCGAGGAGAAGGAGTCAACGTTCAAACTGTGGTGGGGAATTCACAAGGAGGATGGAAAAATCGAGTCGAAGATGGAACAAATGTCGTTGTAGAGAAACTACGTTCTATTGGTTCAAAAAGTACGACTGGAGGTGATCTCTTAGTTGAACTAGATGGAATAATGAAGCAGAGACTGAAAAGTCGGGATAGTAAAATCAAATCATTCAACAAGAAGAAGATAGCAATGCTTGCCGAACAAAGTCTGAATGATACTAAGATTGAGAGACTAAAATCCAACACATCTCTTACAGTATTCGGAGAAGAACAAACTTCTGCGTTTTGGGAACTCGTGAAAGGCGACTCAGCAGTAATATTAGGCGGTGCTGGTGAAACAGACGAAAATGTCACAGTTGATGTAAAACGTGTCATTAGGTGGATCGGGAGTCTTCACGGCAAGTGTGGTCTAAGGGTTACAGAATTACCCCTTAGCAGATTGAATCCAGACGCTTCTGATGCATTCGATCCACTCACCGAAGCGGTAGCTCTTGGCGGGCAATCCACGCATAAGGTTGAATTGACCAAGGATGACATAACGGCAAGAATCTCAGAATGCTACGTTGAAGGCAGTACAGGTGACGTAATTGAAGTCCCTGAAAGCATGGCTACATTCCTTTCTTTGAAAGGATGGGGGGCATTGATATCCCCCTAAGTGAAGATATCGACTGCCCCCAATCACAGAATATTGAATAGTGGAGAGTTTCGGAATCAATTCGGTGGGCACGTGGTAGTGGACGACGAAGACTTTCCTGATGTATCAGAAACCCCTCTTCCTCCATTACCCCCAGGAATCACATTACCCCCTCCTCCTCCACCGCCCGCAATGGTTCTAAAAGAAGAATTCGAGCTTGAGGATGCCACTGAATTAACGGAGACGGAACTAGAGGAAGAGGTATCCAACGAATCGAATGATTTTCAGGCCCAGTGGGAGAAGAGACGGTCATCAGATCCTAGCATGGTCACTGACTCAAAGGATAGTATGTACGGGCACATAGATAGGATAGCTACAGGCGATGTTGGCACTCTGTTAGATAGGTTCTCAGACCGCTTTGGCTCTGAATTAGATAGGGAAATCATCGTCCTTAGAAAGCAACAACAACAGGATATCAGGGCAGTAAAGCCTACGGTGGAGTTGATATCCGCCCCTACAATCGAGATCGAAGAACGTGATATAGATGATTCACATTCAGATGAGTTCGTAGAATTTTTTGATGTAGTCAACAATCTTCTTGGTAATATGCCTGAAGACTTCATCAACCGGTTCTTAAATTCTGATTCATTCGCATTGTTTGAATCAGTTGGCACAAATCCCGAAGCTGCAGATGAAGATGCCCGCGAGGCTTTCTTCGTTATGATAAACGCCGAACTAGGCGAATTGCCGGAGGATAAGATAAACGAGTTCATGGAATCACCGGGTTTTGAGATATTTACCCGCAAACAGGTCCCAACTGCCGGGCCACCTAAGGCTGTAATTGTACAAGAGCCGGAGCCTGAGCAGAAGAAGACAAAGAAAGCCAAGAAGGCTCGTCCACGCAGGGAACGAAAGGAGAAGAAAACGAAGAAGGAGCGGGTTGCTAAGGTTATGCCCGAAGGATTTGAGCCCGCTGCCCGAGTAAGGACATCATTCCGGTACCTTGTAGATACAACAGCAAATTGGGGAATTTTGATTATTACAGGACTAATTATGAGTCAAGCAGATGCCGACCCTACGATTCCAATAATTGTTGCGTTAGCACTAGCATTGGGAAATATGATCTACTTACCATCAAAGATTTCTAGGTCACTGGAACTCAATTTGTAGACACAAGAGGAAATAACCCACAATTTCTATACCATCTAGCAAAAAGTGCCAATATTCCACTAATTCTAGCAGGATTATTTGGGATGTTGCTACTAATTTCGGAAGGAACCGAGTGGACAAATGGAAACAAGATATTTGTTGGTACTTCAATGACATTATTGTTGGTGCCCCTATTGGATCGTTTCTTGCGCAAAAGAGGTGATGAAAAACTTGGGTTCTGGGACAGGTTATTCGGAGGTGTTTGGCTAGTTACAGCTGAAAAGACAGAGTCCGATTCTGGATTGATTAAGAGACTCCAGTCGATTGGAGAATATGCGGAACAACGTGGGATGCTGACAGAAGATGATGAGAATGTCACCTAAATCATTCAGATTCTAAGTGCTCATATCTCTGCTTAGCTAATTCCCTCATATCCTCGTGATGAACACCGTCATCAATGCCTTCTTGATCGGATTCATCAACAATTTCAACACCGAGAAGTGTCTCTATTACATCTTCCATTGTAATCAAGCCTACAGTACCCCCGAAGTCATCTTTGACTATCAGCATCTGCACCTTGTTCTCTAACAGCACATCTAAGGCCTTGTCAACAGAGTCATCTTGCTTGCAGTGATGGGTAGCGCGTGATAATTCTCCCATAGTGCTGGAGTAATCATCTATGGCTGCCCGCCGCAATATCTCACTCCTCAGTACCATTCCCTTCACATCATCAATACTTTCTCCTGTGACTGGCATGCGACCGTAAATCATGATTGGTATTCTCTCAATAATTGACTGTACTGTTTCATCAGTTCCCACTGTGGACATGACAACACGTGGGGTCATGACATCACTGACCATGATTTCACGCAAGCGCAGCACATTCTGAATCACTGCCTCCTCATCTTCTTCAATCTGATCTGATTCTTCAGCTATATCCGCGAGCACCGATAGTTCTGACCTTGTGACAGGTTCAATCTGTACCGCTGGTAATAGCGATCGGAGCATCTCTATCGGCCTGACAATTGGCCAGAGTAGAATCATCAGTATTCGTAGTGTATGTGCTGAGGATACTGTCAACTTCCTCCAATACAATGCCCCTATTGTCTTAGGAAGTATCTCGCTGAACAATAGTATAGCAACAGTCAGTATAGCGGAAGCGATAGCGACGCCATACTCTCCTGGATTTAGCTTCTCGACCTCATAACCTACCCCCAAGGCTCCAACTGTATGTGCGAAGGTATTCAAAGTCAATATCGCGGTGAGCGGCCTCTCAGGGTCATCTTTGTACCTCAACCAGACACGACTGATCTTCTCATGACTCTCATTCATTGACTTGATGTGGGCATGTGTCGTTGATAGCAAAACTGCCTCAAGAATGCTGCATAGGAAGGACGCTCCTAGTGCCAAAAGGGCATAGGATACAATCAGTGTATAATCGCTCAATTCTGATGCCTCTTAGAGTTCATCCATGAAGAGTGGATGATTGCCAATGGTATGCACGAGTTGCGGCTCCATTGCAGGCGATGGGCGATGATGACATAAATATGTGGCTCCGCCTTTCCCAATAGGGGCGGCGGAAATGGAGCATGTAGCGATATTCATGGCTTGGCCATATGCAAATGGACCGCTTCATTTGGGTCATGTTGCTGGTAACTGTCTCCCTGCGGATATACAATACCGATATGAGCGCGCAAGAGGACGAAGTGTACTGATGTGCAGCGGGTCCGACGAACATGGAACACCCATAACACTCACCGCAGAACAGGAAGGCGTAGAACCTCAGGAAATAGTCGATAGGTTTCACGAAGTAAACAGGAAGGCACTAATCGATTTAGGTTGCTCATGGGGGGGCAATGTAGATCCCAGAGGAATAGAGTTTGGAGGAGCGCTGTACAATAGAACCTCTGATTATCGCCATAAGGAAATTGTCAGAGAGGTATTCACAAAATTACTCGATGCTAATATGTTGTCTCCAGAGACCATGCAGCAGTATTGTTCTGTTTCAGAAGATGGGGCAGTACGATTCCTACCTGACAGATATGTCGAAGGAAATTGTCCCGTATGTTCGGCATCTGGTGCCCGCGGAGATCAATGTGATGATTGCGGAGCTACTTACGAGGCCAATGAACTACTGAATCCACGCTCCAAATTGGATTCGTCCTCAGCAATTGAAATAAGGGATACTGAACACCTATTTTTCCGATTGGATATGTTCCAAGAATCTCTATTATTGCATTACGAAGATCGAAAGGGAATATGGAGGCCAAATGTACGTGCGATGACAAAGAACTGGTTGGACATGGGGCTCCGGCCACGTGCAGTGACTAGGGACATAGAGTGGGGAATCGAACTACCCCTGGAGGGTGATAAGTGGGACTCGAAGAGAGTGTATGTGTGGTTTGAGGCGGTACAGGGGTACTACACATGTGCACGTATTTGGGCTGAGAGGTTCGCATCTAAGTTTGGACATTCAGATGGTAATGATGCATGGGAGCATTGGTGGAAGGTTTCTGAAGACGGAGTTCAACCGAAGCATATCTACTTCATGGGTAAGGACAACATTCCGTTTCATACAATTATTTGGCCTGCAATAATTATGGGGATTAATGCTGCAAATTCAGGTGGGAACATCACGCACATACCAGAACCAGGACATTTGGCTCTGGAATACAACGTTCCTGCGAATGAATACCTGATGTTACAAGGCGGCCAGTTCAGCAAGAGTCGCCGACACGGAGTATGGTTACCATCATTTTTGAGTAGGTTCGATCCAGATACACTGAGATATTACCTATCGATCAATATGCCCGAAGGTCATGATGCAGATTTTCGATGGAATGAGTATGTCGATAGAGTCAATAACGAGTTGATCGGAACATACGCGAATTTTGTACACAGAGTCATGACATTGACTCATAGATTGCCTTCTGATGGAGGCAATCCTCTGTCCGTATTCTTCGGTTCATCTGATTTTTCGCAGTATTCATCGGATATTCAGGCACTAATGTCTGCTGCTATCGAATCAATGGAACGACAGAGGTTCAAAGAAGCACTGCGTAGTATAATGGGCATTGCACAATTGGGTAATTCCATACTGCAGATTGCAGCACCTTGGGAGCATTTGGACAATCAAGATTCCAAGGAGGCGAAATCTGCATTGTCAGCATTAGCCTATGCTTGGTCTATGTGCCGAGGTCTCGCAGTGGCTCTGAGACCATTCCTACCGTTCCAGTCTGACCGACTGTGGGGGATGTTGGGTGAGGAAACGGATATTGATACGATACTCTGGGACGAGGCGTTTTCTTTAGATGACTTGAATTGGAACTCTGCAAAACCGAATCCTTTGTTCAAAAGATTGGATTTAGAGGAGATAATCGCAACTGAGATGGCTGTGGCTGAAGAAGGGTCAGATAGCAAGGTCAATGAGAGCGACACCGCACCCGAAGAATCGGGAGGCGATTACATCGATTTTGAGGATTTCATGAAAGTTGAGATGAAGACGGGAAAAATCACTTCTGTTGATGACCATCCTAATGCCGACAAGTTATACGTCATCACAATAGAAGATGCACCTCAATCTAGTCGGACTATATGTGCTGGATTGAAAGGGGTAGTGGATGCTTCAGATCTTCTAGGTCTCAATGTAGTATATGTCGCAAATCTGAAACCTCGAAAATTCAGGGGTGTGATATCCGAAGGAATGCTCCTAGCAGCTGAAGACGATGACGGGAAGGTATCGGTACTGACAATTTGTGAAGACCTGGCGCCCGGCTCAATCGTTCGTTGAATCGGGCTCGTCAAAGAACTCCCATTGCATTGCCGCTAATTCGGCATTTGTCTTGGCATTTGAATAGGCTTCCAATGGATTGTTGTTCAGATTTAGAAACTCATTCCCGAAAGTGAACGGTTCTATGATTCTCTGACCTTGCTCCCATCTTCCAGATATGATGACTGAGGCACATAGGGCCTCAGCAGTAGTCAACCTGCCAGGTTTCCCCCACGATACCGAGTTGGCAGCGAGCAAAACTGGCAAAGTCCTTCCTCCAAGCCTAGTATGATGAGATACCTCTCTAATCGCACTGTCAAGGGATTTCCACGAGCAGTCCAAAGCGACAATCGACCCTCCTCGATTGAGCAGTGTGTTATCTTCGGGGCCCTGTAACATACCGGATTGTGGGTTGAGTAGAATCCCCCTCTTGGGAGCTTGGCGCGGATGATGATGCAATTCAGCATGACCCCTAGATTCCATAGCCCTTGCAGTGCACTTACGGGGATCATCCTGATTCAGGTGAATTACATGAAGAGGAACTTCAGTCATCAGATTCTCCTTTGGCCAAGTAGTCCTCTAAGGCATCTGCGATAGTTAGCCCCCTACCACCTCCCTGCGATAATTGTGCATCATATTCTATGTCAGATTCCCCTAGTAGGGTAATGCCTAGTACCTTCTCCAACTTATTTACCAGCTCATCAGTAGGTCTCGAACCATTCTCAATTCTCTGTATTGTGTTGAGCCTCTCATTCATTCTCATTGCTAGATCCTTCTGCTGCCAGCCTCTTGAAACTCTTTGATTTCTGATTCGTACGTGAAAGTCACCCAATAATACCAACTTCTCTGAGGGGATGTGTTGTCCGCGGGTACTACCCGAATGTTTCTGAAGAGAGTTAGAACTCTTAGACTGAGAGCTTCTAAATGGAGATTCAAATAATTCCAAACCCATAGAATCTATGCATCGTGAACAGGCATCAACATTGACGTTGGATGCAATTACCTGTCGAGTCTGAATAGCATCCGAACCACACAACTCGCATGTTCCCATGACCCGCCAGAATGGGAATACGAGATTACCCTTCGGGTGGGAATGGTCAAAAACTCTGATGAGAGTAGAAGTATGTGTCGAGCGAGGTAGAGGATGTGCCCAAGGGCGACAATGGTCAGATACGTGAACCACGAGATTCCATCAGAGGGGCCCTCTCATCCGTACAGAATGAATTGAAGGAACTCTCAGAAAGTGCCCAACAACTGCTTACCGAGAAATTGTTTCTTGAGAATGAGTGTTCCCAATTAAAGAAGCGAGTAAACAGGTTAGATGAAGAACTCAGAAATCTGCGATCTCCACCATTCGTGATTGGATTTGTTCAAGATCGTGTTGGAGAGAATGCAGTTGTCAGAAGTTCGAATGGAACAGTCTTCCTAGTCACTGTCAATAGACGTATTGATGAAGCCTCCATAGCGCCCGGGGCAAGAGTAGCGATGAATCAGGATACCTTGTCTATTATCGAAGTTCTTGACAACGCATGGGACCCATTGGTATCCGGTGCGGAGATACTAGACCGACCCGGAACAACATTTTCAGATATAGGTGGGCTCGATGAACAAATAGCCCTATTGAGGCAGTGCATCGAATTACCGCTGGCTAGGCCAGAGGCATTCAGAGAATTTGGCATTGAACCGCCGAAAGGGGTTCTCATTACGGGCCCCCCAGGGACAGGAAAGACGATGCTTGCCAAAGCCGTAGCGAATTCCACAGAAGTCACATTCCTCAGTCTCGTTGGTTCTGAATTGGCTCAGAAGTATATCGGAGAGGGTGGACGCATGGTCAGAGAGTTATTCGAATTGGCAAGGGCTAAATCACCTTCCATTATTTTCATCGATGAGATTGACGCAATAGGCTCGAAGAGGCTTGATGTTGCTACATCTGGAGATAGGGAGGTTCAGAGGACTCTGATGCAACTTCTTGCTGAACTTGACGGATTCAATTCACTGGATAATGTCAAGGTAATCGCTGCTACGAATCGCCCTGAGTTGCTTGATGCGGCACTATTGAGGCCCGGCAGATTCGATAGGATAATCACCATAAATAATCCAAATTCCGAGGCAAGGGAGTTGATATTTGAGGTGCATTGCAAGCACATGCCGCTGACAGATGGTGTGAATTATCGTAAACTGGCTATCGCTACTGATGGATACAGTGGAGCTGAAATCAAATCTGTGGTCATCGAAGCTGGAATGCAAGCGATAACAGATGGCAGATCCTCATGCAATCACAAAGATTTCACAGATGCAATTTCAAATATCGACGTCAAACGCAATGAATCCGACTATAGTGGTCCGGATTCCCTATATCGCTGATGAGCAATCCTCATCACTCGTAAGCCCGAGGGGGCGCTGTGGTCTCGTGTTGATTGAGTGCGTCCCAAATTATAGTGAAGGTAGAGACCCTGCCATTATCGATGCTATTACAAACTCCATTAAATCAGTAGATGATGTTTCAATCTTAGATGTAGACATGGGATATGACTTCAATCGCACTGTTGTAACGATGGTGGGGCAACCCGAATCTGTATTAGAGGCAGCAATTTCGAGCACTGCAGTTGCAATAGAACTAATCGATATGAGAAAGCATCAGGGTGAGCATGCTAGAATGGGTGCTGTTGACGTAGTCCCATTTATCCCACTAGAGGGTGCTACGATTGAAACCTGTATATCCCTATCAGAGAGGTATGCAGAAGCAGTGTCGGAACTATTTGATCTGCCTGTATTTCTGTATGCAGAATCTGCCCGAAGCGATCAGAGAATCAGGCTACCGGATATCAGAAGGGGCGAATACGAAGGGCTCGACACAAAAATCACTACCTCTGAATGGCTCCCAGATTACGGACCCGCAGAGTTCAAACCCAGTATGGGAGCTACCGCAACGGGTGCTCGCCAGATTTTGATTGCCTACAATGTCAATCTCAATACATCAGATAAGAAGAAGGCCAATTCAATCGCCGGAACCATTCGAACTAGTGGTGTGATTCAACGTGATAAAAATGGGGACAAGTTGCTTTCCGATGATGGTAAATCAATTAGGAAGCCGGGAATGTTTCAGCATCTCCAAGCTGCCGGATGGATGTATGACCAAGATACGGCCCAAGTCTCAATGAACCTGTTAAATCACAATGTTACTGGATTGCATACAGTGACCGATGCCATTCTAACGGAAGCAAGAAAAATCGGTCTCGAGGCAATAGCAGGAGAATTGGTGGGACTGGTGCCCTTGAGTGCAATGGTCAGTGCTGGGAAGCACTACCACGATGAGCCGGATAGCGCTGATTCTGCTACATTAGTACAATCAGCAATTAATGGCCTTATGTTGAGTGAACTCAAAGAATTCGATGCCTACAACAGCATCATAGAGTGGTCAGTCGAGAGGAATTTGGGTGATCGGGTTGAATGATGGGTACCGTGAGATTCTCGATGCCATAGCATCTGATTCACCCACTCCTGGGGGCGGTTCTGTTGCTGCTCTCTCGCTTGCCCACGCCCACGCCCTAGTGTGCATGGTGGCTAGACTCACTCTAAAGAGTGGTAAATGGGAATCAGGGCATGATACGGCAACGAGAGTCCTTGACGGGTCCCATAAGGGTATTGCGAACGCCATCGATCTAGCACGTAGGGATGCAGAATCATTTGACTCTGTGATGCTTGCGTTTAGGATGCCAAAAACCACCGATGAGGAGCTTTCACAAAGGCGTTCAGCAATAGCAAAGGGCTACCTGAAGGCCTCAAAAGTCCCGTTGGAAACCGCTGAAACAGGAGTCGTACTTCTACAGGGAATTGCAGAATTTGCTAGCAACTGTAATGCCAATGCGATTACTGATTTAGCGGCCGCTGCTCAATTAGCCCACTCATCGGTATCTATAGCCGCATTAAACGTCAAAATAAATCTTGATTCGTTGGACGATTCGTTCGGACCGGACTTCAAAGATGAGGCTTTTGAGATGTCTGTAATGATTGAAAACTTGGTAGTTGATGCTGAAGGTCATGAAGAAGAAATCAGCCAAATTGTTGCAGGTAGGATCTGATAATATGGAGTTCGCCGAGGACGTTTGCATAGGCATTCCTGCCGAAATACCTGACCAGGCCGCCATCGACGACGCACTGGACCATGCCCCTTCGCGCCCGATTCACTTGACACCCAATCAGAAACGATTAGCGTTACGAAACGCCCTCAGGTACTTCCCCTCTGAGTGGCACGCTGAGTTGGCAACAGAATTCGCATTAGAGCTAGAGTCTCTAGGACACATATACATGCACAGATTTAGACCCAAATACTCGATGCATGCTAGATCAATCTATGAATATCCTGCAAAGAACTTACACTGCGCGGCAATTATGATGATGATTCAGAATAATCTCGACCCAAATGTTGCACAATACCCACACGAACTGGTTACATACGGTGGTAATGGTACTGTTTTTCAAAACTGGATTCAATATAGACTAACAATGTCCTATCTGGCTTCAATGAGTGAGAATCAGACATTGGTGATGTATTCTGGTCATCCATTAGGACTATTTCCATCCAATCCAAATTCCCCAAGGGTCGTGGTGACTAATGGAATGGTCATACCCAATCACTCATCTCAAGATGACTATGAATTGATGAGTGCTGTTGGAGTCACTCAGTATGGTCAGATGACTGCGGGTTCCTACATGTACATAGGTCCACAGGGAATAGTCCACGGAACAACGATAACTCTGTTGAATGCTGCTCGGAAGTACATCGGGATTAGTGCCGAAGACGGATTGGGTGGCATTCTGTATGTCACTTCTGGGCTGGGTGGAATGTCAGGTGCTCAAGCTAAGGCCGCAGTCATATCAGGTGCAGTTGCAATTATTGCTGAGTGCAATGAATTCGCAGCCCAAAAGAGATATCAACAAGGATGGTTGTCTGAAATATACTACGATTTGGAACCCCTTCTTGACCGTGCAGAACAAGCCAAATCTCAACGTGAAGCAGTGTCTTTGGGTTTCGTAGGTAACATAGTCGATCTCTTGGAAGGCCTCATAGATCGGCAAATATGCCCGGAGTTGGGGAGCGATCAGACAAGTCTGCACAACCCATGGCTAGGCGGGTATATGCCTGTAGGAATGAGTTTTGATGATGGAATCAAGGCTCTAAGGGAAGAACCCGAACGGTTCAGGCGTTCAGTCAAGGCGAGTCTGATTCGACACGTCAATGCGATAAACACTCTATCTGAACGCGGCATGCACTTCTGGGACTATGGTAACGCATTCCTCCTAGAAAGCTCCAAGGCAGGTGCTGACGTCATTTCCGAGAGCGGTGATTTCCGGTATCCCTCGTATGTAGAAGATATCATGGGGCCAATATGCTTCGATTATGGATTCGGCCCTTTTAGATGGGTTTGCACCTCAGGGTCTCAAAAAGATCTAGATGTAACAGATGACATTGCTTCGGGCATACTCAGGGAGTTAATCAATTCTGCATCGGAGGATACCCGGCTCCAGTATGCGGATAATTTGAGGTGGATTGAGAATGCAAATGCTCACGACCTAGTTGTTGGCACCAAAGCCAGAATTCTATACGCCGATGAATCTGGAAGGAGAGGTATAGCTTCTGCATTCAACAAGGCCATTTCTACTGGCAGAATCTCTGCCCCGGTAGTGATTGGCAGAGACCATCACGACGTGGGTGGTACTGACAGTCCGTACAGAGAGACATCCAATATCAAAGATGGTTCGATGTTTTCTGCGGACATGTCGGTTCACAACTTCGTTGGTGATGCTTTCAGAGGGGCCACATGGGTTAGTTTGCATAACGGCGGAGGTGTCGGATGGGGAGAGGTAATCAACGGAGGATTCGGCATGGTACTGGATGGTTCGAATCAATGTGAAGAACGGATTCAGTCAATGATATCCTGGGATGTTAACAATGGAATCGCTCGCAGAGCATGGGCCAACAATCCCGGTTCTGTTTCATCAATCAAACTTGCAATGAACCAGAACAGTGGACTCTCAATCACACTACCTAATGTTGTGGACGAGAGGATTTTGTCTAACCATTACGACTAGCGCGATATTCTAATGCTATGAGTCGTGCGAAATACGATGGGGAAGCGCACTGTATCGCTTAACGGCAGTTCACTAACAATCAAGGATGTGCTAGATGCTGGTAAAGGCTCAGCAATTATTGAAATTGATGAATCTGCTATAATAGCAATGACTGAGAGCAGGTCTGCTGTGAAGAGGATTCTCGAGAAAGGAGAAGTTGTTTACGGAATTAACACTGGTTTTGGTGCGTTGTCTAGTGTCACCATCGAGCATGACCAACTAGAGCAGTTACAATACAATCTCATCCGCAGTCATGCATGCGGAGTAGGAGATGCGATGGAATCTGAGCACGTACTGATGATGATGGTAATTCGGGCAAACACCCTATGCATAGGACACTCCGGCTGTCGTCCAGAGGTTGTTGAGTTGCTTGTTCAGATGGTCAACGAGGGCATTGCACCTATAGTTCCCAGAATTGGCTCACTAGGGGCATCAGGAGATCTGGCACCACTATCGCATATGGCTCTTGGAATGATTGGAGAGGGCGACTGTCATGTACGACATGGAGATATCTGGACAGAACCTCAAACATCTGCATCAGCACTGGAGCAAGCCGGAATTGTACCGTTGATATTACAGGCCAAGGAAGGACTTTCTCTGATTAATGGCACCAGTCAAATGTGTGCGTACCTCTCAATCTGTATGATGAACATGGATCATCTAGTTTTTGCCGCTGATGCCTCTGCTGCTTGTTCTGTTGAGGCGATATATGGTTCACACACTCCTTTCGATAGTAGGGTGCACAGTGCTCGACCTCAGAGGGGTCAATCAATATCAGCAGCACGTATTTCCAGTTTACTCATGGGTTCTGAAATTAACGAATCACATATCGATTGTGGAAGGGTGCAAGACGCGTATTCATTCCGATGCGCCCCTCAAGTCCATGGACCAGTAATCGATTTACTAGCCGAATCTAGGCGCATGCTTGAGATTGAGATAAACAGCGCTACAGACAATCCCCTCATATTCACCAATGGCTCGAAAGATGATGTAATCAGCGGAGGAAATTTCCACGGTCAGAATTTGTCACTTGCGGCGGATGCGTTGGCAGTGGCTTGTCATGAGCTCGCATCGATTTCTGAAAGACGTATCAACCATGTAATGGATCCGCAATGGACTGGGCAGAATGCATTTTTATCAAATATTGAGGGGCTTGAAAGTGGACTGATGATAGTCCAATACGTTGCTGCAGCACTTATATCGGAATTGCACCTCTTGTCCAATCCCGTATCAATTAGCAATGTACCGGTTAGTCTGGGCAAGGAGGACCACGTGTCCATGGGCGCAACAAGCACGTTCAGGAGTATGCGATCCACTGTGTTGTTATCTCAAGTAATAGCAAACGAGTTAATTTGCAGTAATGAGGCATTACGGCGCACTGATTTGGACGCTGGCCTAGGAGTTCGCAAGACGACAGAATGGGTCAGTTCTCAAGTCCCTGCTCTCACATCGGATCGAGCTATGTCCGAGGAATGCATGAATCTGGCTCGAGCTCTGCTCTTAGGTGGGCTTTCAGAGGCACTAGGTGAATAGATGCAAGAACGTCTGCATATGTCTAACCATCCCGGCACCAATCCAGAGCCGTTCACCACCACTGTTGCTGAAATAGATGAGAATTTCATTATGTTGAGTGAATCCTACTGTTATCCACGGGGCGGGGGACAACCAGGAGATAGAGGATCATTCTATGGGAATTGGGGAGATGCAGATTTCGGTGAGACGCTTGGAGGCGAATTCATACGTCATCCGGTAGATTCACCGGAGAAATTCTCAGTAGGCGAACAAATAGAATGCAGAATCAATCATGATGTTAGAAACCGTCATGCCAAGATGCATACCGCACAACACATCGTTTCTGCTATGGCCGATGATTTGTGGGGTGCTGAGACAGCTGGAAATCAGATTAGTACAGATTACACTAGAATAGATTTACTGTTTGAAAATAGAGAGGTATACGACTCCCAAATATTAGAAGACGCGGTGAATGATATCATCGGCTCGAATACTGAGGTGTTGGTACATGATTGGTCCAGAGAGAAAATTGTCGGACATGAACAGATGCGGCATACGAAATTCATGGATCGAATACCGAGTTCAATTCCAACACTGAGAGTTGTAGAAGTCCAGGGCATCGACCTATGCCCTTGTGCAGGAACACACGTCGCAAATACTGATGTTGTGGAACCAATAACAATTACGAATGTCAGATCCAAAGGCGCTGGTAAGTTCAGAATTACATATCAATTTGAAAATACATTGGAATAGGTACTATCCTATTGGTGGGCTCGGCAGGAATTGAACCTGCGATCTTCGCCATGTCAAGGCGACGTCATAACCCCTAGACCACGAGCCCGAATTTTTTTGGAATCGGTGCGCCCACATGAAGCATTCTATACCTCATCCTACTATCTTAGAAATTCGACCTTCGCATTCTATGTTAGAGCATGATCCGGCTACTCGTAATCTACCGTTGGACATCTGTATCAGCTTCGGATTTCTAATGGCCCCGTATGTCTTGCACTTGAGACAGTATCCTGATGCTTGCATTTCACTTACCTACACGTGATGAATGCTATTCAACCCATCTAGCAAGGGGTAAAATTACAAAGAGTTAGATAATTCAGATAATCGAGTCACTGAAAGCCTGTGCCCCCAATCTATTCAAACATTGTTTCCGATAACTGTTCTTATCGGACAGACTGCGTCTTGAATTCAAGGGTACAAATTCCATTCTAACAGGAATTCAAAAATTATAGATTGAAACAAGATGCAAATAGGTTCATACAGCAAGAAACAAGAAATTAGGTTTGTAATTATTTATTCGAATTTACAATGGACCCACCAATTATCGTCGCGACGATAGGGTTCTCCCCTGGAGTTTGGCACCACCCATCGACTGATTGAGACCATAGAATATTGAGGTCCGCTCGACAACTTTCCACAATAGTACCGGTAATAGATGGGTCATCCAAAGTTGTCGAAGGATTCCTTGTAGCAGCTACAAGTGCAGCAAACGGATCGAGGCCCATGCGTGTTGTGGCCAAATTCCCAATGAAAGGCATCGATAGAATACGGCAGTTGGGATTGTAGTCCGTTGCAAGTGAGAATGCCCAGTTATTCTCAATACATTGATTCAGTGGCAAATCTAGATGTTTACCTAGAACATAGGGTGTCCCTGGTAGAAAAGTCTGCATTGTACCATTATCCGACGCGGCTTGCCTAGACTCTACAGATGACTTGGCCACATGATCTCCGCTAACTGAACCTAATTCCGCTGCTAAGGCCAATCCACCAGAATCTTCGAACTCATCTACGTGCAATCGTGATGGCATTCCATGTTCCGTGGATGCTCGGACAATATTTTCGGTCTCATCATTAGTGTACCATCCCTCCTCGCAAAACACATCGACCCATTTGGCAATACCCTGTTCCGCTACTGCAGGTAATTGTGAACTAACCAATTCTTCAAGGTACTCGCTTCGCTGGCGTCCATGTGGGAAATCATGTGCACCAAGCCATGTCGGTAGTAGATTTACTATGCTGGAGTTGTTGATGACTTTCATAGCCTCTAGTAATCTTAGTTCTGCATCGATTTCCAATCCGTATCCGCTCTTGGCTTCAATAACTGTGGTGCCGGTCAATACCGCTTGGTTGGCCCTTACCATCCCGATTCGGCATAAATCATCCAAAGACATGCTGCGAGTACTCTGAACTGTCTTTGCTATACCGCCGCCTGCTTCGGCGATCTGACGATAGGTCATTCCTGCCTGTCTGAGGCGCATCTCAGATGAGCGATCACCACCCCAAAGCAGGTGCGTATGACAATCCACTATTCCTGGAATGATTGCCTTACCTTTGGCATCGACAACTCTCAAATCCCCCGATTTTTGGTCTGAACCATCCCACCATGGTGCGAACTCCGACTGAAGGGATTCGGAGTCTCCGATAATATCGAATTTCGTATCCTGTATCACAATGCCATGACCGGCGGGTAGTATGTTGGCCTCCCTATCGAGCATCGCTGCACCAACAAGTGGTTGCGTTGCCCTCCCAGAACCCATGTGGGCGACTTCCCCACAGTTGACTATTAGCACGCCCATGCGCCTCGACATACACGATGCTTGAAAGCAGTGCCTGCTTGGAAGTGATGTCGAATATGATACTAGGCATCGAGAGCACCGCCCACACCCTGTCTTTTGGAGTGGTTGAAGAAGATGGTCGTGCCAAGCCTTCCGTATCAAATCTGTTCAGGCCAGAAGAAGGAGGTATTCATCCCCGTGAGGCTGCTGATCACCACTCTGATGCCGCTGGAGATCTGCTATCCCAAGTGATGCTGATAAACTCAATCAGTAAATCAGATATTACTGCGATAGCATTCAGCCAAGGCCCAGGACTCGGTCCCTGTCTGAGGGTAGGGGCCTCTGTAGCCAGAGCTCTGGCAAACTCATGGGAGGTTCCACTTATCGGTGTTAACCACTGTGTTGCACATATCGAAATAGGAAGGAATCAGACGGGATGCGAAGATCCGGTCCTACTCTATGTCAGTGGAGGGAACACACAAGTCATTGCACGTAGGGAGGGGAGATACCGAGTCCTTGGTGAAACTCTAGATATTGGCATTGGGAACATGTTAGACAAGTTCGCTAGATCCCAAGGGATACCATTCCCAGGAGGCCCTGAGATAGAGAGGTTAGCTGGTGATTGGATATCTAGAAATCCTGAATGCTCACTTGAATCTATATTATTGCCGTATGGAGTCCAGGGCATGGATCTTGGATTCTCTGGCATACTCACAGCCGCCATACAAAAGAAGACGGCGGGGCATGATTTGAGTGAAATATGTTGGTCTCTTCAAGAACACTCATTCTCCGCCTGCATTGAAGTTGCTGAGAGAGCTATGGCCCACACAGGAAAATCTGAACTCTTACTTGGTGGAGGTGTTGCTTGCAATGAGAGACTCAGGCAAATGGCATCTATCATGTGTCAGGAAAGAGGAGGGAGGTCGTATTCTCCAAGCAAGGAGTATTGTGTCGACAATGGTACGATGATAGCAGAATTGGGCCGGAAAATGCTAGAATCGGGTTCTCTGACTGCATTGCAAGACAGTGCAGTGTGTCCCGGGCTGAGGACTGATCAGACCATAGTCACATGGCACTGAGGGAGATGTCCTGAGAAGCCTTATGAGACCCTGTTGCGCGTCCCGGGCCGGAGTTTGGTCATCTAGTGCAGAAACGTCGTCGTACCAAGGCAGTCCCAAAGGACATATTCGGCAATGCACCTAAGCCAATTACTTCCAAAAAAGTGGTAGTCAAACAGCCTCCATCTAGCAAACCACCTCCTACCCCTGTCCCTGTTCCTGCCGTCGAAACCAAGGAAGAGGAAGAGCCTCCTGTAATAGAAGAAGAGCTTTCTGAATCTGCAGAAGAAATTATCCAATCACCCGAAGAGGATGTCATACAAAGTCAGATGCTCGGAGTCACTCGACGCAAATCAATTGGGCTGCAGCCGAAGCAAGAAGAGGAAGAAGAAGATTCCCCTGCCAATGGCCTCAGTGATAAAGCACAGGAATTGATTGACGAAAGCAAACTACGTGCTAAGAACGATCAACAGCCGAAAAAGGCAGTTATTAAAACCGTCAAAATACCGTCTATTCAGAGAGAAGCGCCCACGCCCAAACCCCCTGCACCCAAATATAGACGTAGAAGAAATTCGTTTCAACCAGCAGCACGCGACAAGCGACTAGATCGTAGCAGGCACATGGAATACAAATACGAGGTTCGCGGACTCATGGCAGATATTGACGTTGAAGAAGAGCATCGTTCCAATGTCCTAGGAACCATGTGGGCCAAGGGAGAGAGGCAAAACGTTGCCGAAGCAAAGGAGTTTCTTGAGAGTAAACATTCAGAAGGAGTACTCACAGAAGAGCAGTTTAAGAAACTCTGTGATGTCATTAACAAATACACAGTGAGGAGATAGAATATGTCAGTATTAGAGCAAGATTCAGTGGTTTCAGTAATGTATACGGGTACATTCCCCGAGTCCGGAGAGGTATTCGACTCAAATATCAACCAACCGCCGTTGGTATTTCTTGTTGGCCATGGAAACATGATAGAGGGTTTCGAACAGGAGATGCTCGGGGCAGCAGTGGGGGAATCCAGAGATTTCACCCTGACACCCGAGAGGGCTTACGGGCACCGAGATGATGCCAATGTACAGGCAATTCCCAGAAGTCAAATTCCTGAGGGTATGGAACTAGAAGTAGGGGCGGTCTTAGGTGCCCAGAGTGATCAAGGACCTATACAATTTACCATCGTTGAGGTAGGGGATGAGTTTGTTACTGCGGATTTCAACCACCAAATGGCCGGACAAACATTACATTTCACCGTCGAAGTAGTTGAAATTCGAGAGGCCACTTCAGACGAGCTTGCTCACGGACATGCCCACGGCCCAGGTCACCAGCACTAGCACATTGTTCATGGTGTAATTCGTCCTCCCGGGACTATGCGGAAGAGCCGGTCCAAGACCATGAGTGGGATGGACAGGTCGGATATCTCGAGTAATGACGCCGCAAGAGTCGCCGGATATCCTCCCGGAGGGCATCCGATGCCCGGGGAACCACCTTACACCAGAGGGATACATTCTGATATGTACAAAAGCAAACTTTGGACGATGAGGCAGTATGCTGGATTTTCCTCAGCAAAGGAAACGAATCTAAGATTTAAGATGCTACTCGAACAAGGGCAGACTGGACTTTCGGTAGCATTTGACCTACCTACACAACTCGGGTTGGATTCTGATCATCCGCGTTCACTCGGCGAAGTAGGAAAGGTAGGAGTGCCAATAGATACCATCGAAGATATGCGGCAGATGTTTGATTCAATCGACCTTTCAGAGGTCTCTACATCAATGACAATTAATGCACCAGCAACTGCATTATTGGCGATGTATGTTGCAGTTGCTGAAGAGCAAGGAGTCCCTAGAGATAGCCTAAGAGGGACAGTTCAAAATGATATACTCAAGGAGTATATCGCTAGGGGATTGTACGTCTATCCACCTGCGCAATCCATGAGGCTTACAACAGATCTGATGGGCTGGTGCATAGATAACGCTCCTTTGTGGAATTCAATTTCCATCAGTGGTTACCACATGAGGGAGGCGGGCTGCACCGCAGTGGAAGAAGTTGCATTTACGCTCTCGAACGCACTACAGTATACTCGCAGTGCTATCAATTCCGGACTGACAGTGGATGATTTCGCCCCTCGAATGTCGTTCTTCTTCAGCTCACATAACGATCTTTTGGAGGAGGTAGCAAAGTTCCGTGCAGCTAGAACATTATGGCATGAATTAATGCAAATAGAGTTTCAACCTGACAACCCACGTTCAAGCCAATTGAGGTTTCACACTCAGACCGCAGGAGTCACGCTGACGGCGCAGCAACCTCTGAACAATGCTGTTCGGGTCGCCTATCAGGCACTGTCTGCTGTCCTAGGGGGCACGCAATCTCTGCACACTAACAGTTTCGATGAGGCCATCGGCCTACCAACTGAAGAATCTGCAAGAATAGCTCTTAGGACGCAGCAGATTATTTCTGAAGAAACCGGTGTAGCCAACAGTGTTGACCCTCTAGCCGGGTCCTATCTGATAGAGGAAATGACATCGCGCATAGTCTCAGAAGCGAAGACTCTGATAGAACAAATTGACTCCCATGGTGGTGGATTAGAATGTATCAAATCCGGGCTGCAACAGAGGATGATACACGATAGTGCTTGGAAGAACCTACAGGAGATAGAGTCAGGAGAAATAGGGGTCGTTGGTGTCAATTCCTATCTCGAAGACAGTGGACAATCAATAAACACACAGAAATTTGATTCTGTGGATGTTCAGTCTAGGATAGTCGCTTTGACGGAGCACCGCAACAACAGAAATCAGGAATCTGTAACTAATGCACTAGAAAGGCTAGAAAATGCATGCTCTGGAGGAGAAAATGTGATGGAACCTATGATTGAATCTGTCAAAGTAGGGGCGACAATTGGCGAAGTTAACGGAGTATTGAGGTCAGTATTCGGCACCTGGACTTCTCCAAGCGGGGTGTAACATGAATGATGTGTCGGTCGATCACATAGGCATTGCTTCCGAGTCCATTGAGTCGGCTAGTGGCTTCTGGGAACTACTTGGATTCAAACAGAATGCCGAGCACGTGAATGAAGAACAGGGCGTTCGAATCAAAATGCTAGAGGGATCTGGGTCATCAGCAAAAATCGAGTTGCTTGAACCATTGGGGCCGAACACCCCCATTGGGAGGTTCATATCCAAGAAAGGCGAAGGTATTCAACAACTGGCTATCAGGGTCAATGATATCGAATCAACGATTACACAGTTGATTGCCTCAGGTGTGAGGATGATAGATAAACAGCCCGTAGGGGGGGCATCTGGGAGCATTATCGCATTCGTCCACCCATCATCTACGGGTGGTGTCCTTGTCGAATTGGTAGAGCATAACAATTGACAAGCATCAAAAAGGACTCCTAATACGGGGCGTCATGAAGACCTCTATGAGTCGGCTTCACGTGTGTGAATTGTTGACTTCGCAAATCGTTTCTAACGAAGTCGGGTTTCTCTCAGAAACGCTAGGTAATCTGCGTGATTCAGGAGAAATTTCCAATGATGCTTATCTTGAAGCCGGGAGCATTCAGGGAGGGCTGTCCCTGATTGCAAGTCTGATTGACCAGGAAGTCTCCGATGATGAAATTCAAATGCAGTTAGATCAGTTGATTACCAGAGCGCTCAGGATTAGCACAAACTATCCAGAGATGGATCAAAAGATAGAGGACTACAGGCAATAGTATTCGCGTAGTATTATTATACGAATACTTATCAATGGTCACTCGACCCGATTGATGTGCCTAAAGTGAGCCTTGACATACCTTCCGAACTGCTAAGCGACCTCCGAGATCATGTTGGTGACGACAAGAAATTCGTTTCACTTGCAGATGCCGTAAGGACCGCGTGTAGAAAACTCCTCGACCAATTAGATGCGATTGATGAGATGCACGGTAGAACTAGGAGGAAATCGGATGAATGATGTTCCGAGCAAGCAACAGGCTGTATCCGCAGTTGATACTCTGGTGAGATACATCGAGTCTGCAAAAGGTGAGCTTAGGGAGGGGCTTGCTAGAACTCCTGAAAGGGTAATCGAATCTTTTGTGGAAATATATTCAGGATATTCAGGTGATGCGGAATCCATTCTCAATGCCACATTCAACTCCGAGGGCTATGATGGGATTGTACTTTTGAAGAATATTGAGTTCCACTCGGTTTGTGAACATCATTTGCTACCGTTCTCTGGAAAGGCCCACATTGCTTACATTCCCGTAGACAGGATTGTAGGAATTAGTAAACTAGCACGACTACTGAACCTTCACTCAAGTCGGTTGCAGAACCAAGAGAGGTTGACCAAGGGGGTCGCTGACGATATAGAGAATATTATGGCACCTTTGGGTTGTGCAGTGATACTAGAGGCGTCTCATGACTGCATGCAATGCCGAGGAGTGGCAAAACAGAATGCCGTGATGACTACCAGCGCGATGCGTGGTGTGTTCTTCGAGAAATTGGAAGCCCGTGGAGAGCTGTTGCAACTCATTAACAACCAGTCTGACAGGTGATTGTATGGTACTGTTACCCACTGGCCCGAATCTTGAACAAATTTTCCCCATAGTAGAGATATTTCACAGCATCCAAGGAGAGGGGCATCATACAGGGATATCGTCAGTGTTCATTCGATTCGGTAGGTGCAACCTCAGATGCCCGTGGTGTGACACCGAATTCGACGAGTGGGATGACATGACGCTGGGGCAGATCATAGATGATGTGAGCAAGTTCGATTGCGACAGAATCATCTTGACTGGGGGGGAACCAGCACTACAGGACCTACCAACGCTGTGTGGAGCTCTAAGGGCAACAGGATACCACATCAGTATCGAGACCAACGGAACTGTAGCGATACCTGATGGAATCATCGATTGGATATGCGTCAGTCCGAAGGACCAGGAATATCCCGACGTTGCAATCAGGCAAAGGGAGGGGGATGAATTGAAGGTCGTTTACCTCGGACAAGACATGTCGATGTACGACGACCTGAAAGACGGTTTCGAACACCTGTACCTACAACCCTGCTATGTCGAGGGTGAAAGCGTTGAATGGAATGGCCTCAACTTCCATGCTACCTTCGAACAGATTAGATTGAATCCGGAATGGAGGCTTTCTCTCCAAACACACAAGTGGATGTGCGTTGAATGAACAGAGTGGTGATGGCACTCAGTGGTGGTATGGACTCGACCTCGCTGCTACTGCGTATGTTAGCACAGGGGGGCGAGGTTACCTGTATCTCCTACGATTACGGGCAAAAGCATGTAATAGAGCTTGAACGAGCGTCTACAAACGTCGATTACCTTCGTTCTAAAGGATACAAGGTCGAGCATGTCGTGGCTGACCTATCTAGTGCTATGTCACTCTTCGACTCCACCCTAACCGATTCTGAAAGATCTGTTCCCGAGGGCCACTACGAGGAGGAACAGATGAAGCAGACCGTGGTGCCTAATCGAAACGCAATATTTACGTCAATCCTCTACGGGTACGCCCTGTCTGTCTCTGCCAAGGAGAATGTAGATGTCTCCGTGACATTGGGAGTGCACTCTGGTGATCACGTAATCTACCCTGATTGTAGGCCGGAGTTCTACGATGAATTGATGCGCGCATTCAAGACTGGGAACTGGGGTTCTGAGAGAGTCACCGTCAATCTTCCGTATGTTGACGGAGACAAGGAGAGTATCCTCAGGGATGCCCTGATTTCATGTGATTCCTTAGGACTCGATTTCGATACAGTATTCAGGAATACAAACACCTCGTACAATCCCGATGAGTTCGGGCGTAGTTCTGGAAAGACCGGTGCTGATGTGGAGAGGATACTAGCCTTCCACGCGATTGGTAGGAAGGACCCTGTTGAATACGTTGACGACTGGAATACCGTTCTTGATCACGCTATCGAGACTGAAAGGCAACATGAGGCTATACTATGACCGCTTCCACACCAAGGCCGAATTCTGAAAGGGATGCAGAGTGGCGTTCTAGGCTAACCGCGCTGCAATACCACGTTACTAGGGAAGCAGGCACAGAGATGCCTAACACTGGCATATACAACATGGAGGAAAGGGATGGTTGCTACAACTGCTTATGCTGTGGCCATATACTATTCACTAGTGAGATGAAGTATCAGTCCGGATGTGGTTGGCCCGCATTCCATACAGAGCATCCTGATGCTGGAATATCGAGACTGGAGGACAAAACCCATGGCATGGCTAGGGTCGAGGTCAGGTGTGGTTCATGTGATGCTCATCTAGGTCATGTATTCCGCGACGGCCCCTCTGAATTCGGAGGAGATAGGTACTGTATCAACTCAGCCAGCGTGGATTTCATCCAGGAGGCTAATCATGACGACTAAGATACGCAGATGGGTTGAGACGGATACTGGACATAGAATCCCTAACCACAGTAGCAAGTGCAGAAACATGCATGGGCATAGATACAGATGGGAAGCTGAGCTAGAAGGTGATGTAGTCACCGATGTCGGAGCATCAGAAGAGGGAATGCTGATAGATTTCGCTGACATCTCAATGATTCTCATGCAGCACATCCACGATGTGGTCGATCACGCGTTCATCGTTTACGAGGGGGATACTAGGGCTCTAGAAGCTCTATCTTCGATGGGAGATGGACATAGGACTCTGGTCGTTCCATTCATTCCAACTGCCGAGAACCTAGCCAAGTGGGCGTTCGAACTAATCGAACCTCACATCTCGTCGGCATATGGGAATATACTCAGATTGCACTCATTCCATGTCAGGGAAACTCCCAAGTCTTGGGCTACTTGGAGTCCTTGAGGGTCATTTTCCCCGACTCTTGTCTTTCTTCCGACTAATCCTCTTCGAAAGCATCTGCAGCCTCTGTGATGACCCCTAGCAATCTGTGAATCTCATCGTCCTTCGGCAACCCCCTCATTATGACTCTGACTAGAGTTTCCTCAATTCCTTTTCTTTTGTGGTCCTTGGTAGGCATAGATCCTACCAACCTAGATACCTCAGATCTGAATGTATTCCTAAGGTCAGAATCCAATAACCTATTTCCTGTTCCCGATGGCTGAATGGTATCTGAATTCACGTACCAGCTGAAACAGATGATTGAAACAGCATGGCTGAGATTCAGAATGGGGTAACCCTCCCAGGTGGGTATCGTGACTAATAGGTCACACATTCTCAACTCCTCGTTCAGAAGTCCCTTGTCCTCTGGTCCGAATACCATAGCAACTCTGCCATCTGTTCCTGAAAGCCTTTCTGGCAGTTCCTCTGGCAGTAGAAAATGCCTCATGACAGTCTTGTTGCCATCCTCTCTCTTACCAGAGGTTCCGATTACTATCGAACAGTCACTAGTCGCATCTGCGATTGTGCTCACGAGTTTTGCCGAATCTAGTACTGACTGCGCGTTCTTAGCGCGGTTCCTAGTCTCCTCAGACCACTCTTCAGACCTACCGACCACTCTCAAATCGGTGATTCCAAAGTTAAGCATGGATCTGGCGACTGCCCCAATGTTGCCATCGTGCCCGGGATTGACCAATACTATGCACAGGTTCTCGTTCCCAAGAGGCAAAGGGACTTTTCTGTGGTTTCCCATGACTGGCGCATGCAGTCATCTTTCAAGAGGATGGCCTCAATCTGTACGGCGTTGCCTGTAGCGCGTGATGTACCCGGCTATCCAATTCCTCATCCTCTTGTTATCGACGTCACTGTACTCTGAGACAAGGTGCTTGTTGGTATCGAAGTCGTCAGTGAACTGATCTGGATATATCTCAAGTAGTCTGAGTGCCCTAATCTTGATGAAAGATGGTCTGATGTTACCCATGCTCAGGCCTCCAGTAGTTTCACTTCGATTGGGAAGCCTTCCTCGCGCGTGCAGACTACGCGAATCTTGCGCGGAGGATGTTGCATACCACGAGACCAGATTGCATGGTTCACAGCCTCGTCAATCCAAAGGTCCTCATCATCTGTCATCTTCATGTGACGGGAGACGTGAATCCGGATTTCTGCAATGGCCCGGTTAGCGCGCCGAGTACGCGGAACATTCCATGCAGCACGCAGTGGTATCGTCATTTCCTTCACCTCAGCCAATCAATCACCTCTGTAGCTTGGATCGGCGCCACATATGGCGCTTAGGATGAGAATTTACCCTGCGATTGGTGCGAAGCATCACCCACACGGGAACTCGGCGATTCTGTTTAGTGACTTTCTGAAGTCTCTGTTTCTTGGCAAATGGTTTGTTACTAGACATCATACCACCTCAGAACCCAGATAGCCCGGGATATCTCTCCTCTGCGCTGCCACGAATCGCATGAGCAGCGTCGTCTAGTATCGATTGTCCAGAACCAGTCAGAATCTTACCTAGGTTGACAGTTCCGGCAAGATTGTGCTTACTGTCAATCAGTTCGCATGCAGATAACTGCTGGAGAATGGTTCTAGCGATTTTTCTGGACCCAGAAACCGCACGGTTCTGCTTGACCCCCCTGTCCTTGGGACCTCCGAACTGCTGGGCCATGTGGTTGGCCCCAATCGGCCCCATCAACCCTACCTTTCTGAGAACTGCTGCTGAGCGGACGTACCACCAATCATCCTGGACTGGTGGCCTCTCCCTGTGACTGCCCGTCTTGACGTAATCAGCCCATTCCGGCGGAGACACCTGGTCCATGTCCTGCAGCCGGGTTGCTAACTCGGCTATCAGCAAATCAGCAGGGACATCGTGGTATGTGGTCATTTACTCACCGTGCGGACCGGCCGTCCTAGAGACCATATTTAATCGTGATGACCATTGATTTGCCACTGCGTGGCAGCATAGGTGCCTGAGTTGCGCCTCCAAGTATTGAAATCTCGGACTCAGCACGAGGTGTCATGCGCAAGTCCCTGTCGCGCAACCCTAACATGCTGAGGACGATGATTGGGATAGGTATGGTGCTAATTCTAGTACTGGGATACGCAGTGTATTCGAATACTGTCGACTCTGAGTATTATGGCTATTCGACGACAAATGAGCCTATTATACTGCAAATGGAAGAAGAAGTAGAAGGGGAGGCGAAGTGGCAGACGACTTCTGATGGGGCATTGACATGGATCAACGTGACTGTATATGGGGTTTCCGTGGGCAATACAATCAGAGTCGAAACGTCAGGGGTGGAATGGTATCATTCCCTCCTGTTAGGTGCGCCCGATGCAGATAATTTCAACTGCGGGGAATGGAGTGAGGTATCAGAGTCATGTGTACTGGCCAGAGCTCACGAGGTACAAGTCGAGAACGACAATATGACAGTCAGGGGCCTTGTCACGCTGGAGCTTCCTATTGACGGATTGGGATATCTGCAGAGTGAAGATTCAGACAGTGCAGAAGCCGAGGCTCTGAGTCTGATTGCAGATAGTCAGGATACAGTGTCATGGAAGGTTTCTGTGCTGGATGATGATGGGATTGTGAGTTCACAAGGCATCAACCTGACTATGGAGGTCGTCACTCATGAAATTGTATCCGTTAGTGAATTCAAACTAGACCCCATACAGGAATCTGTATACAGCTTCGCTACCTTGGTCGGTTGCTTCTCACTATTGCTGGCCCTCCCTTTGATGGTGTACTACTCTGCGATGTACAAAGCCAAGAGAGATGAGCGTATCAGAGCCGAGGCGCCCGAGCCAGAACAGTGACTACTCCTCCGAGTCCAAACCCAAACTCGAACTCGGAGGGAGGAGTTTTCCCGATGGATCATATCTGGACGATACATTCCACTCGCCTTTGAATGATGTTTGCCTGACTATTGCTAGGCCGTCAGATACTAATAGATTCACAGAAGCTTGCAGCCTCTCATCAACTGGGGCTATTCTTTCATGGAAGGTAGCATCCATCAAGCGGCAAATTTCTCTGAATTGATTAGTTCCATCCATCAGTTCCCAAAGTACTGAATTCATATCATCCATAGGTCGGCGGACCTCTTTTGGTGCTCGCAATATTCCAGATATTAGGGCCTCGAATCCAGATAGGGATTTAGGGATTCTAATAACGACTTGTCTTCCGGTTACACCGAGTCTTTCGGGATGTGGACCGGGAGGGCCTCTGTGACCCCACCACACAGGAGCTCTGGTAGGAAATGCCTCATCTGTAATCAACATCAGAGAAACACCCATGCCACCATTGTAAGCATTGAACTGATGCCTATGAGTGCAGACAATCTAACTAGTCCTTCCCTATCAGTGAAATTGCTAAGGTACCACGTGGAAACGCCTGCAATGGCACAAACCAGTAACAGCACCTCACTGCCTTCCGGCAAATTCTGCAAATCAATCCCTCAGCGTTTACTCCTGAGGTACTCGGCTGAATCGATGAGGGATCGTGCCATATCACGAATCCTTAGATTCAATTTCTCGTCGACTAAATCTCCGTTTTCATCAAAAGCCGAACGGACATTGCCTACTGCAACCTGCTCAGGTACGACCCAACCGTGTATCCAACGAACTGAAATCCTCATGTGATTAAGCGTATTCGAATTCGACTGACCTCCGAGTGTACTCATCAAGGCAAATGACTTGTTGGATGTCTGGTCGTACGACAAGAAATCCAAGTTGTTCTTCATAACTCCGCTCATGGTACCATGATACTCGGGACTAGAAAGAATGAATGCATCTGATGATAAAGCGGTGTTCTGAAACGACTTAACAGATTCATCATCCCAGCAGCCCTCTTCTCCGACGAACGGTAGAGGACTCGAATTATCCCATTTCACGCACTCGGCTCCCATAGACTCACAGTGCTTGAATGCTATCTCCAACAATCTACCATTGGCCGAATCAGTTGAGAATGTCCCACAAATCCCCATCACTCTAATTGCCTCGGCCATGGGGTTACGAAGACGCGTTACGCCTTGAATGCAAGGGTCAAAGCAGTATCAGGTTCAGAGAATGTTTAACCCATATGCGCCAAGGCGAAAGCGTGGTCAAACCCACCGTAATCGACTTGCTCGAAGAAGCCTCTACCAAGGCATCCTCAGGAGACCTAATGGGAGCCATGGAATCATACGGCAGAGCCATCGATATAGATGCGAAGAGTGCATCGGCTTGGTACGGCATGGGAGTCATGCAAGCCAAGCGGGGTAATACGGCAGATGCCGTATCAGCATTCGACCATGCCCTCGATTTGAATCCGGACCATGCCCCAACTAATGCTAACCTAGCGGTACTGCTTGAAGGTTCAGATCCAGTTAGAGCTTCCGAATTAGCAAGAAGGGCGCTTCTGACTATATCTGATTTGGAGGACTTAGATAGAATAGCCGCCATGCACCCAGTTGATGATCCTCCTCTACTGATTTCCAAAGTTACTGTAGAAGAAGAAATTATCGAAGAGGCTCCGATGCTTGAGTCCAACCCAGTTGATGAAGAGCCGCCCCTGCTGCAATCAACCGCAGTACTCCGGGACATCGAAGAAGTTCTTTCCGAGGCTCGTATACACCTTCAAAGCGGAACTTTTCAAGAAGCTCTCGATTCTATTCAGCCGCGTTTGGAAGGGGATGCCTCATCCAACCACGAACTCTGGTCAATATGCGGAGTCTGTCTCTCTCAATTGGGACATGACGAAGACGCGATACAAGCCATAGAATACGCCATATCTATCGGTGAAGACGAGGCTAAGATGCATTTCAATCTCGCGCAGTTGCTACGAAAATCCGGACGTGTGGAAGAAGCTATGCAATCACTCGCGAACGCACTGCTATCTGATCCTGCCCATATCAACAGCCTTGTGGCCAGAGGTGAGATTTTTGCAGATAGGGGAGAATACGATATAGCTGTGCAGAATTGGCGTCGAGTTGTTACGATAGATCCTGAGAATTCGATAAATAATCGGTTGGTAGAATTAGAGGAGAAGGAATCTCAAAAACTCGATGATTTGAGTTCGGAAGTAAAGTTAGAGGTAGATGAGATCAGAGATGACGAGCAAGTCGAGCCATCCTTTGTAGAAACCAAGTCATACAAGATAACGAAAGCTCAAGAATTGACTGAAAGCGGAGAACACGTAGCCGCAGTAAATGCTTGGAAGGAATTGCTCGAAGAAGATAACCAATCTGCGCAGATATGGCATGGTCTGGCTGATGCGCTGTCGGTGGCAGGACATGTAGACAGAGCTCAACAGTGCCGACAGAGGGCAAGTTTTCTCGAACGGGGAGAGCAGCGTGCTTTACTCGAGACTGACGCAGAGACAGAGGCTGATCTGATTGAGGCGGCTATTGAGGCTGAGCGGATTGGCTCACGTCTACCGCCCAGTGAAGAGGAGAGTGTGAATGTCTGCATCGAGTGGTACAATAAGGGCTTGAATATGCTGACCGAGGAGAACGGGTTGGAGGCACTGAATTGTTTCGAGAGGGCAATCGGAGGGGCGCCTAGAGAGGAACGGGAGTTGAGGATTAGAGCTCAGAACGGTAGAGGGCACGCACTGTACCAATTGACTAGGTATCCTGAGAGCATACAAGCATACCACGCTGCGATCTCTATGGATCCCGCAGGAGTTACTGGAAGATCCCTATACAACATGGGGTCATCATATGCTGCCGTCGAATTGTACTCAGATGCCATCAAGTGCTTCGAACAGGCCCTTGGTAGGGGCCTCGATACGGATGATACTGCTGTATGTAAGACTCAAATCAACCGCTGCAGATTGTTACACAAAGAGCAGCAGAAGCGTCAGCGTCAGGAAGCCTGACGCAACTGCTTCCTCCAAAATCTCATCTTACTCCTAGAGGGCACAACGCTGACGCTGACTGATTTACTGGTCGGCGTATTACTCCCTTCGGCAACACTACCAAGAGGTATCAGGGAGTTGGCTTCAGGGAAGTACGTTGCCACATTACCCCGTGGAATGTCGTACTGCACTACTCGCCATAATTCTGAATTCCTAGTTGTCCCATCGAAGTGAGAAGAGATGTCTACCATGCTACCTTGGGAAATCCCTGTATCCTGCATGTCTTCACCGTTCATCAAGACGACTCTGCGGGCATTCTTAATCCCTCGATATCTATCATCCAAGCCGTATACGGTTGTGTTGTACTGGTCATGTGATCTGATTGTCATCATGATGAATTGGCCGGGTGGGGCGGAGGCCCGAGTAATCGGATGCACTCTAAAATTGGCCCTTCCTGAATCAGTGTTGAAGGTCCTACCGTCGCGTGGTGCGTTCGGGAGATAGAATCCAGCATCCAGCTTAATTCGGTCATTATACGACTCGAATCCAGGTACAGTAGACTCGATGAGATTCCTGATTAGACCGTAATCCTCAGATAATTCGTGCCAGAGTATTCCTGAATTACCTATGCGGGTTTCCAAGGCGGAGGCAATGCCCGAAACGATGGCGGGTTCAGAACGTAGTTTTTCAGAGGCAGGCTTAGCGGAACCCTTGGAGGCATGCACCACTCCCATCGAATTCTCCACCGATACAGATTGATAAATTCCATTAGACGACAAATCCCTCTCTGATCTGCCAAGACACGGTAGTATCAGTGCCGTACGACCAGTAACCAAGTGAGAACGATTAGGTTTGGTGGAGATTTGTACTGTTAGACTGCATTGCTCTATAGCCCCGGAAGTGGCTGCAGTGTCTGACATAGCTGAAACGAAATTGCCTCCCATTGACAGGAAGACACTGGCCTTGCTATCGTTCATTGCCAACACGGAATTCACAGCGTCGAGGCCGGGTTTGTTTGGAGGATTGATGCCGATAGAACTGCGGATTGAATCCAAGAATCCCGCAGAAGGATTGTGATTAATTCCTACAGTGCGATCGCCCTGTACGTTAGAATGGCCCCTTACTGGGCACACTCCTGCACCGGGCCTCCCTATGTGGCCACCAAGAAGAAGTACGTTCATGATCTCCTGTATAGTTGCTACCGAATTGCGATGCTGGGTCAGGCCCATTGCCCAGCAGACGATGGTAGATTTAGATTCACGCACCGCTCTACCAAGATACTCTATCTCCTGACGAGATACGCCCGCAGAATCTGAGATATCTGACCACTTCGAGCTCCTCACAGATTTTTTGTAGTCCTCGAATCCATGAGTATAGTCGGCGATAAAATCCATGTCGACTTCGCCCCCTGATATGATGAGTTTAGCTAGCCCCCTGAAGAGTGCCAAGTCGCCATTCACTGCCACAGGGACGTGCAAGTCTGCAATTGAGGTGCCTGAACCGAGCATTTCTAGGAGGTCCTGAGGATGTTTGAACTTCCTCATACCTGTCTCGAGCAGTGGATTGATGCTGACTATCGAGGCTCCTGCTCGCTTGGCATCCCTTAGAGCTGTGAGCATGCGAGGGTGATTTGTACCTGGATTCTGCCCGACCACAAGAATCAGGTCGGCCTTGGTGAAGTCATCCAATGTGACTGTGCCTTTACCTATGCCAATAGAGTCGCCCAACGCGACACCAGAGGACTCATGGCACATGTTAGAGCAATCGGGGAGGTTGTTGGTACCAAATCTCCTAGCGAGCAACTGCCACAGGAAGGCTGCCTCGTTACTGGTTCTACCAGAGGTGTAGAATATCGCTTGGTCTGGATCCTTTAGCGAAGACAGCTCTTCTGCAATCAACTGGAAAGCATCTTCCCATGATATCTCCTCGTAATTGTCTGATTGTGGATGCAGGATCATCGGGTGCGTCAGTCTGCCTTGTGAGTTCAGCCATCTATCTGACTTCCTAGATAGATTGGCGACTGTCCAGCGGGACCAGAATGATGGATCTGCCCGTTCCCTCGTACCCTCGTCGGCGACAGCTTTGGCCCCGTTCTCGCAAAATTCGAAGTGAGTCCGATGGTCATCCGGATCTGGCCACGCACATCCGGGACAATCGAAGCCATCGAAACGATTTACCTTGGAGAGGTTGGAAATGGATTTTATTACCCCCATACGACTCAGTCCGTGATACATCGTCGATACCACCGCTGGAATTCCAGCCGCCACTTGCTTCGGAGACGATATCTTCGGAGACTTCTCTTTGACCGGAGTCAGGTGCTCGACCTTCTTGCTCACGCCACTCGGACGCAGGTCGCTTACATCAGGGTCTCGCTGTGTGACCGGCAGATTGTGGCATCTCGACCCTGCCACTGCCGCTGAACACAGTCATTCTGGTTTCAGCGGCGAACGAAATCAATGTCATACCGTGCTCATTTGCCATATCTACGGCAAGGCTGCTGGGAGCTCCAACTGAGATGAATACAGGGAACCCTGCTCTGAGAGCCTTCTGCACTAATTCGAAGGATGCTCTGCCTGATACCACCACCATTTCCTCCGTAATCGGGATCTGTCCAAATTTGACTGCGTTGCCGATGAGTTTGTCCATTGCATTATGGCGGCCGATATCCTCATGAGCATCAATAACTATCCCTCCACGTAGTACTCTGGCACAGGCGTGGGTCCCTCCTGTAAGCTTGAATGCATCCTGATGTTTACCGAGATTCGTCACGGCGTTAGAGACATCCTGTTGATTAACTTTGAATGACTCACTGAGAGGGTGTCCATGGACATGCAGAAGATTCGAAATCGAATCCTTACCGCAGATACCACATGATGAGGTGATGGTCGACCTTCTGACATGCTCATTGGGTTCAAAATTTGCATCTCCAGTCAGATGGGCAGTTATGGTGTCCTCCGTCGCATTCACTTCCGTGACATGATCTATCGAGTCTATGATTCCCTCAGAATGTAGATACCCCAGTATCAATAGCTCGTCCTGACCCGGAGTCCTCATTGTCAACCCTAAGGACTGCTCGTCCATTCCTAGGATAGATACTGCCATGGATAATGCCGCCTCAACAGAGACGATGTCAGGCTCGCGCGTACTCCGACCGGATACGAGTCTGACTACTGGCTTCTCCTCTGTGCCTTCCACGCTCCGCGTATCGCGTTCATCGTATTGGGTTATGGCTTGAGTGAGATGGTTTCCGCAACCGTTGAAATACCCCTGTCGACAGGCGGGTACCATGGGAATACTCGGAGGTGAGGGGTTCAGTCTACCCGTTGTTACTTCTACTGAAGTTGTTGACGTGCAGATTGAGTTCACCGAACCTGCCAAGCAGGCAATGAAATCCACCATGGGCGGAGACGGGACTACGCATGTGGTAATCATCAGCGCCGAATCAGGGGGATGTTCTGGATATATGTACGACATGCAGATAGTCGAAGACCCTAATGACGATTCTTTCCAGCGTATGGACGTCGGTGGTTTGACAGTGCTCGTCCACAATAAGGACAGCGAAATGCTTAGTGGTATCCGCGTAGATTACAAAGACACACTTATGGGTGGCGGGTTTCAAATCGACAATCCTAACGCGGACCGTTCTTGCGGTTGCGGCCAGTCATTCGGTTGAGCGCATGCCACCACTGGATCTACATCCTGTTGCGGAGGTAATACCTTCTCCATGTAGTGTCAGTGTACTCAAGGGAGATACCGCCATAGTACACCTGAATAGAACATTGACTGTAAAAACTTCAGAAATTCAATTCAGTGACAGAGTGGACGGATTGCTTTGCAACGCCAACGGACGAATTCTGGATAGGCTGATGGTCTGCAACCTCGGAGAAGAGATCCTCCTTATTGGCAATCACGGGGTCGGTGACAACACACGCGAGAACCTCATCCAAGGAATTCCTTGGGATGAGGAAATCACAGTGATGAACGGTGATGCAGCAATCACTCATCTGAGACTTGTTGGCAGGGCTGTTAACAGGTGTCTCGCAGGACTCGGTATAGATCCATTGGAAATCAGTGAAAACCGGTGGATCGAATACGGGAGTGCTTTAGTTTCGCGCACTGAATATAGTGAGTCGTCAGTAATCGAAATCCTAGTGCCATCGGCAGAGCTTGTTGCCTTCACCGCCCTATTACATGAAAACGGTGCCATATCATCAGATAGAAACAGATGTGAAAGTCTCCGTATAGAGCTCGGAATACTCGATCACAGGGAGATGAATTCAGCATTCCTACCCTTTGAACTGGGCCTGGGACACATGGTCAACCTCAACAAGGGATGCTATCCAGGGCAGGAGATTCATGCTAGAATGGACAGTCGGGGAAAGGCTTCTCGCGGTATTGTGAGACTGCATCTGCCTTCTGACGTGACCGTTGGAAAGCACAAGGTGGCCGGGGTAGGCAACATCACAGTCACAGCATCTGCAAAAGCGTTCGAAGGATCCGTGGCCCTTGCCGTAGTGCCTCTTCCGGCAATTGCTCTTGAAGAGTTGGAACTGGGAGACGGTTTGATTGCGGCAATGCAGTCACTCTGACTCAATACTATCAAATTTGAATATCTCCCCTTTGTCCACCCACTCCGACAAGGGCATTAGAGGTGAGAGCCGCAACGTTCCTAGATTTCTGGTGAATAGATACACTGTGGGGTCATACTCCTCAACCATCTGCATTTGAAACGCCTTCCTGACTCCTTTACCTCTAGAGTGGAAAAAACTCAATTCCACAATTACTCCGATGATGGTTGCAGTATAGAGAACCAGTAGTACACTCAATGAGAATACCACGGGGTCACCAAACAACTCATTCGACCGGAATTGACTGCCGTAAAGCAATTGCCGGGTAATCAGGAAAACTAGGCCTACACCGACAAGGGGACCTAGGGCGTCCTCCACAAAGGTGTCCATGGGGATCAATCGTCGTTTGGTTGGGTCAGCAAACACAAGGGCGTTCGCAGTAGCGGCCCTGATTACGGATGTAATAGATACCAACACTATGTAGACCGTTCCACTGACTAGAAAAATCTCTCGGGATCCTAAAGGAAGATAGAGTACTACGAGATATGCGAATAGTCCTAGGAAGACGGTGATTGGGAGTCTGTGCACTGAAGTCAGAACTCGGTCTAGTTGCTTGGCTCCGTCATCTAAGCGCGGTATCCCAATGATTTCCCATCGTGTAATACTCTGAAGCAGCTTAGCAGATTTGGCAAGCGCTCTCTTGTCTATCATAATCCATTCAATCGCCCTCAGCACAGGCATCAGAGGGATTGCAATTACTGCCGCGAAAAGACCAAGCACGGGCCAGACAATCAGACTTGGGAGCAGCAGGAAGTGCTGGATTCTTAGAGGATGAAACAAATTAGATTCTATTCTAGCTTGTCTCTCGGGGTCTATCATGAATCTACGCGCCTCGGCATCCAATTCTGCTCTGTACCTGCGCAGTGGAATACCAGCATCCAACACACTGCGAACTTTCTCCATGTAGTGCTCGTGCTCCGGTTCGGAGCCGACCCACCACTTCCAACCCACGGATAGTGGAAGGGCCAGAATCAAGGGAGATAATAGAATGAGAGTTGAGGTTACCAATGCCTCGGAAGTTGCAACCACGCCTCGTGGTCGTCATTCCCCCCAATAACCAAGCGGTGCCAGAAGAGGTGGTGAGCAGAATCACTGACAATTGGAGAATCGCCGTGAAACCTCAACCCAATCGACAACTTCCCACCATGCATCGATGTATGTTGCTCTGCCTGGGCCGTACTTCTTGTAATACGCATGCTCCCATACATCGAGTCCGAGTATAGGATTGCAGAATCCGTCCATCAGGGGATTGTCCTGATTGGGGCTCGAACAGACACATAGTCCTCCGTCCTTCACTCCAAGCCAAGCCCATCCGCTACCGAATCTAGTCATAGCAGCCTTATGGAATATCGACTTGAACTCATCGAATGAGCCAAACGAGGAATCGATAGCAGCAGCGAGGTCCCCGGATGGGGCACCGCCGCCGTCGGCGGACATCGCCTCCCAGAACTGGCAATGATTCCACCAACCTCCGCCATTGTTCCTAACAGCCGCGATGTCGTTATGCTTAGAGAGTAATTCACCAATCGTCTTACCTCCTAGCCCGTTGGCTTCAATTGCAGCGTTCAGATTGTTGGTGTATCCGTTGTGGTGCTTTGAGTAGTGTATTTCCATTGTCAGCGCATCTATGTGAGGTTCCAATGCGTCGTAGTCGTAAAGCAGATCTGGTAGTTCAAAGGTCATCTGTCAAACGCAACCAGTAGAATGCTAAGAACTCTCCCGAATAGTTGGAAGGGGGCTCTGGGGAACCTTGATTGAAGTCCTCGGGCGCAAAGGGTGCATGGGTAGGATTGCTGTAACTGACGGAATGGCCGGTGCAGCCGTGTCCATACTAGAGAATGCTGGACACGAAGTGGTACTCAGGCATTACGAAGTCGAAGAATTGCGAACAGGGGTACTAGCGGATTTTGACGCTGTGGTGATACGCAGCGCAACGAAGATGACTTCAGAGGCAATCGAAGCATCATGCAGTGGAGGTAGACTGGGATTCATCGGAAGAGCCGGGGTAGGGGTTGACAACATCGACATCATGTCGGCTACTACGAACGGGGTCGTGGTATGCAACACCCCAGGGGCTTCTACAAAGAGCGTAGTGGAGTTGACAATTGGACACCTGATAGCATCGACTAGGTTCGTTGCTAGAGCAGACAGGACCCTCAGATCGGGAGACTGGGCCAAGAAGCACCTCAGAGGCAGTGAACTGGGAGGGAAGCGTCTCGGACTGATTGGATTTGGTAGAATTGCCCGTGGAGTGGCCGAGCTGGCCCATGGATTCGGGATGGAGGTCAACGCATTTGACCCGTACGTCTCAGCCGAGCAAACAGACGAGCTAGACTGCTTAATGCATGACAATGTGGATAGCCTATTCAGGGCATGTACACACATTTCAGTCCATTGTAACCTCTCCGAGGACACACACCACCTAGTGAATAGAGAGAGGTTGGCTATGATGCCTGATATAGGAGCTGATGGCACAGCCTGCGGAAGCCACATAGTGAACTGTGCCCGAGGAGGGATAGTAGACGAGTCCGCAGTTCTTGATGCTCTAGATTCGGAGGTACTTTCAAGCGCTGCCTTGGACGTATTTGAGGTCGAGCCTGCTATTGGGAATCTCCTGCTGCAACACGAACGATTTCACGGGAGTCCGCACATTGGAGCTGCTACTCTCGAAGCCCAAAACAGAGTGGGGACTGAGATGGCTGGGCTGTTAGTAGCGTTTTTTAACGGCGAAAGGCCGAAGTCTGCAATCAACTGAATACTCATTCGATACTATGCATGCGCACCAACGAATTCTGTAATGCAGACAGTTCTTGAGGAATGACTATTCCTGAAATTGGGGATTTCAGTGAAAGACCAGAATCCTTCTTCAACTTCCATACCATCGAATTGAATTCTGAAATTATTGGTGTTAATGCCCTCAGGGCTTCGGCGTCTTCAACATTGACTATCGCAGGCAGGCGAGGGAAGGAACGTACATCCACAGCGCTGCTGTCATAAAGTGTAGTAGACAGATAGTGACTGAAGAACGGACAAATGGGAGATAACGCACTCAATAGGTCCCTGACGACCCTATGCAGCGTCCAAGCAGCCGATTCGTCTCCATCATAGAGGCCCGACTTCGACATCTCTAACCAGTGACTCGGGAATACCCCAGTCCCGAATCCCTTGAGTGACTGGGCTGCTGTGTATATGTCGATCTTTGACCATGCATCTTCTACGCGTGCCATCATGGCATCGAACTCCGACAGAATCCACTGGTTCTCCGGGGACAAATCTACAGGAGGTGTGTCTAAATCATCGGGCACATCGAACTGGCTGGCGAATCGCGCTACGTTGAACATCTTGGTCAGGACACCGAAATACTTGGATTCAATCTCCTCTGGATTAATGTGGAAGTCGTCACCGACTTGGGCATCACAGGCCTTCCACAGTCGAAAGCACTCGCTTCCAATCTTATTCGCCCTGAGCTGAACCTGCTTGCCGTCTGGCCCTCTTATCTTCCATGAACCAGTCCTGCCTCCAGCTCCGCACTCTAGGACAGAGTCAGCATCTATACCATTGCCAAGGGACTTGGACATCTTTCGTCCCCAAGGGTCCATCCCTAAACCGTCCACCCAAATATTCTGGAATGCTGGCTGGTCGAATAGTAACGCACTCTTTAGCAAAGTGTAGTACAGCCATGTTCTGACTATCTCCTTACCCTGGGGTCTGATCGAAGTGGGAAACGCTCTTTCGAACAATTCTGGGTCACTGATATAGCCTGAAACATACAAATTCGAGTTTGAAGAATCCATCCAAGTGTCAAACACCTTCCCTTCTCCCACCAATTCTCCTAGATCTCCTACCATTGTATCATAAAATCCAATCGATTCACGAGTAACCCTGTCGAGCACCTCTGATCCTGAAGGCGGGGCTTCACGCCAGGGTTGTACGTATGTGCCATGCGGAGGCACTACTATCTTCAAACCGTCTTCAGAATACCATATTGGCACCTCGGTGTGATACCATCTGCGTCGGCTAATAGGCCAGTCAATTGAGATGCCATCCATCCAATCATGCAAGAACTGCCGATTCCGCTCGGGTATGAACGAACTCTGGCTTGAGAGTTGTGATATCCGCTCTAGGATGTGGGTCTGCCTGACGTACCACTCCTTCAAGAGAATAATTTCGACTGGGTTCCCTCCCCGCTCGCTCACTGGAACCTCCTGCATATGCATCTCTGCTGCTGATAGGCGGTCGGCCTCACTAAGAAGCTCAATCGAAGCTGCTCTGGCATCCTCTGCGGACATTCCTGAGAGAGGGCCACTGATACCAGTCATACGACCCTCTAAATCCACAGCAACAAACGGCCTTAGGCCCAATTCCCGGAACACTGCGACATCGTTCTGATCGCCGAACGAACAGACCATCAGAACACCGCTGCCGAAATCCATCTTAACAGAGGGGTGGGTCACAATTTCCACTAATGACTCCCTGTCGGTTACTGGAAGGGGGAGTTGTATGCGCTTACCAACCAGATGTTTGTACCTCTCGTCTTCGGGGTTAACTACGACGACCCCGCAGGCGCAAATCAACTCAGGTCGGGTGGTGGATATCACCACATCCTCTCCGTCTTCTGTAGTCCAACGGACATCGCACAACAGTGTCTCGCGTGTTACCCTCTGAACTTCTGCTTCGGCAATAGTTGTCCCTTCTACCGGGTCGTAAATGTTGGGACGAAGGTCTTCAACTATGTCGCCTCGCTTGAACAGGTCCACGAATATGGATTGGGTCACTGCTCGGTAATCGGGGGCGTCTGTTAGATACTCGTTATCGAAATCACAGGACAAACCCACACGCTTGGCTGTTTCACGCATTGCCTGAGTGTATGGTTCAATGGTCTCAGCACACAGATCAAGGAATTCTCCCCGATCGTACGACCTCATTTTACGACCAAACTTCTTCTCAACTGTGAATTCGATATTGATTCCATTGCGGTCCACACCCCATGGAAAGCGAACCTCCTTCCCAAGCAATCGCTGGCTACGAGCAATGACATCTATCATACTGTATTGAGCCACTGCACCAATGTGCCAGGTTCCGCTGGGGTAGGGAGGGGGTGTGTCGATGATGAATATCTCTCGCTCGCTCTTCGGATTGAAAGAATAACGTTCAGAGTAAGACTCTCCGTAATGACTCTCCTGAATCCTCTTCTCAAGGTCTATTGACCACCTCTTCTCGGGAATTTTTGGTGCACCCATAATACAACCTCGGCTATTTCGCAGGCCTCCCTGAGGAACCCCATTCTTGACCATTCCCGCAATCACGGGTCGGTTCGATATACAGCATCAGTCGGATTACAACTGCGAGGGGTTGAATACCCGCCCTCAAGCAGGTCACTCACGAGAAGTGCATGAGTGCAAGCGACGGCAAGGGCTTCAGGCCCCGAGAAGCCTTGGAACGAGTTAAGACGGAGGCTGCTTCAAGAGTCACCAAAGGCAAGGAAGCCGCAAGCGGCATGGACGCCGAATCTATCAGGGGTGCCGTGAAAAGGACTCCCAATGCGCTGCGACGGGCTCTGTCGGACTCGACTGCGACGGGTATTCTCACCAAGGCCCCTGCATTCACAGTCGTGTTGTGTCTGCTTGTCACGGGATTCTTCACAATGCACTCTGGAGTTCTAGATTGCCGCGATGGTTTCGAATACGACTTTTGTAGTGAAGAATCTGCATTGAACGTGAATGGGGACCTGGCGGTCTACCTGCCCCAAGGTTCCCCAATAACGGCACAGATTGCCGAGGTCGAAAAGGATTGGACCACTAATGTGATGGTGATCTATGTAGAGTCCGAGGACAATAATGTAACGAAAGTTGAGATATTGAATGAAATTGATGCAGTAGAGGGTCAGTTGAACTACGTTAGGGATGACAGGGGGATTAATGACAATATCATCTATGTACTATCTATTTCGACTGTAATCAAAGAAGTAAACTCTAGCGCAGGAAGAGTGGCCAAGGCCACTTTCACAGCACTTGCACAGGCTACAGGAAACGATGAGTTATCCGAGCAGTTCAACGAGACCATAGACGATCAGGAAGATATTATCGGCAGCTACACGATACCGGATGAACAGGAACGCGTAGATCAAATTCTAGGTGAGATGCCCCAGAATGCTCTTGACAAACTAGTCAGGGATGTAGGAAAAGATCTTGACGGGGATGGGGTTTATGAAATTGAGAAAGCCAACAGGTGGAATAGAGCTGTCATTATCATTGGAATCGAAGCGGACACTGATGGTGACGGAATTGATGATGTTGATATCTCAGAACTGATTTTTGACACTCAAGAAACAATAGACGGTCTAGCCCGGGAAAACGATTGGGGAAAGAAGAACCTGACCATGACCCTTACCGGACCTGTACCGATAACGAGTGCTGTGACTGAAGAGTCCTTCAAACTGTTCTGGAAGGTTTTCCCACTGGGTGTAATGGCTGTTGCCCTAGGCCTGTTCCTGTTTCATTGTGACCTCTTGCAGACAGGGAGGATTAGGTTCGTTCAGGGTCTGAAAGTAGTCATCATTTCAGGACTACCGACATTATGTTCAGTTTGGATTACTCTGGGCATCATAGGATTCACCAACTACGAGGTCACCATGACGGTGATTATCGTCGGACCAATCGTACTAGCTCTGGGCGTCTCTTACGGGCTTCACATAACCAACCGATACGCTGAAGCTAGAGGAACTCCAAGAGAGAAGATGGCGATTGCTCTCAATTCTACAGGGCGCGCTGTTTTCCTTTCCGCTGTCACCACCATTATCGGTTTCATCTCCCTTACCTTCACACCGATGGCACCAATCAAAACTGTTGGATTCTCCCTTGCGGGGGGCATAGTAGTTGTCTACATCATGACGATGATTATGGTGCCAAATCTCACTATGATGCTTGATCTAAAGAAGCCGTCTCATCCTCCGCCCAAGTTGTTCGTCCAGGCGGTGGGTGTACCGATTAAATGGAGCCGCGCAGCCATTGCAGTGTTCGCTATTGCTATGCTTATGTCTGCAGGAATACCAGGGATTTCTGGGATTGGGGCAAGAGAGAATGTGGAAGAGAATATCGACCTGCTTGAAATGGCCCCAACAAAAGGCGCTGATGGAGAACCTGTGAAGGCTGTTCAGAAAATGAAGACTTATTCTGACGAATTTGAAGCTGGCCAACCAGGATTCCTAATGATCGAGGGTGATTTGCGTGCCAGCCCCAACCTCTTCGACCCCGTGCTATACGATCCATTCGATAATCTGAAAGGAATTGAGGCCCTAGAACAGAATTGCAATCGTGTCAATCGGACTACAGCTGTGTCGATTGTGTTCCTGATGAAAGCGGTCGCAGTGGGAGTAAATATCTCAGGACAGCCAATAGTCGACCAGATTGACCAACTACCTCTACCTCAAGAAGCGAAAGACCTCGCTGCATTGGTGTTTGGCAGAGAGGTTGCGGGCAACGGCTCTTTCTGGGAGACACTGTCTGCCCTGGATGGTTCGCCATCAGGCGATGATCAAGCTCACAACTTCCTGATTTATGTGTTCTACAATAGCATGACTGATGAAATGAGGGAATTGTTCATCTCGTCGAGTTTCAGTCGCAGCCTGATTTACATCGACATGCCCTTCATGGACGTCAAGAACACCGCAGAGGCGGTCGATGGACCGGGTGGGGTCAACTATTGGGTCGACAACACCGCTGGCGTGAAGTCATCATACCTAGTCGGGGTAGCCTCTGTGACTATTGAGGTGAACAATCTGATAGTTGACTCTCAGTGGAGGTCACTCGGATTCGCTCTGCTATTCACTATTCTTACACTCGGGCTCGTATTCAGAGACCTCAGGTTCGCCCTCCTGACAACGATACCAGTTTTCTTCACCGTAGCGATGCAATGGCTGGCAATGGACGCGCTTGGTGTCCCTCTTTCTCTTGTTACTGTGATGGTAGGTTCAATACTAGTGGGAGTTGGTATCGATTTCTCGATTCACATTGCCAACCGAGTTAAGGAGCAAGGTGGAACTATGGAGGCGGTAAAGGTAGCATGCGCTAGTACTGGGATGAGTCTGTTTGAAGCCACCACCGTCACTGCAGCTGGGTTGACAAGCGCTTACTATATTCCAATCAAGGCCATACACCCCTTCGTGACTGTCATCATCATCCTTCTAATCGTCGCTGCGCTATCGGCCCTGCTTCTCCTCCCTGCAATATATGCACTGCTCATCAAGAACAATGTCGGTCTAACAGGAGGTGTCGAGACAATGGTCAAGACAGCGGGATTACGCCGCGCCATAGCCAGAGACGAGGCTGATTCTATCGATGCAACGCTACTAATCGGGTCAGCGGATGATGCGTGGTGACGCGTCACCTTCATGCACCTGAAGCAACTGCGAACAGTATGGCGCATTGGCTAATGAAAAGTGAGCCACATGCGTACTCGTGGGAACAACTGGTAGAAGACGGTTCGACCCATTGGGATGGTGTCAGAAACTATCAGGCTAGGAACCTGATGAGAGACGATATGTCAGTAGGGGACCTAGTTCTGTTCTACCACTCCAACTGCAAGCCTCCTCATGTCGCCGGAGTTGCGAAAGTATGCAAAGAAGCGTATCCTGACTTCACAGCTCAGGACCCGTCATCGAAGTACTTCGATCCGAAAGCAACACCTGACAACCCAAGATGGATGATGGTAGACATTGAGGCTGTGTCGGAACTAGAACCGATTACGTTACCCGAACTCAGGACAAATCCGTTACTGGAAGGTATGCCCCTTCTACGACGAGGACAGAGGCTGTCAGTACAACCCGTTTCGGAAAGGCATTTCAAAGCAGTTTGTCTGATGGGTGGCCTATCTAAACTACCCGAATAGGTGGGCGCGTCCTCGGTGGACGCTCGTCACCAAAGGTGTAGGCTCACCGGTCTCCTCCGCCCCGCAATCCCAAGGCATCCAGAGTCCCCGGTCGGGCTGCTCGCTTCCGCGTCTGACCTGGTTCCCGGGCTTAGATGGGCCCCGCTTCCCTCCGGAAGCGGTTTCCGTCAACCTGGATCTCTTGGGGGCGAGGCATCGACGTTAACCGGTGAAACACCAATGGCTCGTCTGCGCCGCCCTCGGACTTCGGGTCTCCATTACCGACGATTTGAGAATAATAGAGCACGTCAACTCTCCCCCTAGCCCGACTGTGGCTAGATATCGTCCCATATCAACGAATCCCAAGTAGGCTAATACCTCTGAAGACTATTCTGAGTACTTAGACGGGCATCCTGTTTGTATCTCATGGGCCTCAAGCAGCCATCCGTTGGAGTTACTTACTAGGTTGCCTTTGACAGCAATTGTGTGGCCCTCTTCAAATCCATCTGGAACTATCACTCTCGAATAATCGACTTGAAGCGAATGAGTCTGGCCAACCAACTCGAAGGAAGTTGACGAGGTGTCGACTGATCCTATTACCACCTGCCCCCTCAAATGGATGTCGCCCTTGTGGGAATCAGGAGACGACATGACCTCGTCAATGGAATACTGAGTTTGAGGTTCTATACTAAGGAACATCATTGCGATCAAAGCTGCCAAACAGGCGCCGACGATGATCAACCGGGAAATTCTGGTACCTGCCATGACATTAGGTCAGGTAGATGATAGATGAGGGTTTTCTATGTCCCTTCAAGTGATATCTAGGCCTACGGCTTCCTCGATACTGAGGAAACCATTCTCCTTCACCCTCTTCCTGAGTCCCTTAACGATACCACTTACGACAGAGGGTCCGTTGAAGACCAAGGCAGAATACAATTGCAGTAGGGAAGCTCCCGAGGAGACAGCTTGCCAAGCAGTGTCCACAGAATCAATCCCACCCACCCCTACAATCGGGACAGTCGATTGGGTTTCCTCGTAGAGCAAACGTATGACCTCGTTCGAACGTGCCTGCAGAGGTCGTCCAGAGAGCCCTCCACTCTCAGCAAACACACTGCGAGAAGTAGTGTTCCTAGGCACAGGCCGGTGCAGTGTTGTGTTGGTAGCTACGAAACCGTCAATGCCTTTTCGCAATGCCATCTGAGCAGATGCGATAACCTCGTCGTCGCTATTGTCCGGAGAGAGTTTTAGCAGCAGGGGTTTTCCTCCCCCTTTCCTGTCTGACATCATCTTGCATTCCGTGAGTATAGAAGCCAGATGATCTACCTCCTGTAGTTCTCTCAAACCCGGAGTATTTGGGGAGGATACGTTGAGTACAAACATATCTGCGTGGTTCCACAACATCTCCATAGAGCTGGAGTAATCAGACGGGGCGCTCTCGTTGGGCGTCTTCCTAGAACGGCCGATGTTCGCAGCCACGGGAACCTTTGGCCACATTCCAGAGGCCCTTCTGGCCATCAATCGGTCCCTCACAGCAGCAGCTCCAGGGTTGTTGAATCCCATTCTATTGACTAGTGCCCTCTCAGAATGGGCTCTGAACATCCTAGGTTTTGGATTTCCTTCTTGGGGGAATCTGGTGATACCACCATATTCAATCCAAGAGAATCCCAGAGCAGGCCATGCGCTGAGTGCCTCCGCCCAGCCCGAGGGGGTGGTGGAACAATCTGCCAAATACATGTATGGGGAGCTCGGGGGCGTGGTAAATTGTGCTGAGGGCTCGTTGACCAGCTCTGCTCTGGCCGAACGTGGTTAGGCCCCTCATTGCTAGACTGTGCGCTTTCTCCGAGTCAGTAAATCTAAGCAGGGGCCTCGCGAATAGTGAATACGGCAGCCCCATCAACAGAACGCGCGGAACGGTATCCTTCAAGCGTTGCGTTACATCGCCAGCCCGTGCGCTCAACAATCGAGGCTGCAGCAATCAGCGAACTGGCTCGTAGGGCACTTCGATCAGAGGGAATGGTGGTCCACCATCGAAACCCAACCTCCCTAGGTATAGATGCCTTATCAGTAAATATCGGTGATCTATCGCCCGGGATGCTACTCGGTGTGGTCGGCGAGACATCTGACTCCAAGGGAATAACAATCGAAATGCTGAATTCTCCAGGAGGGGTTATCGCTGCAGATGAGCCTGTAGATTTCAGAATCGTCTGGATACCAGGGGATTGCTCTTCGATATGGAATCGCTTCACAGACACGGTCCTCAGACTGGCCGAAGCTGGCTATCCTGGATGCGTCGGATGCGCAGGACCAGCGGCTGAAGGGCCTTGGGACGAAGAAGCATCTAGGCTACGATTGAGGTAGATGGCTTCGCGCGCCCCCTCGCCCGCGCGCGCGTTGGACAGTACTCAGACTACTCATGTTTATACGGAGTTCATCGGGGCACACGAAAACGAGGTCAAGCTGGTCTTCGATGACATAGCTGACTAGAGGCGATACTGTGCGACTAATGATTCTCGAATCTGGTGCGAAAGCACGAACGGTAAACAAGTACCTCGGTAAAGGTTGGATTGTAGAGGCTTGTAACGGGCACGTCCAAGACCTTCCATCCGGCAAGGGCAAGGGCCGATCAAAGGCCATGTGGGCCTCCAATAACGGTAACCTTCCAGAACCTCCCTGGGATTGGACTGATGGTGCGGAGAAAGTAATCAACAAGATTCTGGACAAGGCTACGCGGAAGGGTGTAGATGAGGTTTACATAGCAACTGATCCAGACAGAGAAGGCGAGTTCATCGCATGGAGACTAAGCATTCTGTTCTCTAACTTCCCTGTGGTCAAGCGAGTCACGTTCAATGAGATCACAAAAACTGCGGTGAACGAAGCAATTCAGGAATCAGGGGAAATCGATGCGGATTTGGTCGATGCTGCCAAAGTTCGCCGATTCATGGACCGATTGGTCGGATTTCGGTGCTCGCGATTCTGTAGATCATGGAGGCTGGCCTCGATGGGCAGGGTCCAGACTCCGACATTGGGTTTCATCGTAGAAAGGGAGATCGAGAGAGAGGCTCATGTGCCAATTGAGTATCATAGCGTCCACGTTGATTCTGACAAAGTTCGCTTCAACGTCAGATTCCACGAGAAGAATGATGAAGATGCGTGGACTGATGATTCAGGGAAGCACCGCGCCGACAGAACTGCCGATTCTGGATTGGCCAAGGATGCTTTTGATGCCCTCGAGAATGCCAAAGCCATCCGTATCGTCTCAGTGAAAGAAGGTAAGACAAACCGCAAACCGCAACCACCGTTCACAACTGCTACGCTTCTGCAAACCGCGAGTTCCACCCTCGGATGGTCTGTAGCGAAAACCAGTAAAATGGCATCCACCCTATACCAATTGGGTCATGTGACATACATCAGAACAGATTCCACCCGAACCAATTCAGAGGCGCGCGAAAAAGTGAGGAAGTATATCAAGAGTGAATTTGGAGATGATCATCTGGGCTCTGGCGTGCTAGGTCCCGATGCCAAGAAAGGAGCTTCCAACGTACAGGACGCTCACGAAGCCATCAGACCAACCCGCCCTGAGAAGACTGATGTCGATGCCAATGCGGACGAGTGTCGTCTGTATGGTTTGATTTGGGCGAGGTTTGCCGCCAGTCAAATGTCGCCCTCGATTAGGGAGAGAAGAGACATGCGGGCTACTGTGGACGATTTGAAGAAGCCATTGACAGCCTCGGCCTCTTGGAGGATTCATGCCGGATGGGAGGCGGTGTACGCGAAGTACCACGGCGATGTTAGGACAAGCCCTCCAAAATACGCATTAGAAGAAGAAGGCGAATGGAACATCTCGAAGTCCGAAGAGAACCCGCTGATGGTGACGGATGAGACCAAACCGCCGAAGCGGTTCTCTGAGAGTTCAATCGTCCAAGCAATGAAGAAAGCGGAAATTGGCCGTCCGTCGACGTATGTAAGTACAGTTTCGAATCTCTCTACAAAAAAATACATCAAAGTCGAAGGGAGTTCGCTAATTCCTACTAAGGGGGGGCGCATGCTGTGGTTAGATGTGGTGCCGTTCTACAACGAACAAGAAAACTCTGAGAAGCTATTCACACCTCTTTTCACTTCGAAAATGGAGGACAACCTAAATGGAATCGAGCACGGCAGAATCAATGGACCGGAAGTCTGGACCGATTTCGTAGAAGAATTCAGATCGATGCACAGTAGGGCGCAGGATAAGAAGCGAGAGTTTCCCACGCCCAAGCAGATGGCACTCTTGGAGAGTCGGGTACCACATCTAAGCGATAAGCGGAGGTCCGAGTTACTATCAGGCAAGTCCCTCAGTGAGTTGACAGGGGACGATGCGCGTAGTATCATCGAACAATTATTCGATTCCGAGGAGGATAATGGGCATTTGCCCCCCAGCGAGAAGCAGACTAATCTAATTGTGAAGTTATCCGATCAGGCAGGGCTGGAGCTGGATGTTACTCTAGAGAAAGTCGGTGTTGCAGACATATCGGAACTGACGGGAGGCAGGGAAGGCACCGCCAGTGAACTAATATCTCAGATGATTGAAAATAGTAAGAATCTGCCTGCGACACCCCCGCAGGTTGATTTTGTGAACAAGCTATCAGAACAATACAAAGTACCCTTGAGTGAGATACTGGCTATAGCCGGCCTGAAGGAGATTAGTGAGATGAGTAAGGCAGATGCCAGTATTATCATCAATGAGATGAAAAAGCGTTCGCGCCAAAGAGGAAGCAAGCGAAGTTGATGTTTGCACCACATCTTTGTGACAGCACTCAATAACAAATGCCTGTAAGGGAGGGCGTGGACTCTATCGAGTACGATGTCGTAGTTGTCGGAGCCGGCCCGGTAGGGGGATTCCTAGCGCAGCGGATGTCTGAGGGAGGGGCAAGTGTACTACTCCTAGAAGAGCATGCGCAGATAGGCAGGCCGTTTCAGTGCGCTGGGCTCGTGAATCCTGAAACCATGAACCTGACAGGGCTGCAGAGCACAGTATTGACTCCAATCTGGGGAGCTAGGATTCACAGCCCATCTGGAATACCCGTTGTAATCGGTAACGAACAAGACATTCGAACATGGTCAGTTTGCCGCAAACTGTTCGACGAAGGTGTCGTGAGGGGGGCTGTGCAGTCCGGTGCCGAGATCTGGCTCTCCAGTAAGCCATTATCTGCAGATACTTACGAAGACCATGTACTACTTTCGGTATCTACTCCACAAGGGGATCAAACAGTCAGATGCAGGTTACTGTGCGGAGCTGACGGAGCTCACTCCTGGGTACGTAGAAGGTTCAGAATGGGGCGCCCGAAGGAACTCATGATTGGTTTTCAAGTAGAGGTTACGGGGTACAAGGGAGAACCTGGTAGGTTGGATATGTACACCGGATCTGGTTTCTCCCCGGGTTTCTTCGCTTGGGCTATCCCGTCGGGAGAAACGACGAGGATTGGTACGTGGAGTAAGCCCGAAATGATGAGGGGAGAATCCTGCGAACATTTGCTTGACAGATTGAGGTCGGAGCCACTCTGGAGTGAACGTTTCTCAGAGTGCCGAGAAATTGGGAGATTTTGCGGACCTATTCCAAGTGGGCTGGTGAAAAGACCGATGATAGGAAGAGTAGTGCTATTCGGAGATGCAGCGGGGCTGTGTAAACCCACTACTGGAGGAGGGATTGGCCCAGGTTTCAGACAGGTGGAGATGCTAGTCCCGAATCTTTTGGAGTGCTTGAACAGAGATGATTTCTCTGATGCTGCAGTGAAGGAAGTGATTAGTCTATTGAGCCCCCTCAGAAGAGAACAGAACAGAGCAAGGGCTCTACGAGAAGCTTTTCTTACTGAGATGACAGATGAAGAATTAGATAGCGTGTTCGCTGTCTGGTCTCGTCCGGAAGTAACTGAACTGATTAATCAGATTGGAGACATCGAGCATCCGATACCCCTAGGTATTCGAATGCTGAAAGAAGTACCTGAATTCAAATCCATCGCCAAGAGAGCTGCAAAGGCTGTATTGTGGGGTTGATTCGTGTATAGGTCATTGCAGAGAATTAGGTATCCGCCGTTCGAGCATTCCCACATGGATCCACGAGCCGTACCCTTGATAGAAGTCATCGTGGAGTCTGAAAACCAGCCGCCACCTTCCTTCAGAATAGGGCCGGATGACGACTGGATGGTCGAATGGAGGGGGTGCAAGTCTGACGACCACGAAATGCCCGAAATAACCTGCGAAGTGTCTCCCGAACCATTCCCGTTCCTGATGAAGACAAGGAATGGATGGTACATCGAACCTGATCCTCTACACAAGACGGCACGCCGGCTGATACGGCCAACTGTCATGCTGTTGATTCTCGCTCTTCTCGCTCATTCCATGGAACCTGGGCTAGTCAGTCTGGGTCTGATATCAGAATCGTTCGCAGGCTCATACCGCATCGGTCCACTAGACTACCCGAAACTTCTGTTAGTGGCATTCCCCGTTTTCATGATTCCAATCATCTTCAGAATGATTGCGAATCTACGTGACATTGGGCGCCAGAACGCCTACATCGCTTCGCCAATTAAATCGCCTAGAATGATCTTGGCCGTCAGCGGTTCAGAGGTCCGAGCTAGCAGGATAACCATGCCAGTTGACATGATGCCTATACGAGGTAGGCTGCAAGTAGGAATCGCAGTTCCTGAAAGAAGCAAGGTGCTAGAGGCACTACAGCGCTCAGAAGGAGAGCAGCCATCCCCTGGGATGTCGACGAGACTACCCGAGAGGAGGATTACAAGCGGAGAAGAACTCGGAACTGGAGTTGGGGAGGCTACTCCTATGCCTATTGCACACCCCCGGGTTCTCTTGCTTGAACCTATGAGGGTGCATGATCCCGGTGATTGGGTTGACCTAAGTGGAGGGGGCAGTGAGGTTTTGTTCAAGGGGCCTGCGAATCAATGGCCTGGCTCGGTTTACTCCGCTTTGATCGCTATCCATTGGGAGATTGTAATAGAGGCGATTAGAGATGATGGGACTAAAATGAAGTGGGTAAGCCAAGTAATCATACCACCAAGAACTGGTCTTGAGTACATTCCGAAACTGCCAGTTAGGAGCGGCAGAACTGAATCAACCTAGGCTGTCGGGCTGTATCGGGACCGGGCTTGCCAAGTCTTCACGAATAGACTCAGTTTCTAGCAACACGTAGTCTGAATCCCTCTTCCGAGGACGGAACCCAGCTCTGAGTATTATTCTCTGCAGCTCCCTCTCAGAGGCCTCCGTCTTCGTCGTACCAGAAGCCGAAACCACATTCTCCTCCATCATTGTGGAACCAGCATCATCGGCACCAGCCAGTAGGGCCATCTGCGCCACATCGAGACCCATTGTGGGCCACGACGCCTGAATGTGCTCTATGTTGTCGAAGAATAGTCTCGAGACAGCAACGTGCCTGAGGTATTCGGTGGGACCTGCCCCCAGAACTATCCTGTTGTGACCCCTGTTCTTCGAACCTAAGGAATTGTTCTCCAGCATGACAGGCCACGACACGAAGGATGTGAATCCTGTCCTGCCAGTTGATACAGCGTCGTCCTGCATACTTCTCACTCTGTCCATATGGAGTACTCGGTGAAAATTACTCTCGCCGAAACCGAAGACATTTGTGGCGGAAGTCGTCAGACCCAGTTCTTGTGCTTCGTGCATAACTCTAAGCCAGTTGTCCGCAGAACCTTTCTTCGGTGAGATATCCAGTCGTATATCGTCAACCAACATCTCAGCACCACCACCCGGGAGTCCGTGCATCCCTGCCTCCTTCAGAAGCATCAGCACCTGCTTAGTCGGAATCCCGCAGACCTCCGAAATACCTTCAATTTCGATGGGAGAGAAGCAATCCAGTGCTATGGATGGATGTCTCAAACTCATTTCGCGGATTAGTTCTGTGTACCACTCTAGGGGGAGTTCGGGATGCACACCACCCTGCATCAGGACTCGTGAACCGCCTATGTCTTCCAATTCGGAAAGCCTATCGCTGATTTCGTCCGTAGACTGCGTGTAGGTTTCAGGGTGTCCGGGTGGCCTGTAGAAAGAGCAGAACTGGCAGTTGATGGTGCACACATTAGTGTAATTCACATTCCTATCTACGAGGTACGTCACCTCATTGCCAGGAACCTGGGACCTCCTGCGCAACATCGCCGCGTGCATCAGTTCGTTGATATCAGCAGAATCGTACAGGATCACGGCATCATCGACACTCAGTCTCGGAGGATCCGCGGACCCCTGAGACTGCAGAATAGTTCTCCAGTCGGACAGAATATCACCCGTTATTGCCCACGAGTGCTTCTATTTCATCGATTGTCTTAGGGCAGTTCGATGTCAGTACTACTGGACCGTTGTCTGTAATCAGCACATTGTCCTCGATACGGACGCCTATTCCCGCATAACGGTCTGGAATTTCGATATCTGTCCTCCAACTTCCGAAGTATAGTCCTGGCTCAACAGTCACAACCATTCCCGGTTGCAATATTGGCCCCTCGTCTTTATCGCCTTGTCTACCACCTCCAACATCGTGAACGTCGAGACCAAGGAAATGTCCTGTTCCATGCATGAAGAAATTTCTGTAGGGGCCATTGAACTCCATATCGTCTCCAATAGCTTCCTCAACACTACAATCTAGAACCCCCAAATCAATCAGCCCTTGGGCTAGCACAGCTGAAGTGGCTCTGTGCATTGAAAGCCAAACTGAACCGGCTTGGCATGCCTCAATACCAGCCAACTGTGCTTTCAGCACGAGTTCGTAAATCTCTCTTTGCTGGTCGCTGAATTTCCCGCTGACTGGCCATGTCCGGGTGATGTCGGAAGCATACCCGGAAACCTCGCACCCCGCATCCACCAAAACCAGTTCTCCATCAGAAATCTCATTGTCGTTGGAATTGTAATGCAAGATGGTCGCATTCTCACCCCCGCCTACGATTGACTGGTAACTCCAACGGCTTTTGCAGGTAGTGAAGTGTGCCTCTATAATCGACTGAATCTGCCACTCACCGATTCCTGGGAATGTAGCTCGCATAGCGGCGATTTGTGATGCGGAAGCGATATCTGCTGACTCCTGCATTAACCGAATCTCTTCCTTAGACTTCAACACCCGCATGTCATCTAGTATTGGAGTGGGGTCGGCTAACTCTGCCCCATCTGCTCTACCAATCAACTCGTCCAACTCGGGGTTGAGTCCCGGAATGCAATAGACAGAGGTGCAGGCATCGAGATGTGAGGTGACGGAGTCGGCTATGTCCTCTAGTGAATGAGCCTGATCGACAGGCCATCCAGATACTGTACCTTCGACCCCTATCCTTTGGCCCTCCCATATCTCCGCCTTCGTATCACGCGGCTGGACGAATAGTGTGGTGACCCATTTTCCTCTCTCACGATGGGCCATTAGCACTGCTTCAGGGTCGCTCCAGCCGCAAAGGTACAGCATGTAGGAATTAGCGCGGAATGGGAAAGCCGTGTCATTTGAGCGGAACACCACTGGATTGGTAGGTATCAGAACCAGAGAGTCCTCTGGCAACTGCCCTAGGAATGCAGACTGCCTAGAGGTGTATTCGGAATCAGATAAATCAGGTTTACTCATGCGCTCACCGCAGATTGTCGTCTAAAGGGATGTTATTATGCATGTGGGTATTAAATTCGAGTCATTCGTCGGGCTTCCACTTTGGTATAGAGGAAGAATCGTCAGAGGTTCTATACCTCAGCAGAATTGCAGATAGCATGAATAGAGTTGAAATTACCAGTACTATTAGTGAATACGGTAGGGGTTCGCTGGCCTCGGGATGAACAAGGAGGACAGAGATGCTATCGTAATCGTCGTCATCGTCAATCACATCTAGAGTCAGGATTACTTCATCACCGGCACCAGAAGGCCATGATAGGGTTCTGATGCAGCCCTCGTAAACCGGTTGGTGGTCAATCTTCCATACGCACCTCAACCCGACTTGATCGTTTTCAGAGTCCTCAGAGAGAGAGGCATCTAGCATCCATTCAGAGCCGGGGCTCAGTTTGATTCTGGTGCCATCTTCGATTGGTAAATCGTCCAATGAAGCTATGGCCTTCGGAATAACATTCTGGATTGTGAATATCTTCACCATGGTGCTCGAAATTCCCCCAGCGTCGGTGACAGCCAGAGTCAGACTGTAATCTCCTGAACTTCCAGCGGAAATCGTCATCGTCCCCTTGTCCTGACCCATTACAATCTGTAGGGGGGTCTGCCCTGAGTGCGACGGTTTTCGAAGAACCCACATGTAGTGCAATCCCTCCCTACCCCATACTGGGTCATCAGTTGCGCTGGCATCGAAGAATAAGTCGCCTGCTCCCTCCAATGAGTAGTCGGGACCTTCGAGGGATATCAATGGTGCAAGGTTGTTGACCTGTATTGGGATACATTCCTGCGAATAGGTCACTCCGGATGGGTCATAATTCTCAGCATACAGTGAATGCCATCCATCAGTCAAACCGGAAATATTCAATGATTCCGAGAATTCTCCATCTGGAATTATGATAGAGAGGTGTGCTGACATATCCGAGTCTGCTTCTGTTGAGCAAGCATCGATAGAGCTGGAGGCTGACTTGGCGAATAACCTAAGTTCCGGAGTGGTCCATGTCATCGGATACATGCTCCAACCTGACACGGAGATGAATCCATGGACCCAGTCTCCGGATTCAGGAGAGTCCACTATGATTGCAGACCTCGAGGTGTCGCCAAGGAACATCACTCTACTGGCCTCCCATGTATCCCCTGTTTCCGAATGTACGGTGATTGAAATATAGCAAGTGCAAGGAGAAATGGTCTCGGCATCAGAGTCATCGAGATTAATCGACCAAGCCCAGGATATTCTCGAACTCGATGTATTGATTACTTCCAGCGATGAGGTGATGTCGCCCCCCAAAGCACCGTCGGTCGGTTCGAGTCGCCATTGCACCTTAGTCGGTCTAACTTCGTCTTCGACAAATCCGGATATTACCAAAGACCCGTTAGAATAATGACCGTTCTCGAAATCAAAACCAATCAGAGGAATGTCGTCTGGTTGGTCCGCGGACGTGGTCGTGACCGCGGTGAAGAGTGATGCTACAACCAGCATTGCAACAAGGGCGAAGGGTGATCTCACGAGTTATGGCCCGTGCCAACATGTAATGAATCTCATGGGTAGATGATGAATCATCTATCAGAGATTCGGAGTTGCCATGCCAGTTCATCCAACCAGAGACCGAGTGTTGTACGATTGACGAATTCATGACTGGCCTTGGCGGACAGTACGCATTCGCAAGCCGCTGCTGCGAGCGCGGCCGCATCCATTATCGAGAGGTTGTTGCCCAGTGCTGTTGCCAGTGCAGTGGCGGCAGCATCGTGCAGGCCTATTTGCTGGACTGGAGCAGTGGCCGCACATGGAATGTGCATCGGTTCCAAGCCAGCTTGGTATAGCGTCACCCCGTGAATGCCACCAAGCACGAGCATAGCGCCCCAACCATACTCCTCGATCAGATTCTTAGCTGCATCAGTGGAATCTGATGTCATCTGTCGACGACTTAGCAGGTCCAGTCCCCGTTTCTCGAATAGGACCACGTCAGCGCCCCTGCTCCGATCAAGTCCGGACAGTTTTGGATCCATTATCACAGGGAGTTTTGCATCTCTTGCAGCGTCGATAAGAGATCTGGCGCCAATTGCATCTAGGACTCCTTTGTCATAATCAGATAGGACGATAGCGCAGCTATCCTCTAAGGATGACATGGCTTGTTCTGTCAGCGATTCGCGAACGCTGTCAGGAAGGTCCTCGCGCGGCCCCCTGTCTGCTTGAAGCAATATCTGACTCTTGTCTAGAAGGCTCTCGCGGCTGCCATAGAATCGAATCTTTGTCAGAGTGCTGCGCTCCGGGACAACTACTATGCCGCTTGGATCGATTCCGTGCCCAGATAGTTTCTCAATTATGACTCGCCCCTCCCTATCATCCCCCACACTGGAGTGCAGGCTGATTTGGAGGCCAAGGGAGTTCAGGCCCATCGCAATGTGAGCCGCTGCCCCTGGAGTCTCCTCGGACTGGAGAATCTTCAGGACGGGGACTGGGGCAGTGGAATCGAGGTTGTTGGCGTAACCATGATGGAATCTGTCCAGCATAACGTCTCCAATCAGAGTTACCTTCAAGGAGCCGACGTCATCCAAAAGCATCCTCAGCCTCTTTAGGGTCGCAGCACGTTCCTCGGACACTTCCATTGGTTGTGCGTGCCGATGGATGTGAATGATGTTTGCTAACCGGCGAACTCAAGTCGGGAACCTTCTCGTCGTAACGTGGAGCTGTACGAAGGCGGATGGATGTATGACGGGCAGGCCTGTGATAGGCTTTGGAACAAATCCGCCATAGGTAGGCCAATGGAAGGGAGGAGACTTCTGCTTACTCCAGCAGAGGTGATTTTTTGCCATGATCATAGGCACGTAGACTGGCCGACTACAAATTGGTTGCAAGAAGCAGTTGGGGATTCGCCAAGGTTGCTTGATGAGGCTGTAGTGGTGGAATCTCTCAGAGTCCCTGGAAACAAGTTGGTCATCCATCAAAACTTCGATGCCCTTGAGTTAGCCTATGCCGACTCGACTTGGGGGCTCAGATGGACATCCGAGGGACATCCTAGGTCGGGAGACCCTGTTTCCGAGGTCAGATGGTTTCACGCCAGTGAACATCTCGATGTCGACGACCTATACGCTTGGTCGGAACGGGTTTCAAGCAAGGGTAGGATTCCTGAGATTCTTGTGGTCGATGACGAGCATGCAGTGGTTACCTACCGTGTAGCGAGAGCCGAGCCTGAAGGAATGATGGGGGGATTCACAGAAACAGACTTAGAGCATATCGCTGGACTCAGTGGTTCACCCTTGGACAACGGAGGGAGATTCATAGTAGATTCTGATAATTGGCCTGAAGAGAGGATTGGCGTGCCACACCCAGGAGGGAGAGTGTTAGACGCCAGTACGAACCAGATGATTGGTTCGCACAATGATGCTGGACGGGACGCAGTAGGAGCGGATATTCTGCGTGACTTGCTTCGCAGAGGCCTGCATCCTCGTCCGGGCTTCAAGTATGGAACCAGATGGAGGTGCTATGACAGGACTCTTGGAGAAAGTCACGCTCCGTGGCTGGTTATACATCCTGCTGAAGCACCCCATGACTGGAGAGGGGCTTGCCTTGCCTCGAGATTAGCATCCGGAGTTGGCAAGACTTGGTTGCACCCGCTCCAAATCGATGGAGTGTGGAGTTACCTATCGATAACAAGACCGCCGGCAGACTCACGGTGGAACAACCCGAATCGGAGATGATTAGTCAGATTCTGGGGGTAGTTGCAGTTGACTTCGTCCGCCAGAGACTATTGATATCGCCAGCAGCACGCAAATCACTAGCAGTCCGTTAGATGGTTCTGCCAACCAAGCGACCCAACCGTCACCTGTGAATGGGGATTCGGCCTCTAGTAGCAATGGTATTCGCAACTCAGAGCCGTGACTGTCCGACAACACCAGATTACCCCTTGCTATCATGCCAGGCTCCATCAGCCCATCTGGCTCTATATCCAGTATGATGGAGTCGCCGGGAAAAAGAGAAATCGGAGTTGAAGTGGTAGCGATCCTAGCAGCCGCACCCTCGACTGCGATGGAATACGTTCGCTCTTCCTCACCCTCGTACTCTAGCATGAGTTCTACTGAAGAGGAAGATTCCCATGCTACGACGACGTACAATTCCTCAATGGACAATCTGTGACCTATGAGGAACCAATCCAGATCAATATTCGTCTTGACCTCGCCCTCACACCCAATGGTTCCACGCACACTTCCTGAATCACTGGTGCTGCTCGGATTGCCGAGTATTTCTATGTCGTACGTTCCGACTGGAATATCGATATACTCCTGTGTCGTTGAAAGAGATACTTCCAAGGTGCAAGCCTGTGAAGCGGTGATTCTTGCGTAAGTCAATTCGCCTGAAATGAACTGAATAGGGCCTCTCGGAGTCAGCACTTCCACTGATGATTCACCCTTGGGCTCTATCTCTACAGTTGCGGACTCTGAAGATATTGTAACCACTGTAGCAGACCACGTGACGAGCCTACCCCGATTATCTCGTATCATCATCCCATCAGCACCGAATTCGTCTCCCACCGAAAAGGCGTCTCCGACAGACCCCGAGTCCCTCGACCTCTGCAGGGCGTCATCGCCGTCCGCTTCGATAATCTTGACCCAGGCATTTTCAGGATCTGTGTTGACAAGGTTATCGGGCGCATTACCATTGTTGTCATCCGAATGCTCGACGATGATGCCATGACCAGGTAGTGCCGAGTCGAATCCGGAATCAGCCCTTAGGGTGATCCATATGGTTTCTCCTGGTGCTATTTCGATGGCCAAACCGATACCGCCATCTGATATCGGACCCAACACGAAACTTCCTCCAATGTCACCATCCACTAGAGTGGATCGTTTGGCTCCGATTAAATCGAGTGTCGCAGCTCCCGGCATCGATGGCACGGCTCCATTGCCGTTCCAGTTCCCACTTGCCATGATGTCCCAGTCGCCCAAGCCATTCCAACTTGAAGAAGGGAGGTCGCTGTGCACGTCGTAGAGGTCGTGTGCACCCATCTGATGGAGCATTTCGTGGACCACGGTCCCTATTCCCGAATCCAGAGAGGCAATGGTATAGTGACTCACGGACCAGTCTCCAATCTCAAAGGGCTCGTCAAGCCAAGACATGTGACTCCAAATCGCATTGGCCCCACTTCCTGACTCCTGGGCTCCACCAGAATGGAGAATAAGCAACCGGTCTACTGTCCCATCGTTATCGAAGTCCCACCTCGACAGGTCTATCCCAACAAGTAGAGCCTCTACAGATTCCTCGATTAGAGATGTGACTCCTATGTCTCGCTCATCGGTAGAATCTGCACCCCAGTGCCCCTCTGGATGAGGGGATGTCCATATCTCAGAGACCTCGGTGATTATGAGGGAAGAATCGGAACCACTCATTTGTTCGATGTAACTTGCTGCAGAGCCGGCCCCTCTCAGCATTGAATCGGCCTTGCTCTGGGAGAACGGCTTCCCGGGGAATTGAACTCTTACAATCAACCATTCCTCCTCTTCCTGCAGACCTACCAGAGAAACGGGTTCGTCGCTCTGAACAGCTATTCCATCATCCACCCACCCATCAATGACATCAGAGTTGAGATTAGCCCAAACACCCATCAGAAGTATTGCCGCAGCAAGCACTACCCGGGCGGCGTTCATGGACTTACGTCCATGAGTCCCTCTTTCAATCCAATGCAGAACCGGTCGTCTGCGAAGTCGAATCGGTGATGGATGCTGTTCTCCAAGACTTATCTGATGATTTAGGGTTGTCGAGCCAACCCAAACCGCTGTACTCGCAGCCGAGGGAGTCGAGGGTAGCCTTCAGATGTCCTGGTAACGGAGCGGAATCACAACCGCCAATTATGAGTTTAGTGATTCCCCTGTGCAACACCAATTCAGTTACGGCAGCCTGTTCGGAGATATCTAGGCAAAGCGCAGTGCACCTCGGAGAGGCAATGCCAGAAGGAACAACGGCTGAAGGGAATCGTGGACATGCGCCCTCGCAACTGCAGTCTAGAAGGGCTAATCTGGTCACAGACCCGTTCTCGGAAACGAAGTCTGCTGGCTCGAAGGATCTTCTACCTAGAGTGGCATGAGGCAGGGTGCTGGACAACATATCGGCGGCCAGCATTGCTGCCACGGCTATCAACAGCCTCAGTCCCTCATATTCCGAAGGCAGTGTGAGGACGAGCAAACCCCCAAAAATCAACAGTAATCTTATCCTGAATCTGGTCTCTCCGCGTTCAACCAAACCGAGCAGTCGGGCCATCGACAGTGTGACTGTGGCGAGCATTGCGCAGATCATGACCCAAGAGAGGCCTATTGTGAGTCTGAAAAGCGCGCTCGCGTCGTACCTACTACCCACTCCCTCAAGGTGGTCCACAGACTGTGAGGTCTCTATCAGCAACGGTAGAAAGTAGACCCAACAGATGATGATTATCATAGGGATGAGGATAGTGCTGATGCCTAGAATAAGAGTGAGCCACGATCGTTCTCTAGGCAATAGGCCCGGGCTAGCGAATCTCTGGAGTCTAATTGATGCGAACGGCATGATTGTCAATATAGACAGCAGTATCGCCATCGACCACCTGATTTCCAACCAATCGAACGGAGAGTACACAGAGAGATTCATCGATGCAGCACCCAAGGGCAATGAATCCAACCAGAGACGCATCAGAGAGTCTGATCCGTAGGCCCAAACAATCGTTGCTAGAACCAGAAGGGTAGTTGATGCCCTGATTATCCCATACAACTCCGAGAAGTGCTCCAATACTGGCCTAGGTCGGTCGGAAGACAGTTCCATCGACATACTCAGAGGATGTCCTTAACCTGCGGCTCGGACCTCGCGGCCAGAATAGTTCTGTACACGCCATAAGCGGCCCAAGCACTGAGGAAGAAAGCGCATCCGATAGCGAATACTGTCAGGTCGACCGCCCTAGTTCCCTCTTCAACGATGCTAGATGGTGGGAATGAAATTGAAGTGTCAGATGCCATCCAACGAACTCCGATGACGAAGGATGCGATGCTGAGGGCGGTCCTCCTGATCGCTTGCGGGTAAGCCAGTTCAGAAGCTAGGAACTCTGGACTCTCATCGTAACGACGCTCGAGCACTTCTCTTTGTACCACAGCACCGACTATCAGAGCGGTCAGACTGGTCCAATATAGCAGGTTACCCTGCTCGTACACCCTTTGAGAGAGTGCATCTTGCCTCTCTGCCTCCTTCTCAGCTTCATTCTCCTCAATCACGAACAGTGTGTCGTAGTCCCCGACAGATATGGTTCTGGTCTCAAGAGTCGTTGTATCTTCACCCGAGGAAATAGTCCCAGGAGGGTTTATTGTGAAAGCCAGTAGGTTCCAGTAATCCATCTCATCCGGTACTCCTCCGCCATCAACAGAGTTACCTGCCAACCAGAAGTAAACTGATCCGATGTCTTCTGAGGGAGAAGTCCAACTGACTTCCCAAGTGCCATCTGGGTCTGGTTCAGAATGCGAAATATCGTTTTCGGCGCCATCGGCTTGTCGAATCTCCTGTTCTTCTGACCATGAAAAGACCCCCACTCCTTCGGAGGAGAGTAAAAAGCCGGCCTTAGTATTGCCATCTCCTCCAGAAAGAGTCAGTGGGTCTGCAACCCTGATTGTGAACTGATATGTTACATCGGTATCGTACATTACTGGGACCCCCGTAATCATGACAATTACCCTGTCAGAAGGGGCTCCGTTGTTATGGCAGGTGCAACCGTACTTCACAGTGAGATCATCATTACTGTTCAAAACACTCGGACCGCCACTCATGCCGAAGACGGGTATGGCCAGCAAACCAACTAGTATGAGGCACAGGGATACCCTAGTCGCCGCTCCTCGCATGGCCGCACCTGAAGTGCCCTCGTCAGTGGGAGTCTCATAACCGTTGCTCGGTCGCATCCCCTTGGGATGCGTACGTCTTAGAGATCTTTGAGAGCGGAATTCAACTCGTTCATCATCTTCTTCCCATCGCCGAACAGCATCATCGTCTTGTCCATGTAGAACAAGTCGTTGTCGACACCTGCATAGCCCACGGACAGGCTGCGCTTGATCATTACAACTACTCTCGCTTTGTCGACATTCAAGATTGGCATGCCAGCCAGAGGGCCCTCACCAGTTCGAGCGACGGGATTGGTGGTGTCGTTCGCTCCGATTACTAGGGCAACGTCGCACTCAGAGAATTCAGAATTGATGTCATCTATCTCTATCAACTGCTCGTACGGAACATTGGCCTCGGCCAACAGGACGTTCATGTGCCCCGGCATCCTTCCAGCTACAGGGTGGATGGCGTAGGAGATTTCGCATCCCTCGGCCTCCATCATGTCAGCGAACTCCTTGACGGCATGCTGACTGTGACTGACAGCCATCCCATATCCAGGGACGACAATGACCTTCTGGGCACCATCGAGAACCATCGCAACCTCTTCGGGATCGCTGCCCACTTTGGTACGAGTCAACTGGTCCTTCTCTCCAGAACCTCCGAATGATTTGAAGAGAACGTCTGGCAACGTCCTGTTCATTGCCTTGCACATGATGAAAGTGAGAATCAGGCCGGCGGCCCCTACCATCGAGCCAGCGATAATGAGCACGTTGTTTCCGATGACGAATCCGGTGAAGGCGGCGGCAATACCCGAGAGGGAGTTGAGGAGGCTGACGACTACAGGCATATCAGCACCGCCAATCGGCATAACGAACAGTATTCCCAGCAAGCTGGATAACCCAACAATACCCCAGATGTAGTCCTGGTTAGTCGGGTCACCAATAGTCAACCAGACGAGGTATAGGGAGCCTGAAAATAGTAGGATTTTTACCACATTTAGCCACGGTGGGCCCCAGGTTGGAAACCTGACCCACTTCTTACTGAGGGGAATTACAAATCCTCCCTTGAGCTTCATCATTGCTACTAGAGATCCCGTTAGAGTCATCCATCCGACCAGTCCGGACAGACCGATGGCCACCCATACCGCGTAGAGTTCGACTCCGGCGTCGGGAACATTACCCTCCTGTAATCTGCCTAGGACCTCTGAGAGTGCGACCAGTGCGGATGCGCCGCCGCCGAAACCGTTGAACAGCGCCACCAACTCTGGCATACCGGTCATTTCGACTTTTGTAGCCATTAGAACGCCAATCAGAATGCCAATGGCTAGACCCCCTACTATCAGTTCCCAGCCAACCATTCCCTCAGAGTACATCCGGGCCAATGTCACAAGCACGGCGAGGAACATTCCCATAGCCCCCATTCTGTTACCCTGGGGGGCGGTTCGCGGGCTGGAGAGTTGCTTGATTCCTAGAATAAAGAGTGCTGCTGCCACGAGATAGCCGATATCCCATACGGCGACGTTGACCAATCACTTGCCCCCCTTTCGTCTCTTGCCGGCAATCATTTCCAGCATCTTGTTAGTGACCATAAAGCCACCAACCACGTTAATGGACGCCATAATCAAGGCGGCAAAGGCGAGCCAGGCAGCAGTACCTGGATCTCCTTCGTTGAATGCAGTGTTCGAGAGTATCAATGCGCCGACTATGGTTATCCCCGAGATTGCGTTAGCGCCGGACATCAATGGAGTGTGAAGAGTGGACGGGACCTTGCTTATCAGCTCGAACCCGAGGAAAATGGCAAGCACGAATACGGTTATGCTACCGATTAGTGCTGCAACGGTGAGGCTCAGTTTACCACCTCCGCGAGTCGAGATTGTTTTTCGTGAATCTGGCCGCCTGAGCAGACCAACACCCCTCCCATCCCAGTGACATGGAAGTCCGAATCTTCTGGGGCTCCGACTAGAACATCGTCATCCATACTGAGTACGAGTTCGCCGTCCTTGATCAGAGATAATACGAAATTGGTCAGATTATTTGAGTACAGCATGCTGGCAGTGGAGGCTATGGTGCCGGGCAAGTTCTCTATGCCGACAATTGTGACTCCATGCTCGACGACGACTTTGCCCGGCTGAGTGAGTTCACAGTTGCCTCCGACGTCGGCGTTCATATCCACAATGACTGCACCGTCCTTGAACGAGGCCACGGCGTCTTTTGGAACCGTAATTGGAGCGGGTCGGCCAAAGATACGCGCAGTCGTGACGATTACGTCAGCGTTCTTGGCGACTTCGCAAACAGTGTCATTGACCTTCTGGATGAACTCGGGTGTCAGCGGCTTGGCATATCCTGATTCATCCTCAAAATCGTCCATCCCTTCGACCTCGATGAAACGACCACCGACAGACTCGATCTGCTCGGCTGCTGACTTTCTGACATCAGAGGCGTAGACGATGGCCCCGAGGCGTTTTGCTGTAGCGATGGCCTGCAAACCTGCGACACCACTACCCATGATTACGAACTTGGCGGGCTTGACTGTTCCTGCACTAGTAGTCATCATCGGTATGACCTTTGAGATATAATCTGCCCCAATAAGCACGGCCTTGTATCCTGCTAGGTTGTCTTGACTGGAGTTCACATCCATGGACTGTGCTCGGGACAATCTGCGTGGAATCATGTCCATGCTCAACAGAGTGACTTCGTTGTCCACACACTGCCGGACCCTATCCGGATGACGGAACGGATCGGCCACGCACGCGATAATCTGGCCGCTGTTCATTTCAGAGGCGTCAGGCATGTGAATCGTCACTAGGATATCTGCTGCTACTGCCTCATCTCTCTGACCTACCTTAGCGCCTTTGGAAACATACTGTACATCTGAGTAGTTCGAACCTGCTCCGGCGCCTGATTCGACAACGACTTCGAATCCGGCCTTACTCAACTTGGGGACAGAATTGGGAACAATGGCGACTCTGTTCTCGCCTTCGGGTTCTAGCAGGACTCCGAGTCTCAATCTGTCACTTCCGCTGTTTGAGCCGTAGGCTCAGTCTCCTCAAGGCATTCGACCTGAGGGCGCTTATTGAAACCGTCGCCGGAAGATTCAGCGACTAAAGAGGGGTTACTGGGAGTTACAAGACGGCTAATGCGAGCATCACTAATGCTAAGTCCGGGACCGCTGGCGCTCCCAGCGAGGAATGCTATGTCGAGAGGCGCTAGGAAAGTCGCAGTGATTGGAGCTGGGAACGTCGGTGCGACCTGTGCCTTCGTACTAGCTCAGAAGAACATAGGAGAGATTGTGATGCTCGATATCTACGAGGGATTCGCTAAGGGGAAGGCTCTCGACATGAGTCAAGGAGGACAGGTACTCAACTACGATGGAAAGATTATCGGCACCAAAGACTACAGAGACATCGCTGGAGCCGATGTTGTTGTAGTGACCTCGGGATTCCCCCGGAAGCCTGGCATGTCTCGCGAGGATCTGGTCGGAAAGAACGCCGACATCATCTCCGAGGTCGGAGCGGGTATTCGAGAGCATGCGCCCGACTCTGTCATTGTCATGGTTACCAATCCACTTGACCTGATGACCTACCATATGCAGAGGGTTACTGGATTTCCTCCTGAGAGGGTTGTTGGACAGGCTGGAATACTGGATTCAGCCAGGATGACTCATTTCATCGCTGAAGAACTAGGAGTGTCTAACGAAGATGTTCAGGCGATGGTACTCGGTGGCCACGGCGACACAATGGTGCCACTTCCCCGGTACACCACCGTTTCGGGCATCTCAATCACCCAATTGATGGATGCTGAAACCATAGATGCCATCTGCAAGCACACTGCGAGCGGCGGTGGAGAGATCGTTAAGCTGCTTGAGAAGGGCAGCGCCTTCTACGCGCCCGGCTCGGCAGCGGCGATAATGGCTGAGTCAATCCTCAATGACAGAAAGCGCAGCCTGCCGTGCAGCGCCTACTTGAACGGGCAGTACGGTCTTGATGACATCTACATCGGTGTACCCGTAGTGCTTGGCAAGAACGGTGTGGAACGGATAATCGAGCTTGAACTAGAGGAATTCGAGCTTAAAAGTCTCCATGAATCAGCCGAATTCTACAAGAAACAACTCAGTGGAATCCTCGGATACTAGTCCGCTGGTTTCTTTCGTTCTGAGGGAGTGGGTCATGCGTGGAGAGACAGTGCGAGCACATCCACCTCGAACATGACGGCAAGCTGCTTCTCGTCGACATGGACGGGAATGGTCCCGCGATTCCGAAAAAGGGTAGAACCGAGTGGGACGGGGGTGACTTCCTGATTAGGCTACCAACCCCTGAAGAAGCTGAGATTATGGGACTCAGGTGGAAGGAGAGGAGAATCAACAGATTTCGCCTCGGAGTGCACGACCACACGGTAATCGTCTCTACGCCCGATATCACATGGCCAGAGCACTGGGCATGGAAGGACGCTGTCATCTCTGACAGTGCCGTCGACCCGGTGGCACGCGAATCGGTCTATCGGACCCTGCACAGGGTAGTAAGTAAGGTTGTCATCACCAACACTGAGGGCAGGATACTGATGGTCAAAGTGACTAGGGGATTCTTCACTGGATGCTGGACTCTTCCAGGTGGTTTCGTCGATTACGCAGAGCATCCTCGCAAGGGTGCCGAACGTGAGGCGCTCGAAGAGTTAGGAATCAACATCTCGATAGCCGATCCTAAGGGAGAATCAGGAGATCCCCTAGCGGGTGATGATGGGGCGCTCATCCAAGAGGCCATATTCCAGCAGGATGGGATCAACTGGATATCGTTCACTTACAAATGTCATGCAGATATTCCAGCGGAGGACATTGTGCCCAAGGATGATGAGATAGAGGAAGCCCGGTGGTTCACACGCAAGGAAGCTCTCGATAATGCAGTTTCACTCTTCGATATAGAAGCTATACAGCGAATCGAATAGTGGTGGGCCCGCCAGGATTTGAACCTGGGTCAAATCGTCCCAAACGATCTAGCATAGGCCAGACTAACCCACGGGCCCGCAGTCCTACCCACAGGAATGAGCGGCATGAAGGTTACTAGAGCCAGTACCAACTTTCGGAGTCGGCCATGAATAGGATACCTTCCATCTCAGCCTGCCCAATGATCTGCTCTGCGGACGGTTTGGTGTAGCCCTCTTTTTCCAATTCTGAGGAGAGCGTTTGGATAGTCAGCCTGCCGTCGCTTCCGGTTGACTGGCGCATAATCCTGCGTATAGCCTCCGAGCCTCCTCTGGTCTTCTCTCCCAGAGAGGCCCTCCGGCTCTGCTCAGCGGCGATTCGGGACTCTACCTCCTGACTAATCTGTGAAGGAAGATTAGATGCGGCTACCGCCTCGGCGAGGGCCTCAGGAGACTGGAACTCCCTCTGCGTCTTGCCCTTTGAGGAGCCGCATCGGGGGCATGATGAGAACGAAGCTTTCCTAGAACCGAACGAGTTGCCGCAGATGCACTTGACTAGTATCCAGATTTCATCCACACTAGAACCACAATATCGCGGTACAATAGTTTGTCCCGAACATTACTGTGCCGGTTTGATGTATCTCGGGCCCGTGCGGGGTGCATGGTTGGGCCCAGAGTGGTTGTCGGTTGGGTGCTCGCCGTGCTTCTAGTAGGGATGTCTGCGAATAGTTTCGTTGCTGAGGGTGCGCTCACCGCCGAGGCATGGGGATTTCTCCTGCTGACTCCACTGGCTCTGGTGATGGCGCTCAGTCCTACGGTACCTTGGGAGAGTACTGATTCAGAGGGAGCTGAAGAGTGGCCGGATGACGAGGGTTCCGATGAGGGAGAGAAGGACGTCCCTGATCCAATCGAATCCGGCTTCGACATACCGGTCCTGTAATCACGTGAGTCTGAGCGTCTCCAAATTAGCAGGAGCGTAGGTCTGCACCCTGAAGCGCTCCCTCAGACCCTGTCGGAAGGCGTTGCAGGTCTGAGGATCCCCGTGATGGCAGATAATCTTGCGAGGGGTCGGATTCAGAGCCGAGACGTAATCGAATAGTTGGTTCCTGTCCGAATGGCCACTGAAGCCGTCTATGGTCACCATATTGCACCTGATATCGATCATCAGAGTCTGCCCCTTGTCCATTAGGGGAACTTGGGCATGACCTTGCTGCAGACGCCTGCCCAACGTTCCCGAAGCCTGGTAGCCAACGAAGCACAGGGTATAGTTGGGCTCAGGTGCCCAGTGCTTGAAGTACTCAACAATAGGACCTCCGGTCATCATCCCACTGGTAGCGAGGACGATACAGGGGCTGGGATCGAGTAGAATCGTATCCCTCTGTTCGCGCGAGTCGACCTGCTTGAACCATGATGAGTTGAAGGGGTTCTCGGAACCTCCCTTAAGCATCTGACGACGGAGGTCCCTATTGAGGAAGTTCGGATGACTGGAGTGAATCGCTGTGGCCTCGGATATCATTCCGTCGAGCCAAACGGTAACAGGCTTGACGTTGCCCGATTTGAATAACTGGTCTATTGCTATCATGACCTCTTGAGATCGGCCGACTGCGAACACAGGACAGAATATCTTGCCACCCCTCCCAAGTGCGTCGATGATGAGGTCCTGCAACTCTTGGCTGGCCTGCTGCCTTGTGGGCTGGATGTCCTGAGGTCCGCCGTAAGTCGATTCTATTACTAGTGTCTCAACCTTGGGGAACCTGACTGTTGCTGCATCGAAGAGCCATGACTTCTCGTACTTGATGTCGCCTGAGAACAGCAACTTGTGTTCGCCCCTGCCTTCTCCGATTTGCATGTAGACGCTGGATGAGCCGAGAATGTGCCCGGCGTTCTCCATTGTCATCTTTATGTCCGGAGATATATCCGTCTTGTCGCCCCAGTTGACATCGACAACGTGCTTGATGCATTCCTGTATGTCGGCTTTCGAGTATGGCGGTTCGTTACCCTCCGCTCGAGCCACCTTGATGTAGTCAATCTGGAGTAGTGTCATGAGGTCACGAGTCGGTGGCGTGCAGTAGACAGGCCCCCTGTAGCCGTACTTGAACAAAACTGGGAGCATGCCAATGTGATCTATGTGCGCGTGAGTAATCACAATCGCGTCCAAATTGTCCAGTGGGAGCAACTCAGGAGCGGTGAAGAAGGGCTCTACCTCGCTGCGTTTGGTGGTTGGCTTCGCCCCGCAATCTACGAGTACCTTAGACTCGTTGGTAGTGACTAGGTGCATCGCCCTACCAACCTCTCTGTAAGAGCCCAGTGCAGTGACCCTGACCCAGGGCTCACCGGGCCTTGGGTGACGGTAGATGCGGGTGCCGAACTTCCTTAGCAGTGATTTCCTGTCATCTGCCATCTCCTTGCGGTATCGTCGAATGTCATGCTGGGTTCGACTTCCTATGGCAGGCGCCCTGACCACGTCAACTAGCCAACCAATCTCATCACGCAGAGCCCTGATGTTCGAACCCTTTGGGCCAACGGCTACGGAAGGATCGTCGCATTCGAGGATAACTTGACTGAGAGCGGGGTCGAGCCAAGTCTTGCGAACATCGGCACCGGGAGGAATCAGTCGCGCGACCGCGTCATGAACTGCATTTTCGTCGACCATTATATCGGCATGGGGTCTGATGACTACGCGGCGCTTGATGGTCTTCGCTATTCTGACCGTGAGGTTATCACCAGAGCCGCTGAATGCCCCTGGCTGCTTGGTCACTATCGAAATCGAGCCAGCCTCTAAGTCGACCTCGTAGTCGACATCCTTGGGTATTAACTTCGAAATTTTCTTCTTCAATTCACTCAACGTAAAGCGCATTCGTTCACATCCTTGCTATGCTCGCGGCAGTACTTGTCACCCACCAGAATGGGAGGTTGGCACTTGGCCGGGAGGGGATTCAGATTCCAGACAGGAGGTTTGATACCTCGTCTTCAGAGAGTTGGTTGAAGCCTACGCCGGGGGTGATGACGACAAGATCCATTCCGTTGCCGCTGGCGGCGTCGCGCTGAGCGGAGGCGAGCAGGGCCTTGGCGGCGACACGCAAGGCCTCGTCCACGGACATCCCCTCTGTGAACTGATCCTCGAGCACTCCATACATGTAGGGGCTGCCAGAACCGGTAGCACAGTAGACGTCAGGAATCGAACCGCCGGCCGAATCTATACTATAGACACTAGAACCGGAATCATCCACGCCTACGATTAGAAGTTGGACGTAATGCGGTCGGCCAACTAGGATGTTGGCAGTTAGTGTAGCGGCGCCCTTCACGGTCATTGGAGTACCGTGCTTGAGTTCGTAAAGACGCAATTCGGCCGTGAGAGTACGAGATAGCGACTGAGCGTGGCCCACTAGTCCTGCAGTGGTCAGAGCCACTGAGTCTGAAATCTTGAATACCTTCTGCACGTTCTTATTGGCAATGAAGTGCCCCATAGTGGCCCTGTGATCGGCCCCGACCACTACTCCACCGTCAAAAGTAATCCCGATGGTACTGGTTCCGGTCTTGACGACATCCATGGAATCGTTCATTGAGTCACCTGCTGCAGGGAAGTCCCCAGCGAACCCGACTCGATTCGGGCCCCTTATGAATGCGACGGGAGAGGAGACTGGAAAATCGTGGAATGGATGTAAACGTGATTTACGCGCTGTGCCCTACCGCAGAAGTCAAGGCGACGCGTAGAAGCGGGTAGTCGTGGCTAAGGGTGAGGCAAGTGGGCCGCGCTGGATAGAGATGCCTAGCATCTCGGATGATGCGGGCATGGCTATGGAGCCCGGTGAGAACTACCACGACCTTGCAGACAGGTATCCTGACGCCCCCGTATCCAGAGGAACTGGGGACGCCATCGTCCATCGGGCAGTACTCGACGATATCACCGGTGTGCCCATGGTGATGGACTGGGTATCAGATGGAGACCTAGTAATCGTGGAGATGAGCAGGATGCTGAGCCGGGAGCTTGAGCTGCAAACAGCAGTAGAGAGGCTCAGGGGCTTCGTAGAGGATGACCTATGCGGCGAGGTAGTCAGACTAGGGGATTCGCGACTTTTGCTGCTACCCTCTGAATTCGAGAGCACTCGGAAGTCCGAGGGTACATCGATGTACTTCTGAGGTGATTCCATCGAGAGCCGTATCGAGCAGCCATGCCCGGTTTGCGATTCCGGCAAAGAATTGACAATGATAGCGCACACTTCCGAGATACCATACTTCGGAGAACACACCCAGTTGACCATACTTTGTGACTCATGCGGTTGGAAGCATACCGACTTCATCCCCGCCGAAGGTAGCAAGCCTGGCGGATGGAGCCTCAAAGTAAATTCGCCTGAGCATTTGAGTGCGAGGGTAGTACGCTCCTCATCATGCACAGTGAGGCTGGTCGAACTGTCCCTCGAAGCCTCTCCGGGAAACAGTTCTTCAGGTTACATCTCCAACATCGAAGGCGTGTTCAACCGTTTTGGGGATGTCATCATGATGCTTCGTAGGCAATCTGAGGATGATGATACCGCTGAACAATGCGATATCCTTCTGCGAGAGATCAGGAGAATCAGCGCTGGACAGGGGTCTGTTGAACTCCTACTCTTGGATCCGATGGGGCACAGTCAGATTCTTCATGATGATGCGAACCCGAGAGAGCTCACAGAGGACGAACTATCGAAATTACAGACAGGCCCATCCATTCCAGTGTTCGACGTAGACGACCTCTAGAGGGCATCAGGGGCGAGGAATTCATCTAGCCTGTCAGACCACATGTCTCTACGTTCGGCCAGTTCGTGCAGCCACTCTGTGGCCCTATCGATACAGATTTGCTTAATTTCGCCGGCGAGCATTCGACCGCTCTCGTACTCTGCCTTGATTTCAGACAGAGCGTTGTCATCGCGCTCGAAAAAGAACTGTAAGTACTGGAAGGCCACGTCCTTGGAACAGTCGCCGCCGAGGCGGCGGTGCTCCTCTACAGTAGGTTGCCCCCCACTGAATGACCGTTTGACCTTCACTTCCATCTCCTCAATCGACTCGTCCATGAATATCGTCGTCTCCGGCTGTGAGGAGGACATCTTGTTCCCCGTCATACCCACAGCGAACCTGTGGTAGGTCGAGCAAGGTGGCATCAAACCCATGCCACCTAGTTCGCGCTCCAGTGCAAGCATTTGCATTCGCACACGTGCGCGATCGTCAAGTGTAGCGCCGGGGATGTCGAGTGTGCCGTACTTAGGATTGGCGAGTATATCAGCAAAGCCTAGGGGGGCGAGTGCCCCTGCCATTTGATCGAAAAGAATGGCCCTCGCTGAATTGTCGACCTTTCCACCGATGATGCCTAGTGCTCGCTGGTTGCCCTCCTGCACCGATAGTGCCACCGTCAGACCTCCTTCCTTGCGCGGCTTGACATTGAACCAATGGGTCTTACCTGCAATACCACGAGTGAGTCTCAGATGGGGGTCTTGATCGATACCGACAGGGACTACGATGGGACGCAATCCACCGAAGTCCTCCAGTTGGGGATGAATGATGTCGCCTACTTGAATCAGCGGCGCCTGAACGTGAGCCAGATTGGTCTCGCCACTGAATCCATATATCGCCTCGAACTCGGACAGGTTCGTCCTTTTACCTAGAGTAAATGCGAGTCGTTGCACAGCAGGTCTTGAGCTCTGGAAGTAAACCTTAGTGGAATCAGGATCGAGGCCGAGGGCGGCATAGTTGTGGATGTACTCATTTAGGGCGGTTTTGCGGCCCTCCTTGAGGGAGGTGCCTCGGGTGGCTAGTGCTTCGAGGTCGGCAACTGTAACCGTGATGTCGGCGCCTTGCTCCTGGAACCATTTGACTTGGTCTATGACCATAGAGTGACCTAGGTGCATCCTGCCACTAGGCATCAGACCTGTCAAAACTCCGAATGGCTCTGCCCGCTGGATGCAGCCAAGAACTACGTCGAGATCACGATGGGCGAATACGATACCTCGACGGTGCAACATACCCGGATTCGGGAGTTCGGAGGGATTCACTGTACCGAGGCCGAACTGTTTGATAATTCTCGCGTAGTCCTGCGACTGCTCAGACGACCATGGGTCTATGCGCTCGCCTCCCGCCACGTCCCGTGGCCTGCAATGCCCTCAATCAAGGCATCGCCCCTCAAAGCCGCCAAGAGTCCAACCGTTAGACCGAAGTATGTAACCGCCTTCGAGCCCCCATGGCATCGATACACTGCATTGGGGCCGGGCTCGTGGGCTCCTACGTCGCATGCAGGTTGGCCGATAGGGGGCATGACGTGCACGTGCATGACATGAATCCACGACCAAAAGTAGTTGGATACCCTGGAGTGATGATTCATCACGGCGACGCTTTGGACCACTGCGAAGAACTGAATGAGTACGCAGAGGTGGATATAGTCGTCAACATGCTACCAGGAGATATAGGGAAGATTGCAATGAATACACTGAATGAGCAGGGCTACAGGACGGTTGATCTCAGTTTTAGTGACGATACTCCTGACCTGCATGACGAGAAAGCGAGGGATTGGGGGACTAGTATTCTATGGGACGTGGGGATAGCGCCCGGTCTGTCTAACATGCTTCTAGCAGAGGCCTATCGTAGGCTGGGCCCGTTGGCCAGAGGTGAAGTTCGGGTCGGAGGCAATCCAACCGGACCGACAGGAGGTTGGAACTACATGGCTCCGTTCTCACCTAAGGACGTCATCGCAGAGTATACCAGACCTGCAAGAGTCATCAGAGATGGAGAAGAGGTGGTTCTACCTGCGCTTACAGAACGTCATCTGATTGATGTCCCTGAGCATGGCCAGATGGAGGCCTTCCTGACAGATGGTTTGCGCAGCGTGCTCAGCTCGATACCTGCCGTCGAGATGTCGGAGTACACCGTCCGATGGCCGGGCCATATCCAGCGATTCATCGATGAGAGGAATGCGGGTACCCTAGATGAGGACGAGTTGCTGCGCGAATGGTGGTTCGACCACAAGATGCCTGAATTCACTTGGATGGAAGTCAGGGCAGAGGGTCACGATGGCACCGAGATGGTGTGGAGGGTAGCTGACCACGGAGGTGATGATGGTTCGTCGATGGCACGCAGTACCGGGATGGTGACCGCGTGCTGCGTCGAGGAGTGGCTGGCCGACCCCGAGATGCTCCCTCCGGGAGTGCATGCGCCCGAGGCATTGGCCCCCGGAGTCGTTGCTCGGATTATCCAAACCATGCGCTCGGAGAGAGTTAGAATCGAGGGACCTGATATCGAGTTGTGACTATTCAGAGAGCTCTCTCTGATCTCTCTTGACAAGGTAGTTGATGCTCACTGGCACTGCAATCAGCACCGCTGCTGCAATCACCGGGAGGGCCCAATTCATCTCAATATCTGCTGGCCTCTCTATGAGCCAAGTGAACACGAGGGCGGACTTCTGGAAGTCCGAGGACCACTGGAAAAGATTGGTAGTATGGTGACCGACCACGGTCACGGCATGGTGTAGTCCGTTGAACGTGACCTGCGGCGTGGACAGGACGGAATTGGGGTCACCATCGAGTTCTATGGAAGCAGTCATTCCCGGCTCTATCGTCAGGAGCAATCCGTCTGCTGTCTCACTCCAGCCGACTATGAGGTTACGCTGATCCACTTCAATAACCATCAAGTCTGAGCCTGAGGAATCAGTGACTCGAACCACTCCCGTGTCGAACTGCAGCCTTACTGTGCCGGGAACGGCCCACGATGATTGGTTTGGGAGTGTAGCTGTGATGGTACTCCCCTCGACAGTTACGACGACCTCGTTGCCCGACATTCGGTGGTGGTGCCACTCGCCCCAGGTAGTGAACCAGACATCCTGCTGCTCGAGCCATGACATCACCCCTTCATCCTCCCTCAACTTGAGGTCATCCTTTCTCGCTTCCCAATAGATACTGACTAGGGTGTCCTCCTCAACTGATTCAAGCAGTTCTCGGTCTGCCACTCCCCGCTCCAAGCTGCCCCCATTCCTCGTCATAGTAGTGAGGCCCTCGGGTGCCTCCGTCAGCAGATCACCTACGATTTCGAAACCGGCTTCGACCAGAGCGGTAGCAGTGACCTCGTCGAGATGCTGCCCTGGAACTCCAAACGATATTGGATGCGGGTCCCAGCGTGAGGCGTTGGTAAATTCAGTGATGTAGCCCTTACAGGCCTCGATAACCCAGATTTCTTCGGCGGTGACAACTCCTTCGTAGCCGTGGCATCCGAACTCGTCTCCGTGGGCTAGTCTCTCTGGGCCAATTATGTTACTCAGCCAACTGTCGTCCTCCCACTCGGCAGCGACAGGCGGGGCTGTTGTGGCAGTGGCTAGGAGGACCACCATGAGCAAGCCAGCCATACTCCTGTTGCGCATATCAGGGGGCAATAGAAGTCAGCCATCAACTCTTGTGTAATCATGGAAAGTTCAATCGCACCGTCTCTGACTCAGATGCTGGTCGTCGGAACAAGCCGCATCCTTGATGGACTTCCGACGTACAGGTCAGTAGGCATATGCAGCAGTATCTGGATTTCTTGCGTCGGATTCTCGCGAAGGGCGAGGAGAAGGGGGACCGTACGGGGACGGGGACCATCTCGGTGTTTGGTCACCAGATGCGATTCGACCTCTCCGAGGGCTTTCCGGCAGTGACCACTAAGAGAGTACACTGGCCGAGTATTATCCACGAGTTGCTGTGGTTCATCTCAGGAGACACCAACATCGGCTACTTGCAGGACAACAAGGTTCGAATCTGGAACGAGTGGGCTGACGAGGATGGAGACCTCGGACCTGTATACGGCAAGCAGTGGCGGAAATGGGAGGCTGACGACGGCAGAGTAATCGACCAGATTGAGAACGCCATCGACCTGATTCGAAGTACCCCCGACAGTCGACGTATCATCGTCTCAGCATGGAACGTTGGCGAACTCGATGAGATGGCTTTGATGCCTTGCCATGCTTTCTTCCAATTCTACGTCAATGACGGGAAACTCTCGTGCCAACTCTACCAAAGAAGCGCTGATGCATTTCTCGGTGTACCATTCAACATCTCCTCGTACAGCCTGCTAACCTGCATGATGGCTCAGGTGTGCGACCTCGAGCCTGGCGAATTCATTTGGACAGGAGGGGATTGTCACCTCTATCTCAACCACCTCGAACAGGCCCGCGAGCAGATTGGTCGTGTGCCTCTTGAGTTACCAACATTGAGGCTTGACCCTTCTGTTAAATCGATTGACGACTTCTCTAACGAGAGTATTGAGATTACGGACTACAACCACCATCCGCATATCGCAGCCCCGATCTCCGTCTGAGGTGAACTAATGAAGATGGCAATGATTGTCGCGATGGATGAGAGCGGATTCATCGGCAGAGGGAACCGCCTCCCTTGGAGGCTGACGAGCGACATGGCCCGATTCAAGCGCCTTACAGAGGGAGAAGGGTCCAACTCAGTAATCATGGGAAGGAAAACTTGGGACTCGCTTCCCGACTCATTCAGACCCCTTCCCGAACGTGTCAACATCGTAATGTCGCGCGACACCGGATGGCTAGCAGAGGGTGCTGAGACCGCACTATATGTGGGACGAGCAATTGAGTTGGCTTTCGCTGAGGGAAGTGAGGAGTGTTGGGTCATCGGAGGAGCGCAAGTCTACGAGATGTTCCTCGATAGGGTTGGCGAGATTCACGTGACCACCGTTCACACCAATGATAGCGGAGAGGTCAAATTCCCTGAGTGGGATAGGAGCAAATGGTCTGAAGAGGTTGTCGAGAGTCTTGACTCCGATGATAAAAACGAGTGTCCCTCAACATACTCAGTGTGGAGAAGAATCTGAATTCCATAGTAAGATTGAGTGCAGATGTGTGTGCACTCGCTTGATTTTTCCTACTCCTCATACTAAATAGGGTGGGCAGTCGCGGCCGGACAGAGGTATATCTTAGTGCGATTTTCAGATTTTGGAATAGACCCTAGTTTGGTCGAGGCACTGCGGAATGAGGGCATAGTGGAACCGTTCGAGGTGCAGCGCGAAGCGATACCAGATGCGATGCTGGGCAAGGACGTATGCTGCAGGGCCCCGACCGGTTCCGGTAAGACGCTCGCATTCGCTCTACCACTGATTTCTAGGACCGTCGAGGCCAAGCCAAAGAGGCCTACCGCACTGATTCTCACTCCGACGAGGGAACTTGCTGAGCAGATTCGTAACGTCCTGCATCCTCTCGCAAGTTCGGCTGGCCTAGGTGTCCTGTCGGTCTACGGAGGGACTCCGTACAAGGGGCAGTTGAGGAAGCTTAGTCGCGGCGTCGAGATACTGGTCGCCTGTCCAGGCAGGCTGATCGACCTGTTGGACAGAGGCGCACTACGCCTCGACAATGTAGGAGTCGTGGTACTGGACGAGGCCGACAGGATGGCTGACATGGGATTCATGGAACCAGTCTGCTCGATACTAGACAAGTGCAGACCGGACCGGCAGACCATACTGTTCAGTGCCACTTTGGACGACGACGTCACGGAGATAGTCGATTCGTACCAGAACGATCCTGTGAGGATCGGAATTGGCCCTAAAGAGGTGAGCATGGATAGCATGCAGCACCTGTTCTGGAAGGTCAACTTCCGAACAAAGGCGAACCTATCCTCATACATTACCGAGAAGTGCGGACGGAGCATCATATTCTGTAGAACTAGGGCCGGAGTGAACAGGCTCGGCGACGAGATGAGCGAGATAGGTTCGTCGTTCACCACTCTGCATGGCGGGATGAACCAGAGGCAGAGGGACAAGTCGATGCAGAAGTTCAGCGCCGGCCATGTGAGGGTACTGATAGCTACTGATGTCGCCTCCCGTGGGATCGACGTGAATGACGTCAGCTGCATCATCCATTTTGACCCTCCCGAGAACGGCAAGGCGTACAAGCACCGTAGTGGGAGGACCGCCCGAGCCGGCTCTACCGGCACTGTCGTCTCACTCGTGCAGGGGTCACAGAACAAGAAGTACCGTAGAATCCAGAACGAGGCAGGCATAAGGTGCAAATTCACCGAACCCGATGTCGAGATGCTGGAAGAGAGGGAATTCATTCCCGCGCCAGCCGGCAAACCCGAGCGACGAGAAAAGTCCCGAAGTCCACGTTACAATAGAAAGAGGGCGAGGAGATATAGGAAGAGTGCTCAGTACAGGTCCTCAAACCACGGCTCGGGGCATTCGAAGGGGCGCCGGAAGAGTAAACGGAACGGTCGGTCCCGCGGTAAGCTGAAGAAAGCGGACTCCAGAGCCTAGCAAAGTTGGCGATGAATCAATGGGCTTTCAGTACGTCCTTTCAGAGGATACCTACAACCCTATTCTTGTAAGCAGAGTAATTTCCAGGCCAAACAATTAGGTTTCCATCTCCTTGTAAATCCCAAATTGTGTCACACACTTTATCTAGGAAAAATCGGTCATGACTTACCGTGATAATACCTCCATCAAACTCATTCAGAGCGGTCTCTAGAGCCTCCTTTGCATCTGTGTCCAAGTGGTTTGTGGGTTCATCGAGCAAAAGCATATTATTTTCCTCAAGCAGGAGTCTGAGAAGAGCCACTCTGGCCCTTTCACCGCCACTAAGTTTGCTAAGTGGAGTTGAGACCATTTCCTTTGTGAATTGAAACTGCCCAAGAAGTGCTCGCAATTCACCATACTCCATCCTCGGTTTCAATTCCTGAACCTCTTCGATTGGAGTGAGTTCAAAATTCAAGGAGCGATGATCTTGATGGAAGTACCCAATTTGCACCCCGGGACTGATTTCTAATTTCCCGGAGTCAAGATTTAATTCGCCTGTAATGAGTCTGAGGAGAGTAGTCTTGCCTGCTCCATTTGGACCTATTACTCCTATCTTCTGGCCCCTGCGAACACTTACTCCTAAATCCTGAATTATTGGTTTTGAAAGAGATTCAAAGGATAAACTTGCATTACGGAACTCCAATACCTCCAGACTACTCTTCTCTGCAGATTGGAGATTGAAATTTAGACTCTGACGCTGCTTCGGCTTCAAAGATTTTAGCCACTTTAACTCTCGTTGGGAGCGCGAAATCATGAAATGTTTCTGGGATACTGATTTGTCGTACTTGTTGGCTCTCTTCATCGATTGCATAGCCCCTTTGAGACGCTTAATCTCCTTCTGCATCTTTACAATTCGATCATTCAATGTTCGTAGGAAGATTTTCTTCTGCTTTAGAAATGATGTGTAGTTTCCAGGATAGGCACGAAGATGCGAATCCTGAATCTCAACGATGTTATTGCAGACTTTATCGAGAAAATACCTATCATGGCTAACTATCATCAGTGCACCATCAAATCTGTTTAGGAACCTCTCAAGCCACTCGAGAGTATTGAAGTCGAGGTGATTCGTTGGTTCATCAAGGAAGAAAACATCAATCTGACTTAGTCCGACCAGTTGTCTGGCAAGAGCGACTTTTGCACGCTCACCGCCAGAGAGAGAGATTAGTGGCACATCCATCGAGTTTTGATCTAAATTCAGTGCCTTGAGAATCTCCTGGGCATGCCCGGCGACGTCACCACCGCCTGATCGGGCCATCAAACTCTGCAACTCCTGATATCTCTCCATGTCTGGCTGCCAGTCGCCATCATAGAACGATGGTTTCTCCATTTTTCCTTCGAGTTCAGAGATTTCTTCTTCTAGCTCTAGAAACTGTCTCCCTCTACGATTGAGCTCCTGCCTCAGAGTCGCATCGTCGTCTATATCTCTTATTTGTGTTAGAAAGGCAAGCCTCAATGCCGGGGCGAATGAAATGTCCCCAAGATCCTGATCTTGATTACTGATAGTTCTGAGAAGTGTAGTTTTTCCGGATCCATTGTGTCCTATTACGCCAATACTATCGCCTTCGTCGATGCGTAAATTTACCCCCTCTAGAACTGTCAGTGGACCGAAGGCCCTGTGAACTTCTTCGAGGCGAATTAACTCTCTGACCACACCTCTCCGCGAGAGCCCCCCCTACAAGTAACCGATTGACTGTACTGCTACATACATCAACCGGAGTGAATCATACGCTACCCTATCCCTCACATACATTTCACAGATAGGGCTCTCGTGTCGGGAAGAGGCGCTCAAGTTCAGCAAGAAGTGATGACAGTGCCGCTTCGATGGATTCACAAGTACTAGTTATGGTGCATTGCTGTGACAGGGGTCCCCGTTGAGCAGAAACCGCCTTCAGGGGTGCAGGAGATTCTGGTTCCCGAAAGGGTGGTTAACGGCCTCCCAACAATGTACTGTTTCGAGACCTGCCCGTTCTGCTTCAAGGTCAAGGCGCTCCTAGGCTCTAGGGGCATAGAGTACTCGAAGGTCGAGGTCGACCCTACCTTCAAGACGCAGCTGAAGTGGTCTGACTGGGGTAAGGTGCCGGTGTTCGTCGACGTCGATGGCACCCAGGTGAACGACTCGAACTACATCCTCCACTACATCGACTCCAATGACTCGGGCTCGTTCCCGCTAATAGGTGAGGACCCCGAGCAGGACCGGTGGATGGACTTTTCCAACAAGATCCTAGGGAAGTCCATCGTCGCAGTAATCTACACCTCTTACAAGACCTCTCTCCATGCCCTCGATTACGTGACTAGGGTTGACAACTTCTCGTTTGGCAGCCGCCTGATCAACAAGTGGCTAGGGGCCTTCATCATGCGCATGGTAGGCAAGAGTAGAGCGAAGATGTTCGAGCTCCCGCCCCGTGAGAACCTCCAGTACCAACTGGACGAGATGTCCAAGGGGATCGAGGGGGACTTCTTCGGAGAGGAAGAGCCTAACGGGGCCGACTACGCCAACTTCGGGATCCTTCGGTCGATGCAGGGCCTGAATGGGTTCGACATAGTCGAGAGCCATCAGGTCGTGTCCGGCTGGTACGGAAGGATGCAGGAGCACTCCGGCGTGTACTGACTAGTACTGGTCCATCTTATCGCGGGCAGTAAGTTGGGTATCCTCTGATTCAGGGTACCTCAAAGAGGAGGCTGCAGCAGGTCAGCGCACCTTCGGCCTTTGCCAGTTCTGAGGATTCTACGGGCTGTACGTCGAAACCCCGAGCCGAGAGACGCTCTCCGGTCCGGGGGAAGTCGGCTCCGAAGAGGACCGTGTTGCCGATGCGAACGACATTGGCGGCGTTCGGTTCCGCCGGATCAACCGAGATGCAGTCCTGTTCGGGAAAGGTGTCAGCATCTATCCACTCGGGATTGATGAGCAGGGTGTCGTCCGAGACTGCGGTTACTGCTGACTTCAGGTGGAGGCACCCGCGGAATTCTGTCTCAATCACTCGGTAGCCGTGGTCGGCGACTAGTGCTCTCAACTGACGCACGGCCTCAGCGTTACTACGGGTAGAGAGGCCGACGTAGATGCTCTTGGCTACGGTCAGTACGTCTCCGCCGTCGAGTATCCCGGGCGCTTGGATGTGACTGATTGGACGATACGGGGCGAGCGTTCGCTCGATCGACAGCCGTTCGCCACGTCGCGACAGGGCCCCCGGCCTCGTGATAATCACGATTTCGTCAAGCACAACCGCGATGTCCTCGACAAACACCGAATCGGGAAAGCCGGGATCTCCGGCAAGATGTTCGACCTGACAACCAAGGCCCTCGAGGAGTCCTTCGTAGAGGCTGTGCTGGGCCCTCGCGGTGTCGACGTCGATTTCTTCTCGCTCGAGGAGAGTCAACTCACAGTTTCCGATGGTCGGACTAACGCCTCTGGTGATCGCTACACGCATCGGACTCACCGCTCCGGCTTCTTCTTGGCCTTCACGGTCTTCGGATTCCAGAGTTCCGAGCCGTCAGTGCGGGTGGTGGCGAGGCAGGACGAGCGGTTGTGCCCAGTCCGTCCGCACCGGGAGCATAGAAACTCGCTCCTGGACTTCCCGGGAGGCTTGGCCTCTGCCTTCTTCTCAAGCCGGTTCCGCATCATCGAATCGGTCATTTGATCGTGACACTTACGGCAAATGTGGACGATTTTTCCCTGATTTCTGGTGAGCCACTGCTGGTCGTCCCCCTCGGTGTTGCCTTGGCTGGCGATGTGCTGTGGATCCAAGG
>LWDU01000028.1_pt1 | contig 84196 bp, 84 predicted proteins | sample 727161 | NCBI WGS metagenome assembly LWDU01 (sample SAMN04566230, study PRJNA314399) | hydrothermal vent metagenome | isolation source: deep sea hydrothermal plume seawater | place: Mexico: Gulf of California, Guaymas Basin | collected 2004-07-11
ATCCCTTTAACAGCAATCACTCTCGACTTAGATAAGGAGAACGCATGTCTGCAATAGATGACCGTCTGGCGGAACTCTCAATTGAACTACCGAATCCCCCGGCGCCACTGGGCAATTATGTTGGTGCCCATACGGTTGGTAATCTGGTGTACTTGTCGGGCCATGGCACCAACAGGCCCGATGGGTCTTTCATAGTCGGTAAGGTGCCGACGGTGTGTTCCGAGGAAGAGGCCTATCAGGCGGCGCGCCTGGTGGGTCTGAATCTGCTGGCGACCTTGAAAAACCATATTGGGGATCTCGATCGCGTACAGCGGGTGATTAAGGTACTGGGTATGGTCAATGCTGAGCCGGATTTCGGGAATCATCCGAGTATTATCAATGGCTTTTCCGATCTCATGGTAGAGGTGTTCGGCGATGCAGGACGAGCAGCCCGTTCGGCTGTCGGTATGAACTCCTTGCCGATGAATATTCCGGTTGAAGTCGAGATGATCGTCGAGATTCGTTGAGCTAAAGTCTATTTACCTCGTTTTTTGGTCGGGCGCCCGCGTCGCCGAGTGGATCAGGCAGCGCTGGACCGGCAGTTGGCAGTTGCTGCTTCGTCAAGTTGCAGTACATCTGTGATGACCACACCGTAATCGTTTCGGGCTGTATCAATAGAGATCAGCCCATCGCGTACATCTTCAAGTACCTGCCTCATGTCCCGTTCTAGGGGATCGCCATAACCGCCACCGGCAGGCCCAACACAGATAAAACTATCCCCGGCCTTGGCTGAGGTATGCGGCATTTTTGAAGGCAAAGATTCAGACTCACCTGTCGCGTGCCTCAGCGTCAGGCCTGCCGTGTGGCCATCTGAGCCACCCTGAAAACCCCACGGACGGTATTTGTGGCCTTCGCCTTCGATTGATCCACCACCGTCTTTGAGATACGTAAACTCCCGGATAGAGCCTAGTCCACCTCGCCATTTACCCGCGCCGCAAACATCTTCGCGAAGTTCATAACGCGAAACCCGCAGTGGTAGGTGAGATTCAATGTCTTCAATCGGATTGTTACGGGTATTGGCATACAGCGTGTCGACAGCATCCATCCCATCCATACCTTTTCGCCCGCCGTAACTGCCTTCACAAATCTCCATGTGGACCCAATAGTCATCCCCATTTAATCCCGAAAATGCAATAACTCTGAGGTTTCCAATACCGGCAGAAACCTGCGCGGGGACAGCCTGACCCAGCGCCTTCATGACTGTATCCGCGAGTTGGTTGCCCGGGCAAAAGCGCGCTATCGTGGGCGCCGGGAATATCGGGTTTGCAAGGCAGCCCTTCGGTGCGATGATCTTAATAGGTCGGCACAGACCATCGTTGACCGGAATGTGGCCATGTACGGCGGTATCCAACAGTACGGAACGGATCGTCAGCCAGACGGCAATATCTACGGTACCTACAAAGGGCATGTTGATCGGTCGATCGGGCACCTGGTCCGCGGTTCCTGTGAGGTCCACAGTCATTGCATCATCCGCCACAGTGATCGTGACGACAATAGGGAGATCTTTTTTATTGGTTTCGTTGCTGTCCAGGAACCCATCAATGTAGGTTGTTGCCTGGTAAGTGCCGTCGGGCACTTTGGCGATTGCTGAGCGCATGAGGCGCTCTGCATGGTCCATGACCTGATCGCAGGCGCGTTCGAGAGTATCTACGCCATAGCGTTGGACCAGCGCCAGGAAGCGCTGGGCGCCGATCTGAGACGCTGCGACTTGCGCTTCCATGTCACCAACCACCAGATTTGATGCGCGGATGTTGTCACGCAGCATGTGCCAAACTGCCTCCACTTTACGACCCTCGTCGTAGACCTTTATCGCTTTGAACTGAAGTCCCTCAGCATAGGCATCGATAGCGTCCACGATCCCGCAGCTGCCTGGGGACAGGGCTCCGATATCCAGATGATGTGCTGTGGTGACCGAGTAACCAATAAGATTGTCACCATCGAATACTGGCACGATAAACCCGACATCCGGTCCATGGCTGGCGCCACCATAGGCATCGTTGTGCATGATGACGTCGCCGGGTCGGATCGTGTCGTTCCGATCTTCTAGCGTCTTTAGCATACCCCGCACATAACCCGGGATCGGGCCAGACTGCAGAGGCGTTGACTGTGTCGATTCGGCAAGCCCACGACCACGGGCATCAACCAGCCCTGCACCGAAATCCTCAGATTCACGGATGATTGATGAGTACGACATGCGCATCAGTTTGTAACCCATTTCGACCGCAATATTTTCCAGCGCGCCTTGGATGACGCTTGCGGTCACCGGGTCGATATCCAGTTGCAGTTCTGCCGTTGCTGTGTCGTTCATGTTTTTTCTCCGATGCTAATAATCATATTGCCTGCCATGTCCGAGATAAATTCATTTTCAGGAGGTACAACAGTGGTGGAATCCCGCTGGATGATGATTGCAGGGCCTGCAATTGGTTGTTCCAGAGGCAACTGTTCTCTCTGATAGAACGCTGTGTCAAATTCCTCGAGATGATTGTCGACCCGGAACATACAGGTGCCGGACTTGATCAGTGCTGATCCCCGGGACCCGGCATCGATACTGTCAGGTTGGCGAATTTTCGGCATCTGTCCGATACCGGTTACCCGCGCGTTCACAATCTCAATCGCACTATCGGGAAAGTCGTGACCGTATTCGACTCTGTGCTGGTTGTGGAACTGATCGAAAATCCCCGTGAGACTGTCATCATCCAGTAACCCGTCGGGGAAAGTGATCCGGAGTTCGTAGCCCTGGCCGACATAACGCAGGTCACCTGAACGCAGGAAGCTGATCCCCGATCGATCCAGGCCATCAGTTATAAACTGGTCGGTCAGTTCCTCTTCCATCGCTGCAAGATCACTGTTGAGCCGTGGAACATCGGTCGCATCGCTGACCTGAAATTCTGTACGTATTGTGTCGTATTTAAGATCTGTTGTGAGCAGTCCCACTGCCGAAGTAATTCCAGGGTATAGCGGAATGATCACTTCTGACATGCCCAGTTCACGAGCGACATCGACTGCATGCAGTGGACCGGCGCCGCCAAACGCCACCAGAGCGAATTCTCTGGGATCGATTCCTTTCTGCACGGTACGGGAACGAATTGCGTTTGCCATGTTCGCGGTGACCAGCGTTAGGATACCGTCTGCAGTAGTGGGTACGTCCAGACCCAGGTCTGATGCGAGGCTGGTAATCACCTGTTCAGCTGCCTGTTCATCCAGTGACATTTCTCCACCGAGAAAATAATCTTTATCCAGCCTGCCAAGTACAACGTTGGCATCTGTCACGGTGGGTTGCTGCCCGCCCTGGCCGTAGGCCGCTGGACCGGGTACTGCTCCTGCACTTTGGGGGCCGACTCGAAAACCACCACCCGGATCAGCATAAGCAATAGAACCACCACCTGCACCGATCGTCTGAATATCAATCATGGAGACCAGGAGCGGGTAACCTGCGACCCATGTATCACGGGCTGAGGCCTGGGCGAAGGTTCCGTCGCTGACGATCCCGATGTCGGCAGAGGTGCCGCCCATATCAAAAGTGATCAGCTTGGTTCGGTTCGAAAGCTCACCGGTCCAGGCGCCACCGAGCACGCCGGCCGCAGGTCCAGAAAGCAGCGTCATGACAGGTCGTTCAGACACCATCTTGGCCGTCGCGACACCACCGTTGGAACTCATTACGTGGAGGTCTGCGTCTATGCCGTCATCCCCAATTCGTGTGGCGAGGTGATTTACATAGTCTCTGACTTTGGGTCCAATAAAGGCATTCATGGTGGCTGTGGTGAAACGCTCGAATTCCCGGAACTGGGGAGACACCGACGAAGAGGTTGTCACAAAACATTCAGGATATTGTTCCTCGATAAGCTGGCGTGCACGGTTCTCATGTGCTGGGTTGAGATAGGAGAAAAGAAAGCACACTGCAATCGATTCAACACCGGCATTTTTCAGTTCCTCTATCGCGGTACGAACTTCATCCTCATTCAGTTCAGTCAGGACCTCACCGGTTGGTGGCGCAATCCGTTCAGTGGCAGTCAATCTGTATTGGCGACGGACCAGGGCCCGATCCTGCCAGGGTATTTCCTGCATGATTGAGTAGTGTTCAGGTCGTTGGTGGCGACCGATGTGAAGGATGTCACGGTAATTTTTTGTGGTGATCATCCCGGTCTTAGCGCCATCGTGCTGCAGAATGGCGTTGGTCGCGATAGTGGTGCCGTGCAGCAAATGATCGATATCTGCCGGGGTTATGGTGTGTCTTTCACACAGTTCACGTATCGCGGTGCTGACACCGTCCGAGGGGTCGTCCGGTGTGGTGGGCACTTTGTGTATTTCAGTGCGGCCAGACTCGGTGTCGGCAAAAATGACATCCGTAAACGTACCTCCGACATCGACCCCGACGAGCTTCATGTACTGTCTCCTTGGCTGAATTGTCCGACCTCGTTAATCGAGGTCAGGCGAGCATGGAAAATTTGTGTTTTGTGGGTTTGATGGTTGAGATTTCGCGTTCAACCTATCGCAACTCCGCACGTGTGTCCACGGTAACACTGCCACCTTACTGACAAATCGCGCTGCGTCAAGATTGTGCGGTTGCGGCGGTGGCCCGTCCGTTAGTTGCGATTCTGGGGCTGCACGATAAGACCGTAGTTTTCAGGTTCTCGATGCAGTGCAAAATTGAAAATGTTGTTCTGTATGGTCTGGCACAGGTCGAGATCACAATCCCAGGTAATGAGTTCGTCGGCCAGTGTTTCACAGCGGGTAACAATTTCCCCGGAGGGCGAGACGATACAGCTGCCACCGATCATGTTGCAGTTTTCTTCGCATCCCGCCTTGGCCGCAGCTGCAACCCAGGTGCCGTTCTGATAAGCCCCGGCCTGAAGTGAGAGGTGATTGTGAAAGTCCTGCAGATGATCGAGTTCGGGTGCGCGGGGATAGTGGACCGGTGTGTTGTAACCCAGCATGACTATCTCGACACCCTGCAAACCCAGCATTCTGTACGTCTCTGGCCAGCGGCGATCGTTGCAGATACACATCCCCAGTGTCGTGTTCAGCGTGTTAAACACGGGAAACCCCAAATCACCGGTTTCGAAGTAGCGCTTTTCCAGATGTTGAAAGGGGAAATCGGGTTCAAGCTCCCGGTGTCCGGGGAGATGAATCTTGCGATACTTCCCTACGATCTCGCCAGCTTGGTCGACGAGTATCGAGGTGTTGAACCGCCTGGTTGTATCGTTGTGGCTAATTAGTTCAGCATAACCGAGATAAAAAGCAATTCCAGCACGAGCGGCAGCGTCAAACAATGGTTCGGTGTCTGCGTTGGGCATGTCTGTTTCGAAAAATGCATCGACATCTGCTTGATCTTCGAAATACCAGCGTGGAAAGAATGTCGTCAGTGCCAGTTCTGGGAATACAATCAATTTAGATCCGGCATCATCTGCCTTGCGTAACAGGGCAATCATGCGCTTTACCGCTGATGCGCGTGTTTCGTCACGGGCAATCGGGCCAAGTTGAGCGACAGCGAGAGGTAAAGAGCGAGTCATAAATTTAGCCTGATAGTTCCAATAAAACTTTCATCAGAACATCCATACCAGCAGCAATATCTTGTTCAGAAGAAAATTCATTTTCGTTGTGACTGATACCCTGTGTTGATGGAATAAAGATCATACCGGTTGGGCAATTTGGTGCGAACATCTGTGCATCATGTCCAGCGCCAGATGGAAGTCTACAGTAGGTGTAGTCTGAGGTAGCGGCCGCTTTTTCTATCATGTCTATGATTACGGTATCAAATTCGACAGGGCTAAAACGGACTAAGGACCGTTTTTCCAGTGTTACTCCTTCAGCAGCAGCTGTATCCGTGGCAAAGCTGAGCAATCTGGTTTCTGACTGAGTTAGTTTAGCATCAGATGTATTGCGCAGATCGACTGTGACCCGAGCCCGGTTGGCGATGACATTGATCAGATTTGGGGTTAGCTCTGATACGCCGACAGTAGCAACCTGGTTAGCACCGAAATCCGTAGCGATAGCCCGGGCCTCAACGGCGATGGCTGCCGCCACATATCCCGCATCATGGCGCAGGTGCATCGGCGTTGTGCCTGCATGATTAGAGACGCCCTGTAGTTCGAATTCCGTCCACGAAATTCCTTGCACACCCGTTACGGCACCAATTGTGGTGTTCGTATTTTCCAATACAGGCCCCTGTTCAATGTGAAGCTCAAGATAGGCTCGGGGGATCATGTTGTTGACGGGGATGTCCCCGGCGTAGCCGATACGTGTGAGTTCCGCCCCGACAGTTTGGCCATCGGTGCCGACCGTCTCCAGTGCGGTTTCCAGGGGCAATGAACCTTGGTGTACAGCGCTGCCCATCATATCCGGTGTAAACCGTACGCCTTCCTCGTTCGTGAAAAAACTCACAGCGATAGGGTATTGTGTCTTTAGATCAGCATCATTCAGTGTTTGGACGGCCTCTAACCCTGCCAGAACACCGAGTGCTCCGTCGTAAAGTCCCCCCGTTGCAACAGAGTCAATATGAGATCCGATGATAACGGGTGGACTGTCCAAGATACCGGCGCGTGTTCCGATAACATTTCCAATTCGGTCAACTTGGATTGATAAGCCAAGATCACGCATCCAGCGTACTACGAGATCGCGGCCGTCGCGATCTTCATTGGTCAGAGCAAGGCGAGAGACACCGCCGCTGGTTATGGCACCGACACGGCCGAGTTCCTTGATTCTGTTTTGCAGCCGCCCGACATCAGAAGAAAGGTCTGTTGATCGGGATGTAAGGCCGTTCATTTGCAGATGATCTAGGCGTGTGAATGAGTCCAATCAGATAAACGTAACTGTCGGTTGTATCTCACTGGCTCAGAGGTCCAATGTCTGCGCCGAAATTTCTATCGACATCCATCTCTTTGACCAGTCGACCTAGCGGACGCGCAGCGTCGGACAGATGTCGGGGTAGAAACTTGCCGCTGCCGCGTTCAACTTTTAACTCACCGTTTTCTACGGCTACCCGTCCCCGGCTTAGTACAGTGATCGGCCAGCCGGTAATTTTTCGACCTTCGTACGGGGTGTAGCCGACATTGTCATGAAGCAGATCCCAGGTGACAGTGACTTCTTTTTCAGGATCCCAGATTGCGACATCTGCATCTGAACCAATCGCAATAGTGCCTTTGCGCGGTAGTAAGCCATAAATCCGTGCCGCATTGGTCGCGGTCAGTGCGACAAACTGGTGGATACTAATACGGCCTTTGCCTACACCCTCAGAGAAAAGCAACGGAAGTCGGAGTTCTATACCCGGTAGGCCGTTTGCGATCTGCGGAAAAGTCGGGTTAGGCCCGGCAGCCAGTTTGCCAGTTTCATCAAAACGATACGGAGCGTGATCAGAGGAAAATACCTGAAAGGTGCCGTTTGCGAGTCCTCGCCAGATGACATCGTGATGGGCTGCATCACGCGGTGGTGGACTGCAGCAGAATTTTGCACCTTCTGCACCATCGCGGTCGAGATCTGAAGCTGTCAGAAACAGGTACTGCGGACAGGTCTCACCATAGACTTTCAGGCCAGCGGTCTGCGCGCGACGGATTTCGGCCATCGCTTCGCTGGCCGATACATGGACAATCAAGACCGGAACGTCGATCAGTTCGGAAAGCCGAATCGCGCGGTGTGTGGCCTCGTCTTCGGCAAGTTCTACATGACTGATGGCGTGATATTTTGGGGCAACGTAACCGCCCTGAAGTAGTCGTTCCTTGAGCCAGCGGATCATGTCGTGGTTTTCGGCATGGATCATCACCATTGCGCCATGTTGTCTGGCAGTTGCCAGCACGTCGAGCATCTGATGGTCGTCCAGTTTCAGTGAGTCATAGGTCATGTAAACCTTGAACGATGTCATACCTTCACGAATCAGGGCAGGCAGGTCTTCGCGCATCGTCTGTTCCGTGGGGTCAGATACGATCAGGTGAAAGCCATAATCAATGACGGCTTTCGTCGACGCACATGCATGGTAATCGTCGACCGCTTTGCGCAGCGACTGGCCCTTCATCTGCGCAGCGAAGGACAACGTTGTAGTAGTACCACCAAACACGGCGGATCGAGTGCCGGTGTAAAAGTCATCAGCACTCATGACATTGCCGACAGACGACGCTTGCTCAATATGGCAGTGGCCCTCTACCCCCCCGGGCAGTACCAGCATTCCGGATGCATCGATCTCATGTTGGGCTTTGGGTAGATCCAGACCGAGTGCCGTGATGCGGCCATCACAAATGCCCACGTCACACAAGGTGCTGTCGACTGCCGTGACGACAGTGCCGCCGCGGATGACTGTTTCAAATGAATCCATGGTGTTATTCCTGATTTTTATAACGCGGAAAACTGTTAGGGTCGATGATAACCGGGTTAGCACCGACTAATCGAGGTATTAAGAAGCAGTAATTCTGTGACCTCAGGTTGCAGTATTGAGGTTCCTGACTACATCGATACTGTCCGGATCGATCGTTGTAGCCAAGCGCCGTAACCTGTTAAATCCCAGTCGGTGTGCGGCTGACCGATAAGCTGTATTCCCAGTGGCAGGCCACGGACCGCGGCTAATGGCAGGGTGAGAGCGGGTGACCCCAGCGCAGAAGTTGCTGCATTGAAAGCGGGGCTACCTGTTTTGTACGCATAACCCGATTCGCCTGAAGGTGTTAGTGTTTCCATTGTTGGGGCAGGGCCGGGGGAGGACAGTGTGATCATCGCCGATGCTAGGCCCTTGAGTGCAGCTAAACTGGCTCTCATCCGTTCTCGTTTTTCGAGTGCTCTTCGATAGTCGTCCAGGGTGATTGTCTCGGCCATTTCCAGCCACAAGCTAAGGTCATCGCTCAGCAGTCCAGTGCTTTGGTAATGGCGAAGTGCCCAGCGCATTTCATAACTGCAAAGAATTCTGCAGAGCACCACGCTACCGTCAATCTCCTGTTCAAATTTTTCAATCGCAGGAAGTTCGTTACGTGTGACCAACTTGACGTTTAGAGATTCCAGTTGGTCGAGGATCGCCTCGAAAGCGCTGCGGGTGGTTTCATCGCACTGTGACCAGCCCTCGGTCTCCAGCACCATCAGAGTGTCCGGCCGGGTAGGAGGCGGTAGTTCGAGTGGGCCATAGAGCCCGGGATAACCTGGATCAGCACCGGCACGGTGCGCAATTTCATAGGCAACCGACCACATGTCGACTAGGGAACCGGCATGAACACCCAGGTGCAGCTGACTCAGACTCAGCCCTTCACCACCGTGCAGTGCACCCATAGTGGGTTTAATTGCGATATTGCCACAGTAAGCTGCCGGTCGAATGATCGAGCCCACCACCTGGTTACCCAATGCGGCCGGGACCATACCGGCGCCAACTGCAGCGGATGAACCGCTGGACGATCCACCAGGCGTGTACTGAGAGTCAAAAGGATTGGTGGTGGGTCCGGGTTGAACAAAAGCGAATTCAGTGGTTACTGTTTTTCCCAGTATGATCGCACCAGCAAGTCGAAGCGCGTTGACTGAGGCAGAATCCATGTGGGTCTGCCTGCCTTCGTAGATTGCGCTGCCCAGTGCTGTGGGCATATCTTTGGTCTGTATAACATCCTTGATACCGATCGGCATGCCGTCAATCGCCGATAACGGTCGGCCAGCTTTGTAGCGTGCGGAGGATTCGTCTGCGGCGATGCGTGCATTTTCGGTATTCAAGACCACCCACGCGCGGACCACGGGTTCTTTTGCCTCGATTGTCTCCAGACAGCGCTCCAGGTACGCCCTAGGGGTGTCACGACCGTCCCTGAATTCTGCACTGGCGTCATAAAAGGTCCGAAGACGATAGTTCTCAGGGTCGTAGGTGCTTGTTCCAGATGTTGTCACAGGATTTTCCCCTTGAGCGCTTCATTGCATGATTAGAGAGCAGCACCCACCTGATCAAAAAGATAACTTGGGTCAGCACTGGGATTTGCCGCAACGGATCGAAACCAGGTTTGCCCATCAATTTCGGTGAGTGACACCCAACCGTTCTGCAGACGGTTGCGGACATCGCTGGGCTCGGCGTCTACCGGCCGCCAGACCACAACACCGGTTTGGTTGGGACCCCACAGCAAGAATCTCGGGTCCGATTCGATCAACTGTGCCAGTTGATCTGCTTTGGCCATGTCGGATTCAATACGTTGGACAAGGCCCTCTCGTCCCCATGACAGCAGCATTGCGGCCAGGGGTACTGCTGCGGCTGGTGTCGAGCCCAGCAGACCGATATTGGGTGTGGCGAGGTAACCCCCGCCGTAGCTAAGCGCATCATGCGCTGCGTCGGAATTGCGAAACAACACCAATGCTGAGCCTTTGGGTTGATACAGCCATTTGTGTGCGGAAAAGCCAACCGAGTCCGCTGCGTCAATTCCGGCAAGGCAGCTGGCGAATCGGTCTGTCAGCCGCAAAGGCCCAGTCCAGGCTGCATCGACGTGAACCCACGCTGTCTCGTCTGGCCAAATCAGAGGATCGATGGTGCCGGTCGCAACGGTACCGGCAGTGAGAACCAGCGCGGTCCGGTCCAGTTGAGTCAGCCCGGAGATATCCATCTCGTGCCGTGGGTTGGTGGGCAGGGCAATGTATTCCAGACCTAGAATCTCAGCTGACTTACGAATTGAAAGGTGAGACTTATCCGAAGCCGCAATTCGGGTGACCTGTTTGAGCTGACGGGCGGCCCACAGTGCGGTTAGATTGGCAATGGTAGAACCAGGTACAAAATGGCCGCCGGACATTCCAAATGGCGGTGCCAGCCAGTTGACGACCTGTTCAGTGAGTGAGCGTGCGGCGGGTGCAGCGTCCGGATGCAGCAGATTCTGGTTGGTAGCCACCTGCCACAGTGAAGCTGCCCAGGTGATGGCAGGAGTCGGCGGGTCCATATGGGCAAAGTAGCCTGGGTGATGGAGTTGCGCACTGGCATCCAGAACAGCGGGTGCCAAGGTATCCAGAGCGGCGCTATCGCCAATTCCTGTCTCAGGTAAACTGTCAGGAAGTATCAGGGATGGTGATTCCGGTACCGGTTGGGTGCGCGGGCGATAACTGTTTGCCAGCCTGTCCAGTGACTCATCAATGAGTTCGCGGTCAAATATATGGTCAGGGTGTGGGGGCGGCTGTGTGGTCATATTTCTGGAAGTGCTTGCTAGGGGTTAGTTCTCTGGGTTCGCCACCCATCGCCACAGGCCAGGCCATGTGTGCCGATACTGAAAATACCTGTCAGTAGATCGATTTGATCATCTCAGACAGAGGATAACACCTCTATCCGGTTAAACAGACACTGTCCGTGCGCAGTCGAGAATTGGGCCGTAATAGTTAACGCGAGTGGCGCAATGGCGGCAGCCGGTCAGGCGCAAACGGTGCAAGATCAATGCTGCTGGCTTGACCGTCACTGATCAACTCAGCCATGGCCAGGCCAGTGCCTGGTGCATTCAACATTCCCCAACAGTTATGGCCTGTGGCAACGTAAGCATTCCGAGTGCCTTGAATTTCTCCGATGACGGGCATTGCATCTTCGCAGATCGGTCGATAGCAGGCCTGACGCTGAACGACGGTCGCTTCCGCCAGCATCGTAGAGACACGCCCGGCAAGTACCCGCAGTTTATCGCAGGCTGTATCGTCAATTGAAACATCTTCCGGTGATAAAGGCAGGGGATCATCACTCGAAAATCCACACAGATAAACCTCCCCGTCGGCGCGTGGGATCAGTTCTGGCCCATGACGTTCTCCAAACTGGTCCTCGTAGTCCAGGAAGAGCGCGTCGGCTGTGACGGGTGTGGTGGGGGATAACGTGATGCTGTAACCCTTTAGCCCATAGGTGGCAGGTAGAGACAGCCACTGTGTGGCAAGGTGGCTCCACGGCCCCATAGCAATGACAACCGCATCAGCGCTTAGAAACTTACCATCGACTGTGACACCGGTCACCTGATTTTTCACCGAGTCCCGTTCTACAGACTCCACAGTTCCGGATCTGAGTTGTGCACCCGCTGTGCAGGCGGCCGCCAGCAGGGCCCGTGTGAACCGTTCTGGATGCAGTTGGGCCGTGGTCGTGGTATCGCCGAGCAGTTGATGGACTACGCCTTCATTGTTTAACCACTTTACAGTCGTGCTGAGTCCAGTACTGCGTGAATATGAGCGGCGATCCGATAATGCCATCGCATAGGTATCTACACGGCGATAGCCATAGTCAATCTCAAGAGCATCGGCGAGGTCGGTGTGTAGATCGAAGCTTAATTGGGCCAGTGGGTCCTGGGGTTGCCCGACGCACCAGTCACGCGCCAGAAAACCACCAGATTTGCCCGATGCTGCACAGGCCGTATCGCAGCGTTCGATCACAGTGGCGCCAATGCCTTTGTGTGAGAGGTAATAGGCGATGGCGCTACCGATTACGCCTGCACCAATTATGATGACATTCATCTGTTGTGCGGAAGATCAGACCACATGAGCCGAAAGTTAAGACAGTATCGAACGATTCCCGTATTGTCGCGTAAGTTAACCAAATACCAAATATAATTTAGCTGATGCGTAAAATGCTTCATCTGAGTAAACCAACCGTTGTATGAACTATGATTATCAGTCCGTGTGTCGGCATCTGTATTATTGACCCGGTGACCGGTTACTGTCGCGGTTGTAATCGGACCCTTGAAGAGATTTCCGAGTGGCCGCACTACAGCGATGAGGAAGCCCACGCATTGTTGCTGCAGCTGGAACAAAGGGATCCGCTCGCGCCTGAATCTGATTGATACCTGGCCAATACTTCAGTACCCGTTCAACAGGGGCTACACTACAATGCCTATCGCCAGCGTCGACTGGTACTCGAACAACACGAAATTCACGATAAAGCATGGGTCATGAAGTTGGGTGAAGGCTGGCAATTCTGGATAGACAGAGGGGGAACGTTCACCGACCTTGTGGCCCGAACCCCATCTGGTGGCGTGATCAGCCGCAAACTGTTGTCAGAAAATCTTGAGCACTACAAGGATGCTGCGGTTCAGGGCATTCGCGATATTCTGGAGATCGGCCATGGTGATTCGATTCCGGCCAGTGTAATCGACGCCGTCAAGATGGGTACGACGGTGGCTACCAATGCTTTGCTGGAACGCAAAGGCGACCGGATACTTCTAGCCACAACCCAGGGTTTTGCCGATGCCCTACGCATCGGCTACCAGACCCGACCTGACCTTTTTGCGCTGCAGATCGTTTTGCCTGATATGCTTTACGAACAGGTGGTAGAGATCAGTGAACGGGTTCTGGCCGATGGTACGATCGAGCGGTCACTTGATACTGGCGCGGCCCGAGCCTCTCTCCAGCAGTCGTACAACGATGGGATTCGATCAATCGCCATTGTCTTTATGCATGGTTATCGCTATCCAGAGCACGAACTGGCTGTGGCAGATATTGCGCGCGAGATTGGATTTACCCAAATATCTAGCAGTTACGAGACCAACCCATTGATGAAGCTGGTCAGTCGGGGTGATACAACCGTGGTCGATGCCTATCTGTCACCAATGCTAGGCAACTATGTGTCCCAGGTCGCAAGTGAACTCGGTGACGTTCGGTTGATGTTTATGCAGTCCCATGGCGGGTTGACCGATGCCGGGCTTTTCCGTGGCAAGGATGCAATTCTTTCCGGTCCAGCTGGCGGTATTGTCGGTGCAGTGAAAACCGCTGCAGCGGCCGGGTACGATCGAATCATATCGTTTGATATGGGCGGCACCTCTACCGATGTTGCACACTACAATGGGGAATACGAACGCACCTTTGAAACGCTTGTTGCTGGTGTGCGAATGCGTGCACCGATGATGATGATCCATACGGTGGCTGCAGGAGGCGGTTCGATCTGTTTTTTTGATGGTTCCAGATACCGGGTGGGTCCGGAGTCTGCAGGCGCTAACCCAGGCCCGGTCTGTTATCGGCGTGCGGGTCCATTGACGGTGACCGACTGTAATGTGATGCTGGGAAAACTGCAGGCAAAATTTTTCCCGTCCGTGTTTGGCCTTGGGCAGGATCAGTCACTGGATGTCGAGGCTGTAAAACAAGCTTTCTTGAAACTGTCTAAGCAGATCGAAGCTGCTACCGGTGATGCGAGAACACCTGTTGAAGTCGCTGATGGATTCCTCCGTATTGCTGTTGAAAATATGGCCAACGCAATCAAGAAAGTATCCGTTCAGAGGGGCTACGATGTAACCGGATACACGCTTAACTGTTTTGGCGGTGCTGCGGGTCAGCATGCGTGTCTCGTTGCAGATGCGCTGGGGATGACCCGGGTATTCATGCATCCATTAGCCGGTGTACTGTCTGCCTACGGCATGGGCCTTGCCGATGTACGGTCTCTTCGAGAGAGAGCGCTGGAGTTGCCGCTGAGGGAGATAAGTATGGGTGAGCTGTCCCGGGCCTTGGATGAACTGACAGCATCAACGACCGACATTTTGGTAGATCAGGGTATCCCCATCACCTCGATCAGCGTGGTCCGGCGGGCCCATCTTCGTTACGACGGTGCTGATACGTCTCTTGAGATTGAATTTGGTTCTCTGGCTCAGATGCGTGAGCGCTTTGGGGCGGCTTACCGTCAGCGGTACGGTTTTGTGATGGCAGATAAACATCTCGTCATCGAAGCCGCTGCTGTTGAAGCCATCGGCAAAATGGACACTGCGGAGATTTCAGTGATTCAACCACAGAGGACTACCGATAAACCGCAGGTGCTGGCCCAAGTGTCAGCTTACATGGCTGGTCAGGATCAGCAAACGAACGTCTATGACCGGGAACTCCTGCAACCGGGAGATTTTGTGTCAGGGCCGGCCATTATTGGTGAACAGACCGCAACGACCGTTGTTGAGCCCGGTTGGCAGGCTGAAATTGACACACACAGCAACCTGATCATGACCCGCATGGTTGCACTTGAACGTCAATTCGCGATCGGCACTGAGTGTGACCCGGTCATGCTGGAAGTATTTAACAACTTGTTCATGTCGATCGCGGAACAGATGGGTCTGACCTTGGAGAAAACCGCCTATTCAGTAAATATCAAAGAGCGATTGGACTTCTCCTGCGCCATTTTTGATCCCGATGGCGATCTGGTCGCTAATGCACCTCATATCCCGATTCACTTGGGCTCCATGGGCGAATCTGTGCGTACGGTTATTGAAGTCAATGCGGCTTCAATCAGTCTGGGAGATGTTTACGTCGTCAATGCGCCATACAACGGTGGCACCCATCTTCCCGATTTAACGGTAATTACGCCGGTGTTTGATCAGGAGCACAGCCGAATTCTGTTTTATGTGGCGAGCCGTGGTCATCACGCTGATATCGGTGGCATCACACCGGGATCGATGCCGCCTGACAGTCGTAACGTGGAGGAAGAGGGTATTCTGTTTGATAACTTCAAGCTGGTCGATCAAGGTACGTTTCTGGAACAGAAATTGCGTGATCATCTTGCGTCTGGCCCATATCCGGCCCGCAATCCGGAACAGAACATTGCGGATCTTAAGGCACAGATCGCTGCCGGTGAGAAAGGGGTGAAAGAAGTTCACCGCATGATTGAGCAGTTTGGTGTGGACGTGGTGCATGCCTATATGAAGCATGTACAGGACAATGCCGAAGAGCAGGTCAGGCGGGTGATTGATGTGATGGACGACGGTGAATTCAGTTATCCGCTTGATGAAGGCAGTGTTATCAAGGTCACGATAACCTTCGATAAGGAAAAGCGTTGCGCTACGGTTGATTTCACTGGTACCAGCGATCAGCGACCGTCAAACTTCAACGCACCATCATCAGTTGTCCGCTCAGCAGTACTTTATGTGTTCCGCTGTTTGGTGGACGATGCGATTCCTCTGAACGAGGGTTGTTTGAAGCCTATCAATATTATTATTCCCAAAGGCTGTATGTTGGCACCGCAGTATCCAGCTGCGGTCGTCGCTGGTAATGTGGAAACCTCCCAGGCAGTTACTGACACGCTGTTTGGCGCACTCAGAGTATTCGCTGCAAGCCAAGGTACGATGAACAACCTGACTTTCGGCAACGAGCAGCACCAGTATTACGAGACCGTCTGTGGCGGTGCCGGTGCCGGTCCTGGGTTCGACGGGACTTCGGCGATCCACACCCACATGACGAACACTCGTCTTACTGATCCTGAGATTCTTGAATGGCGTTACCCGGTGGTTCTGGAGAATTTTCAGATTCGCCGGAATAGCGGTGGGCACGGTCAATTCAAGGGAGGGGATGGCACGTTGCGTCGAATACGATTCCTGGAGTCGATGGAGGTTGCCATGCTCTCAAATCACAGAATTGTTCCTCCGTACGGCATGGCCGGTGGCCATCCCGGCGAGGTTGGCCGCAACTGGCTCGAGTGTGCTGATGGAGAGAAAGACGAGATGACCGGTCGAGACAAGCGAACCGTTAAACCTGGAGACGTGTTTGTATTACAGACACCGACCGGTGGTGGATATGGCAAGCCTGAATGATCAGTTGAAATCCCTCAAGTAACCTGTACCGATGCTTGTCGACCAACCCGGGTAAATATGAACTTCAATCGGAACAGCAGTTACTGACCTTGTTCCAGCCATGCCGTCTTATCAAAGGCGACGTACTCTCCAAAGTAGTGGATGGTCTGGTTTAGTTTATCGAGTTCTTCGATTCGGTATATCCGTTTGGGGCTGCCGATGTTTTCGATTGTTTCCCGTGAGTTGACCCAGTCATGAGCGGCCTGCAATGTACGCGGTCTTTGAAGCACATCCCAGTTAGAGTCAAGTGGTTATCTCCCCGCCGGACGATTCGGATCCCCCCCCCCGTTTCGACAACAAGGAGACAGTGATCCCAGGAGCGAGGGTTATTGGGAGGTTAAATATCCACTCCGTGAAAATGTTGATGAATTTTCTTGTAGTCGTAGAGGGCGCAGTTTGAATCGACAGCATGCTTGTCAGCTAGTTCATAGATTGCAAGATCGCCGAAGCGGTAACAGCCGATCAGACGGTCCAGCAGCACGTGTGGATCCAGCCTGTACAACGAATCATGATCGAAGTGAGCATGAGTTCAGGCCTCGAGGTCGACGCTGGCGATTGGAAAATATCGAAAGTACCAATCCCAGTTCCTCGACGGGTGATTGCGCCAGGGATCGATGAGCACGCTGACGCTCCTGGATGAGATGATACGAAATGCCGAGCTGCCGAAAAAGCGATCTCGACCGGTCCATCTCGCGGGGGTGATGTGTCGGCCTCCAGATCGATCATCCGGTTATGATTGCTTGTCATCTGCCAAACGTTAAGACCGTTATCAATGTTGTTCATGATCGGTTTTCCGGATCAGACGACCGGCGACAGCCCACCATCAATATTGACTGATGTGCCTGTGACATAGCTTGCTTTAGGCGAAGCCAGGAAGCAGATCACATCGCCTGCCTCATCAGCTTCCCCAACCCGGCCAAGCGGTACAGCTTGGCTCAGTTTCTGCCAATGGTCGTCCAGACTATAGTCAGAATTGTCTTCGTGCATTCGGGCCCAGGATGTACGGTGCTGGCCGCTCTTGATCAGGCCGATGCAGATGGTGTTGACTCGAATATTGAACTCGGCAAATTCTTTAGACCAGGTTTTAGTCAGTGAGATCCCCGCGGCTCTTGATAGGGCAGTGGGTTGGGTACCCGCGGCGGGCGCCTTACCGCCGGGTGTGGTGGTATTGATGATCACGCCCGAATCAGACTTTTTCAGATAAGGCAGAGCATGTCTCGTGCCGTATACCGCGCCATAAACCTTGAGCTCAATGTCAGCAGTCATTATTTCGTTTGACATTTCTTCAAGCCGCGATGTCGAAGAAGTACCCGCATTGTTCACCAGAATATCGATACCTCCCCATTCGTCAACGACCTGAGAAATGAGTGACCGAACTGAGTCTTCATCCCGGACATCAGTAGAAATACCTAGAACAGGATTCTGAGTCTGGTCTGAAATATCAGCGACGGCTGCATCCAGTCTAGATTGATCCCGGGCTGCAATCGCGACGCGTACACCTTCTCGTGACATTGACAATGCCGCTGCCTTGCCGATGCCATCACTGCCGCCGGTAATGACGGCTACTTTTCCTTCAAGTCCCAGGTTCATGGTGTAGCGCTCCTCAAGTGTCTGGTGTTAGGTTAGGGGCTAATTTGAACTTCGTGCGCTAAGTTCTTGGGGTAGTTAACCTTTCAATCCATCAATCCTATCGGCAAAACTGCTTGAGTTTAGCTGGGTCGGGGTTTTGATCATTATATGACTGAATCCGGGGATAGTGTGATGCACACGTTGTTGATTCTGTTTGACTTAGCAGTGGTCATGAACTTAAATGATCTGTGCACACAGTACTGTCGTTAGACAGCTGTGGTCTGGGTAGCGACTGGATGCAGTAACCGTCCAGTCCATCCCAAAACGAGTTGGCTAATTAGAACAGTCAACAATTATAAAATGATGGAGGAGATTATGAGATCATCAATCAAATCGTTATGTGCAGCAATGCTCACGGGCATCTTTGTGTTTGTGGCACAGCCTGCTACAGCAGATGTACAGCAAATGAAGTTTGAGGTTGTCGGCACCTGGGGTTTCCTTGAGAACTGGCAACAATTTGAAAATCCGTTCTGGACAGAAACTTTGCCAGCCGCGTCAGGTGGTAAATTGACAGCCAACGCAAAGCCCTACACTGAACTTGGTTTGAAAGGATATGAGGTTATGCAGGGTCTTAAGAAAGGGGCCTATGATGTTGTCCATGCCCTGACCTCGTACAGCGCCCAGGCCAGTCCAGCGTTAGAAGGCATCGATCTTGCCGGTGTTGTTCAGGATTTCGGAGTTTATCGAGAGACAGTGAATGCTTACAGATCTGTTATCGCAAGGGAGATTGCAGATAAGTACAACGCAAAACTACTTAACCTTTACTCCTTTCCCAGCCAGCAGTTGTGGTGCAATATGAAAGACAAAAGTATCACCAGCATTAGTCTGAAAGACTTAGCCGGTAAGAAAATCCGTACCTATAGCAGAACGTTGGGCGATTTCATCGAAGGTCTCGACGCCAGTGCTGTAACTATTGCATTTGCAGAAGTTGTGCCAGCTCTTCAAAAAGGTGTTGCAGACTGTGGGATAACGGGAACTATGCCTGCTTACAATGCTAAGTGGTGGCAGGTAGTGACCCACAATATTCGCGTTCGCCTTGGCTATGCGGCCACGTTTACAGCCATGAACATGGATACGTGGAACAGCCTCAATGCCGAGACCCAGGCGTTGATTCAAGCGGAAGCGACTAAGATGGAGGATGCTGCTTGGACATTTACAAAATCACTGGATCAAAAAGGCATGGACTGCAACGCCAGCGGGCCCTGTGATAAGGGTGAACCCGGCGGGATGGTGGCTATTACACCATCTGCCGAAGACCAGGCTATGCTCAAGGACATCAGTGAAAAATTCGTCCTCAAACGTTGGGCTCAACGGTGTGGTCAGACGTGTGCGGACGAGTGGAATGCCACAGTGGGCGCAATCGTTGGGATGACCGCAAAGCCTTGATTTAAAAAGGTTACACAGTTATTTGTTTATTCTGTAAGGGTGTCACGCCGGTCGGCGTGACACCCTTTACGCAATAGCTTATCCTATGTTTAGTCGCCTACATTCTGGCTTCAAATCAGTCTCCCAGTTTGCTGTCTGGTGTGGCGGGTTTGCTTTGATGCTCTCAGCAATCATGGTGACGGTGGATGTGATAGCGCGAAAGTTGTTCTCTGTCACCATGAGCGGTTCCGACGAGATATCCGGTTATGTTTTTGCCGCGAGTACAACCTGGGCCTACTCCTACTGCCTCCTACATCGCGCCAATGTTCGGATTGACGCGCTCTACAACGTGTTGTCACCGCGGGCAAAAGCGATTTTGGATTTTATTGGTATTGGACTGTTGACGTTTTATATCTATCTACTGACCTTCAAAGCGATATTTGTTTTTACGGAGACCATCGAATACAACGCCACTGCACAGACAACGCTGGCGACTCCGTTGTGGATTCCTCAAATATTCTGGCTCGGTGGGTTGGTATTCTTCTTTGTTACGCTCGTTTTTTTGATTATCTACGCGCTTGTTGCATTTGTACGTAATGACCTGACTACGGTTGCCCTTACTATTGGTGTTCGGGATGTTGCCCAGGAGATGCAGGACGAGACACGAGGAACCGACGTACTGATCGCCGATTCCTCATCGGACAGGGGGGAGCACTGAGGTGGGCGGTCTGATTGTTCTTGCGCTGTTGATGCTGGTTGTATCTGCTGTTCCCGTAGCTGCAGTGCTCGGAATTTTGAGTCTGTCTCTGGATGAAATCTTTATGAACGGGCGACGGTCGCTCATGCTTGGAGATTTTATCTGGCACCAGAGCAAGGAATTTATACTGGTCGCTATTCCAATGTTTATTCTGCTCGGCGAAATCATGTTACGGGCCGGAATAGCACAACGTATGTACAACGCGGTTATTCAGTGGCTGTCTTGGCTGCCGGGCGGACTGATGCACGCCAACATTGGTTGTTCGGCAATATTTGCAGCTTCTTCGGGCTCCTCTGTTGCAACCGCTGCCACTGTAGGCACTGTGGCTTATCCAGAAATCGAGAAGCGCAATTACAACGAAAGCTTATTTCTTGGTTCTTTAGCGGCCGGTGGCACCATTGGAATTTTGATACCACCGTCTATAAATTTGATTATTTACGGTCTGCTGACAGATTCTTCGGTGCCCGAACTCTACCTTGCCGGCATTATTCCAGGCATTATTCTATCCACACTGTTTATGGCTGTGATTATTTTGACTTGTCTGTTCAGACCGAGTTGGGGTGGCTCACCGGTAAAGACAACCTGGGCTGAGCGGATCCGTACACTACCGGATCTATTGCCGCCTATTCTGTTGTTCTGTGCGGTAGTGGGTTCGATCTATATGGGTGTGGCAACCCCTACCGAAGCGGCTTCCATCGGGGTGGTGTTCGCTCTGATTATCGCAGCAGTCAATCGTTCGCTTAACTTCAAGATGCTCCGTGATGCATTTGAAGGCACGATGCGTACAACGGCGATGATTATGCTGATCATTCTTGCAGCTGTGTTCCTTAATTTTGTCCTTGGATTTATGGGTGTGACACAGGCGATCCTGCAGGGAATAGAGGCTCTTGGCCTCACACCGATGGAAACGATGCTGATCATCATTGTGTTCTATTTGTTGCTGGGTATGTTTATGGAAACACTGTCCATGATGTTGACGACTGTCCCGGTTGTCTTTCCAATTGTGATGCACATGGGCTTCGATCCGATATGGTTTGGGATTATGATCACCGTATTGATGGAAACAGCTCTGATTACGCCGCCAATCGGTGTGAATCTTTACGTCGTACATGGAATCCGCACACGTGGTGGTAAATTCAATGACGTGAGCGTGGGCGCAGCACCGTTCGTTATCGCAATGCTTGTAATGATTGCGCTGCTCCTGATCTATCCACAGGTGGCTGTGTGGTTGCCGGAGAAGTTCTACTAGAATGCTTTTGTCACAGTACGCTACTGAGTTGTGGCTGCTGTAAATAGCATACTTGGTATTTGTTGAAGAATCCCAACGGATGACTTCTAGATTTCACGACAATCAACCATGCATCGCGTGATAAACAAGTTGGTGGAAATGATGTAATAGATGCTCGCTGTTTGCGCTACGTTCAGCGTCGAACACGTAACGGCCTTGCTCAAACCCGAACGAACGAAGACCTTTCTGAACAGCTATATTGAGGTCGATATCTTCGGGTCCCAGTTTATTGTTAAACCAGTCCACGACCGCTTTGCTGAGTGCGCTCTGTGGTCGCGATTTTGGCTGATAGTGCCCGAACCGGAGCAGTGTTTTTTCGGGCCCCAGTGGAATCTGGTTGAATGTTCCAATGACGTCCGCGTAAGGGAATGCGTATATCGTTGTCATTGGCCAGAGTTGGATGTTGTAAAACCAGTCAGTCTGATACGTTTCACCGGCAACCGAGTGGCCAAATGCAGTGTCTACTGAAGCTGGCGGGCCTTTGAAATCCCACCACTTGCCATGAGCTTCAAGCGTATAACCCGAAAAATCGATTAGCGATGTCAGTTGCTTGTGAATAGGGCCAGACAACTGGAAGTGGTAACCCTCTATCGCGTTGTCGACAATAACCTTCCAGTTTGCATCAACCACATAATCAGTTTCGTTGACCAGCACGACATCGTCTAGATCGGGCAGAAATCGTCGCATTTCGGATTCGGCTCCAATTACATCATCGGCGAGCGGGCTCGCGTTAGTATCCATGTTGATATAGTAAAAGCTGGCAACCTCTTCTATCAGAACTGCCTTTAATGAGATCCTTGCCGGGTCAAAATCTTTTAGGCGTTCTGTCCGAGCTGCTTTTCGGAGTCGACCGTCAAGTTGGTAAGTCCAGGCATGATAAGGGCAGATGATCGAGTGCTTAATCTTGCCACGTCGCTCTTTGATTAACTGGGTCCCGCGATGCTGACACACATTGTGGTAAGCATAAACGTTACCGTCTTCTCCTTTTACGACAAGGATACTTTGGCCCAGTAGATCAAACTTTACGAAGTCACCGGGCGATTCGATTTCTGATCGATGACAGACACAGTGCCATGTGCGGTAATGGATAGTTTTCGCTTCTAGGGCGAACAAGGCTTCGTCATAGTAGTACGTCGATGGAAGCGTCAGCGCAGATTCTGCGTCACTATGATCCCAGTTCGTAAGATTGTTTTCGCACATGGAGAAAAATATTTACTGGAAAGTCTGGTCAGCGGAATCTATTCTAAAGCTGCCCGATTGCGCCTTACCACGACTTCGGGAAAGAAATGAATGGATTGTTGATCTTTTTGATTTCCTGAATAAGTTCCCGGGCCTCGGTATCTGGGATTCCTTCTGGCATCGGCAACGTCATGCAGTCGGTCTGTCCGCCAAACCGTTCAGTGAGTTTTGACACCAGGTTGTCGTAGGTGGCAATGACAGCAAATTCTTCGAGCACCTCATCGGGTACCTGGGCCGCCATCTGTTTCCATTGCCCTTTTTTTGACATTTCGTGGAGTTTGAGGCCGAGGTCTTCCCACCCGTGTAGTGCCAGTATCGGATGGTAGCTGCGGGTAGAACCGTAGAACGCGACCCGGTAGCGGACGGCTTCCCGCTCTTGGACCAATGCGGCTTCATCTTTGCCTGTGACAATGAAGCCGCCGCCCCAGACTTCGAAATTGGAACGATCACGCCCGGCCTTTTTGAGTCCAGACCGGATCTCTGGAAGCGCCATTTCTTCGACGTATTTCCGTGTCGCGAAAACATGCAGCCGCACACCGTCACAGACTTCTCCGGCAAGCCGCAGCAGTGCTGGGCCTACCGCCGCGATGCTGATCGGGATAGGTCCGAGACCCGATTTTGGAGGGGAAAATTCGGGAGTCATCAGGGAGAATGCATAGTGCTCTCCCTGGAAATCAAGTTTTTCACCGGTTTCCCAGCATCGCCATATGGTTCGGAGGGATTGCACATATTCGCGTAAGCGGGGTTGTGGGGGCGACCACGGTACGCTGAATCGCCTCACATTATGACCCTTAACCTGTGTACCAAGACCCAGGGTAAACCTACCCCTGGACTGTAAGTGAAGATCCCACGCGCTGGTAGCCATGATCATCGGGCTTCTTGGAAAGCATACAGCGATAGACGTGCCAAGCTGAATTCTTTTCGTTGCGACCGCGGCAAATGCGAGAGGAATAAATGGGTCGTTCGCAATCTCAAAACTCAATACGCCATCGAAGCCTTCCGCTTCAGCCGCCGCGGCAGCTGGCCCGGCCTCGAGCCAGTTGTCCATGGGTATGCCTGTTTCTACTTTCATCGGTTACTCCCGGCTACACAATGTGATCCGATTAAACTGGAAGTCTAGTGTAGGTCAAAAAAATATTGAGGTGGCTGCAGCTGAGGAATCAGTAGTCGTTTCCTGAGTAGGTAGCACTAACTGTGGTTCAGCCAATGTTTAATCAGGTGATGTGCGATCGCAATCGAACGCGGTGCTGAGAATTCTTGATCCTGGCCCGCGAACAATTCCTTCACTTCTTTTTTGTTGAACCATTGTGCCGATTCCAGTTCTTGCAGGTTGACATCCAGCTCGAGGTCTTCTGCTACTGCAAAACAGCCAATCATCAAGGTTGACGGAAAAGGCCAGGGCTGACTGGTGAAATAACGTACAGCTTCCACGCTCACGCCGGCTTCTTCGAGGAGTTCACGTCTGACAGCTTCTTCAATGCTTTCCCCGGGTTCTATATATCCTGCAAGCGCTGATACAAGCCGGCCGGGATAACCGAGATTTCGGCCCAGCAAGCAGTATTCACCATCAGTGGAGACCACCAGCATAATGACCACCGGGTCGATACGGGGGAAAATTACGACGCCACAGTCACTATCCGTGCACGCGCGTTGTGAGCCAGCCATTTGCGGGCGTGTGCGTGAGCCGCATCGGGTACAGAACGGATGTTGGTTATGCCAGTTCAGAAGTGAGCGGGCCTGAGCTACGATGGCTGCTCTTCCATCTTCAAGTTGTGCGGCAGCTGAGCGCGCGTCGACGAAGCCGACGTTTTGTGTTTCCAGTGACCGCTGTGTGGCTTCATCGACAAGGGTCGCAAAGTAGGAGACTCCATCGTCGCCTATACCTAGGAAAACACCAGTGTCATCTATGGTCAGCCCATTAGTGAGGTCTCTGAGCGAACACCAGTAAAGTTCGGGGTCCGGGTTACGGCACATAGCAACCCGCAGGTCCCAGAATGGCAGGTAGCGTGTGTCGGGATGATGCCGCTGTGATTCAAGCCAGTTGGCATCTTCACGGTTACGATCAGCACGATTCAGCAGGCTGCCGGTATAGGGGACCTTGGGACCTTCATGATCCAGTCCATGAACTGGGAATGTTGCACTGTCTTTAGTGGTCTTATTCATAGTGTCGGCTGCAGTGCTGTGATCCTGGAGAAACGATCGGATCAACTGCCGTAGCGCTTGACCAGCGCTTCGACATCGGCTGCCACCTGATCCATACAGTAGCGCTGAAAGTTTTCGTGGGTCACCAGGCTGGTTGCGTCTTCGACTCGGTCAAGAAAAAGTTTGCCGTCCAGGTGGTCGACTTCGTGCTGGTAGGTTGCGGCGGTCATACCTTTGACCACGGTGGAGATCGGATTGCCTTCGCGATCCCAGGCGTCAACCTTAACCTCACAGTGGCGCCGCACCTGGCCTCGGAGATCAGGCACACTCAGACAACCTTCATAATTAACGAATGTCTCGTCGCCGGCCGGTGTCAGTATCGGGTTGACCAGAATGGTCAGCGGAATATTGGGTCTATAGGGATAGCGGGGGTTGTTGCGTACTTCTATGGTACAGATTCTCAGCGACTGGTAAACCTGGTTGGCAGCGAGCCCCGCACCGTTAGCCTCACGCATAGTTTCAACTAGATCATCTAGGAAGCTTTGCATCTGGTCTGACAGCAGTTCCTCCCGGGTCAGTGTTCGGGTCGGTTGACGTAATACGGGGTGCCCGATCTGGGCAATTCGCAAGGGACGGCGCATGATTAACTCCAGGGTTGAAAGGTTCTGAGCATAAATGTGAAATCACCAATGGTCTCGTTTTGAAACCGGCATGTGTGGCCTCAATGCTTTGGTTAAAGAGTCCGGTTAGAGTATCTATTAGTATTGTACTGATGGTTGTTGCGTGATGCTGGCCGGAGCAACGATACAATAGCAGGGTTACAGTTCGCCCAAGGTTGGATGCCGGCAGGCGGGTTTCCAACTCATAACGATTCAAGGTAAAGCGGAGTACAACATGTCCAGGGAAATTAGATCGGTGGTCACAGGCACCGTCTATCAGATAGAAGTCGCCGCCGGCGAGCAGGTTAAATTAGGCGCCGATTTGATCATACTCGAGTCTATGAAAATGGAGATACCGATTGTTGCCGAAACAGATGGCACGGTGATCGAGGTGCGTTGCAATGAGGGCGACTCAGTGATTGAAGGCCAGGTGCTACTTATGGTTGATCCGGATTGATTGAATGAGATTTGTGTTTGTCGCTGAATAGAAAGGAAGAAATACGATGAGTTCAAAAAAGGGAGTCCTGGATAAAGCTGCTCCTCGGGCGGATCTTGCCGAGGTGCTTGCGGCAAAAGCACAAACACTGGACGAGAATCGACCTGAGGCGATGGCTAAACGGGCGGTGACCGGCCATCAGATGATTCGACAGAACATCAGTCAACTTATCGACCCGGGTAGTTTTCAGGAATATGGTCAGCTGGCGGAACCGGCATTCAAGAACCTGAAAGGACCGGCCGACGGTCTCGTCATCGGCACGGGCACCGTGTCTGGTTTCAGGGTTGGGTTTATGGGTTACGACTACACTGTGCATGCCGGTACGCAGTCCATCATCAATCACGCGAAAGCGGACCGCTTTCTGCAAGTCGTAGAATCACTACGCCTACCGCTGGTGCTGTGGGCCGATGGCGGTGGCTGGCGTCCTTACGAAAACAATATCAACTCACGAGATTACGAAGAGACCTTCGCAATGATGGCCCGGTTGTCCGGCCTTGTGCCAACAGTTGGTGTGGTTTCGGGGCGGTGTTTCGCGGGTAACGCCAACCTCGCCGGACTGTGTGATACTTTGATTGCCACGCCCAAGGCTGCATTGGGGATGGGCGGGCCACCCCTGGTTGAGGCGGCACTGGGACTCACGCTCACACCGGAAGAACTCGGTCCAGCGGAGATGCACGAGGCTTGCGGGGCGATCGACGTACTGGTTGCTGATGAACAAGAAGCGATCGATTGTGTTCGGCGTTACCTGGAATATTTTCGCGGTCCAGACGGTGAGCCAGGTTCAGATCCCGACACCTCGGTGCTGCGCACTGTCGTACCGGAAAATCCACGACGTGCCTATGATGTACGCAAGGTGATTGAGGGTATCGCCGATCAGGACTCGGTCCTTGAACTGCGACCTAAGTTCGCGCGTTCGGTGGTGACAGCGCTGGCTAAAGTCCAGGGTACCCCGGTGGGCGTGCTGGCGAATCAGCCAATGTTTCTGGCAGGCGCGATCGACAGTCCGGCCTCGGACAAACTGGCACGATTTATTCAGCTCTGTGATGCACACGACATTCCGATGCTTTACCTGTGTGATACACCCGGACTTATGGTCGGTCCCGAAGTAGAAGCAACGGCGCTTGTCCGACACAGCTCGAGAATTCTCAACGCCGCAATCAACGCAACGACGCCCTTCATGACGGTCATTCTGCGCAAGGCTTATGGCCTTGGCCAGTACATGATGGGAGCGCTGCCGCTAAGACCAGTACTACTGGTCGGATGGCCTACGGCGGAGTTCGGGGCGATGGGGTTTGAAGGTGCAGTTAAGATCACCCACAAGAAAGAACTCGAAGCCATCACCGACAAGAAAGCCCGGCAGATGCGCGAACGGGAACTGGCTGATGAGTTAAGGGCGCACAATACAGCGCTCGGCCTTGCTGGACGATACGAGTTGGATGATGTGATTGATCCGGCAGATACCCGTGAGACAGTTATTCGGTTTCTGGTGAGTCTGCCGCCGCTTGCTCCCCGTACTGGGCGCAAGCGGACGATCGACAACTGGTGAACACAGAGGGCGTAATGCGATGCATAAGACTGTCACACGGGCTCTCACTGCAGAAGAGATCCAGACCTATCACCGTGATGGTGTGGTCCTGGTAAGAGGTCTTGTAGACTCCGATTGGGTTACAGAGCTACAGGAACTTGTGGACCAGAACATCGTCCAGCCATCGACCATGGTTCGTGATATCAATGAATCCGGCGGTACTGGAAATTTTTTCGGAGACACTTTTGTTTGTCATCATATCGCGGGATTCAGGTCGTTTATATTTGACTCACCTGCGGCCGATGTCGTTTCTGCCTGTATGGGTTCGAGTCGGGTAAATCTTATATTTGATCAGATTCTCGCCAAAGAACCTGGGACCAGCACCCGCACGGCCTGGCACCACGATGCCCCGTACTGGCCAGTTGCCGGCGACATGATCGCGACAGTATGGGTAGCGCTGGATCCTGTAACCTATGACACCGGTGCAGTCGAATACGTCAAGGGATCACACCGATGGGGCAAGCGCTTTGCCGCTGTCAGCTTCAGTCCAGGGGAAACTTATCATGAATCGCTGGAACCGGTACCGGATATCGACAACCAACGCGACGCTTATGATTTCGCTTGTTTCGAAATGGTGCCGGGTGACTGTACGATTCACCACGGCCTGACAGTTCACGGTGCACCAGGTAACAGCAGCAGTCGTGTCCGTCGCCGTGCCTACATTACTCGTTGGGCAGGCGAGGACGTCACATATAAGCCGCGTCCTAATCTGCAGCGGATGTTACGCGACCCGGATATAGAAGCCGGCCAGCGGCTGGATTGTGATCTGTTTCCCGTGGTTCGTGAAGGGCTTGCGAAAAGGTGATTCGATTGTTTTTCAGGGCATAGACAGCGGATCTGGACAGAATCGAGAATCATCGTCCAAACCGTCCAGTCGAACCATCTCATCCGCGCCGATTTGGAAATCGAAAATATCCGCGTTCTGCACGATCCGTGCGGGATTGCTTGATTTAGGGATTACAGCCTGACTTTTCTGCAGAGCCCACCGGATCATCACCTGTGCGGGTGACTTACCGTGTTGTTCAGCAATGTCAGTGAGAACGGTATCATCTAAACGCCGTCCTTTGGCCAGAGGACAGTAACCCGTAAGCTGTATGCTCTCCGATCGACAGAATGAGGCGATCGGTGGTTGCTGTAGGAAGGGGCTGAGTTCGATCTGATTGACCACGGGTCGTGTATCTGAATGTGAAAACAGTTCCTGTAGATGTTTAGGGGAAAAATTACTGACGCCGATTGAGCGGGCTCGTCCGGATTCCTTGATTTCTTCAAGGGCATGCCAGGAGTCGTTGCGCAGATTTTCGACTGGCCAGTGAATGAGGTACAGGTCGACATACTCAAGCCCGAGTTGTTGCATGCTGCGGTCGAATGCGTCGTGCGCTGGCTGATGACCCTGGTCGGAATCCCATAATTTAGTGGTAACGAAGATATCAGCTCTGGGTATACCGCTTTGGCGCACAGCCTCACCCACATCCCGCTCATTGTTGTACATCTTGGCGGTATCAATATGTCTGTAGCCAGTTTCCAGGGCGAACGCGACGGCCTCTCGGGTTTCCCCACCGGGTTGTGCCGCCCACGTGCCCAGCCCCAGCAGAGGCATGCTGTTCCCGTCGCCAAGGGATACTCGGCTGTCGATGGCAAGTTCTTTCTCAGACATATTTTGGTCTTCTCACGGATATGTTCAACCGATTCTGCAGCTCATGCCGCCGTCGACGGGCAGCGACACCCCAGTGATGAAGCGTGCCTCATCACTGGCCAGAAACAAGGCAGCATGGGCCACATCCCAGGCGTCGCCCATCTTGTTGCCCAGTGGTACGCGCGCGTTTCGTGCGGCGACTACTTCTTCACGGGTTTGGCCCCATGCTTGTGCCCGGTTGTCGACAGCCATCGGCGTGTCCATCAGCCCTGGAAGGATGACGTTGGCACGAATCCCATACTCGGCATTTTGGATCGCCAGTTGCTGCGTCAAGGTCACCAGAGCGGCTTTACTCGCCTTGTAGGCGACCCAGGGGTAGTTCTCAATTGCGGCAATAGAAGAGATCGTGATGATTGTGCCACTGCCTTGGGCGCGCATGACGGGCAGGGCGTGTTTGCAGGCAAGGACAACGCCGCGCAAATTGACCGCGATGATACGGTCAAAGGCTTCGGTCGAGATCTCAGTGACCGGCGCGTCGCCGCCGGTCACACTGATACCGACGTTGTTGTGGAGAATATCGAGTTGTCCTAGATGTTCTTTGCAGTGTTTGACCGCTGCTTCAAGGCTGGCCTCATCGACAACATCGGCGGCAACAGCCTCTGCCTGCCCACCTTCATGCTGTATAAGTTCTACAGTTTCCTGTGCGGACTCGATATCTCGATCTACGGCGAGTACCTGAGCTCCCTCGCGTGCGAATAGCAACGCGGTCGCCCGTCCATTACCGATGGTCGGGCCCGGGGTCTGGCCAGCACCTACCACCATCGCAATCTTGTTTTTCAGTCGCATTAGTTTGTGGTCTCTTGATTCTTGAATCTAGGCAGACAGCGGGTTTTCTTCTCCATCGGGCAACGGCATATCGAACACATTCAGTGTTACTGACACCAGGCAGTAGTAGCCGACAATACCAACGAGATCTACGACGCCCCGATCACCAAGCACCGCCTGCGCCCGATCGTATGTCACCTGACTGACCGTGCGGTGGTCAAGCAGTTCACTGACAAAATCGTAGATCAGGATTTCGTCCTCTAGCGAGAGTGTCGGTTTTTGCTTAATACGGATTGCTTCTACTGCATCAGGAGATATACCGGCTTCCATGGCCATCGGCGCGTGTGCATACCACTCAAATTGTGCACACCAAAACCTTGCGATCACAATAATAGCCAGTTCCGACAGGCGTTTGGGTAGCGAGCTGGAAAACCGACAAAAAGCACCGAGTTTCTGGGCTGGGTCTGCAAGTCCGGGGCTGTGAAGCCAGGCATGGAATGGACCTCGAAGGCTACTTCGGGGTCCGGCCATGATGTCATCGTAGATCCCTTTTTGGATAGGGTCCAACTGTTCGGTGGACAGTTCAGGAATACGGGGCATTGTGGTCCTCACTGGTTCAGGTTATCGCGCTGGGCACATTCGAAGCGCGGTGGTTAACTATGCACAAAGCAGATGGGTGACGCAAAAGCAGTTAGCCCAGTGCAGACAGGTGCCTCTTCGGGTTGGTTCTACATCGGTTGTTCAGGATGTTTACGTCGCACCGCTGGATGGCATCTTGCGATGGTCAAAATCATTTTCCAGCAAGGATTTGATTAATTGAACCTCAAATGCATGCGCGGTCACCAGCCTGTGCCAGCGGTCATCACTCATCGTTTCGGTTCTGAATGAAACCATCGATAAAATACAGTTTAGTGTGGATGATCCGATCACTTCACTGGGTGTAATACGAACGAAAATGCGCGGAGCGAGATTCTCTGAATTGGTCCCAACCCAGTAATCGATTAGCCGATTCTGTGCATCGGGTTCAATGCGGACACAAGCGGCAGATCCGTCAAATATGGAACGGCCATGTACAAGCCCATCGCCATCCACGCTAATCCGCCAGCTGCCAAATGACCACAGATCCATTTTGTTTGGATCAGACATGAACTTGAACACGGCCTCGGCATTACGTTCAATGGCAACAGATGCGGTATCCGTGTTCATGGGTTGTCGACCTGTTGGTTGCGTGCTACCAGGACTAGAATGCGTGCGGGGTCGTCACTGCCGCAGACATAGGCATGCCCCTGCGTGCCATCAAAGTAAAGACTGTCACCGTGCTTCAACTCAGTTGGCGCGTACAGATCGCTGTGAATGATTACTTCTCCCTCAAGAACGTATAGAAATTCTTCACCGTGGTGAGAGGACAGACCGCCGGCCTGATCCAGTGTTCGGGCCCATATTGTGTTGATCACCGGATGCATTTCTTTCCTGGACAGGTCAGCGCACAGTACTTCAGCGTCGTAGCGTGCCAGTTTTTGATGGGTACCGTTACCATTCAATGTCAGGGACCGTATACCGGGCGTCAGTGGTGCAGCGTCGTCTCGAAAAAAATCCGTGATATCAACCTTGAGGTATTGCGAAAGGGTAAAGAGGTGTTGTGCGCTCACGGCAGAATGCCCATTTTCAATCCGCGATAGCGTCGCCTCCGAAAGTCCACAGACTTCAGCCAGACTGGACAGAGTCAGCCCTTGTAGTTTTCGCAATTCCGCGATACGTTGGCCCAGTGGCCGGTGAGGAATGTGATTGTCGAATGCAGTCATCCGCTCGGTCTATACTGAAACAGTTTGGTATTTGGCATCCTGCCAGTCGCCGGATTCAAGAATCTTTCTGAGCCTCGACACGGCTTCCCAGATATCTTCATAACTCAAATACAAAGGACCCAATCCAAAACGTAGCGAGTTGGGTCGCCTGAATGATCCAACCACGCCGGCAGCCAGCAGAGCTTCAGACACCGGACCTGCGCCAGGATGACTGAATCCAATGTGACCGCCACGTTGTTCGTATTCGCGGGGTGTGTTAATCGTCACGCCGAGTGAACCACATTCCTGTTCGAGCAGTGCCATGGTTAAGTCGCCCAGAGCTTTATGTTTTGCCCAGAGGTGTTTTTCGTCAACTTCCTGCCAGATCTGGGCCGCGCAAGAGAAGATTTCATTGGCTATGACCGCTGGTGTGCCGGTGGCGTGACGGCCCGCTCCGGATAAGGGCTCATACTCGGTCGCGAATGCAAAAACATCTTGATGTCCCATCCAGCCACAGATCGTCGGCCAGCCGTTCTCTGCGTGGCGGGGGTTAACCCACAAATAGGCCGATCCACCCGGCCCACCGCTTAAGTACTTGTAGCCGCACCCCACAGCAAAGTCTGCATCATCGCGGGTTAGATCGACTGGGATTGCTCCGGTTGAATGCGACAGGTCCCAGACAGTCAACGCATCAATCGCATGGGCACGGTGATTGATGTCCGCCATGTTCCAGCACTCACCGGAACGGTAATCTGCATGACTTAAGTAGACGATTGCGGTATCAGTATCGAAAGAATCGATCAGTTCGTCTCTTGATGCGCACACCTTAACCTTAGGTGGATCAGGATGATTTTGACTAAGTCCTTGAGCCACGTACAGATCGGTCGGGAAATTGCCATCTTCGGTCAATATCGTGCTGCCTGATTTGCGAGATTGCCAGGCATAGGTCAGAATTTTGTAGAGGTTTACCGTGGTGTTATCACAGACCACGACGTTGTCCTGACCGGCACCCATCAAGTGGGCGATCGCGTTACCGATCTGGCGCGGTCTGTCCATCCACTCGGTGTGGTTCCACCCCTGGCGACGCAGCTCTACCCATTCGTCGGTACAGAACGAAGCCAACCGATCCGGGACTGTTGCCGGCATAGCGCCCATCGAATTCGCATCTAGAAAAATTGTGTGTTTTCGAGGTGGCTGAAATCTCGCTTTAAACCCGGACAGCGGGTCTTGGGAGTCCAGTTGCTGGCAGTGGGCGCGGTCAATGGTCATGGTCTAGTTATCCAGTTGAGGTTAGTTTTACTCCCAATTCTTGCAATTATGCAATATAATCTGCAATATTGTAAGTAATTTGCATCAAAGTACAGTGGACAGGAGACTGGGTGATGGGTGAGGAGGTCTGCCGCTTGGCCGTAGATATCGGCGGTACTTTTACGGATGTTGTGCTTTGGTCGGCAGAGGGGCAGACCACCGCCAAAGTATTGACGACTGCCCAAGCGCCTGAGCAAGGGGTGCTGACCGCGGTACACCAGGTGCTCAATAAGACGGGACGGTTGCTCTCGGATGTGAGTCTAATGATTCATGGCACCACGTTGGCGACCAATGCGCTCATTGAGCGTAAAGGTGCTATTACCGCATTTCTAACCAGCGATGGATTTCGGGACATTCTCGAGATGGGTTATGAAAAGCGATTCGCTCACTACGATTTGAATGCTGCCCGGGCAGCGCCGCTGGTGCCTCGCCCTTTACGATATACGGTACCTGAGCGGATGACCGCAGATGGACGTGTACACGTGCCGCTTGATCAGGGCGCGGTTCGCAAGGTCGCCAGGTTGATGTCGAAAGCCAGCGTGGAAGCGATTGCTGTCGGGTTCATTCATGCGTATGCGTATATACAGCACGAGCAGATGGCGGCAGAAATACTCCAGGCTGAACTGCCCGGGGTACGCATTTGTCTTTCAAGCGATGTTTGTCCAGAGATGCGCGAATACGAACGCTTCTCTACGACCTGTGCAAATGCTTATGTACAGCCACTGATGGTCGGTTATCTCGATCGATTGAGTAATCTTCTGACTCACGAGGGACTGCACAGTCCACTCTACCTGATGATGTCGGGTGGCGGATTGACAACGCTGGATCAGGCAGTCCGTTATCCAGTGCGCCTTATTGAATCCGGGCCTGCTGGTGGGGCGCTCATGTCCGCGCGACTTGCTTCAGCCCGAAAACTAGACAATGTACTGTCGTTCGATATGGGGGGCACCACTGCAAAGATCAGTTTGATTCAGAACGGCCGGCCTGACCGCAGTGCAACGTTTGAAGTAGCCCGAGAGTACCGCGATATGAAAGGCAGTGGCTTACCGGTCCGAATTCCCGTTATCGATATGGTCGAGATCGGTGCGGGCGGTGGGTCCATCGCTCGGGTTGATACGCTGGGGCGTATCGGCGTGGGTCCGGACAGTGCCGGGTCGAAGCCTGGGCCCGTGGCTTACGGGATGGGTGGCGAAGAACCCACGGTGACGGACGCAGATCTGGTTTTGGGCCGACTCGACAGCCAACGCTTTGCAGGTGGTGGGCTGCAGCTTGATGAAAAGGCTGCTCGCACCGCACTGGCTGTGGCTATTGGTGAACCGCTGGCTCTTGATGAGTACTGGCCGGCGGTAGGTGTGATTGAGATGGTGGAAGAAAATATGGCGAATGCGGCTCGCGTTCATGCCGTCGAGCGGGGCAAAGAATCCGGCGAGTACACGATGATTGCATTTGGCGGAGCCGCACCCCTTCACGCAGCCCGACTCGCTGAAAAACTGGGAATGGATCGCGTAATCGTACCGCCGGGTGCCGGAGTGGGTTCGGCCATTGGCTTTCTACAAGCGCCGGTGTCTTACCAGGTTGTCCGAAGTCTGAGAATCTTGATCGGAACCGAGAATCTCTCACCGCTGATCGAACTACTCGACCAGATGCTTGGTGAAGCTACACAGGTCGTTGTCGCCGGCAGTAGCACCGAATCTCTCAAACACAACCGACAGGTCGCCCTGCGTTATCTGGGACAGGGGCACGAACTGTCTGTTAACCTGCCCGATGGTCCAGTTACTGCCCAAATGCTGGAACTTGTCCAGCTCGACTTTGAGTCGGTATATCGACAGGTTTACGGTCTGACGATGCCCGACATTGCAGTCGAGTGTGTCTCCTGGTCCGTCACAGTCATGACACCTGCTGCTGCGGTGACGCCTGTCAAAGAACCTACCCGTAAGCAGTTGCTCAAACCGTGCGATACCCGGCCAACCTACGACCCGGCAAGCGGTGAGATGGCAGATGCTGGGCTGTACTGGCGGGCCAAGTTGAATTCAGGTGACTGGCTGGTTGGACCCGCGCTGGTTCAGGAAGACGAAACAGTCACATTTGTACCGTCTGGGTACACCTGCAGCGTAGACGAAGGGCTTGCACTTGTCGTTGATCGAGAAAGCACCGATGCCCTGGGGGCAATGTCATGAACGCAACCTTGGGGCATCGGTCTCGTCAGTCAATCGATAAACAAGTGATGTGGACCCGTCTGATCTCGGTGGTTGAGGAACAGGCTCAGGCGCTGCTGCGTACGGCGTTCGGGTCAGTGGTGCGGGAAGCGGGTGATCTGTCTGCTGGTGTGTACGACCTTAAAGGTCAGATGCTGGCTCAGGCCGTGACGGGTACGCCCGGACATGTGAACACGATGGCGATGGCCGTCGGCCATTTTCTCGAGCGTTTTCCGGTTGAAACGATGAAGCCGGGAGATGTTTTTGTTACCAACGATCCCTGGATGGGAACCGGACACTTGTTTGACTATGTGACGCTGACACCGGCTTTTCGCGATGAGGATCCCATTGCTTTTTTTGCCTCGACCTGCCATGTCACCGATGTCGGCGGACGTGGGTTTACGGCCGATGCCGTTTCAATGTTCGAGGAAGGGGTGCTTATACCCCATATGCGGATTCGATCAGCAGGCACATTGAACGATGACCTGCTCGGTATTATTCAAGCCAACAGTCGTAACCCGATCGAGGTCATGGGCGATATTCGTTCACTGTTGTCCTGCAACGATGCGGGTGTTGCGCGTTTTGCGGATATGCTTGACGAGTTTGGACTCGATTCGCTGGATGATCTTTCTAGACACATTATCGAATCGTCCGTCACTGCCATGCGCGAGGCGATCCGCTCTGTGCCAGATGGTGTTTATAGCGCGCAGATGACAATCGACGGTTATGAAAAGCCGATCGCACTCGAGGCTCGTTTGACAATAGATAGGGAAAGAATTCATCTGGACTATAGCGGTACATCCTCGGCCTCACGCTTTGGCATCAATTCACCCAAGTGTTATACGGACGCTTATTCTGTGTTTGGACTTAAGTGTGTTATTGCGCCGGATGTCCCCAACAATGCCGGTTCACTGGGGTGCTTTGAAATAGACGCCGAACCGGGCTCCTGCGTGGCGCCTGAGCGTCCTGCACCCGTGACGGCACGGCATGTGATCGGGCAGATGTTGCCGGACCTTGTTTTTGGGTGCCTTGCACAGGCGCTGCCCGATCGTGTACCGGCCGAGAGTGCGGGTTCGATCTGGGTACTGGCGATGGCGAGCGTGGAAGATGCCACCGGCGGTGCGCGCTTCAACGTGATGAACGTGGGACTGGGTGGCATTGGCGCAGGACTCGGGTACGATGGCATGAGCACAACGGCGTTTCCATCCGGTGTGGGCACGATCCCGGTCGAAGTAACTGAAACAGAGTCTCCTCTGATCTTCCACCGTAAGGAACTTCTGCCGGATTCTGGTGGTGCCGGTACGCAGCGTGGTGGTCTGTCCCAGGTCATAGAGGTCGGGCATGCCTTTTCTGAACCGTTTCTGGTGTCGGCGGCGACATGGGATCGTCTGAACTACCCCGCCCGGGGACGCATGGGTGGGAGTAACGGCAGGGCTGGCTCGGCATATCTGGGTTCTGGTGAACCGCTTATTGGCAAAAAGACGCACCGAATCCCTGCCGACGAAACGTTGGTCATCGAAACGCCCGGGGGCGGGGGTTTTGGCAACCCTGAAACACGCACTGATGAGCGGATCAAAGCGGATACCGAAGCTGGTTACGTGAGTGAGGCTGGCGCGATCTCGGATTACCACAAAAACTAGTGTATGCTGCTTCGACCAACTGAATCGAATTCTTAAGTAGCTGAACCGGCTGTTCAAGAGTGATGTCGATGACATCTTCACAAGCCTTTAATCGTACGAACACTGTCAGCCAGCTGATTGATGCCCGTGCTGATATAGCGCCCCAGAAAATTGCTGTTATCGATAGAGGTAGGATCTGGACTTACGCCGAACTTGTTGCAGAATCGCGGCGTCTTGCAGGTGGCTTACTCAAGCTAGGTATCGGATCGGGTGATCGGGTTGGTTTCTGGCTACCGAATATTGCCCAGTACCTTACGCTTCATATCGCCTGCGCCCGAATCGGGGCGATTACGATATCAATCAATACCCGTTTTCGCTCGAGTGAGGTGGGCGACATTGTGGGGCGATCGGGTTGCCGGGCGCTCGTGCTGTGGCCGTCATTCAAGGACATTGAATTCCTCGATATCTTGGCAGAGGTCGATAGCACACAACTGGAACAGCTTGAGTTTCTTATCACCTACGGCGAAGACCACCAGGTAACCCAGTTACCGGGATGTCTATTAAGCCGGCGTACCGTGTCCTATACCGACCTTGCACGGTCGAAGATGGTTGCTAGCCCTGCTGCCAATGCGCAAGGTGGTGTGGTCGTTTTTACCACCTCGGGGACCACGGCTGCGCCTAAGTTCGTTCTGCACAGTCAGGCCAGTATTGCCCATCATGCACAGGATGTGGCGTCATGTTTTGGTTGGAATACACCGGATGCGACCCTGCTTCAGGTATTGCCATTGTGTGGCACGTTCGGACATGCCGGTGCCATGGCAGCTTTATCAGCTGGCTGCCCGATGGTGTTGATGCCTGTGTTTTCTGACCATGAGGCAGTTCAGCTTATGCAGTCACATCGGATCACGCACTGTAACGGCTCGGACGAGATGTTTGCGAGAATGCTGGCAGTAGTAGATGATTCCTATCCCTTTCCACTGTTCCGGTCCGGCGGTTATGCTGCTTTTAATCCTTTGTATGAGGATATTGTTGCCAGGGCTCATGACCGTGGAATGAACCTGGTTGGTCTCTATGGCATGAGTGAGGTACAGGCACTTTATGCACGTCAGGATCCTTTAGCATCTGTCGAATTGCGCGGGCGATGCGGTGGCTATCCGGCGTCGACAGATTCCCACGTACGTGTACGTGACCCTGACGGCGGAGAGATACTGCCCCATGGGCAGGTGGGTGAACTCGAGGCGACGGGCCCCAGTTGCATGATCGGTTATTTGGGGGACGTGACCGCCACTGAATCAGTTTTTACCAGCGATGGATTTGTACGTAGCGGGGATCTGGGCTATACGGAAAGCGATGGTGGTTTTGTGTTTCTGGGTCGGATGGGTGATGCCATCCGACTGAGCGGGTTTCTGGTCAATCCGGCTGAGATCGAGCAGCATATTGAACAGCATCCCGCGGTTGAAAGAGTGCAAGTGGTGGCGGTGGACACCCAGGCTGGTACAAGAGCTTACGCATTTGTGATCCCGGCGGAAAATGTCTCCCTACATAAAGATGCATTGCTGGCCCACTGTGCCAGCAGTATGGCGGGTTTTAAGGTCCCCATCGGGGTCCAGTTGCTAAATCAATTTCCAGTGACTGAGAGTGCCAACGGCATCAAAATTCAGAAAAGCCGTCTGCGTGATATGGCATCCGCTCAACTGAGTCAGGATAGACAGTCCCCCGAGACCGATTCAATCGATCCTTGATCGAAGACCGACTCGTTAGCAAAGTTTCCCTAACGGGCTTACCTGATTTGTTAAAGTACTGCTGAGGCAATTTAAATTCACCGAATCTTGGGTTCGAGAGGTTGGCTATGACTATAGAGCTGCGACCATTGCACGGCGATTTTGGGGTCGAGATTCTGAATGTTGATATCAGTGCCGGTCTGGATGATTCGGAATTCTCGGAAATCGAACAAGCTGTTGAGGACTACTCGGTAGTACTCATGAAGCACCAAAATCTGGATGACGATTTGCAACTGGCATTCAGCAGTCGCTTTGGTGAGCTCGAGTTTGACCATGTGACTTACGGTCGTGAAGGTCGTGTCAACTACGTTTATCGGATCGGAAATATTGATCGGGACGGCAACCATATGCCCGCCAGTCACGAACGCGTTGTGTTTTCGACCGGCAATCAGATGTGGCACACTGACTCGTCATTCAGGCCCGCGCCCGCGAAGTTTTCGATTTCCTATGCCTATGAAGTTACACCCCAAGGGGGTGAGCTTGAATTTGTCAGCGCTAGAGCAGCTTATGCTCGTTTGCCCGAGTCAATACAATCCACCATCGATGGACTGGTTGTGACGCACGACTATGTATTCTCCCGGAGTAAGGTCAGTCCGGATGCAGTTACGCCGTCACATGCTGAGTCGTTGCCGCCAGTGCCTCAACGTTTGGTTCGTACCAATTCGGTCAACGGAAAGAAGAATTACTATGTCGGTTCTCATGCGCGTTCAATAGAAGGCTGGTCGGATAACGATGCCCGTGTACTACTCGACGATCTGCTTGATCGCGCTATCCAGCCCGAGTGTATTTACAGCCACCGCTGGGAGACCCAAGATCTTCTAATCTGGGACAATCGATGTGTTCTGCATCATGGACGTCCTTTCGACGCCGATCGTTATCGGCGTCGGATGCATCAGATGCGTGTCACTTGTGGTTGTTCTTCAATGGACGAATAAGCGGTTCGACGGCAATACGTCTGATTGTTGAAACCAGCCAGTGGGTTAGCTTCTTGCAGCCCAAGCTTCGATTTCAACAAGGATGCCAGGTGACGCTAGCCCGTCAACAATTACCAGCGTCGATGTAAAGATTGTTTCATCACCGATTACTCTAGATCTTGCCAAACGGTAGTCCTCAATAAAGCGTGAATCGGTCAAGTACACCGTGGTTTTGACCAGATCCGATTTACGCATGCCCTGATCGCGCAGACAACTCACGATATTGCGTAGAGTCTGTTCCGTCTGTTTGCGAATGCCGTTTGCGAGCTTGCCTTTCTTGTCTATACCGACCTGACCGGAAAGAACCAGCCATTGTGCATTGGCTGGTACCAGGGTCGTATGACAGTATTTGCCCAGCGGCTTGTGAACCGCGGCTGGATTTGAAGAAATATTCATTGTTGCCTCCATTGTTTTCTATTTTGAGTCACCGAAGTTACCGTATAAGGCGATCTGTGAGTGTAAACGCGGACTACGTTTTGAAGGTAACAACATCACCCAACCCTGCGTAGAATGGGAGGTCTGGGGTACCAATGAACATCTGCTGTTGAGACTGGTTAGGATTTTAGAATGGTCGATTCGAAGGTTCGGTATGACGACGCGCTGGGTTGGCGTCTGAAGTTGGGTGTCATTGTGCCTGCAACCAATACTATTGTTGAGCCTGAGTTTCACAGCATGACCCCTGCTGGCGTGACTTGCCATACCGGGCGTTTTCCGCTCAAGGATGTCCGGATCTCCAGCGATAACGATTTCGAGCGTTTGGTCGCCGACATTCATGCCAACCTGGATCGGGCAGTCGACGACCTGATGTCAGTCGCGCCCGATCACATTATTGTGGGGGTTTCTGCTGAATCTTTCTGGGATGGTGCGGATGGTGCAGAGGTGATCAGAAACCGATTAGTGGAAAAGACCGGTGTCTCGATCACGCTGGGATCTGATGCTGCACGAGTAGCGCTGGAGGCAGTGGCCGCACAGCGCATAGGCGTATTAACACCTTACTGGCCAGTCGCCGATGAGCGGGTGCGGCAGTATTTCAACCAATGCGGTTTTACTGCAGTCAGAGTGACGGGTCTTAAGGCAACCAGTCCACTCAATATTGCCGAACAGAGTCGGGACACATTGCGCCACGCCATCCGCCATCTTGATGGCGACGATATCGATACGATCGTGCAGGTCGGGACGAACCTTGCACTTGCTGCACTGGCTGACGAGCTTGAGCAGGAACTGGGGAAACCGGTGATCGCTATTAACGTTGCCCTGTACTGGCACGCACTGAGGCAAAACGGCATCAATGAGGCTATTCCAGGATTCGGCCAGTTACTGAAAGATTTGTAGGCGATTCCTAACACTGCAGTTCAACACAGCTTCACCACCATTGAAAACCACCACTGACCAGAACTCTGTAGCTGGAACCCCGGCGGACAAAGATTTCAGCGGGCGTCGTATTGCTGCCGATAAACTGAGGCTTCTGGGTGTTCGCTTGCTGTCGGCAGCAGGCATGTCGCACGATGATGCGACCTTGGTTTCTGATCACGTGGTGGTTAACAGTCTAATGGGTGTGGATTCCCACGGCGTGGTGCGTTTTTCTCAATACATGTCGCTTATCGAGTCGGGCGCAATCGATCCAGCCGGTACACCGCTTTTAGTTATTGATGATCCAGGGATGGTACGGATTGATGGTCGAGGAGGGCACGGTGTTCCCGCTATGGTGCAACTCGCGGAATGCACAGCTCAGAAAGCGCGTACTGCCGGGATGGCGACCGGGGCGCTGGTGAATTGTGGTCACACGGGCCGAATCGGTGCGTACGCTGAATTGATTGCCCGTCAGGGTTGTTTTGCCGTGATTATTGGTGGTGGTGGACATACCCGAGGCAATCCCAAAGTGGCACCCTATGGTGGTCGAGAAGGCATTATGGGGACCAATCCCTACACGTTGGCTCTTCCGGGTGGTCCGACAGGCGTGGTGGTCGTGGATTTTGCGACATCCATCAGCGCTCAAGGCAAGCTGCTCGCAGCTTCTAAAACTGGAGAGCCTCTGCCCCCGGGAACCATTTTGGACCGTGACGGGCGGTCGAGTATTGATGCCCGGGACTATTATGCGGGAGGCGTACTGCTGCCGGCAGCCGGACCCAAAGGCTACGGACTGGGTCTCATCGGCGAATTGCTTGCTCATGGGGTCTTGGGTCAGGCAAGGGCACTGAACTGGCTGGTGCTGGCTGTTGATCTGGACCTGCTGAGCGATGATGACTATGTCAGCAGAATCGACGATTATCTGGAATGGGTGAAAGGGCGTGCGCCGGCAGAAGGATTTGACGAAGTGATGATTCCGGGCGAACCTGAACAGCGTTGTCGAAAATTGCGGGAACAGTCGGGGATTCCAGTTGCCGATGAAATATGGCAGGAGATCGTCGACTGGACCGGTCGGATGGGTATCGAGCTGTCTGACATAGAAGAGAATTCTGATTCTCACGGGGCACAGGTGCGCTGATGGCCTCGTGTTGGCAGGTTACCGAGAAGCAGGGGTTTCTGATTGCTCCTAATCCGGTAACCGATCCGCTACCGTTTCTTTCGAATACCGAGCGCAGTGCGGTTACCGAGATTATGGATGTAGCCAGCAGCCTTTCACAGCTGGTTGCGGACGGTCGTTGTCGTGAAGCGTGTCTGGCGTTGCCTATACCGAATTTTTCAGGCAGCGATGTGATTCTCGATGAACGTGCTGCGGAGCGCCTGCACCAGGCTTATGCCTTTTTGAGCAACGGGTATTTGTGGCAGCCTGGTGCGGAACCGACTCGGCAGCTGCCGCGCACCCTCGCTATTCCTTTCGTCCAACTTTCAGCACGGGTCAAACGGCCACCGACACTGAGTTATACGAACACACAACTGACCAATTGGCGGCGGCTAGACCCTGCCGGTGAAATTTCAGTTGAAAACATTAAAGCGGTGCAGATGTTTCAGTCTCTTCCTGATGAGGAATGGTTTTGGGTGCTGCACATTGTGATTGAGGCTCGTGGTGCTCCGGCGGTGATCGCAGGTACAAGACTGGTGCAGGCAGCAAAAATGAATGATATAGACCAGATCGAAATTCAACTCGAGATTATCCGCTGCGGGCTTGAGACGATCATAGAACTTGCAGGGCGTATGGAAGAGGGTTGCCGACCGGAGGTGTATTACGAAACCTTACGTCCATATTTGTTCGCACACCCCGATGGTGTGGTATTCGATGGCGTGGAGGCATTTGGTGGTAAACCACAGACATTTCTGGGGCAAACTGGAGCACAAAGTGCTTTGATTCCAGCTATTTGTACATCACTGGGATTGCGTCATGCGCGCAGCGAACTGACAACCTATCTGGAGGCTGTACGGGCCTACATGCCTGAACCTCACCGGCAGTTTGTCGCCGGACTGGAGGGCCAGGTTGTGCGAGATTGTGTCAGCAGTACTGTGAGTCAGAACCCGGTACGGACGCTCTACAATAGTTGTGTTGAGAAAGTGGTTGAGTTCCGCCGTCTTCATCTTGGCCTGGCTGCAAACTATATTGCCTCGCGTATGGATAACCCCCGCGGCACCGGGGGTACCGACTTCATGCGCTGGCTGAAGCATATGACCCGGGAAACAACCGAACAGATGCTCTAGTTGTGCGGACCGGATTTGCCTAGAGCAATTTAAGGAGAAACGTATGCAGGATTTGTTTTCAATCAAAGGCAAGACGGCACTTGTGACCGGCGGGTCACGCGGAATCGGAGCGATGATTGCTGGGGGGTTTCTGGCAAGTGGTGCCAAGGTCTATATCAGTTCGCGCAAAGTGGAGGCTTGTGATGCCGCTGCCGAACGGCTGATGAAGACGTTTGGTGGAGAGTGCATTTCTGTGCCTGGCAATGTTGCCGAACTCGATGGCATCAGTGCCTTGGTCGAAACGCTGTCGGAGCAAGAAGACAAACTCGATATACTGGTTAATAACGCGGGTGTTGGCTGGGGTGCACCGCTCGAGGAATTTCCGGAGATCGGTTGGGATAAGGTCATGGATACCAATGTGAAGGGTGTTTTTTTCCTCATCCAGCAGCTGTTGCCACTGCTTAAGGCGTCGGGTACTCCAGAAGACCCCGCGCGGGTTATAAATATCGGCTCTATCGATGGAATTGTCACGCCGACGTTTGACAACATTTCCTATGGCCCCTCTAAGGCTGCAGTTCATCACTTGACCCGCGTATTGGCTGCGAACCTGGTTAAGGATCACATTACCGTCAATGCCATCGCACCTGGACCATTCCCGACCTGGATGTTGAGCACGGCGGTAGGATTTGGTGGCGCGACTGATGTGGACTGGGATCAAGTAGCACAGAGGAACCCCCGGCGGCGTGTCGGCACTCTAGAGGATATAGCCGGTGTGGCGATCTTTCTTAGTTCACGTGCCGGGGCTTATACCGTCGGTGAGACTATTACCTGCGACGGTGGTGCCGTTGCCAGTTCGCACCACTGACCCAAGTGAGCGCATTGGCATGACACAGACTTGTTTCGATCTGCAAATAGATGATCGGATTGCCCACTTACGGATGACACGGCCCGAAAAGCGTAACAGTATGATCCCAGAATTTTGGGAAGAACTGCCACGGCTTATTCATGATATTGATCACAATGCTCGTGCTCGAGTGATTGTAATTTCGTCTACCGGACCGCATTTCACGGGTGGTCTGGATATCGGTGCTTTTATGGGGGGCGCCGAACCAGGAGCTCAAGGGGTCAAGGCGGTGCTGGGCGAAGGTGCCGCGTTTATGGCCAAGCTTGAGCGTATGCAGGAGACTTTTTCCTGTCTCGAAAATGCTCGCCTGCCTGTAATTGTAGCGGTACAGGGCGGGTGCATTGGTGGGGGTGTCGATCTGGCCACAGCCTGTGATCTGAGATTTGCAACGGCTGATGCATTTTTTGTAATCCAGGAGATCAATATCGGCATGACAGCGGATGTCGGTACTTTCCCACGACTGTGTCGCCTGTTGCCTGAAGGGATCGTACGTGAACTTGCCTATACAGGGCGCCGGATGAGTGCTGATGAAGCGCTTCACCATGGTCTGGTTAATCGTGTTTTACCGGATCATGATGCTTTGCTGAATTCTGTTAACGAAGTGGCTGCCCAGATAGCAACTAAAGCGCCGTTAGCCGTCTTTGGCAGCAAACGGATGATCAATTACACGCGAGACCACACGACTGCCGATTCTCTCGACTATATTCGGGTATGGAATGCCAGTATGCTGCAGCCAGAAGACATGATCGAAGCAATGGCTGCCAATGTGGAACAGCGTTCCGCTGAGTTCAGCGAACTGCCGAAGATCTCAGACAATACAATCGGTCGTGAACCACTTCCCTAGACGTACAGCCGACAGATGTAACTGAGTCTCACCTATTTGACGAACTGGAGTAGACGCAGTATCTCGAACCAGTCCTTGGTCTCAAACTCGACGGTGACATCGTCAGCCAGCCAAGCACCGGGGTAGAACGAGGACGAATAGGCATCCAGCTGATTCCGGTAACGGATTGCCAGCCTAAAAGCATCCGGCATGGGCTGCAGGGGTTGGTTGCCGACGTCGGCCAATGCCCGCTGCACGCCATCCCGGATCTGCTGACGGGTATCAGTCGGGTGCAGGCCGATTGTCGAATGGCCGACACCACGGTGGGTGGCAACGGTAACGATGTCCGGTTCGGTCACTGAGGCTTCTGCGCAGAGGGTCTCGTCGCCGCTGAGAAATATTGTCGGCACACCTTCATGCCTGGCCGTCAGGCTGTTCACCCGAAATTCACTCAGCTGTTCACCGTTCAGTCCGATGTGGTGAATTGTCCCCCTGAACGTGTGTGCCAGTGGATGCCCGCTCGACCCTGCAGCCGAGTGATAACCCACCAGAATCAGAGCGTCGAACGTGGCATCAAGTTCCTGCACCATGCTGTAGGGATGTCCGCTCCAGCCCCGAATCAGACGCGCTGGAGCAGGCAACTGTTCAGCAAGGATGTTGCGACCGCTGCCATGGGCGTCTTTGACCACAATTTCAGTGGCGCCTGCTGTCATTGCAGCCTGACAGGCCGCCGCCGTCTCAGCTGTCATGCGTTCCTGAAATTCCCGGTAAGCCGGATGATCGCGTGAGGCTTCATCCCAGTGGGCGATACCCGTTACGCCTTCTATGTCTGCGCTGACGTAGACCTTATTCGCCATGAGTGTGCTCCGCTGTGTGGGGTGTTCCGGGATTTCAGTCTTCGAATTGTACTCAAGTAGATCGCGCCTTCACCATCTCTGAACGGTGGCCATCGGCGGTTTTTATCACCGTGCTCTACAGGCACAACTTTGATGGCATCTGCATCCAAATCTCCCAGGCACTGGGCAAACAGTGAGTCGGCAAGAGCTTTGTAAAAATCAACGGCACGGATATCCTGCAGCGCATTCATGTTAATGACGGGTCTAGGTGAATTTCTTAATGGCCGCTTAACTCAACTGTGGGCGGATGTCCTGGGCAAAGCGTTCCATAGTCGTCAACGCACAATCGACTGTCTCGGGTACCAGGTCGAAAACGAAGTGCTGTGCGCCCAGTTCTCGATAGCGTTCGATAGCCGATGCGATATCTGCTGGTCTGCCCCGAGTCGGAAATTCCGGATCACTGGATGTGTTCTCTACGACCAGCGGCATCTTGATTGCGATTTCGATGCTCTTTGCGTGCCTTGACTCAGCTTCGAGGTAGCTTGCCAGTTTTTGTGTGGCCTGTTCGAGTTGAGAAAAACTTGGGCGCACCGGATGCCAAGTATCGGCATAGCGTGCTGCACGTTTCAGTGCGGGCTCACTGTTGCCGGCAACCCATATGGGCGGGCCCGGTCGCTGGACGGGCTTGGGTCCGAAATAAGCATTTTCCACGTTGTAGTACTGTCCTTCGAACGTAACGGGATCAGGCCCCCACAGTGCCTGGAAGAGTTCGAGTGCTTCGTCGGTGCGAGCCCCGCGGTTATGAAAGTCCTGATTCAGAACTTCGAATTCCTCTTCGAACCAGCCAACACCGAGACCAAACATAAAACGCCCCTGAGTCAGTTGATCGACTTCAGCGACCTGTTTGGCAATTTCGAAAGGGTTGTGCATCGGCAGTACCACGATACTGGTGCCGAATTTCAATCGACTGGTCTTCGCTGCCAGGTAACTGATCACCGTAAAAGGTTCCCAGTAGCCCTGTTTCCAGTGCTCGGGGAACATCACACCTGGCCGCATCGAATATCCGGAACGGGTCTGTGGCGGCAGTATGATGTGGGCACTGCACCACAAGGCATCGATCTCAAGCGCCTCAGCAGTTTCTGCGATCCGTGTAAAGTTCTCAGGCGTTGCATCATTACCGCGGACAACCAGTGAAAATCCATAAGTCATTCAACCATATCTCCGTGTGTTTGCAGCCATTTATCCGATGCTAGCAATTCATCATTTTGCTTCATAAAACGAACGCTGTACGATTTAGTTATCGTCGATTACATCAGGGTTGGTTGGCGATGCCGTGTGGGTTCGGCGGTAGTAGCCACGGCGGAGATCGATCTCGGTCAAATTCGGATCGCGATCAGCAGCCGGGCCATAACCACCCCCGCCGGGGGTATGAACCTCGATCCAGTCCCCTTCGGACAGCACATACCCCTCGCCTTTGGATAAGTGCTCCGGTGTAGTGATCTTGTCTCCCTGGCCGATTCTGATTCGGTTCGGTGCACCCTCTGTACCGCCCAGAATGCCAGGTGGTCCGGCACGACCGTGATCCATGAGAAATGATGCTTTGCCTTCACCCCGGAGCATTTGGACACGATAACTAACGCCGAATCCACCCCGCCTTCTTCCCAGTCCGCCCGACTCCTCACGGAGCGCGTACTGCTCGAACAGCAGGGGATAGTGCTGCTCCAAGATCTCGATGGGTTGTGTCTTGGAGATGCCGACTGTTGAGCAGCCGTTGGTTAGGCCATCACCGTCAATCCAGCCACCGTAGCCTCCGCCTGAAAAGAAATACATGATGTAGTCGCGTCCGGTTTCTGGGTCGTGCCCCCCAAGTGCCAGGTTACCGCTGGTGCCGGCTGGCGCACCAAACAATCGTTGTGGAATTGGCTGTGCCATTGCTCCAAAAACGGCTTCCATAATTCGTTGAGCAACTTCTGCTGCGCAACCTGCGACTGGTCTGGGGTATGTGGCATACAGGAACGTACCTTCGGGTGGTTTGATATGAAGCGGCGCAAAGCAGCCTGCATTTATTGGCACCTCCGGGAAAATATGCTTCATCGCCACATAGACGGCGGACTGGGTCGTGGCCCATACCGAGTTCATTGGACCGCGACAGGGAGGGCTGGAGCGAGAAAAATCAAAGTGTGCATCGCTCTGATCGATCGTTAGATCCAGGACGATGGCAAGCGGTTCGTCGATCACACCATCGCTGTCTACGTAGGCCGTGAAACTGTAAATCCCGTTGGGGATTGCCGTGATGACTTTACGCATGTGTTGTTCGGAGCGAACCTTGAGCTCCTTGATAGCTGCTCTGACAATTTCCTCACCATACCGATCCAGTAACGCTGTGAGTCTTTTCTCACCTGTTTTAAGTGCGCCGATCTGTGCTCGAATGTCGCCGATGCGCTCGTCCGGAACGCGAATATTGTTCAGAATGATGTCGACCACATCCTGCTGGATCTCACCACGGTTCATGAGTTTGACAGGTGGCAAGCGTAGCCCCTCTTGTTGGATCTCTGTCGCTGTGGAACTAAAGCCACCCGGCACCATGCCGCCGGTGTCTGGCCAGTGTCCGGTATTCGACAGGAAGCACCAGAGTTCTCCGTCGTAGTAAAACGGCATCATCATCTTGACGTCCATCAGGTGGGTACCGCCCAGATACGGGTCGTTCTGGATAATCACATCACCGGGTTCAAGGTCCTGACGTCGTTCCAGCACAGCCTGGGTAGCAAACTGCATCACACCGAGAAATATCGGCAGCCCGAGTTCTCCCTGAGCAATCATTTCGCCGTTTTTTGGATCGTAGATTCCATTCGATCGATCAAATGCTTCCGAGATTACTGGTGAAAATGAGGTCTTTTCGTGGACCATGTCCATCTCAGAACAGACCTGCCGCAGCCCGTTCTCAATTACCGCCAGTGTTACAGGATCAATACTCATATCTCTGCTTTATTGCTTGTGCAGCAGAACATCGATGATGAGATTACCGACGCTATCGATCTTTGCCGAGGTGCCGGGATTGATGACGCAGGTCGAATCTGCTTGCTGGATGATGGCTGGTCCTTCTATAAGGGTGCCACTGCTGATTAGTGCCCGATCGTAGACAGTTGACGCGAGCCACTCGCCGTTGAAATGAACCATCCGGATTGGCGGGGCTTCGCCAGGCGCTGTCGGGTAGCTTGTACTGAACAAGGAATGGGTTAGATCGTGTCGGCGGCCAATTACGGTGGTTCTCAGGCTGGCCAGTACGGGCGTCATATCTTCTAGAATGATATCGAAGCGTTCACGATAGCGGTCGGCAAAGGACTCGGCTACTGCATCAGATGAAAAGCCCGGGCTCTGTACTGTTACCCGAAATACATGGCTTTGGCCCCGGTACATCAGGTCCGCCTCATGAAATATCTCGACCTCGTCAACGGGTACAGCTTCATCCACAATCGCGCGTTGTCCAGTCTCGCCCTGGTGTTTGAGGATCCGGTCTGCGTTGTCTTCATCGATATCTGCCAGAGGTCGCCACAATGTTTCAACGTAGTCATGACGCAAGTCAGAGATCAGGCAGCCTAGCGCCGAGGTAATGCCGGGAAAACGGGGCACCAAGACCTGTGGGATAGCGAGTTCTGCCGCCAGTGTGACCGCATGCAGGGGCCCTGCGCCGCCGAATGCGAATAATGCGAAGTCGCGTGGATCATGCCCCTTTTCTATAGACACCAGACGGATGGCGGATGCCAGTTGGTTGCACGACACTGCGAGTATTGCCGCTGCCGCATCGACTGTATCAAGTTGAAGTGGATCGCCGACCTCTTTTTTGATCGCATTTTGGGCATTGGAAAGGGCATTTCTTGCTTGGGCTACACCAGAAAACCCGGAGACATCGATACGACCCAGTACAAGGTTGGCATCGGTGACAGTCGGTTTAGTGCCCCCACGCCCGTAACAGACCGGACCGGGTTGCGCGCCCGCACTTTCGGGGCCAACCCGAAGCAGTCCGGCAGAATCAACCCGCGCAATCGAACCGCCACCTGCGCCTATTGTGTGGATGTCGACCATTGGAACACGCACCGGTATTCCGTAGGCGAGGTCTTTTTCTGCAGACAACGATGGTGTTGCCCCGACGATCACACTGACATCAAAGCTGGTTCCTCCCATATCGCACGCAATGAGATTATCGAAACCGCTTTGTTGTCCGATGTGTGCCGCGGCGACAGCACCCGCCGCCGGACCGGACATCACGGTCTGTACTGGTTGTCGCGCAGCTGCCGGCGCTGTCAGGGTGCCACCGTTGCCCTGCATGACTAGGAGATCGTGACCAAATCCGGCCTCTTGTAAACGATCTGAGATCCGGTTCAGGTAGCTGGAAAGCACAGGCTGAACATATGCGTTTACGGCTGCCGTGCTGCCGCGTTCAAACTCACGCACTTCTCGCAGTATGTCGCTGCTGATAGAAATGAATCCGGTAGGCCAATTCGTCCGTGCGATTTCCGCTGCGCGTTGTTCATGCACAGGATTGGCATAGGCGTGTAGAAAATGAATGACAACAGCTTCCGCCCCGAGCTCGTGCAGTGTTTTAAGCGCAGTACGGACTTCATCTTCATCGAGTGGTAATAAAATGCGACCGCGAGCATCTAGACGTTCGCTGACTTCCAGGCGGAGTTCTCGATCGATCAGGGGTTCAAAGGAGCCCGTCATGCCGTAATTGTTGGGTCGGGTACGACGGCCCAGTTCCAAGATATCGCGGAAACCTCGTGTTGTAATCAGTCCGCAACGAGCGCCTTTTCGCTCCAGTACAGCATTAGTGGCAATCGTGGTGCCGTGCACAACTGCGGCCAGTTCAGCAACAGGGGTAGGGCCTGATTCAATGCCCTGGATCACGGCCAGAGACTGATCAGAGGTCGTCGTCGATAATTTTTCGACTTTATACTCACCGGTCTGCCGGTTGAGGAAAAGCAGGTCGGTGTTGGTACCGCCAACGTCTACCCCGGCCTGCCATTCACCAGTAGAAGTATTTGATTTCATTACCTTTTAGTATTCTATTCGGCATCTACTTTGGTTAACAATCCTTGTAAGTTGTTGATTTTATTAGACACCATTTTGTCTATTTTTACTTTATTTCTACCTGAATTCTACAAAACCAAGTAGAAACATAAGTAGAAACCCCCATCAATTCGTGCCTACGAGGTGTTTGTAGTGGCAATACACATACACATTAACAGATGGTGAAAGCCTGTTAGAACCACTCTAAACCCTATGCCAAATTGATTTTAGATGACTAACAATCTACACCTCATCGAGGGCATCAAGTATCAATATATCAACAAAAGGGGAGTGTAGTTTTTCTATTTGAAAACCCTACAGCTATCAAAATTTTAGTCTCCGTCAGTCTTCCTGTTGGCACGAATGAGTCGATAGATAAAAATGCTGAACCACACCGCACCAGCAGTAATTATGAGACCAAAGTTTAATATCAAAACGAAAGACCAAACGTCCATGTGGTGGGTCCTTTCTGTGATTTACAATTTTGTGAGGAAGTTAATACCAGATGATTTTAGTATTCGTTTTCTATTCTTATATTTCTCACTATCCACCTCACTACCAATAATATTAGTTATGTTTCCATAATTGAGGGCTAAATCACCGGCATTACACCACAACTCAAAATTAGAGTTATGTTCCATAAAGTTTCGTAGTGGTAATACTGACGGCTTTGAGGGTCGATAATTCATCGTAGGTTGCCATAATTCGGCTTTCTAATCCCAATTCAACAAACTCGTTTGAGGGGGCAGCTACGTAAGAGATCAGTTTGATGAAGAGATTTACAGAAAAGAAGTAAAACGAATACAGAACAGAGAACTCACGCCTACTAAAACAACTGACGAATTTAATATAGATAAGAAGATTAAAGAGGAAATTAGAAAAAGAATTAAAAGACATTAACCAACAAATAAACTGAAATACAACACGGGCTGTAATAAATGGAAAGTAAAGGCAAAAGATATAGTACAAAGAGGCACAAGTACTACGTGATTGGAAAATGACGGCTTAATATGACCTTTCCGCATTGTCTGGTGATTATCAGCACTCTCCTTTTGTTGTGGGGAGGGTATGCCTATTTTCGTGACACCCTAGCAGGCAGAACCAAGCCCAACCGGGTTTCCTGGTTTCTCTGGGCCTTAGCTCCCCTAGTCAGCTTCAGTGCGGCTTTTTCAGTAGACGCAGATATCTGGGCTTCAGTCAGGGTACTGGTTGGTGGTGTGGTGCCCGCAGTGATATTTCTGAGCTCCTTTGTCAACAGAAAAAGCTATTGGCAACTCACCTGGTTTGACTGGTTTTGCGGGGGCCTGTCTTTGACAGCATTATTGTTCTGGCAGCTCGCAAGTTCTCCACTCATCGCAGTTTTGCTTGCGACTGCGGCGAATACTTTTGCTTCAATTCCTACATTCATCAAGGCATGGAACTTCCCAGAAACCGAGACCCGATTGACTTTTATCACTAGTTTCTTAAGTGCCGTTTTAATCGTCCCAGCGATCCCAGTCTGGAACGTTGCTAATTCGGCGTTCCAGATTGGTTTAATGTTAACAACAGGAGCCTTGTTGGTGGCTATTTACCGAAAAGCTTTAGGTATCAAGAAAACCATATAGAGGAATTTGGGTGTGGTTGTCAGTCAGCTGACCCCCCTCAACTCATACAAGCCAGTCCACAGCTTTCCAAGTTTTATATTCGGCAACATCGAAAGACCAACCCGATTTAGAAATAAACATTAAACAGATAATCAACAATAACTTTTTCATCTAAAGTTCCTACCTGCAAAAGCTACAACTAACCGGTTTTGCATCTATTGCTTAAACAAACCATCTCTATGAAATCCCAACCCTTCATCTTCATCAGGTAAGTCAAACTCTCTACCTACTGCTAACTCTGATGGAGTGTTACCCAGTTTGTCGATCTTCATTAACCCTTGAAGGCCCGTACTCTGTATCTACTTGGGGATCTACACTAATATAAATTGTTGATAACAAAGGGAGATTGTACCACCTGTATCAACCCCGGTTTGCCAATTGCTCAAGGCAACATCTCCTCCAGAGGCTTCAGGTGAGAGGGATTACTTTCAAAGCCGATACCGAGTTCTTTCACGATCTGGACGATACGGTCATTAAACGGCGTAGGGATGCCTAGTGTTCGGCCTTTCTCAGATACGTGGCCATTCAGGTACTCAATCTCGGTTCGTCGTTTTTTTCGTACATCCTGCCCCAGTGAAGGTATACCCTTGCCACCACCAGATGCCGCCTTAAGCATTACTGCTTCGACCTCTTCGAGGTTTCGACCCTCAGCTGCATCTATGATTTTCACGGGTGAAACGCCAGAGATAGGGTGTAGTTCATGGCCCAGGGCGAGTGCAACTCGGGCGACTTCTGCGCCCAGTTGTATTGCCACCCGTCTAATTTGCGGAATTGTTCTCACTTCGGCAGTGCCGTAACCGCTGAGGCCGGCGAGCGCATTTGCCATGCAGTTGACCATCAGTTTGGACCAACGGTTCCCCCACAGGTCTGAAGTGACTTCAGTCGGTGCGATACAGTTCAGCGCCTGCGCTATACGCCGTGCTCGGGGTGTATTGCTACCATCGTGTTCACCCACCTTGAATCCGAGCGGGTATGCATCAGTTCGTATGGCTTTGCCGGGTTCATAACATCCCACCCCGATGATGATGACACAACCCAGCGAGCGATGAGCGCCAGCGACTGCAGCCATACGTTCATCGTTGATACCATTTTGAAAGTCGACAAAAACACCGCTTTCGGGGTCCACGTAGTCCAGCATGAGGGCTGTTGCCCAGGTTGTATCGTAGCTTTTTACGGCAATAAATGCGGCTTCAAAGGGATCTGTGATCTGTGCGAGCTCACAAATGTGTATAGCATTTGGGCGAGTCAGAATACTCTGGTCCTGACTTTCAACGAGCAATCCATCGGATTTAATTTTGTTGATATGTTCAGGCCACTGGTCGACCAGAGTGACATCGTGTCCTCCGTGCGACAGCAGTCCACCGACCACACTACCTACACCTCCGGCACCAACGATACCTATGCGCATAACAGTTCCTCACCAAGGGGCATCAAGAACACACAACTGTGTTCACCATCCGGTCATCGAACCTACCGACTGACCTCAGTCAGACCACATTGTGTCTCCAGCTTACAGGTTTTGTCTATGTAGTAAGAACAACTTGCCCACGTTGGGGATGTGGTGGGTTCTAGGGAAACGGTTGGTCCGGAATGTACGCAGTCAGTCAAACCCGTCGTTGTTGGGTCGGCGCTATACTTCAACGCGTCTTTGATTACGCTACCTGGAGAGTTCAATATGACGGTCAGGCACGGACGGGAATCCCTCGTAATCCCCGGACCCACGACGGTCCCTGATGAAGTGCTGCGGGCGATGCATCGGCCAGCAGTTGATATCTTCGATGAGGATCTTGTCGAGACTACCGATTCTTGTATAGCCCATCTTAAGCAGATATTTCACACTGAAGGTGATGTTTATATCTATGCTGCTAATGGTCACGGTGCTTGGGAAGGCGCTCTGGCGAATGTGCTTTCACGAGGAGATACAGTACTTATTCTCAACAGTGGGCGGTTTGCCGAAGCTTGGGGAAAGATGGCAGATATGATGAACCTTGATGTTCTGACTTTGTCACAGGACTGGCGACATGCAGTAGACCCCGCCCAGGTGGAAGATCGGCTGCGTGCCGATAGTGCCAACCAGATCAAAGCTGTTCTGGTCGTGCAGGTGGATACTGCATCCGGCGTGGTCAATGACATTCCGGCGATCCGCTCGGCAATTAGCGCGGCCGATCATGATGCGTTGCTGATGGTCGACACTATCGCGTCTTTAGCGACAATGCCTTTTGAGATGGATGCCTGGGGTGTGGATGTTAGCGTCAGTGGATCACAGAAGGGATTGATGACGCCACCAGGGCTCAGTTTTGTTGCTGCAGGAGAACGGGCAGTCGCAGCGCATGAGACTGCGGGTCTGCGGACTCGCTATTGGGACTGGACCTCCCGGCAGGGTGAACTGCATCCGGAAAAATATTGTGGGACGCCCCCGGAACATATGTTGTTTGGTTTGCGCGCTGCTATGGACCTATTGTTGGAAGAAGGACTCGACAAGGTTATAACGCGACACCGCTTACTGGCAGAGGCTGTGCGTTCGGCGGTGGCCGTGTGGTGTGAGAAAGATGTACTGGAATTCAATATTATTGAACCACGTGACCGTGCGAACTCGGTGACGACGGTACTGGTAGACAAAGCACACGATCCAATTGCACTTCGACAGTATTGTAAAGAGCACTGCGGTTTGGTGCTTGGTGTGGGAATAGGTGATTTGCGAGGTAAAGCGCTACGCATTGCTCACATGGGTCATGTCAATGCGCCAATGATGCTCGGTGCATTAGGTGTGATTGAGATGGGGCTGATTGCTTTGGATATTCCGCATGGTTCAGGTGGCACACAAAAAGCCATTGAATACCTTGGAAAAAATGTCAAAGCGTGATCAGTTTGACCCTATCTCCATTCATTCGCTCACTATAAATCTGAACACTTAGCATAGCACGGTAGATTCATTAATCTGAAGTTCTAGTGTGGATATAGTGTGGATGGCGTTCCACAATATTGTGGATATTTGTGGATACGCCATATCTTCATAGTCTGTATTAACAGCGTCAACAGGACGGTAGCCATGTGGACGGTTCCTAACATTCTTCTGACCATTTTCGGTTTGGTTCTTATGGTTACGCCTCTAGCCCTTTGGGTGGCGTGGACAATTACGATATTCATTGGTGTCCTCGTCGCCGCCTTGATATCCCTGATCGGAGCAGTGATCGTTACGAGAATCAAGAACTAAAACAGCGCAGATTAAATTTGTGACGGGCTGACCCCCTACCCACCCCCTTTTAAGATCCCGGGGTTATCACATATCCAGCCCACACAGCGGTCGGGTATTCAGGGCATTCCAAAATCGGTGGGGGGATTTAGAGGTGGTACAACGACGGGTTAGTTACCCGTTTATACGTGTGCAAGGCTCCGGCGAAGAGTTGTGGAGTTTCAATTTCAGCGAGATAAGTGGATTGACCGGCCAAGGAGCGCCTATCGGTTCAACTCACGCTCAACCGTTTAGTTACCATCGTCTAACGCATGGCGCTATAGCAACACCTTGAAGAAGGGTGTTCACTTAATGAGGAAGTACCATACTGCTGTTCCGACCACAGCCATATCCAAGCATACCGAATACAACAGATATACGCGGATTGCCCATGGTCTGACTTTCCGGAGGTACTTCACGGGATTTATTCCGAGTCATGATGTGCTTTCTCCACAGAGATTACGAATTACACCGGCCAACCGCTACATTATAGCATGTAGTTTAAGAGTTGGTCGAAATATTTTTGACGGTTAGAGGAATAATTTTGATGAGTGTTTTTTAGGCTCTCAAGGGTTAACAGGGCAGGGCAGACCCCTACCCACCCCCTTTTAATCTTCGAAATGTAGATATGTCCTCTGCACACAGCGGAGGGATATTTTCAGCAATTGGAACTTCCTTTTTTACCTCCTGTATTCAAGTAGTTATGGCCAAAGTGTAAGTTCTGTAGAGAGATTGAGACTCTAGGCCTCTTCGAGCTCTCCGGTTGCTCTTTCAATAACCGGGCTAATCAACGGTTGGTGGCTCCGCAAAAGCCTATGCCTGTCCGGTGCATCTGCACTGGATGGATTTCTATGGTCATTCACAGATAGGGAGGTATTGAGATGAAAAGACCACGACCAAAAGGGCCACAAATTGGCCTGATGACCGATCCAGAGGTCTTGAATCGGAATCGGATGTATCGCCAGCCACTGGGGTTACTGGATTACCCAGCGGTAACGGTGCAATCAAACAATCCAACAAGGAGAAGGAAGCATGTTGCTACAAAACCGAAAGGTAAATGAGTCCATCACAACGTGGAAGCATGGGGACAAAGATGCCCCCTTAGTGATCCGCGTCACTGAAGTGTCGGCTGCAGGAACGGTGACATTGGGATTCGACGGGGACACACATACGGTGTGTCGAACTGAAATATTTCACGAATACGGAAAAGATAGATATGGAAACAATGACATTGATAAAGAGTAAGTTTGTACTGGCAGTACAAGAGGGTCATCCGACCTATATGGGATGGATAAATCCCAAAGATGCATCAGATAGATGGATATTCAATCAGCTAAAACGCAATCATGATATTTATCAGTTCAAGCATCGTGATGCTTACAACGTCGGGGTGCGTATCTGGAAACGATACAAATCTAACTTGCGGCGAGGTAAGTGTGACGAGTGGATACTGAGTCGCTATCAGGGATTGATAGAACCGTTGGGTTACAACTCTGGTGATCCGTTAACGGAATCAGCGCTGGAAAGTATCCGGCGAGATTATTCCGACGGTATCTCTGTAGAGAAGCTGGCCTCAGACTGGGATAAGTCAGCCGATGCCATCAAACGTATTGTCGGGATCAGGAAAGACAAACCTCGGTGCAAGCAGGTTACAGAGCCCATAAAACAGGGGGTTTCTAACACCCTGTCGACCCGACCCTGTAGTGTAGTACCGCAAAGCCTCGAGGGATGCGAATTTGGAACAATACACTGATGAGTTCTATGAGGTGGAACCAGAGGATTACCGACCAGTATTGATTGAGCCTGGCAAATACCTAGCTGAACTGGTGGATTGGAGCAAAGAGTACAGTCGGCAATTCCGGAAACTCACTTTAGTCATGAATTTCAGGATTGGAGCCGATGTGATTCCAAGCTGGTTCAACATCGAACCCAGTGACTCCGAGACCACAGTTAAGGCAGGATGGAAATCTAACTTTCTGCGGATGTATCAGGGGTGTCTGAACGTCCGGCTGGAACGCCGGGACCGGATATCAATGAAGCCGTTTGCCGGCAGGATACTGAAGGTGGAAGTGGCGAGTATCACCAGAGACAGCGATGGGAGCCTGATGTCAGAGGTGAATCACTATTCCAGGGTAAAGAAGATCTTAGGAGTGAGGGAAGAGGTTACGTATTGAATACGTACATCTGAATCTAAGTCGTTATCTGAATCTCAATCTAAACCCTAGTCTTAGTCTTACTCTATATCCAGTTAGTCAACAGGACGGATCTGCCAATAGGCCTTGTTTGTCAGGGTTTTTTGAGGTTGTTTGATGATCATGCTTGGCAAATCAATCCCTGTTGTATTGCGTAGCATCGATTTGTGTGATACCAGAGAGCGTTACCTGATTCTCTAAGGAATTGCAGGGAAAGGCGGATATTTGTGTTGTATTAGGCGTTACGAATGACGTGCCACATGCGCACCCTCACGACCTCTGGCTGCCTCTGCCAAACAGGAATAAAATAACGGGATGAAACGTCTGATTGCCAGTGCGGTTCTGCTATCGGCAACACTTGTTGCTACTGTCTTGTTTATCGGAACATCACCTTCTGCTCTTGCTGCCGGTACGTTGACGGTAGATAAACCCAATGACAACGTTAGCTACGTTGCCGGTATGTCCTATTTTATCAAGTGGACTCCTGGTAATGCGGGTGCCATCAACCCTTGTTAAGAGTGCTGTCTACAAGGTCAAGATCACTTCGACCAAGAACAAGAAACTGAACGATTCCAGCGACAAGAACTTTACGATCACCAAATAGTGCTGAGAAGGTAGAAAGGTTTATAGTTTTAGTGGGATGTTTGCAATGAAACACATCTACACATTCCTCTGTCTGTTGCTGCTTAGCGGCGTAGTTAGTGCCGATATTTCTGGTGCTGCATTAATTAGTGACGGTGACACCATCTCCATCAGTGGTATGAAGGTACGTCTCAGTGGCATTGATACCCCAGAGAGAAACCAAACCTGCAGAAAAGCCGGTGTAACTTGGAAATGTGGATAGGAGGTAACCGAAACTCTCAGAGGCTGGCTCGATACCAAGGAGTTAAGGTGTCTCGGAGATACAAAAGATCGCTATGGTCGTCTGATCGCAGATTGTTTTGTTGATGGCTATAACGTCAACGCAAGGCTTGTGTATGAAGGGTTGGCTCTGGCTTATAGAAAGTACTCCAAGAAATATATTCCAGAGGAAGATAAGGCCAAAGCCGCTAAACGAGGTTTATGGGCTGGAGAGTTTGTTGCCCCTTGGGATTGGCGACGGGGAAAGCGATTAGAACCTGATTACTAGTACGGCGTTATAGGCACTTACTCGAATGGTGAATGGATTCCCAAATAATCAACCAGACATCAAGGCAGAAAGGTTTACAGTTCTAGTGGGATGCTGGTTATGGCGGTTCTAACTGGACCTAATCCCACCAAATGAAGAAGAACAGCCACAAAGGAATAATGAGCCAGATTGCCCACTTCCTGCCCCACAACCATTTCCAAGCCTTAACCAAGAATGAGGCGTGTTTGTCTTCTTCCATAGTAGAAATGTAGCAGACCATCTCATTAGCAGGTGGTTAACCACCTTGTGGATACTTCTGCCAAACAGTATTTCTTCAGCCGCCGTAGAACGCCTTTTCACCCAGTTCCTTAAGCCACAGCGTGGCATCATCCGCTCGTCCTTCAGGCTCCTGGCTGACACCGGCGTCCACCACCTCAGCGACAAAAAGGGAGTGATCACCTGCTTCAATGGAATCCACCATCCTGCACTCCACGAACGCTGGGGTATTCTCCAGAATGGGTGCGCCGGTAGAGCCAGATCGGAAAGGCTGTCCAGCAATTGTTTGCCCTTCCCGTTCAGCGGGTTTGAAGAAGGTGAATGCTATGTCGAGTTGACCTTTACCCAGTACGTTGAGCGCAAATACCCCTGATTTCTTGATGATCCCATGAATCTGGGAATCGGTCTTTACACCCACAGCAACCAGCGGGGGTTTGAACGATGCCTGGGTGACCCAGTTTACCGTGGCGGCCGAAATATTCTGATCTTCGTCTTCAGCGGTCAGAACATACAGGCCATAGGGAATCATTCTCAATGCAGTTTTCTTGGCATCTTCGTTCATCATATTGTCCTGTCACGTTAAGTGAGTAACATCTTACCATCATGCGCCATCGCAGCCGTTACCTACTGAACAGATCGATTGGGCCAGCCTCGCCACCAAATCCTCTGCTCTTAAATGCGTATAGCGCATCAGCGACTGTAAAAAAAGCCTCAGCAATGTGGGGCTTTGGTATGAGTAAATCAGGGACTAAACTTCTTCTAAAAATTTCACTTCAGGTGGCCCAAGTATTCCAGCAGTTTTCTGAGTTTCCTGCATCTCAGGTGCCGTAAAGAATGCCAGAAACTCTTCTTTTGATGGCGCAGTACCAATCGCGACAGCGTTGTTCGGGTCATCTATATTTCGGTGTCCTTTTGCATGAATGCCGGCTTCTTCACGGCTGCCACTCGAGCTAGAAAATGCAGAGTACCACTTGTCAAAGTCTTCAACTTTTAGTGAAACAATAACGGTAACGCTCATATTCGATATCTCCTGATGATGGATGGAGGTCATCTGATTGTATGCTGAAGTGCTATCCCCTTTCTATATGACGGGTTATTCAAAGCCGTTATCCCAATCGTGCCACCAATGATTCTGGTCACTTTGATGTATTCTCTACTAAGGTCATTACGTTAGGAATACGGAGCGGATGATGGAATGGTATTTTCAAGAATTAGTAGTCGGATTGCTATATGTAGTCTTTGCCGCCCTTATTTTTGACATTGTAAGAAGATGGGTTTTTCGACGGCGTGAATGGGGCAACAATAGGACTATTATGATTTTTGTGTCCTTTGGGTCGTTGGTATTAGTTATGCCGTTTATACATCTGATATCTACAGGAATGATTGGCAATGAACAAGGGTACGATGGATACCTGTCCAGTGCTATTGGATGTGCATGGGTATGCATTTTTTACTATAGATATGGCAATTTAAAGAGCAACGATTGAAATGTTCAGGTGCCGTGCCATCCTATAGTGGATTAGGCTATGGTGTGTACACTGATCCTTAACCCAATCTCTCCACCAAATCCTCCGCTCTGGATGACTCTGCTAAATAGGAATAAGATAGCGGAATGAAAAGACTTAATTTTGGTTTTACCTTGATAGAACTGATGATCGTGGTAGCGATCATCGGGATATTGGCCGCTATAGCGATACCGCAATATCAGAACTATGTGGCTAGAGCGCAGGTGGCCGAAGGGTTAAGTCTTGCCTCAGGGGGGAAGACCGCAGTAGCAGAGTACTTCAATACCAATGGGACTTTCCCTGCAGACAATACGGAAGCAGGATTGTCTGATCCTGAAGACATCAGTGGTAAATATGTATCTTCGGTTGAGTGGACAACTAACTCGACTTCGCCCCATCCAAATGGAATGCCGAAGTACTTCAAGGTCACTTTCCGTTCAGATGCGCATTCTTTTTTGAGTGACAACGACTTTGTGTTGTGTGCGAACCAGACAGGTGAATCGCCAATTCAGTGGAAGTGTTCACCAGCCGACTGCATGGGCGACGCCGGAGTGGCAGGGGCAGTAGCTGGACTCGTAGTTAGTCTCAATGTTGTTGACGCTGAATACTTGCCTAGTAGCTGTCAGTAGTAAACAAGTAGATTGTTAAGACTTTAGCGAGGCAATCAACGTATACCCCGCACACACTCATCCCAATCGTGCCACCAATGATTTTGGTTTAAGCTAACGGAATGAAGCGCGTTAGTTTCGGCTTTACCCTCATCGAGTTGATGATCGTGGTAGCGATCATCGGGATATTGGCGGCTATAGCGATACCGCAGTATCAGAACTATGTGGCTAGAGCGCAGGTGGCTGAGGCTCTATCACTGGCTTCAGGGGCAAAGGTGGCGGTTGCTGAGTACTTCAATACCAATGGGACTTTCCCTGCAGACAATACGGAAGCAGGATTGTCTGATGCTGATGACATCAGTGGTAATTATGTGGAATCGGTGGCCGTGTCTGGGGCAGCGATTACCGCACTATTTTCTTCAACTGATGCTCATTCGAATCTTCGGGGCGGGGAGATGACGCTGACGGCGGTGGATAATGGGGGTTCTATAGCATTTGCCTGCACGAGTACCGGAAGCACAGACATAACCGCTTATCTTCCATCGAGTTGTAGGGACTTAACCGGTACGACTATTGTTGCGGGCCCTGTGCCTTGGACATCCGCCGACGGAGACGCCTGTTGGGATCCTAGCTTTGGCGGGTGGATCCCTGGACAAACTGAGAACACCTCGCCTGGGAATCAAACCCAGATCAACCAGTATGCTGAACTCGGATATGGCTCCGGAGCGTATTCTGGTGTTGCGGTTGACGCGAGGTGGTATTGCCCATGAGGTAGGGATCCCTTTAGCATAAATATAATATGCAGATAACCACGCTTACTGGCGTTTATAAGGTTGATCTACACCCACTTAACCGCGTAGACCCATGAACAACAAAGGCTTCACCCTGATAGAGCTGATGATTGTGGTAGCGATCATTGGGATATTGGCCGCGGTAGCGATACCGCAGTATCAGAACTATGTGGCTAGAGCGCAGGTGGCCGAAGGGTTAAGTCTTGCCAGTGGCGCTAAAACTGCCCTCGCAGAGTACTACAATACCAATGGCGAATTTCTAAATAATGCTAGTTTATCCGGTGCTGCTGCACGACATGAGGCACTTGGCCTTGCTGAACCTACCGACATCAGTGGTAAATACGTCATGAAAGTAAAAGCAGCAAAAAACGATGGAATGATCGTAGTGACCTTCAAATCCGTGGCTGATGGTGTTCACAAAGATGTAGCCGAAAAGTGATTTAGGCTTATTCCAGATGCTAGTGAGGGTTCTATTTCTTGGAGATGTGCCTGCGGACTTTCTGGAGCTTGCACCTCCATTCAGTTACTCGAAAAGTATCTCCCGTCATCTTGTCTGTAAGCTAAATGCTTGAATCTAACTAAAGAAAGACCCAAGCTAGTTTTATCGTACATCACGAGATGTAATTCCCAGAGTAAATATGAAAAGACTCCATTCTGGCTTCACTCTAATCGAACTGATGATCGCGGTGGCGATCATTGGGATCCTCGTCGCGGTGGGTGTGCCTCAGTATCAGAATTATGTGGCGCGATCACAGGCTGTCGAAGGGATCAATTTAGCGGGTGGCATTAAAACTGCCCTAGCCGAGTACTACAACACAAACGGGAAGTTTCCTAAAGATACGACAGATCCTCACGTTGAGTTAGGGCTCGAATCAGCAGCCTCTATAACGGGCAAGTATGTCACCAGCGTGACGGTCTCAAATGATGGTTTAGGCACGATAACTGCGGAATTTGGCTCAGGCAATCATGCTGGAAAATTCATCCGCTTAACTCCGATTGCGGTAGCCAGTGGAAGTATTTATTTTGACTGTGACAGTGACATCGAAGAATCGTACAGACCCAAAGAGTGCGTCGAAGGGACATCCGGACCAACGGCATTAGAGATAGCGCAAGCTGCCTTAGTAACAGCCCAAGACAACCTGACCGTAGCACAGGCTGCGGTAACCAGCTACATGGCAGATAACAACGCAGCATGGAACACCCGTCCCGACGGTAGACCGATTATGGTATCCGGCTGGAAGAGCGGCCTTACACCTTACGAAATTCAATTAAAAGCCGCTAATTATCGGCGCTTGTTTAGTAACTACTTTACTTCAATCGGAAATACTTTGAAGGCAACAAGAGCAAATGATAAGTTCAATGTCTTTCTCGATAGAGCGGGCGCTCTTGGTACAGGCTACCGAGCCGCAGTTCAAGCGGCGGCTGATGCTGCTCAAGCTGTGACAGATGCACAACAGGCTGTGACCGATCTGGGCGGATAGTGTGTACCTAAACAGTACTCCTTGTTATTCCCATGTAAACGGGGCATACAAATGTATACCCCGCACACACTCATCCCAATCGTGCTACCAAAGATTCTGGTTTAAAATACCAGTATGAAAAGACCTAATTCTGGCTTCACCCTGATAGAACTAATGATCGTAGTGGCGATTATTGGGATATTGGCCGCTATTGCGATACCGCAGTATCAGAACTATGTGGCTAGGGCGCAGGTAGCTGAGGGATTGAGTCTTGCCAGCGGTATCAAGACGGCGATAGCCGAGTACTACAGTACCCACGGTACATTTCCCCCCGGCAGTGATGTGGCCACAAACCACACTGTTCTGGGTATCGCCGAATACACCGAATTGACCGGCAACTATGTCTGGAAAATTGAGGTTAAATCCGACGGCAAGGCACAAGTTTTTTTCAATACCGTGGCAAATGGGGCGCACAGCGCAATAGCTGATAAAGCATTTTGGTTGATACCAACGGCTAATGAGGGTTCTATTTCTTGGCGATGCCAATGTGCGAGTGGCGACGGCGCCACTTGTTTAGCTGCCAATGGAGGAACGCCGAATCCAAGCAATCGGCAAATAGACGAAAAGTATCTCCCGTCATCTTGTCTGTAAGCGGAGAGCTTGAGTCTAATTTAAGCAAGGCCTCAGTCAGTTCTATCGTACATCACGCGATGTAACTTACGCGAAGTAAACGGGGCATACGGATGTATACCCCGCACACACTCAACCTAATCGTGCCACCAATGATTCTGGTTTCAAATGGGTATAGCGCTTGAGCATCCGTAGGTCTTGATGACCCGTAACCAACGCAACTTCCATGACATTGAATCCCCGCTCAAATAATCGTGATGTGGCCTCATGTCGTAAATCATGGAAACGCCAATCTTCCATATCCAGTTTTACTCTGTACTTGTGTATCTCATGACGGAACATAGGCGCACTCATACGGAACAGCTTTGGGTCACGTTCTATCTGGACAACATGGGCATCAGATAGCGATTTAACCTGATCCTTGAGCGCTTTGATTGCCCTTGTAGAGAGCGGAATAGTGCGGGGTGTATCAGTCTTGGTGTCTGGAATATGTAGAGTTTGGTTATCACAATTGATATGACTCTTCCTGATGTTTAACAGTTCGCCACGTCGTGCTGCTGTTTCTACCGCAATGATGATGGCACGTTGATAAACTAGTTTGGCGATGGCCAGTAGTTTCTCCTCCTCGCCATCCTTGAGTCGCCTGTCACGGGAATCATTATGTTTGGGAATCCGCGTCATTGCGACTGGATTTGACGGTATTGGAATACCCCAATCTATTATTGCAGTGTTGATTGCCGAACTCAGGATGCTCAGTTCACGTTTCAATGTGCTGGGTTTGATCGTTTTCAGACGCTGATCACGATATGACGCAAGATGAGCAGGCGCAAGGTCTGACAAATTAATCTTCCCCAATTCTCGTCGCAATCTTCTACAGCGTACCAGGGCTGATTGGTGAGCTTTTTGGTTTGGAACAACGTCAGTTTGATACCGCTTGATCAACTGATCCACCGTCATGTTGACTCGCGGTTTGAATTGCCCGCGTTCCATGTCGATTTCAGTGGCCTTAATCCACTGCTTGGCGACGGTCTTACTGCTGAAGGATTTACTGAGTGGCGCGTGGCCTTTGCGTCTTACTTGTGCCTCGTGCCGACCGTTTCTAAATCGTATACTTGCCATGATCTGATCTCCATATGTGGATATAGTGTGGATTTCAGGTTTATGACGAGAGAATGAATATTCATATCAGTCACTTATGATCATCACGCATTGCTCACATGGGTCATGTCAGTGCGCCAATGATGCTCGGTGCATTAGGTGTGATTGAGATGGGGCTGATTGCTTTGGATATTTCGCATGGTTCAGGTGGCACACAAAAAGCCATTGAATACCTTGGAAAAAATGTCAAAGCGTGATCAATCGATCAGAATCTTATAGTCCCACGTTTCTCTATTAGAGCGCACCATACGATGACGTAGTGTTAGAGTGATCGCCACGGCTTCGTGTGGCAATTTGTGCCTATAGCGTGGCCACTGTTGTGCCAAGCGGAAAGCGTGGGGCGAATCCATAAGGAATAAATGAAATGAGTTTTAGCGAGCTGGCTTGGGATCGGTATAGAGAATTTCAATTAGAAGCGTGGTTCCCAGAAGAACAAATATCAGAAACAGAGGCAGAACAAGGAGTTGATGAGCTTAAACAAGGAGGATTTAATATTGAGTATTTCTACGACGACTTGGAACGGGAAATCTACAAAGGACTTGTAGACGGACGTTTTAGGCAAGAAGAAATTTGGGATTTTCACGACAGTTTAGATAACCAAGCATTAACCTGGTTGGTTAGGTTTATGTTGTTGAGAATGGAAGGACAGTATGAAAGCGTTAACAGTAATAACGAAAACAGGTATGAAGACTTTCTGGAAAGGGTTCAGTTAATAGCCAAGTGGAAGGACAGAGACACACAAGAAGAAGCTACGCGGGAAAATGTTGTACCGTTTTCGGCAACGAAGAAGATTACTAAAAAAGAAAAACGTTAAAACCCACACAGCAGTACTGACTATTTTAAGTAGCATCAGACGGACAGGGTAGATCTACAAGTTCTGAAGGGCTGATTCCTGCCCGACCCCATTTCGTTTTTAGGTTCTGAGGCTCATCCCTTGAGCCTCTAAGGTCTTCATTATGCCCACTCAGACCACAGAGAAATGGAGATAAAAATGCAGACCGTGACAATCACAAATCGTGAAACAGGCGAATCGTTTCAAGCAAAAGTCCAGAACCAGGCTGAGTATGAAGGACTATCTGAATGGGATAAGTTCAAAATTGTTGAAGTAGAGATGATGGAGCAACTTCGTGACATCGGATACAACTGTTCCGTCAAAAAGGTAGGTTCACCCGCAATATTCGAGTGACTGTGTACTGTCCTGTTTACTGCTGTTTTTGAGTTAGGAAATCAACCTAAAGAGAGGTCTGCGGGTGTTGCTTTCGACAGTCTTCTGGCCACCAAATGTGGACAGTGGAAGTACATCCGCGACCCCCACCCTGATAGGGCACTAGGAGTTCTAGGCATTTGATACAGATGTTGAATCCAGGGATTTCAAGACCTGTGCATTGTCCCTGATCCGTTTCTGTTGCTTAGCGGTGTTGCGCTTATTGACAGGTCGTATTTTGTTCATCACTTTCCCCTTTTTGATCCTATGGGCCATAGGTTAATCCTCGCAGTGTTTATCTTCAGTATCTGAATTCTATAATAATCACGACCCAACATCCTCATTTTCGATCTATATCCCCGGTATCTCTTCTTATTTCTCCGCTAAAATGGCGTGATGGAATAGAAAGACCGTCTTTGACTGACCTGTGTGATGTGGAGACGAGAGAGCAGACATGAATTCAAAAGTAACACTGGAGTCGGTAATTACTTGTCCTGAATGCGATCATCAGGCAAAAGAGAAAATGCCGACTGATTCGTGTCTGTGGTTCTACGAGTGTGAATCTTGCCACGAGATGCTGAAACCCAAGCTGGGGGATTGTTGCGTATTCTGTTCATACGGCACGGTGCCTTGTCCGCCAATTCAGCAAAACGCCAATTGTTGATCATTAAATTAGGCAATGAGCGTTACATTGTCGGTGAGGTGTCGAATATAACGGGTGGCTAGATATATTTTGCGGGCGTTATGGTTGCGTTTATGAGTGTTGTACGGTTCAAGGTGAGACCCGAACAGACTGAGGCATTCGTGAGCACTTGGTTAAATGGACCGCTTGCTCCGGCAAGAATCAGTTTGCGGCTGATTCAAACGGGTGATGGCTGGTTCTGTGGAGTCTCGGAATGGGAATCTGAAGATGCTATTGCTGCGGCCAGGCCCGACCTGATCAAGTTTCTTGACACTATTCGGCCCATGCTAGAAGAGATTTCGCCGGTACTTGGTGTTACGGACCCGGTATCCGGTCCAGTCGTTGCCGAGCGTTAGCCTGAGCGTTCCGATCGAAAAAGCGGGGTATACCAAGGTATACCCCGCTTGATCAACTGCGGATAAATCTTAAGCTGGGTGACACGACTCAAGCAGGGTATTACCCACCCAGGGTATCACGATCTGCCTAAGATTATAATCGAGAGCGGATCCGGAAATAGCCAATCAGCAGTAAAGCGGTGAGTACCGTAACGATGATGGCATCGTCAATTACGGTAGCTGCGCCTGCAAAAAGGTGCTGGTGCCATAGGTTGAGTAATATGCCGATTTGTGCGATCAACAAAGCAATAAAGTAGGCGCCCTGACCGTCCGGACCAGTGGAATAAGTCCGTAACAAACTGAGCGTCAAGCCGAGCCAGGTAAAGCCCAGAACTCTAGCAACACCGATGGCCTCGGGGCCGATCCCGTTTCCTTCCAGCCATGCTTCAGTCATAAACAGGAGCTGCACGGTATAAAAAAGACCACCTAATAGGTAAATGCCTAGGCTGATTGCGGCAGGGGTGTCGTTGTATTTTCCGAACATTGTAATCTCCTACTGGATTATGAAAATAATAGGTGTTCTATTTTACAGGTGCGAGCAGTTGGATTGCTAATTGAGGCTACCCTGATGGTGTATACCCTTTGTATTTAAACTAAGTAAAATGAAACACTTCGCCGCCACGGGGTCTATTTGCGGGACCATCCTCTTAAAAAATGACAAAATTATCAGAACAAAAACTGATGCAATACCGATTTCAAACTAATAGATTGATGTTTTGCGTCTAGCAGTTCTAAAAGGTTAAATGTCTTGTGGAAATTTTTGTGAACCTACATAAAATATTTTTTCTTAATCACCATGGAGAATCGTAAAACTCTGGTGAGCGACGACTTCGTCGTGCCTTTCGAGTTGGTGACCGATCAGTTTAGATTGCGGATGTTGAGCATTAACGATTTGATCAAAGACTACGATGCCGTGATGTCTAGCGTTGATCATCTCCGAAATACCTACGCTTTGATCTCGGGTTCTAACTGGCCCGTTGGGCTTACGCTTGAAGAGGATCTGATCGACCTTGGCTGGCACCAGAGAGAGTTTACGCTTCGTTATTCTTTTGCTTATACCGTTATGACACTGGACCAAACGCGATGCCTTGGTTGTGTTTACCTGGAGCCCAGTCCGAAGAGTAGCTTCGATGCGGTGATTTCAATGTGGGTAAGGGTATCGGAACTTGGTAACGGTTTGGATTCGGATCTCTATGGTGCTGTTAAGAAGTGGATCAGCGAGCTTTGGCCCTTTACCAGACCTGCCTATCCCGGCAGGGAAATCACAATCGAAGAATGGAAAAAAATTCCGGATGACCTTTAGTCAATCAACAACCATTGCTCTATACAGAAAAACCCCGCTTGTGCGGGGCTTTTCATCAGCTGTTTGAACATCTACATCGTCCAGACTGTATTCCCTTCTTTAACTTCAGGTGGACTGGTCATGAATTCGGCCATCTCGCCAAAAACAGCTTGAATTCTTGGTTGTGCGGCCACAGCTGACGCCTCGCTATCATAGCTTGCGACGATCATTCCTTGTCCTTCACCAATTCGGCACGAGTGGACAGACTCAAGTCCGGCAATGGCCTTCAGATTATCTCGCAACGTCGCGTCGGCCTTGACGAGAAACTCATCAAATCGACTTTCATCAAACCCATAGGTGGTTACTCTTATGTACATACGTATTCTCCTTTGTGAAGTAGTGAATCAGACACTGCCCGTTTCCCAGATGTAGTTTTTTACCGCCTCACTGGGGCAGGCAGTACAGTTACCTCAACATTCTTCCAGGATGATAATCTCTGGCGGTGACGTTATCACGCCGCTGTCTTGGATTGCCTGCCTATCCGGCGAAGTAAAAAACTCAACAAAAGCTTCTTTTGAAGGTGCGGTGCCGATTACGTAGCTGGTGTTTGGTTTATCTGGGTTGCGGTATGCTCTTGCATTGATACCAGCCGCAATGCGTTGATCCTCAAGCCCATCGAACTTGGATTTCCACAAATCAAAATCCGATACTTGAGCGGATATCACCACCGTGATACTCATGCGATGCCCCTTGTATAGATGATGCGATAGTTGTTGATTGTTATCTAGTTAAGCCCCGACTGGCGGGGCTTAACAATAGTTTAGTGCATCAGATTAGCAGACCGTCAGCTATCCATTCAATGAATGTATGACTGATCCACCACCGATGAGCACTTTCCCATATTGCATTAAGGTGCCCGCAAAAGCTTCGAGACCATCCCATTGCATGGCTTGTCCCATGTGCTGTTCAATGCCATCTGCTTCGACGTAGACTTCGTTGATGCAATACAGAACATTACCAGTTGTACCTTTACTTGGGTCCAACAGGTCGTTGGCTTCTTCACCCTTGGCCACGTGATAGTCGACAAGATGGATCCCGCTGCCAGCCTCCAGCGAGTGGGTTTCTTTCATCCAAGCCGCATGCGCCGCGATGATTTCTTCGACTGCTGCAGTATTTTCAGCGGGCACAAGCAGTGCGAAGTTGAAGGTCAGTTGTCCATTTTTTGAAGCCATGTTGGTGTCCTTTGGTGTAATGTTTAGCGAGGTGCAGATCCAATTCTGTATAAATTGCAATAATGTGTACTGCAGCTAATAGGATAACAGAAGTTTGAAATAAATTAAGCCGGTTTTGGGATGCTGGGTGATGGAAGTGGGCTGGGATCAGGATAAAATAAGATAAACAGACTTTTGGTTGGAATGCGTTGACAGGCACTATGGCAATGAGCGGTAAATTAAAAAAAGAGTTGAGCTATGAAGAAGAGCGGCAGATTGCCCAGAAGAACAACACTTATTTGCCGAAAAGAAAACTCAATCGGTGGATGATCATGGGTGTGCTCCTGATGGAGTTCAGCGCTGCTGCAGGGCTCTTATATCTGGTGTACAGAATCTATACGTCTTCTTGAAGACTTTGTACTACCAGTTCATGAAGCATTCAATTAAACAATGATCGAAGCTTAACTAAACTGAGAACCTCGATTGTCTATGGGTTAAACTTCTACGTGGAAGTCGGCATTTGCATTTGCTACAGCGTTATCTCACCGATAGCGACCACCTAGGAGTGGAAATTATGGCCAAGTTCATGAACGTTGTCCGAACTACTGTAAAAGCAGACTGTCACGATGAATTTCTTGAGCACCATTCTAAGCTTTCAAAATATGATGGACTGCTCAGCCAGTTCTTGATCCAAACGGGTGATTACAGCTATTGTTTTGTGGCCATATGGGAGTCAGAGAGTGATTTGATTAAAGCACGACCTCTGATGATAGAGTTTCTCAACGCTGTCCGTCATATGATGGAGGAGATCTCACCGGAGTTGGGTGTTACAGACCCGGTTTCCGGTCCGGTCATTTTTGAGCAGTAGCTATTGAGGTGGAACCATGGGTACTTTGTTAGGTTTTGTGTTTGCGCTGGCCGTCTGGGCTTCAATCCTAATCGCAATGGCGTATATTTTTCCCAGTACTTAGAACCGTCTTTGTAGGCTGATGCAAACAAAACCGCGGTAGAACTTTTGGATTCTACCGCGGCACAATGACAACTATAAGGAGGACAGTAATGATGACAACTGTCCGGTCCAGAATATCCGTAGTTGCGAACTGCGTGCAAATAAAAAAATGTTATTTGGCAAGTCGGCTGTTTTTATCAGCTGATATTTCGAGTAGCGTGATCTTTGCTGCCTCCGGTTCTGGAATCCAAGACACATTCCTGTAGTCGATGGTATTTCAGTTGTTCAAAGTCGGTTGCGGGCGGAGGCTGAACCCTAGATTTATGGTAGGTCGACGACAGCTGACGATCGTATGTTTGGAATCAACGACTTCGTTCAGCGGCTGATGGTATTGTGGTCAGACGCAGCATTTCGGGTGTCTGCAGCACAGAGGGATCCTTGAGGTACTCCAGTAGCATATCTGTGCGGTCGAATCCCCAAAATAGCGCATCATTGATGACAAAGGTCGGAATACCATAAACACCCACTGAGACCGCTCGTTCAGTATTGTCCCGAAGTGTTTTCTTGACGGTATCTGAGGAGACTAGGTTTTCTGCGTCGCTGACCCCGAGACTTGATGCCAGCGTCTGAAATCCGAGATCTGTATGTATGTCGTTGCCATCGCCCCAGATATGGTCGAAGATCCCAGCGACTGCGTTGTGGCTGGCATTCAGGGCGATGGCCAGTCGCAGAACCTTGAGTGGATTAAATGGATGGGCTGGTGGCGTTTTAAAGGGAATACCATTCTGCTGGGCGCACCAGTGACAGTATCGGTACATCTCAATCCGCTTCGTAGGAATCTCTGCAGGGCCTTTCTGACCCCAATGGTTCAGTAACCCGGCAAACAGAACAGGTACCAGTCGAATTTCAAGAGAATCAGGCAGTCTGCCGAAGTGCTTAAATTGCAGATAGGAAAATGGCGAGATAAAGTCGAAATACCACTCAGCCGAATGAGTCATAACCAGATCCAGGGTTTTGTGTTGCCGAAGACAATTCTATATTCTTTATTGGATTGTTCCAGTCTGGACTGTTGATCCAGCTTTTGTGAGGTTTGTTTAAAGTGAACGATTTCTATTTATCCGGCTTGATCCGGTAAGGCCGACAATGCCAGGGCAGTCCATAAATACTTTCGATCAGATCATTCGCAACAACGCGCAGATGATTCCGGACAGAATAGCGTCCCGATTTGACGGGAGCGTCGTCACTTATGGAGCACTGGACCCGCGGTTGAATAGAATTGTCAATGCTCTGAGTGAACTCGGTCTTGTGAAAGGTGACCGAATCGCTTTCCTGTCTCGCAACAGTCACATCTATATCGAGGGTATGCTGGCAGCAGCCAGAGGCGGATTTGTGCTCACCACGCTTAACTTCCTGCTTAAGCCTGATGAGTTGTCCTATATTCTACGGCACTGTGGTGCCCAGATTATTTTTTTCCAACCGGAGTTTGCAGAAGCTGTTGATGCAATTCGGTCAAGTTGTCCTGAGCTTAAGTACTTTATTTCTTTGGGCGGCCCAGTCGATTTCGCTTGGGACTACAGCTCGTTTCTTGCTGACGCGTCCGACAAGGAGTCGCCAGTTGTGGTTTACGGAGATGATCTGCTGTTACTGGTGTATACGAGCGGTACTACGGGGCAACCGAAAGGTGTGGCGCTGAATCATCAAAACGTCTGTACGAACGTGATCGATTCGGCCCGAGGTGTCGAGCTCTCGGATAAGACGGTGAATCTTAATGTTTGTCCACTGTATCACGTTGCTGCAGCTGTTTTTCAGACACTCACAACCTACTACCTCGGCGGTACCAGCGTCACTCTGGATCGATTCGATCCAGTGAAGGTGTTGGAAACTATTGAGCGTGAAAAGATTACCTATCTGTTTCTTGTGCCGACGATGCTGTTTCGGATGTTGGAGGTACCCAACGCCGATCGTTACGATCTGTCCAGCCTGTGGCGAGTCGGCTACGGTGCAGCACCGATGCCGCTGGATCGATTAAAAAGAGCCATTACGCTTTTTGGTTCGACTCTATTTCAGGGATACGGTCTGACAGAAAGTACAGCCAACATCGTCATACTAGGACCCGAAATCCATGATCTCAGCGCATCTGCACAAGATCTGGAACGCCTGAAATCCTGCGGTCGCGCTCATTCGGGCCATGAAATTTCTATCATGGATGACAACGGTGTTGAAGTGCCTTGTAGAGAAATCGGTGAGATTTGTGTTCGAAGTGATAGTGTGATGGTCGGTTACTGGAGGGATCCCCAGAACACCGCCAAGGTAATTCGTGACGGCTGGTTACGCACAGCGGACATGGCTTATATGGACGAGGAACGATATATCTTTATTGTTGGGCGAAAGAACGACATGATCAAACGCGGTGGTGAAAAAATCTACCCGCAGGAGATCGAGGAAGTTCTTTTCGATCATCCGGCAGTGCTGGAAGCCGCTGTCTGTGGTGTCGCTGATCCAGATTGGGGCGAAAGCCCCAGGGCTTACATCGTGGTACGCCCGGGTTATCAGGTATCCGATAAAGATCTATTGACCTACTGTCTCGATCGACTGCCGACATTCAAGTGCCCCCAAGACGTTGTGTTTCTACCCGAGTTGCCCAAGACATCTTCGGGCAAGATCACGCGCACGGGGCTTCAACAGTTGAATGTCAGTTCCAGTAACTGAACGATGGCCAGTCGTTAGCAGCACCTGCCGTAATCCATGACACTTTTCCAGAGTACGGCCATCGGTTCGCTTACGCTTCGAAATCGGATAGTGATGCCGCCCATGGCAACGTTGTACGGCGCACCCGACGGGAGCGTGTCATCCCAACTCTACGAATACTACAGTCGGCGAGCCCGCGGGGGAGTTGGACTCATCATCGTTGAGAACACAGCTGTGACTCCGAGATCGGTAAATTATCCAAGCACGCTTGAGATTCATCACGCGGGGTATGAGGAAGGTCTTACGCGGTTGGCGGCAGGTATAAAAAGCACCGGTGCAAGAGCAGCCATACAGTTATTTCATCCGGGTCGACAGATGCATCCGAAATATACGGGCAATTCATTGGTGGCTCCATCCGCGATCCCTTGTCCGGTTATGAAAGCTGTGCCTTCAGTATTAAGCGGTGCAGAAATACGCCAGTTGATTGCTGACTTTGTAGCAGGCGCAGTTCGAGCCAAGCAGGTTGGTTTCGATGCAGTCGAGATTCACGCCGCTCATGGCTATCTCGGGGCACAGTTTCTCTCACCACTGTCCAATCACCGGACAGATGCCTATGGCGGTAGCAGCGAACGTCGGGCCCGGTTTGTTCTAGAAATTGGCAGTGGCATTCGTGAAGCGGTCGGTGATGCCTTCCCGGTTCTATTGCGTTTTTCAGCGGACGAAAAGCTCGAGGGTGGTCTCACCTTAGATGCGGCACGCCGCCTGGTCCCGTTGTTTGAGAGGGCGGGATTTTCTGCGCTGCACGTGTCCGCTGGGTGTTATTCGAGTATGGAATGGATCGTTCAGCCCTACCTGCAGGCGCATGGGTGCCTTGGTGACCTGGCTAGGGCAATTCGTCAGGAGTCTGATCTTCCTGTGATTGCGGTCGGTCGTATCGTCGATTTGGATACAGCCGAACGCCTCCTCCAAGAAGGATCTGCAGATCTGGTATCAATGGGGCGAGCCTTGATTGCAGATCCTGACCTTCCGCGTAAAGCGGCAGAGAAGAACGCTTCGGCAATACGACCGTGCCTGGGTTGCAACGTCTGCATTCAGTTTGTTGGTGTAAAACAGACACGCTGTGCTGTCAATCCAGAAATGGGTCAAGAAGCGACTCGCCCACCGGACCCGGAATTGAGCCATATCGTGGTGATCGGCGGTGGACCTGCGGGCCTGGAAGCGGCGCTAGCAGCCGCTGATCGTGGCCGGCAGGTGACATTGCTTGAGCGCGAAAGTACTCTGGGGGGGCAACTCAAGCTGGCAGCCGGTTTTGTGTCCAAGCCGCATTTTCAACGATTGCTGGACTATTTTTTAGAAGAAGTCGATCGTGCGGAAATTCAGATTAATTTGAACACGGTAGTGAGTCTGGATCTGGTCCGGTCACTCCAGCCTGACTGCCTGATTGTTGCGACCGGGGGCGTACCAAGGCCGTTGATTTTGAACGACAGCACACCGCACGGTCACGTGGTTCAGGCGACTGAAGTTCTTGCCACACGTGAGTCGCTGACCGGTGAAGTGGTGGTTGTCGGTGGTGGGCTTGTAGGCCTGGATGTTGCCGAGGTTCTGTCAACGACCGCTGATCGGGTAACCATCATAGAAAAGGGATCACGGGCCGGCAGTGTATTGGAATGGAATCTGTGCAAAATGCGTCTGGCATCACTCAGACACTACGGTGTGAACATTATGTTGCAGTCACAGCTGATACGGTGTGAGAGATCGGCTGTTATAGTTTGTAACCCGTTAGAAGACGAGCAACGAATACAAGCCGACGTCTTGGTTCTTGCCCTGGGATCAGTGCCCGATAATCCACTTCCTCAATTAGCAGGGGCTTTGTCGTGTCCACAAACATTTATCGGTGACTGTCGAAACCCGGCCGGACTCACCGAGGCACTGGATCAGGGCCGGACGGCCGGGCGGATGAGCATCAGCCACAATGCTTAACCTGATTTCAGAACGACTCTACTGACCAGATCGCCTGATCAGTTGGTAATCAAAGTCCGTGGCACCAGGCGCTCGTTGTCCCGAAATTGACGGCCGGTTTTCGACATCGGGGCGCCGTCCAGTTTCACCACGTCCGCGGTGAAATCGAAACTGCCTTTCATAAAGGCAGAGCCAACGCCATAGGCGTCGGTAGGTACTTGTTCCGATTCAAATGCTGCAATCTTTTCGACGTCAAAACCTCCAGAAACCACGATCTGTACACGTCCAAACCCGGCATCGTCCAGTGCCTGGCGTACGTTGCGGACCAGCGCTGGGTTTACACCGGCCTTATTGGTAAGGTCGGCTGCACCTTCGAGTGATACATCTACCAGCGATTCAGAGGTATCGAGTCGAACACCCCAGAGGCGGTCACCCATCGTATGAGCCACTTCCAGTGAGGTTTTGACGCAATCGTTGTCAAAATCAACTAGAGCTACCAGCGATGTATCGGGAAAGGTCTGGGCGAACGATCTTGTTGCCTCGACTGTGCTCCCGCCGCAAGCGGCGATCAGGGAATGCGGTATGGTGCCTGCACCCTTCATTCCCCACCACTCGCCCTGGGCATCTGTGGAGACAGAGGCTGCACCACCAATCGAGGCCGCATAGCCATCTCCGCCCTGTACAGCCCAGTGGTCGAAACGCGCTGGAAAAAAGAATACCGGCTTGGTGTTGGCCGCATGGGCAACCTGTGCGACGTTGGTTGAAATTCGTGTCCGTCGTGCAAGTACACCCAAATAAAGAGTTTCCAGGTGTATAAATTCTGAAAGAGGTCCTTCAATCAGTAGTACAGTCTCCCACGGCACAATCGAGTCACCATCACGCAGAGAGCTGACACTGATCTGGCCGAGGTCGCTGACCCATTCGTCATCAAGTGCAGTTTCGATTCGTTGTCGCTCGTCCAGAGCTTCCCGAAGCTGCTCTGGATCAGCGCGATAGAGCGAACGAATTCGTCTTTTCTGCTCGATGTAGTGATCGAACAGTTCAAATGCGTGGGTGGAATTTCGGTAATGGCCAATCCCAAGCATCAGTATCGCCAGTGCTTCCTCGATTCCGCACACCACAGCCTCACCTTTTTGAAACACCTGTACAGTTGCTGTATTACTGCGATGACTGGCCTCAAGTGTTCGCTTGGCGCGCCAGAAGTAAACGTCGCTGCGATAACCCCTGCGGATTTCGTGAACCGGGAGGTCGAAAATCTCCGTGGGTATCGAGATTGGCAGGGCTTCAGGAGTCATGATCGGTAAACTCGGGTATGGCGGTACTGCGTAAACCGGTTGCTAACCTGGTCAGGTGGTCTGACCGACGAACGTAATAACAGAAAGGCTTATCATGTGGCGTATCATAGCGTTCATTCACATTCGGTTCATTGGTATCATGAAGGTGTTGGTGCCAGCAGGAGGTTCTACACCATGACGGTGTCATCGCTGTTTGTGATCCAAGAGAGATCGATATGTCGTTTTCTTTGACTGAGTTTGTGCGCTCCGCACGCTCTGCGGCGGTTGAGACACGGCCTGTGACGGCTGTTAAAACACTTATGTCACAGACATTCGCAGATCCTCAGAGCATCGCCAAGGCAGTCGGTTCTTTTATTTCGGCGGATGAATGTCTGTACGAGGATGACGAGGTCTCGGTTTACTGGGTGCGTTTTGCACCACACGAACTGGTGCCCCCCCACAATCATCGGATGCACGCATTTTTGGGTGTCTATGAAGGATCCGAGGTTAATCTGCTTTACCGGCAGGTAGAATCAGGCCAGTTGGAACTGGCCAAGCGCCGGGTTTTGAATCCTGGAGATACGATGTCGATCGGTGGTGATGGCATCCACGCAGTTCATACCGAGGGCGCGATGCCAAGCATTGGGTTACATATTTACCTGGGGCGATTAAGCACGGTTTCACGTGACCTTTTTGATACCGAAACAGGCCGCTCCATGCCGTTTACCGATGAGAATTATCAAATGCTCCTGCGACCCCTGGTGTGACTGCGGCAGGTTCAGGGTCAGTTGACTTGATGCTGGGCAATCCAGCGAAATACTGGGGAACATGATAGACCGAATAGCGACCGAGTTACCGTTAAAGGCTGTGGAGGCCGTTGAGGCGGGAGTTCGAACGGTCTGGAGTGGTGGCCGGGAGTCGTTTTTCCATTCGATCTGGCTTCGAGATAACTGCTACTGTGATCAATGCGGTGACGCAACCATCGGTCGCCGTACCACACGGTTGTCTGATATTGCGTTAACCATATCAGCGGATACGGTTTGCATCGATGATACCGGCAGCTTGAGCATCAGCTGGTCAGATGGTCACAAGAGCTGTTTTGACAATGGCTGGCTTCAAACACATGCTTACGATGATAAGTCCCGTTGTTCCCGCTCGTTTTCGTCTCTGATTTGGAACGATGAGTTCAGAAAAGCACCGGTACGGGTGCTGTACTCGGACGTGTTAGACGATGATGGCGCCTTTCTTGAAATGTTGCACGACGTTCGGGATCACGGAATCTGTTTTCTGGACAATGTGCCACTGGATCCTGATGCGCTCGAGCAGTTGGCCCGCCGGATCGGACCTCCACAGGAGAGTAATTTCGGTCGAATTCAGGATCTCATCGTAGATCACTCAAAGAGAAGTATTGCCAATGATGTTGCCGCGCTCAAACCACATACAGACGAACCTTATCGGGCATCACCGCCGGGGCTACTCATGTTTCACTGCTTGGAAACCGATATAACCGATGGTGGCGGATCGATTTTTCTCGACGGGTTTGAAATTGCTGAAACGTTACGCTCTGAGGATCCGGAGGCATTTGATTCACTGATCCAAAATCGACAAGTTTTCCGCCGACATTTCGCTGGTGATGTTAACTTGATTACCGAGTTTCCAGTCATTTCTCTGGATGAGTTCGGTCACATCAATGGTGTGCGGATTAATGATCGTGTGGGTGCACCGTTGTCTATTCCATCGCACGAAGTGCCGCAGTATTACAGGGGTATGCGCCGATTGCTGAGTTTGTCGGAGGATCCGGCTCGTTGCATTGAGAAGATACTCAGACCCGGTGACGCCGTCATCTTCGACAATCACCGGGTGCTTCATGGCCGTACCGCTTTAACCATAACCGGCCGGCGATGGCTGAGATGGATACAAGTGAAGCGCGGTGATTTTCACAGTACGCTTCGGATCACAGCCGAGAAGTTGACAGTACCTTCCGATCTGCGACCGTTGCACCGGGGTGCTTATGGCTGAGTCTCAAAGTCCGACAACGGGCGGTGGTCTGATCGTCACGGGGAGCAGTCGTGGTATCGGGGCGGAGATCTGCCGTCTGGCCGCACAGCGAGGATGGTCGGTCTGTGTGAACTATAGGCATTCACATGATGAAGCAGCAGCTGTGGTGGATCAGATCAGAACTTCAGGCGGTGTGGCTGTGGCAGTGCGGGCCGATGTCTCGGTTGAGGCCGAGGTGTCGATGATGTTTGACCAGGTAGAACAAGACCTTGGTTCAGTGAAGGGTCTGGTAAATAATGCCGGTGTCAATGGTGGCGGGACCCGTGTCGATGACCTGGACGCAGACGCAGCTCGACGAGTGTTCGAAGTCAATGTACTGGGTGCCTTTCTGTGTGCAAAGTATGCCGTCAAGCGAATGGCCAAGCGGCATGGGGGTTCCGGTGGAGTAATAGTGAATGTCTCCTCGGCGGCATCCAAACACGGCGGGCCTGGCGCCTATACCGACTATGCTGCATCCAAGGGGGCTATTGACACATTCACTGTCGGTCTGGCAAAAGAGCAGGCTGAGGAGGGAATACGGGTCAACTGTCTAAGACCAGGAGCAACGATGACAGAGTTGAGTGTGGACTGGGCCAAGCAGAATCCGCAGTGGTTGGACTGGGTCATCGAACAGATCCCGATGCGCCGGCCAGCGCAGGTCGAGGAAATTGCCCGTGCCGCCATCTTCCTGTTGTCTGATGATTCCTCTTACGTGACCGGCGCCACGCTGGATGTCTGTGGCGGATGGGTAAGCCCCTGACGAGCCACGATCGATCCAACCTATATATCATGCCAGCAACAAATTCTAAGATTAATGTTCGACCAATGTCTGTGCACATTGGTGCGGAGATCGAAGGTGTTGAGCTTGCTCAGCCGCTCTCAGCGGAAACAGTCAGCAAGATCCGCCAAGCACTTCTGAAATGGAAAGTCGTGTTTTTTCGAGACCAGCATCTTGACCACTCCCAGCACGTTAAGTTTGCGCGCCATTTTGGCGCTTTAACACTGGGGCACGTCGTATTCGGTCATGATGAGACCTATCCTGAAATCTACTCGGTGAGCAAATTCAGAACGGCAACCCAGAATGCGGCTCCACCTACGACCCGACCGTGGTCTGGTTGGCACACTGACGTTACTGCGGCACTCAACCCACCCGCAGCGTCTATTCTTCGCGGTGATGTCGTGCCACCTTATGGCGGCGATACCCAGTGGACCAATCTAGTTACAGCCTACGAAAATTTGTCACCAACTTTCCGGGAGATGCTTGATAAGTTACGCGGGGTTCACCGATTCGAAGCGAAAGCTACTGCGGACGGGGAAAGTGTTAAGGAATTTGAGACGCGTGTAAAAAAGCGACTGATGGTCAGCGAACACCCGCTGGTCACAGTTCATCCGGAAACCGGCGAGCGGGTGCTGTACTGCAGCCCGAGTTATATTAAATCGATTACTGGTTTGACTCCCCGTGAAAGTCAGCAAATTATGGAATTGCTCTGGGAGCACGCAGTGCGTCCTGAGTTCACAGTGCGCTTCAGGTGGGAACGAGGCAGCGTTGCTTTCTGGGACAATCGTGCAACTGCCCATCTGGCACCCAGTGATATTTACCAGACTGATTTTGATAGACAGTTCTATCGAGTCACGCTACTGGGAGAGGTGCCTACGGCAGTAGATGGTTCAACGTCCCGAGCAATTGAGGGGGAGCCGATTGAAGCCGTGTCGGCGTGATAGGCGATGAGCTGATATTGATGCACGCTTAATGCGACAGAAACAGCGGGTGTTATTTCAGTTGGCCCGGGCTGTGCCGACCACAACCTGGAGCGCGGCGGATCCGATGACGCTGCGTCCTAGGTTCAAGAGTGTGCTTTTCTTGTTGGTCGGATTATGGATCTTCGGCATGGGTCATGCCTTGCTCATTGTGTCAGGTCTGGGTGTCAGCCCGTGGACAACCCTGGCCCAGGGTGTCTCTGCACAGACCGGGTGGTCTATCGGAGTCTGCGTATTGGTTGTGGGTGTTCTGGTTCTGACGATCTGGATTCCGCTACGAGAACGACCCGGGATGGGTACGATTGCGAATATCATTGTGGTCGCAATTGCGATTGACGTCACTATACCAATGCTCCCGCAGCCAACCGGCTTCGCTATGGCAATGGCGCAGAGTTTACTGGGCATTTTTCTACTGGCTTTTGGCAGTGCTTTGTACCTCACAGCCAACCTTGGCCCAGGTCCTCGTGACGGGCTGATGACTGGGATCCAGAAACGTACAAATTACCCGATTGGCTGGGTGAGAACCGGGCTTGAGATTACGGTTCTGATTGTTGGTTGGCAACTCGGTGGCGTGGTGGGTATCGGCACTCTGATGATGGCCTTTGGGGTTGGGCCTCTGGTTGCTGTTTGCCTGTCAGTGGTTGACCGCTTTGGTGGTGTTACCGATGGTAGATCGAACACGGGTTGATGCAATGCTGACTGATCACTGTCGTTTGGAGATGTAGAGGTTCATGATGTCGGAAATCTTAGGGAACTGTTAAGATTATTGTCGTAATTAAGCGGATACAAGATGCGACGAATTCTAGGAAGATGGCTCCAGTACATTTTGAACATAAATACAGTGATTTGTCTATTATTTTCCATCAATTACGGACGTATTAAACGATTAGTTTTTAAGCGCTGTTTAAGGGCATTTTCTTCTGGCCTTGGATAACTGCCTTATTCAGGGGCATAGTCGATATAAGCATCCGCTCAGAAACAGGTAGGGCCAGCGATAACGTCTCACACCATTTATCTCACCTCCCCACTTCGGATTGTCTAATTCTCCGAAAGGCGCTTTTCTGAAATGAGCTTGATCTGATCCTTGAGTTCCGGAATTTGACTCGTCAGGCGTTCAAAGTCAGCAGTCTCCAGTACCAAGAGACGGCAGTTGGTGAGCGACAACACGGTCGCGGTGCGGGGAATGTTTTCAACCAAGGCAATCTCACCAAAGAAATCACCTTGCTTGAGCCGGACTGGATTCGGGGTTATGTCGACCTCAACTTCCCCCTCCATAATAAAGTACATCGAGTCGCCTATATCGCCACGTCGCACGATCGCCTGGTTGGCGGAGACACTGCGGGGCTTGAGCAATTGAGTGACGGCGGCGATCGCATTAGCGTCTAAATGTGCGAACAACGGTACCCGCGCTACGCTTTGCCAGTTGACAACAAAATCACGCTTTCTTAGTTCTTCAGCGAAGCCTGAAGCCAGGATACCCGCGGGCACGGCAAACATCGCGATGCCGAACACCATTGCGATACCTCCGACCAGTTTGCCAATCGGGGTGATTGGCGACATGTCGCCATAACCGACTGTTGCCATCGTGGTGATCGCCCACCAGAGACTCTCTGGGATAGATGAAAAAGAGGCTGGCTGTGCTTCGTATTCAAATAGGTATATCACGGTTGCAGCAAATACCAGCAAAATACTCAGCACCACCAGTGCTGCATAGATCGAACGACCTTGGCGGACGACGACTGCAGTCACCAAGGACAGTGCAGGCACGTACCGGGCGAGTTTGAACAGGCTGAGCGCAGCAGCAAGCTCGAACCAGTGAAGCGGAACCGGATGCAACAGATTAACCCAAGCCGGCAACACCGCAAGTAAATCCACAAGGCCAAGTGGAGAGACAAGATAGGTAAATCTGGAAGCGGATGTCCCTGCTGTGTGGAGTGATCCTGAATTTGTGGTGTCAAAGGTGTGAGCCGAACCCTCAGGTGCAACCCAAAATCGGACAATGAGTTCAACCGAAAGCACGACCATCGCTGTCGCTCGAACAGTATTCATGGCAGCTTCGGTAGCCTGATCGAACCTGGGGAGCGTCTCGATCATCGCGACGGCTGCGACAGCACCAACAGCCAATAGGAATAGCCCCTTGACGACATGATGAGCGAATGGCCGGCTATCGCTGTACAGAATCTGATAGATCTGAGTACGCATCTTAACCAACACCGTGCATGAATTATTGTTAGCTGGGGGTGATGCGTGTTGCTGCCGGCTCGAATTATTGCGAGCAGGTTTAATCAGGCAGCAATGGGTTCCAGTGTCTGGAGAAGTTCGTCCCGCTGTTCTTGGTTTTTGTAGCCCTGGGAACTTACAAATCCCTCCACAGTCATGTCCATGGTGGTAATTGCCTGTTTCAGGGTATCCGCCGCTGTATCCGTATGTTCAGCTTTGGCCAGCGCAGCGGCGAGATAAAACAGGCTGTTTCGGGTTGGCACTTTGACTTTACGTAGACTTTTAATCGCGTTTCCGTAGTTTTCCAACCAGTAGTAGCCCATGCCTTCGTCCTCGAACAGCACATCCGGGCAGAATGGGTCCACTCGCATCGCCCGGTGTATCTCGTCGAGCGCCTGCTGTGGTTCTCCAAGATAGATCAGCAACGAGGCATAGCGAGAGCGGATGTAAGCATCACTGGGACACAGTTCGACAGCGCGTTCGTGGTGATATGTCGCAAGTTCGAAATCACCCCCTGATAGTTTGATGGCACCCATGATTCGGTGTGCTTCCGGATCATTGGGGTCGATCTCGAGTGCCCGGGTTACACTCGCAGTACAGTCGTCAAACCAGCTATCGTCGAAATCTTGCGGATACCAACCAGCTGTGTTGGCCAACGAACAAGCACTCCAGGCATGGGCGCGGGCATAGTTGGGGTCAATCTCGATAGCTTTGTTAAAAAGCTCATGTGCTTTACGGGCGTTTTCACCGGCGGTCATGCTGCGCCGGTGATACTCCAATCCCTGTAGGACAACATCATAGGCCGCCAGATTCTCAGGCCGGTTACTGGTGAGTTCCTGAAGTGCGTCTGCTTCTACCCTGCCGACAATTGTGGATATAATCGTTTCGACCAGTTCATCTTGAAT
>LWDU01037354.1_pt1 | contig 84162 bp, 83 predicted proteins | sample 727161 | NCBI WGS metagenome assembly LWDU01 (sample SAMN04566230, study PRJNA314399) | hydrothermal vent metagenome | isolation source: deep sea hydrothermal plume seawater | place: Mexico: Gulf of California, Guaymas Basin | collected 2004-07-11
CACCGGGGGACCGGCTATCCGATTATGTTGGCGACCAATGCAGCGAACGGTGGAAGCCGTCAGCGCCGCGTCGGTGAGGGCCATCTAGGCCTCACCCAGGATTCGGTCAATGCCCTTTTTGCAATTTTGTTTCACGCTTTGCGCAAACCCGCGAAAATGCGGGCGTTTCAAGACTGCACCGGCCACGCATAGATAGGAGCGTTGCGGTAGGATGCAACCACGCAGCCTCCCATTTGGCGTTTGGATCGCCGATTGCGCGGTGGAATCGGCACCGATTCACCCCGGATAAGCGAAGCTCGCATCTCGCAATCGCCTCGAATCGCGCTTAGCACCTGCGCCATGACGATCGGCGATGCGCGCGAACAAGAGGCCCCCGAAGGATTTGCGGCACGCGTGCGCAATGCACTGGCATGGCGCTGGGGCAGCCAGCTGATTGCGCAGTTCATCACCTGGGGGTCGACGATCCTCGTGGTCCGGCTGCTCGATCCGTCGGATTACGGCCTGTTCGCGATGAGCCAGGTGGTGGTCACCGCACTGAGCTTCCTCAACGGGTGGAGCTTTGCCAGCTCGCTGATCCAGTCGGACGAGGTTAGCGAACGCGACATCGGGCAGGTCTTCGCGCTGCTGCTGGTCACCAATGGCGTGCTGGCCGCGATCCAGCTGCTGCTCGCCCCGCTGGTGGCGCAATATTACGGCCAGCCCGAAGTCGCCCGGCTGCTGCAGGTCCAGGCGCTTATCTTCCTCGCCATCCCCTTCACCGCCCTGCCCACTGCGCTGCTTGCACGGCGGCTCGAGTTCCGCAGCCAGGGCATCGCCAATCTCGTTTCAGCGATCGCCGCAGCGCTTACCGCACTGGCGCTCGCGTGGTTCGGCTTCGGCGTCTGGGCGCTCATCTATGCGCCGATCGCGGGCTATGCGGTGCGCGCAGTCATAATGAGCGTGGCCGCGAGGCTCTGGGTGCGCCCCGTCTTCGATCTCAGGGGCGCGCGGCGGATGATCACCTTCGGCGGCGCGCTGACGCTGTGCCAATTGTTCTGGATCGTCCAGAGCCAGAGCGACATCTTCATCGCCGGGCGGGTGTTCTCGGTCTACGATCTGGGCCTCTATTCGGAGGCGCTGTTCCTGACGTTGATCGTAACCGGACGCTTCATTCCGCCGCTCAACGAGGTCGCCTTCCCCGCCTATGCCGAACTGCACAAGGCGGGCCGCCGTCTCGGCCCCTATTTCGAACGCACCATGCAAAGCGTGCTGCTGGTGGTCAGCCCGATCTACATCGGCCTTTCGCTGACCGCACCTGAAGCGATCCTGGTGGTGTTCGGCCCGAAGTGGACGGGCATGGCGCCTATCGTCGCGGGGCTCGCGCTGGTGATGCCACTGATGGCCGTGCAGATCATCTGTTCGCCTACCTGCACCGCGACGGGCAAGGAGCGCATCTATCTCGCCACAAGCATCGCCGGAGCGGTGATCTTCGCCACGTCCTTCTTCATCGGCGTGCGCTTCGGCGCGCAGGGGCTTGTCCATGCCTGGTGGATCGCGGCGCCGCTATTGCTTGCCTTCACGCTCGCGCTGACGCTGCCGCAGATCGAGCTTCCGCTACGGCGGCTGCTGGCTGCGGCCGCGCCGCCGGTGCTGGCCTGCGCGGCAATGGCAGCGGTGGTGTCGGCCCTGCGACTGGTGCTGCCTGCCGACATCGGCCCCGTCCTGACGCTCGGCGTCCTCGGCAGCGCGGGCGCCGCCACTTATGCCGCGGTGCTCTATCTCGTCTGGCCCGATGTCATACGCCAGAGCATGGCGATGATCAGGCGCAGCCCGGGCGATCCGCTGCCGCCTCGCGCATCCGCGCCAGCGCCCGCCGATCGAACCAGTACCATAGCGGATTGAGCCGCGGCCGCAGTTGGCCGAGCCAGGCGGGATAGGTCTGCGCCAGCGTCGCGGGTAGCGCCCGCGGACCGGGTCCGCGCATGATCGATGAGATGATGCGGTTCTGGAAGCGGCGCTGCGCGTAATTGATCATCCGTTTTGCCTGTGCCGCAATCCCGTTGCGGTCGATCCGGTTGGGCTCGCAATAGAAGCCCGCCCCGGCGCAGCCGACCACGCGGTTCGCTTGCCAGCGGCTTTCGTCGCCAAGGTCGGTATGCGCCAGCGCGGCAATCAGCCCGTCATCGCCGATCAGATCGTCGGGCAGGCGGATGCGGCTGTCGCGAAAACGCTCGACGAAGCTGCCGCGCAGCGCATAGCAATCGCCGAACAGCCCCGCCTCCTGCGCCATCAGTCGGCGATAGTATGCTGCGTTGCGTCCGTTCATCGGCGGGGCCGAGGCCGCATTGGCCTGCGGATTGTCCACCAGGCAGTCGGCCAGCGCGGTGAGCGAACCCGGCACCAGTTCGGCATCGCCATCGACGAAGACGAATGTGTCTGCTGCCGGAGCGCAATCGAGGATGAAGCGATTCCAGCTGCGCGCCTTGCCGCCTTCGGCATATTCGACCAGTTCGACCCCGCGCGCGGCATAGGTGCGGACGATGTCCGCGGTCGCATCGCTGCTGCCATTGACCACCACCACCACGCGTACGCCGCGCTCGCCCAGCGGAAGGCTGTCGAGGCATGCGGCGATACGCCGCTCTTCATTATGGGCCAGGACCGCAACGAGGATCCGGCTGCGCTGTTCGGTCATAAAGCGTCCGATCGAAGATATACCGCGCGGTAGATCAAAGCGCCCGGCCACCGCAATCGGGGGTTTGTCGCATTTTGTCATAGCGTCCCGTCATGGTACTCTGGCTTTTCGAGCCTGAGGATGGGGCGATGCTTGCCCATGTATCTGCCATTGCCGTCGCGTTTGCCGCTCCGATTGTGCAGCTTCAGCCGGATGCCTCGGCGCAAGCCGAAGAGCCCGGCCCCGCGCCCACCGATCAGGCGATCGACCGCGATCGCTACGAGCGGCTGACGGTTCCGGTGATGATCGATGGGCAGGGCCCCTATCGCTTCCTGATCGACACCGGCGCGCAGGCAACCGTGGTCACGCATCGCATCGTCGACGATCTCGGCCTGCCCCGGCGCGGCCAGGCAATGGTGGTAGCGATGGGCAGCGCGGCCGTGGTTGATCTGGTCGAGATCGACGAGCTGCGCTTTGCCGACCGCGCGATCACCGGCCTGCTCTCCCCGCTGCTGCGCCGCGAGCACATCGGCGCCGACGGCATTCTCGGGCTCGACAGCTTGCAGGATCTGCGCGTGCTGATCGATTTCCGCACCGAACGCATGCTGGTCGCCGATGCGCAGACGCTGGGCGGCAACAGCGGATATGAGATTATCGTCCGCGCGCGGCGCAAGCTCGGCCAGATGGTCATCACCGATGCAATGGTGAACGGCGTGCGTGCGGCCGTGGTCATCGATACCGGTGCGCAGGGCAGCGTGGGAAATACCGCCCTGTTGCGCCGACTGCGCGCTCGAGAGCAGGGCGAAACCGTCAGCGTCGACGTGCACGGTACCGCGGTGGTCAGCGAATTGTCCTATGTCCGCGAAGTGGTGATCGGTGGCATGGCGCTGGGCAATGTGCCGGTCGGCTTCACCGAAAGCCCGACCTTTGCCGCGCTGGGCTTCAGCAAGCGGCCCGCGCTGATCCTCGGCATCGCCAACATGCGCGCCTTCGACCGCGTGGCAATCGATTTTGCCAGGCGGCAGGTGTTGTTCGACCTTCCCGGGCGCCGTGGTCGCATGCCCGCGAGCGGACCGTTCACGCCCTAGCGTCGGGCTCGCGACGGCCACCGCTTGCCCCGCCGCACCATTCCTCCCACATAGGCGCGCATGCCGCCCGACAACGCTTCCACCGCCCGGCCCGACGATCCCGAAGGCTGGGTCACGATCCGGCGGTTCCTCCCCTATCTCTGGCCGGCCGACAACCGCGCGCTCAGGCGGCGGATCGTCGGCGCAATGCTGTTCGTGCTGCTGGCGAAAGCGACCACGCTGGCACTGCCCTTCGCCTACAAGGGGGCGGTCGATGCGATGACCACGCCCGCGAACGAGGCGATGATGGCCGCGCTCGCCTTTGTCATCGCCTATGCCGCGGGACGCCTTGCCGCAGTGGTGTTCGACAATCTGCGCAACATCACCTTCGAACGCGTCGGGCAGGACGCCACCCGCCAGCTTGCCGAAGACACCTTCGTCCGGTTGCACCAGCTTTCGCTGCGTTTCCATCTCTCGCGCCGCACGGGAGAGGTCACCAAGACGATCGACCGCGGGACCAAGAGCATCGACATCATGCTCTACTTCCTGCTGTTCAACATCGCTCCCACCGCAATCGAGCTCATCGCGGTCGGCGTCATCTTCTACCTGAACTTCGGCTGGGAGCTGGTCGCCGCGACCGCGCTCACCGTCGCCGCCTATATCACCGTGACGCGCAAGATCACTGAATGGCGCAACGAGCTGCGTCGCAGGATGAACGAACTCGACGGCACTGCGCTGGCGCGCTCGGTCGACAGCCTGCTCAATTACGAAACGGTGAAATACTTCGGCGCCGAGCACCGCGAGCACGCGCGCTATGCCGAGTCCGCCAGCTCCTTCGCCGAAGCGGCGGTGAAGAGCGAGAACTCGCTGGGGCTGCTCAACATCACGCAGGCCGTCATCATGAACCTGCTAATGGGCGGCGCGATGGGATTTACCGTCTGGCAGTGGAGCCGCGGCGTGCTGACCACGGGCGACCTGGTGCTCGTGAACACGTATCTGATCCAGCTATTCCGTCCGCTCGACATGCTAGGCATGGTCTATCGCACCGTCCGGCAGGGACTGATCGACATGGCGGAAATGTTCCGTCTGATCGACACGCAGAGCGAGGTGCAGGATCTCCCCGATGCGCCCGCGCTGGTCGTGCGCCACCCGGTGGTGACCTTCGACGACGTTCATTTCGGCTATGAGGAGGATCGCGAAATCCTCCACGGGCTCAGCTTCGAAGTGCCCGCGGGCAGCCATGTCGCGATCGTCGGGCCGTCCGGCGCGGGCAAGAGCACGATCGGGCGGCTGCTGTTCCGGTTCTACGACCCGCAGGCTGGCCGCATCCTGATCGACGGGCAGGACATTGCGCAGGTGACGCAGGCGAGCCTGCGCGCGCAGATCGGCATCGTCCCGCAGGACAGCGTGCTGTTCAACGACACGATCGGCTACAACATCGCCTATGGCCGCGACGGGGCCAGCCGAGAACAGGTCATCAACGCATCGCGCGATGCCGCCATCCTGCCCTTCATCGAGAAGCTACCCGACGGGCTCGAAACCGAAGTCGGCGAACGCGGTCTCAAGCTGTCGGGGGGCGAAAAGCAGCGCGTCGCCATCGCACGTACGCTGGTGAAGGACCCGCCCATCCTGCTGCTCGACGAAGCGACCAGCGCATTGGACAGCCGGACCGAACAGGCGATCCTCGCCACGTTACGCCGGGTCTCGCAGCACCGGACCACGCTGGCGATCGCGCACCGCCTGTCGACCATTGCCGATGCCGACCGCATCCTCGTACTCGACCAAGGCCGGCTGGCCGAAAGCGGGACGCATGCCGAGCTGCTCGGCGCGCGCGGGCTCTACGCGGAAATGTGGGCGCGCCAGCAGGCCGAACGCGGCGACTGAACGCACGCCCGGGGCGCCCCGCCCTTGTTCTGCAGTGCAACATGGTCCATAGGGCCGCGCGAATTACCGCGCGCGTTCGTCGCTGCGCATTCCCGGACCTGACAGGATATTTGCCATGCTCGACCGTGCCGCGATCCACCGCGACTGGTTCTCCAACATCCGTGCCGACCTGCTGGCCGGGCTCGTCGTCGCGCTCGCGCTGATCCCCGAAGCGATCGGTTTCTCGATCATCGCCGGGGTCGATCCGCGCGTCGGTCTCTACGCCTCGGTCGCGATTGCCATGGTCATCGCCTTCACCGGCGGGCGTCCCGGCATGATCTCGGCCGCGACCGCGGCCGTGGCGGTGGTGGTGGTGCCGCTGGTGCGCGATCATGGGGTCGAATACCTCTTCGCCGCGACGATCCTGATGGGCATCTTCCAGGGCATTGCCGCGCTGCTGCGGCTCGACCTGCTCATGCAGTTCGTCTCGCGCTCGGTCATCACCGGCTTCGTCAACGCGCTGGCGATCCTGATTTTCATGGCGCAGCTGCCGCAGCTCGATCCCACCGCCGACGGGATCGGCTGGATGACCTACGCCATGGTCGCCGCCGCGCTGGCGATGATCTACCTCATCCCCAAGATCTTTACCGCCGTACCCAGCCCGCTGATCGCGATCATCGTGCTCACCGCGCTGTCGATCTGGATCGATGCGCCGGTCAACACGGTGGCCGACATGGGCGAACTGCCTGAGGGCCTGCCTTATTTCGCGCTGCCCGATGTCCCGCTCAACTGGGAAACTCTGGCAATCATCGCGCCCTATTCGGCCACCATGGCTGCGGTCGGCTTGCTCGAATCGCTGCTTACCGCGCAGATCGTCGACGACATGACGCATACCGGCAGCAACAAGCGCCGCGAGAGCGGCGGCCAGGGAATCGCCAATATCGTCGCCGCATTCTTCGGCGGCATGGGCGGCTGCGCGATGATCGGCCAGTCGGTCATCAACGTAACCAGCGGCGGCCGCGGGCGGTTGTCGACCTTCACCGCCGGCCTGTCGCTGCTGATCCTGCTGGCGCTACTGGGCGATCTCGTCGGCCAGGTACCGATGCCAGCGCTGGTCGCGATCATGATCATGGTGTCGATCGGCACGTTCTCGTGGAATTCGATCCCCAATATCGGCAAGCATCCGTGGCAGAGCTCGGTGGTCATGCTTGTGACGGTGGCCGTAGTCGTGGCGACGCACAATCTGGCGCTGGGCGTGCTGGCAGGCGTGATCCTGTCGGGCGTGTTCTTCACCCACAAGGTGATGACCATGTTCGAAGTGGTACGCGAACGCGACGGCGAGACCGCAGTATACCGCGCGAAGGGCCAGATCTTCTATGCCAGCGTGGAGCGCTTCGAAGCCGCACTCGGCCCCGAAAGCACGCAGCCCGACCCCGCCGACCATGTGATCATCGACGTGTCGAAAGCGCATTTCTGGGATATCAGTGCGGTCGGCGCGCTGGATAAGGTGGTCGAACGCATGCGTCGCAACGGTCGCAGCGTACAGGTCGTCGGGCTCAATCGAGCGAGCAGCGATCTCGTCGACAAGTTCGCGCTTACCGACAAGACCGGCGTCGAGATCGGGCTTGCCCCGCATACCTAAGCCGAACGTTCGGGACCGTGGTCGCCGCTTGAAGGACGCGGCCGACAGTATGTGGCTGCGGGCATGAAAAAGGGCGGGCGGGGTTTACCCTCGCCCGCCCTTTTCATGAACGCGCCGAAGCCTAGCCTGCTTTTAGCGCTTCCAGCAGCTTTTCGGCGGCAGGCTCGCTCGACGGCGGGTTCTGGCCGGTGATGAGCAGGCCGTCCTGAACGACATAGGGTTCGAAGACGCCCTGCTTCGAGAACGTCCCGCCCTGCTCGATCAAGACGTCTTCGAGCAGGAAGGGGACGACATCGGTCAGGCCGACCGCGTCTTCTTCCTGGTTGGTGAAGCCGGTGACCTTACGCCCCTTGACGATCGGATCACCATTCGGCGCGGTAACGTTCTTCAGCACGGCGGGCGCATGGCAGACCAGCGCCACCGGCTTGCCAGCCGCCAGCGTGTCCTCGATGACGGCTTTCGAAACCGCACTTTCGGCAAGGTCCCAGAGCGGCCCATGCCCGCCCGGGTAGAAGACCCCGTCAAACGACGCGACATCGACATCCGCAAGTTTCTCAGTCGAAGCCAGCTGCGCCTGCGCCTCGCTGTCTTTCTTGTAGCGTTCGGTCGCCGCGGTCTGTGCATCGGGCTCGTCGGACTTCGGATCGAGCGGGGGTTTCCCGCCTGCGGGACTGGCCAGCGTGATCTCGTGTCCGGCGTCCTTGAGGACGTAATAGGGGGCAGCGAATTCCTCGAGCCAGAAGCCCGTCTTGTCGCCTGTGTCGCCGAGCTCGTCGTGGCTGGTCAGGACCATCAGTATTCTCATGAGTTTCGTCCTTTCGGGAGGAAATTGGGCGCGGCCCAAATATCGGGCGCTTCACCTAGCAAACTCCCTTCGCGCGCTTCGGTTTCGCTGGGCAGGGTAGAAGATCTGAACGCCCGTCCGGATGGTCAGTCCGCTGCCCCCGCCAATCGGCGCAGCACCGTATGTGCCTCGTCGGCGCGGTCCGCAGGGACGAAGGCGTGATCATGATGCAGCGCCGCGACCATGTTGCAGGCAATGCCGGCATCCGCGAGCGCCGACGCGACTGCGGCGGTCAGACCCACGCCTTCGAGGTCGGAATGCACCATCAGCGTGATACGCGCAAAGTCGGGTCCTTCGATCCCGAGTTCACCCGCCATTTCGGCTGGAACGATCGCAGACACCCCCTCGTCCTCGCGGAAGGTCCCCAGCGCTGCGCCGAGCAATTGCGGCGCGGTATCGGGTTGCACGAGAACGAAGCGCCAGGGACGCGGGTCGAGCCGCGGCGCCATGGCAGCGATCATCGCCGCTCCATCGCGCACCGGCCCGTCCATTACAGGATATACTTGCTGAGGTCGGTATCGCCCGCCAGCGTCTCGAGCCGTTCGCGCACGTAGTCCGCGTCGATCGTGATCCTCTCGCCCTTGTGCTCTTCCGCCTCGAAGCTGATGTCCTCGAGCAGGCGTTCCATCACCGTCTGCAAGCGGCGGGCACCGATGTTCTCTACCGTCTCGTTGACGCGCGCCGCCAGCTTGGCGACTTCGGTGATCGCATCCTCGGTGAAATCGAGCGTGACGTCCTCGGTGCCGATCAGCGCCTGGTACTGCTCGACCAGATTGGCGCGCGTTTCCTTGAGGATACGCACGAAATCCTCTTCGGTCAGCGCGCGCAATTCGACGCGGATCGGCAGGCGACCCTGCAATTCGGGCAGCATGTCGCTGGGCTTCGACACATGGAACGCCCCGCTGGCGATGAAGAGCACGTGATCGGTCTTCATCGGGCCATATTTGGTCGCCACCGTGGTGCCTTCGATCAGCGGCAGCAGGTCGCGCTGCACGCCTTCGCGGCTGACCGATCCGCCCCGCACATCGCTGACCGCGATCTTGTCGATCTCGTCGAGAAACACGATGCCGTTGGTCTCGGCATTCTCCAGCGCGACGCGATTGACGTCGTCCTGATCCATACGCTTGTCGGCTTCCTCGTCGACCAGCCGGTCCCAGGCGTCGGGCACCTTCAGCTTGCGCCGCTTGAGGTTGGACTTGCCCATTGCCTTGCCGAGCATGTCCGAGAGGTCGATCATCCCGACCCCGCCAGGCATCCCGGGGATGTCCATCTGCTGGCCGGGTTGTTCGCGCACCTCGATCTCGACCTCGGTGTCGTTCATCGAATTGTCGACGATCCGCTGGCGGAAAGCCTCGCGCGTCGCTTCGCTGGCGTTATCGCCGACCAGCGCGTTCAGCAGCCGGTCCATCGCCGCCTTGCTCGCCGCTTCGCGCACCGCCTCGCGGCGGCGCTCTTTCTCCAACCGGATCGCTTCCTCGGCGAGATCGCGCGCGATCTGGTCGACGTCGCGGCCGACATAGCCGACCTCGGTGAACTTGGTCGCTTCGATCTTGATGAAGGGCGCTTCTGCCAGCTTGGCCAGCCGCCGACTGATCTCGGTCTTGCCGCAGCCGGTGGGGCCGATCATCAGGATGTTCTTGGGCGTCACTTCGTCGCGCAGCTCGGGGCCCAGCCGCTGGCGGCGCCAGCGATTGCGCAGGGCCACCGCGACCGCGCGCTTGGCATCCTTCTGGCCGATGATATGATCGTCCAGCGCGGCGACGATCGCCTTGGGGGTCAGATTGTCCATGAATTCCTCGATCCCTTGAGCCTAGACGGTCTCAAGCGTCACATTGCCATTGGTGAAGACGCAGACGTCGGCGGCTACCGCCATCGCCTTGCGCGCGATCGCTTCGGGATCGTCTTCGTAATCGACCAGCGCCTTGGCCGCGCTGAGCGCATAATTGCCGCCCGAACCGATCGCCGCGATACCGCCTTCAGGCTCGAGCACGTCGCCATTGCCGGTGAGGACAAGGAGGTTCTCCTTGTCGGCAACGATCATCAAAGCTTCGAGATTGCGCAGATATTTGTCGGTGCGCCAGTCCTTGGTCAGCTCGACTGCGGCGCGCAGCAATTGGCCATTGTGCTGCTCGAGCTTCTTCTCGAGCCGTTCGAACAGCGTGAAGGCGTCGGCGGTCGCACCGGCGAACCCCGCCACGACCTTTCCGCCCTCACCGATCCGGCGGACCTTGCGCGCATTGGGCTTCATCACCGTGTTGCCCATGGAGACCTGTCCGTCCCCGGCAATCACGGTGGTATCGCCGTGCTTGACGCCGATAATGGTGGTGGAATGCCACTGGGTCAGCCCGTGGCGATTGTCTCTGTCGTCCATGCCGCGCGATATGGGGCGTGCGACGCGGGGGTCAAGCCGCGCCGGCCGCCGCGGGCCGACTTACTGGCCCGGGCCGACACCCGGCTGGGTGACCGCGCCGATATTGCCGAACAGGTCCTCGAGGAAGCTGCGCTCGCGACCCAGCGTCGGCGTCGCATCGCCATCGGGGCTGAGGAACGCGACCTGATCCATCCCCGTGCGATCCGCCGAGACGACATTCCCCGCCTCGTCGAACTTCACCGCCAGAACCGAATGTTCGCGGATACGCGGCCGCACGAAGGGTTTGCGCCCCGTCGTGCTGGACACGTAATACCAGGTCTTCTGGCCATACTGGCTTTCGAAAGTCGGGCGCCCCAGCGTCCCGGCGACGCTCTGCTCGTTGTCGATCCCGGGCTGCACCGATTGCACCAGCGTGGCGTCGACGATGTAGCCGCGCGGTTCGCGGATTGCGCTGCAGCCGGTGGCGGCGATGGCAGCCGCGCCGACAACGGCAAGGCCCAGAATTTTCGACCTGTTCATGGGAACAGCAAATCTCCGTCTTTCGGCAGGCGCTTGGCCGCGAGCGGCCGCCTCCCTATATGCTTGGCGAACGCCTTAATCCGAAAGCGTCGGCCCATGCAACTCGGCATTGGGGACCGCTTGGGGATCGCGGCCTGTATTGCCGCTGAACGGAGTAGTTTCGTGTCCTTCTTCTCTCGCCTGTTCTCGACTCAACCCGACCCGCGTGAGGAATGGCGCGCGCTGTGGCACCGCACTGTGGCCGAGGCGCGCGATCCTGACTGGTACCGCATGTGCGGCGTCGCCGACAGCGTCGAGGGTCGCTACGACATGATCACGCTGGTGCTGACGCTGGTCATGCTGCGGCTGGAGGATGAAGGCGGCATGGAAGCCAGCACCGCGCGGCTGACCGAACTGTTCGTCGAAGACATGGAAGGTCAGATGCGCGAGGCCGGGATCGGCGATCCGACCGTTGGCAAGAAGATCAACGCGCTGATGGAAAGCATGAACGGACGCATCGGCGCCTATCGCGAAGGCCTGCGCAGCGATCCGAAGGTGCTGGTCGAAGCGGTGCGCCGCAACGTCACCATGGCGCAGCCCGACGAAGCCGAAGCGCTGGTCCAGCGCATGGCGGCGCTGCACGCGCGGCTCGCCCGGACCGATGTCGGCCAGCTACGTGCGGGGAAGATCGCGGCATGAGCGCGCCCGAACTCTCTCGTCCGGTAAAGCCCCGTGCCCTTCCGGCCGAACCGCTGGCGATTGAAGCGAACGATGCCGAGCGTGCCGCGCTGGCCGATCGATTTGCAGTGACCGCGATCGCCACGCTCACCGCGACGGTGGAATTCGCCACCGAGGACGAGGCGGTGCTCGCCAACGGTACCCTGTCCGCCACCATCACCCAGCCCTGCGCGGTCACACGCGAAGATCTGGCTTACGATGTCGAGGAGCCGCTTGCTCTGCGCTTCGTCCCCGCCGGATCGCTGCCCGAGCACGCGCCCGACGAGGAGATCGAACTCGACAGCGAGGATCTCGACGAGATCGAATATGAAGGCGACAGCTTCGACCTCGGCGAGGCGATCGCGCAAACGCTTGCCCTCGCGATCGATCCCTATCGCGAAGGCCCTGACGCCGATGAAGCGCGCAAGAAGGCCGGCATTGTCAGCGACGAGGACCACGCCCCGAGCGGCCCACTGGCGGAAGCGCTGGCCGGACTGAAGAAGGACGGACAATGACCACGCTATCCATCACCCCGGCAGTCGCGAACGAGCAGATGATCCGCGTGCTGGCGGCAGAGGGCCTGCCGGTCGAGGATCTCGCCGAAGAAGGGCGCAGCTTCTTTGCCTTCCACGATGGTCCGCAGTGGATCGGCTTTGGCGGGATCGAAGGCGATGGGCCCGACCGCATCCTGCGCTCGCTCGTCATTAGCGGCACTGCGCGGGGAAAGGGCACGGGGGCCGAGGCGGTTGCCTTGCTCGAAAGCGAAGCACGCCGCGATGGTGCCGCACGGTTGCATCTGCTGACGACCACTGCAGGCGATTTCTTCCGCAAGCTCGGCTATCGCGATTGCCCCCGAGACGAGGCCCCCGAGCGGGTTGCCTCCTCGCGGGAATTTGCTGCTCTATGCCCCGCCAGCGCGGACTATCTGGTCAAGCGCCTGTAATCCGCCCAACCGAAACGGATAGGGCTCGAGACGGGCAAAGCCAGCTTTGCCCGCCAGCGGACTAGCCGTTCTCAGAAGGGAGTGTCGTCGTCGAGAGCGCTAGTTGCGCTGGAACCAGTACAGGGTTCGGGTTGGCAGCACGTCCACTGCTTTCACAATCTGCGCGCGCTGCGACAGCAGATTGGCGAAAGTGTCGTTGTGATAGTCCGGGAAAATATCCGGCCGCTGCGACAGCAACAGCTGCACCATTGGATCTTCCTTATGGGGAAACTCGATCACCCCGGCAGGCGCCAAGGACACAAGCCAGTCGACGGCCATGTCGAGCGGGACGTTGCGCCCGATGGCAATGTGGTGAATGAACGCGAGTGCCAAGAGCGCATCGGGCTTGGCGCGCTTTGAAAGGCCCATTCGCTCTGCCTCGCCCCAGCCCTGCGAGGGACTCGGATTGGCAGCATCGAGCCACAGCGGCAACAGATCGAGTTGTTCCAATTGTGCGCGCTTGAAGGCGATCTCCAAAGCGCCGTGGTCGAAATCGAAGCCGATGACCTTTCCGGCCCCAGCCTCTAGCGCCGACTTCGAATAATCGCCCGTATTGCAGCCGATATCATAGAGCAGGCCGGGCTTGATGGCGGCAACCGCCTCCTTTACCAGATCGTGCTTGGCCGCAGCTTCGGGAGCGGCGTAGCTGGTGTTGTTCGCGTATTCGCCCCACACCGTCTTGTGCGACGGGACCTCCATTTTCGCGATAGCCCCGCGCAGACCGCGAAGCATACCTTCGAAGCTCGAGCGCGGAAGGCGAGCCTCGCGGTACCGCGAGGACCCCGTTGTCGACTGCACCGACCGGTTCTGCAACGTAGCCTGAGCGATAACGTGGGTAAGAACGGTCCAGTTGAGCCGCTTCCTCAGCGGAACAAGTTTGGCCAGGTCTTCGGGCGCAATGCCCTCGAGCGATCCGCGAAACCAATGGTTCGGCTGGAGATCGAGCATCGACCACATCAGCAGCGGATTCAGAAACTGCATGCAGAATTGGCGATGGGCGGCCCAGATCTCGCCGTCTTCATACGGGCGGATCGACAAGTGATCGATATGCACCGGTCGGGTCCCGTCGAATTGCATGTTGTATGCAGTCGCATCGACCAGTGTGAAGTCCTCGGACAAAAGCTCGAGATGGAGGTCAAGGTGCGCCAGCGCGCCCGCTTTGTGCAGGCTGAAACTCCATTCATACGGATATGAAATGAACGGGATCTGCGGATGTGAAAGGAGGATATCCGCCTGTTCGATCCCGACCTTCGATGCCTGTTCAGTCACATCGGTGAAATCGACCAGTTGGCCTCTGTCGACCAACTTTCGCATGACGCCGGCTTCTTCAGCACGCGCAAAATTACGAGCCGCACTGCCCGTAACCGAGCGGAACACCTTCTCGCCGATGCGGAACACTCGGCCGTCCGGATCGCGAAACGAACCGGGGTCCAGGACTGCGCTGGCGCTCATTCGTCGCCGCTGGGCTTCTGGCGGCTAAACAGCGCTTTCACCTTGTACAGCGAAGTGCGGAAGAACAGCGTCGCCCCGGCAACAGCACCGATCGCTGCCTGCAGGACGATGCTGCCCGTCGCGGGATCGATATAGGCATGGGCCGGCGCAGATAGGCTGAGCATGGCGGTAAGGCCGACAAGCGAAACCATGGTTCTTTGAAGCATCGAGATTCCTTCGCAAGGGTTCTGGGCTGCGATCAAAAATGAAGCAGTTTGGCTAAAATCTTATTAATCTACTCGGTAAAACTCGGCAGTGGGCGCCACTCGCGCGGAGTACCTGCCAAATCTGTCGCCGCTACCTGATCCGGCGCAGGTGCGGGCCGCGGAGCTGCAGCGAATTCGCGCGCGCGGAAATCGGCCATCAATCGTCCGAGGGAATGCGTTCCGGAAACCTCGCCAGCGCTTTCACCGGGAACGCGGATCGCGTAGAAAGTCGAATGGGACATCAGCAACTCACGCCGCGAAAGCTGGGGCCCGTCAATAAATGGCTGCGTGGGAGCGATCCGCGATCCGTGATCGCCATGGATCAGGACGATCGCTTCGCGGCCCGCGGGAGTGAGATCGAGCGCCTCGATCAGCCGGTCGAGCCGCTGCTGTAGACAGCGAACCTGATCGGCATAGCCTATTTCGCGCGAAGCGACCGCGCCCGGCCCGTGCTCATCGAGCCAGTCAGATTCAGGTTTCACCGTGCAATCGGCGGCCAGCATATACGGATCATGCGGCAACAGAATATGCGCGAACTTGACTTCCCCCTCGCGCAAATCGGAAAGGTCAGCCACAAACCTGTCAAATTGGCCGAGCGAGGTAAGCGGGAATAGCTCGCTACGGTCGTTCGCCAGGCGGGCCGTCGGATCTGGGCGGATCCTGCCCGTGGCCGTGCGGATCGTCCTAGTCAGGTTGAACATCGTAAAGCCGAACACTTTCGCTCGGTCTGTCGCGCTCAGTTCGGTGTCCAGCATAGAAGCCAGACCGGAACTTTCGAACGTCCTGCACCGTGTGAGCTTCTGCTTCACGCACAGATCGAAATATGCGGGGAGCAAGGCGTCGATGCGATATCCCATCGCATCAAGATCGGCGAAATAGGGGAGTTGCTCGGGTATCGAATATTCCGAAGCAATCGAATGGACTACGGGCTCGTCCTGCCCATAGGAGAACAGCGCCGGAAGCGAATTCAAGGTCTTCGCATGCGGACTGTAGGCGCGCGGGTAGACCTGAAACTCGTGCTTGGTGAAAAAGTCGACCTGTTCGGACCGCAAGTCCCGGTAGACCTCCGGCCCCAGCGCCATGCCGTCCAGCCCAAGATAGGAGTCGAGCACCAGGTGAACGATCGCCGGGCGGTCCGCGCGATCTCGGTCGGGGTCCTGCAAGTTTTGCGCTTCGTTCACGGCTTCACGATGGCTGCCGTCGTTGAATGCTAGTTCGGCACCTTGGAAAAGGAGTACCGCAGCGGCCGCCGCGAAGAGAATCTTGACGAAAATTTCGCGGGCACAGAAAGCGATCACCGCGAAAATGGCCCAGAAGCCAAGGAACCAGATAGCGGTTATCGATGCGTTCAGATCGACCAGCGTCGCTGCGAAGAGTGCCACGACGAGAAACCAAAGCCGCGGTTTGGCAGCTTGCTGGACGAGAGCCATCACCCCCCCGATCAGGGCGAGCGCCAGCATGGTTACGGCTACCTCGGGCCGAAAGAGCGGATAGCCATTGAAGTTGAGAAGATTGAAGAAACTGGCCCACAGCGCGACAATCCACACGCAATGCGAGAGCCAGCGATCGCTCGTTTCTTCGTCCTGCATTCTCATTCTGACCTACCCCCTGAACCGGGCGAAGTAGGTGGAACTTGGTTAAGATGCGCTAAAAGGAGCGGGATGGGCTGATCCGGCGGGGACGGCTTCGGACCCGAGCCACGGCAAGAAATTCATAGCTGTGGTTACTTGTGATCGGCGCGTATAGTCGCAACCGGCCGGCATTATAGGCAAAACAGCCTTCCTCCTGTGAAGGAAGAAGGCCTTGTCCATCATGATCACGAAAGGCGTTTGCCCGCCAGCGGGCTAGCCACGATCAGAAGGGAATGTCGTCGTCGAGGTCGTCGTAGTTCGAGCCGCCGCCCGCGCTGCCGCCCGACGATCCGCCGCCGCCCTGGTTCCAGCCGCCGCCATTGTCGCCGCCCTGCGAACCGCCGCCGTAGGAGCCACCGCCCCCGCCGCCATAGCCACCGCCGCGTTGGCCGCCACCGCCGCCGCCCGATCCACCCTGGGCGCCATCGAGCATGGTCAGCGTACCGTTGAGCCCGCGCAGCACGACTTCGGTCGAATAGCGGTCATTGCCCGACTGGTCCTGCCATTTGCGCGTCTGCAACTGGCCTTCGATATAGACCTTGCTGCCCTTGCGCAGGAAGCGTTCGACCACGCCGACGAGGCCTTCGGAGAAAATCGCCACCGTGTGCCATTCGGTCCGTTCCTGGCGTTCGCCGGTGTTGCGGTCCTTCCAGGTTTCGCTGGTGGCGATACGCAGATTCGCGACCTTGCCACCGTTCTGGAAGCTGCGGATTTCCGGGTCGGCGCCCAGGTTTCCGATCAGCATGACTTTGTTGAGGCTACCGGCCATCGAATCGTTCCTTCGTATCTGTTGGCGCTTGGCCTAACCGACGGTGCGAGTCGCATCTAGGGCCACGGGCGAGTTTCCCCCGTAGTGGAGGTGCTTGGTCACAGCCCCGCTGCGGTCGCGATCCAGAAGGTCAGTCCGGCGAAGGCATAGGCCAGCGCGAAAAGGTAAACGACCATGAAGGTCGGCCACTTCCAGCCATTGGTTTCGCGCCGTGCGACCGCGATGGTCGAGATGCATTGCGGAGCGAAAACGAACCAGGCGAGGAAGGCCAGCGCGGTCGGCAGGGTCCACAGCGCAGCGATCTTGTCGGTCACGCCTTCGGCAGCAAGGTCCTCGTCCTCGGCATCGACCGCATAGGTCGTCGCGAGCGCGGAAACCGCCACTTCGCGCGCGGCCATTGCGGGGATCAGCGCGAGGCTCATCTCGCGGTTGAAACCGATCGGTTCGAGCACCGGATGCAGGCCGTCGGCAACCATCCCGGCGACGCTTGCGTCGAGCTGGCTTTCGCCCGGCTCGGCCTTGGGAAAGCTGAGCATCAGCCACAGCGCGATGGTGGCCACGAAGATGATCGTGCCCGCGCGGCGCAGGAAGACATAGGCGCGATGCCACAGGCCGATGGCCAGATCCCTGATCCGCGGCATCTGGTAGCGCGGCATTTCCATGATGAAACCGCTTGCAGCGCCCTTGGCCAGCGTGTTGCGCAGCACCAGCGCCACCACCAGGGCGCCGACGATGCCGGCGAGATAGAGCGCGAACAGCACCAGCCCCTGCAGGCCGATGCCGGGCCCGAGCGTGGTTTCGGGAATGACCGCGGCAATGATCACCGCATATACGGGCAGGCGCGCCGAACAGGTCATCAGCGGGGCGACGAGGATGGTCGTCAGCCGGTCCTTGGGATCGGGGATCGAGCGGGCAGCCATGATTCCCGGAATGGCGCAAGCGAAGCTCGACAGCAGCGGGATGAAGCTTTTGCCCGACAGGCCGACACCGGCCATCAGCCGGTCCATCAGGAAGGCCGCGCGCGCCATGTAGCCGGTCGCTTCCATCACCAGGATGAAGAAGAACAGGATCACGATCTGCGGCAGGAAGACCACCACCGATCCGACCCCGGCGAGCACGCCCTCGGTCAGGAAGTCGCGGAAGAAACCGTCTGGCATGATGTCGACGACCCAGCCCGAAATCGCGCCGACCGCGCCTTCGAGCGCATCGGCGAAAGGCGTGGCCCAGGCGAACACTGCCTGGAAAATCACGAACAGCAGGCCGAACAGGATGACCGGCCCGATCCATGGATTGAGAAGGACGCGGTCGACCCCGTTCTCGATCGTGTGCCGCGCCGAAGCCGACAGGATCGCGGCGCGCGCCATGTGCTTGGCCGCCAACCGGCGTTCGGGCAGCGTGATGTGCCAGCGCTTGTGGGCTTCCTCGTCGGCATGGCTTTCCGCCTCGGCGATCGCCGCGCACAATTCGTCGAGCCCCTTTCGGCGCACCGCAACGGTGGGGATCACGGGCACGCCGAGCGCGGCCGACAGCGCCGCCGCATCGAGAGTCAGCCCGTCGCGTTCGGCCAGATCGACCATGTTGAGCGCAACCACCGTGGGTCGGCCGAGCTCGAGCACTTCCTGCGCGAACACCAGGTGCTGTTCGAGATTGGCGGCGTCGAGCACCAGCACAAGCACTTCGGGCAGCGCTTCGCCCTCGAATTCGCCGTGCACGACCTTGCGCGTGACGTCCTCGTCGGGGCTGGCGGCATCGAAACTGTAGGAACCGGGCAGGTCGATCAGTTCGAGCGGCTCGCCGCTTGGCAGCGTGAGCCGGCCCGCCTTGCGCTCGACCGTGACGCCGGGATAGTTGGCGATCTTCTGGCGCGCGCCGGTGAGCGCGTTGAACAGCGCCGACTTGCCGGCGTTGGGATTGCCCACGAGGGCTGCAGTGCGATGACGGCTCATGCGGGTTCCACCTCGATCGCGCGGGCATGTACGCGGCGCAGCGCGATGGTCATCCGGCCGATGCGCAGCGCCAGCGGATCGCGCGTCCCGAAGACCCCGCGATGGACGACCGAGACTTCGGCCCCCTCGTCCACGCCCAGCGCGCGCAGGCGCTTGGCTTCGCCTTCGGCCAGCGAAGCCCAGTCGACCGCGACGATTCGTGCAGTCGTATCGTTTTCGAACCCGTCCAGCGTCATGCGCGCCGCCCTGTCAGAACTGCGCGCTTGTTGCAACCGGTTATCAATAGCCCGTCAGCGTGCGGGGTAGCGCAGGCGTCCGAGGAAACGCGAAACGCTGAAGGTCTCGCGGTCGGGGTTGAGCCACTTGGCCTTCACCTTCTCGAACTTCATCACTCCGTCGATCCGCCGGTCGAGAAAGGCGCGGGTCTCGGCCTTGCCCTCGCTCTGGTCGTCGACGAAGACCGCCAGCGTCGCGCCGTAGATCGACGCGAGGATCGCGCGCTTGGTGTAGTGGTTGTAATCGGTCGCGGTGTCGCCCGCGAGCCGCCACATGACGTCCGCGCTGTTCCAGCCCGTCTTGAGCGCGCGGGGCGCGTTCTGCGGCATTGCCATAATCGCAAGCGCGCGGCGCAGCGCTTCTTCCTGCCCCGCCACAGCATCGAGGCGGTACTGCACGAGGCTGCGGATGCGTTCGCGGATCTTCATCGCCGCGAGCGTTTCGGGTGGCAGGTCGAGCGTCATCTGCCGGTCGATGGTCTCGATCCAGGCACAGATCATGCCCATCGCGCCATCTTCCTTGAACGCCAGCCGCGCGACGTCGCGGTCGGCGCCGAGCTGGTCGGCGGCCATGTCGAGCGCTTCCACGCTCCAGCCGTCGAACACCGCCGAATCGGCGATCCCCGGGGCCAGCGCGAGCCGCAATTCGTCGAGCGTGAGATCGGCGACGTCCATGTTCAGCTCGGCCCGTAGGCTTCGGTCTGTTCGCCGCGCTCGGCCTCGGCGCGTTCGATTTCGTCGAGCATGTTCGAGCGCGCGCCCATCAGCTTCGCATAATCGCGCGCGGTGCGGCCCGAATTGTCCGCCCGGTCGGCATCGGCGCCCTTCGAGACGAGCAGCCGGACCAGCCCGGCATCGCGGCGGTGGACCGCGGCGATCAGCGGCGTTTCACCGGTGGTGTTGGGCACGTCTACCGAGGCGCCCCGTTCGGCAAGGATCTCGACCCCTTCCGAAAAGCCGAGCTGCGCGGCAAGCTGCAGCGGGGTGGTGCCGTTCCTGTCCGCAAGGTTGGGATTGGCACCCTTCGCCAGCAGGAAACGCAGCCACACCGGGTCGCGGCGTTCGGTCACGATGTGCAGCGCGGTCTCGCCGCTCGACAGGTCGCGCGAATTGACCAGCACGCTGCCCGGCTCCTCGAGGAACCGGGTCACCTCGTCACCTTGCCGCTTCTTGACCGCTTCAAGGAATTTGTACCCGTCGCGCTGGCCTTGCGCATGTAGTGGCGTGACAGCCAGCGACCCTGCCAGCGCAGCCAGTAGAATATTCGTCGCGAAACGCTTCACCGTGTGAATGCCCCTGTTATCTGTGATCCAATCGCGGACTCGCTCTTGCCGAGCGGCGGTTAGCAGACCATGAACCGTCGCACGATGATACGCAACCATACCCCCTTGCTCGCCGCCCTGCTCGCGCTTGCCGCCTGCCAGCAATCCGCCCCTGCCCAGCCCCCGCTTGCAGGTGCCGCCATCGGCGAGGAATTCACGCTCAAGGGCGAGACCGGCGAGGACGTCAGCTGGAGCGATTTCGACGGCCAGTATCGCACGCTCTATTTCGGCTATACCTATTGCCCCGACGTCTGTCCGGTCGATACCCAGCGCGCAATGGCCGGTCTCAAGGCGTTCGAGCAGGCCAATCCCGAGCTGGGCGCGCAGATCCAGCCGCTGTTCATCAGCGTCGATCCCGCGCGCGATACACCCGAAGTGCTTGCCGAGTTCACCGACAGCTTCCACCCTCGCCTGATCGGCATGACGGGGACCAAGGCACAAATCGACACGGTCACCGATGCCTTCGCCGCGACCTATTCGATCGAGGAAGCCAATGAAGCGGGCGGCTATCTGGTCGGCCATACCAACATCACCTATCTGTTCGGCCCCGACGGCGAGCCGCTGGCCATGCTGCCGACCGACGAGGGGCCCGAGGCGGTCGCTGCGGAACTGGAAAAATGGGTGCGCTGAGGGACCGTTTCTGGGAGCGGCCGCTGGCCGATCTCGATACGGCGGAATGGGAAGCCCTGTGCGACGGCTGCGGACGCTGCTGCCTGCACAAGGTCGAATATGAAGACACCGGCGAGATCGAGCACACCAATGTCGCCTGCCGGCTGCTCGATACGCAGACCGCACGCTGCATGGATTACAAGCACCGCAAGGCCTTCGTCCCGGATTGCCTGCGGCTGACGCTGCGCATCGTCGACGATGTCAGCTGGCTGCCCGGGACCTGCGCCTATCGCCTGCGCGCCGAAGGCCGCCCGCTGCCGCACTGGCACTATCTCATCAGCGGCGATCGCGACGCGGTGGTCGGTGCGGGCGTTTCGGTGGCGGGGCGCGTCGTCAGCGAGGACGAGGCGGGACCGCTCGAACACCATGTCGTCGACTGGGACGACGATTACGACGACGATGCTCCGCAAGAGGACGCGGCAGCATGATCGACTGGCTGCGCCGCGAAGCGATCGAACCCGAGATCGAGCTTGGGGACCGCACGCTGCCGATCGATCTCATCCGCAACCGCCGTGCCAAGCGATTGACGCTTCGGCTCGCGCCCGATGGCAGCGCGGTGCGGATCACGCTGCCGCACTGGTGCCGCAGCGTCGAGGCGATCGGCTTCGTCCATGCGCGCCGCGACTGGCTGACCGAACAGCTTGCGAAAATCCCTCCGAAACGCGACCCGGTCGCCGACCACATGTTGATGTATCGCGGCACGCAGATAGCGCTCGACTGGCGCGCAGATGCCCCGCGGCGTCCGGACCTCGACGACGATACTCTGACGATCGGCGGGCCGCAGGACACGCTGACGCGTCGCCTGCAGCGCTGGCTCGAAGCCGAAGCGCTGCGTCTGTTCGCTGCGGATGCGCGCGATTACTGTTCGGCCGCCGGGCTCGATACCGCCAGCGTCAGGCTTACCCGTGCGCGCAAGCGCTGGGGCAGTTGCTCGTCCGAAGGCGTCTTACGGCTGAACTGGCGGCTTGTGCAGGCTCCCGACGCGATCCGCCGTTCGGTGGTGGCGCACGAAGTCGCGCATCTGGTGCATTTCGACCATTCGCCTGCCTTCCACGCGCTGCTGGGCGAGCTCTACGAAGGCGATATCGATCGGGCCAACCGCTGGCTCAGCCGGCACGGGCGCGAACTCTACGCGGCGTTCGATTGACGCAGACTGGCGCGGTTCATCGAAAGCCCCTATCTTGCCTGCCATGCGCCTGACCTCTCGTTTCAATGCCAAGGCCGGTTTTGCCGATCTGTGGGACTACCTGCGCGAACCGCGCCCCTATCGCTGGCCGCTGCTTGCCGTGTCCTTCGCGATCCCGCTGGGCGGCCTGCTCGCCCTGACGCAGGAATCGCATTTCCGTCCGCCCGATGCCCCGAAGGTAAGCTATATCTCGACCTTCGCCGAAGGGCGCAGCGACGAGGAAATCCGCCAGTCGAACATCGCCAACCAGCAGCGCAAGGAAGCGCGCGAGGCCGAGCGCGCCGAACTGCAGGAACGCAAGGTCGAAGCCTACAAGGCGCTGGGGCGCGCCACGGGGCTCGATGTCGACGCAATGGAGCGCGAGGCCGCGATCGAACGCGCCCGCGAGGACGCCGCAGCCGAAGCGCGGCGGCGTGAACTCTACGCGGCAGGTTCGGACGGTGCCGACAACGGCGAGTGATGCGCGCTGGATGGATGCGGCAGCGCGGCTAAGCGCGCGCGCGCGTCCTGCCAGCCACCCCAACCCCGGTGTCGCCTGCATTCTGGTCCGCGACGAAATTGTCGTCGGACGCGGTTGGACCGCAAACGGCGGACGTCCGCATGCCGAGGCCGCAGCTCTGGCGCAGGCTGGCGACGCTGCGCGAGGGGCGACCGCCTATGTTACGCTCGAACCCTGTGCCCACCGTTCGGAGCGCGGCCCCGCCTGCTGCGACCTGCTGGCCCATGCCGGGGTGGCGCGCGTGGTGGCGGGCGTCGAGGATCCCGACCCGCGCACCGCGGGCGAAGGCTTGGCCCGGCTGCGCCGCGCAGGGGTGGCCACCGAACTGCTTTCCTCTCCTGCCGCGCAGGCCAGCCTCGCCGGCTACCTCGCCCGCGCCGCGCATGCCCGCCCGCATGTCACGATGAAGATCGCCAAGTCGCTCGACGGCTGCATCGCCACGGCGGGCGGAGAAAGCCAATGGATCACCGGCCCGCAGGCGCGCGCGCATGTGCATGCCCAGCGTGCCCGCGCCGATGCCATTCTCGTCGGCGGCGGCACCTGGCGCGCGGACCGACCACGGCTCGACGTACGCCTGCCGGGACTGGAGCATCACGCGCCGCAACGCAATGTGCTGACGCGCGGGGTCGCGCCCGATGGCGTCAGGGTCATCAACACCCCCGCGCAGATTGCCGCGCTGGAGGCGCTCTATCTCTACGTCGAGGCGGGTGCGGATATCGCCGCCAGCTTGCTGGCAGACGATCTGGTCGACCGGCTCGAAATCTACCGCGCGCCGATCGTCATCGGGGGCGGCCGGGGTGCGGTGTCTAATTTCGGGCTCGCCGCACTCGATGATGCACATGGCCGCTGGGCACTGGTCGAGCGACGCCAGCTTGGCAGCGACAGCTTCGAGGCCTACAGCCGCCAGCGCCAAGAATAGAGGGTTAGGCAGGAGCAAGCATGTTCACCGGCATCGTCACCGCCATCGGCACCATCACCAACGTCGAGGACCGGGGCGACACGCGTGTCGTCGTGGCCTGCCCCTGGGACCCCGCGGGTATTGATATCGGTGCATCGATCGCCTGTTCGGGCGTGTGCCTGACCGTGGTCGAAAAGGGTGGCAAGCAAGGCGACGCCTGGTTCGCAGTCGATGTTTCGGGCGAAACCGTAGCGCGGACCGCGCAGGACCAGTGGCGCGCCGACCGGCGGCTCAATCTCGAACCCGCCTTGCGGCTGGGCGACGAACTCGGTGGGCATCTGGTCACCGGCCATGTGGATTCGGTCGGTCGGGTCGCGCTGGTCGAGGATATCGGCGGGTCGACGCGGCTCGAAATCCTCGCCGGGCCGGACATTGCACCCTTCGTTGCGGAAAAGGGCTCGATCACCGTCGACGGCGTTTCGCTGACCGTCAACGATATCGAGGACGAGGCGAATGGCGATGTGCGCTTCGCGCTCAACATCATCCCGCATACGGGCGAAGTGACCACGCTGGGCGACCTGTCCGAAGGCGATGCGGTCAATCTCGAGATCGACGTGCTCGCGCGTTACCTCAAGCGGATGCAGAGCCTCGCCGGCTGACGGGCACGGCGATCCGGCCCATGTTCTCCGCCCTCAAGCGATCGCGCCCGTTGGTCTGGCTGCTGCTGGCGTTGCCCGCGTTGTGGATCGGGTTGCGCTGGGCCATCACGCCCGACGAATACGGCTATGGCCATGCGGTCGCAGACAGCGGCGATTGGGCGGCCTGGCTGCTGATGGCAACGCTCGCGGTCACCCCGCTGCGGCTGGTTTTCAAGCGCAGTGGCTTGACCTTGTGGCTGATGCGCAGGCGGCGCGAGATCGGGGTGGCCAGCTTCGGCTATGCGGCGCTGCACACCGCGATCTATCTGGTGCGCAAGGGTTCGCCCGAATATGTGCTGGCCGAATTCACTGCCCCCTACATGCTGGCGGGCTGGGCGGCGCTGGCGCTGTACGTGCCGCTGGCGATGACCTCGAACGATGTATCGGTGCGGTTGATGAAGCGCGGCTGGAAGCGCCTGCACCGGCTGGTCTATCCGGCGGCGGTCCTCACCTTCCTTCACTGGGTATGGTCGGCTTTCGATCCGACCACGGCCTGGATCCACATCGGGATCCTGGCCGCGATCGAGATTGTCAGGATTGCGCTGCAGCGCGCTCAGAGAGTGACGTAGTTCTTGAACCGTTCGACTTCGGCTTCGTCGACATACTTGCCGATCTCGCGATTATTCTTCAAATTCGTGGACCATCTTGTCGGTCATGCCGGGGATAAGACGAATTTCTTCCTCGGTCCCGCTGTTGAGGTTCACCGGAACGAAGACGCTGGTGAGAACGGTGGCGGCTTCCTCGGCGCTCAGCGTTTCGAGCAGCTTGGCGTTGAGGTCGGTGACGCTGGCATAGGGCTGGCCGGCGACGATCGCGGCGGCCAGTTCCTCGCTCACGCCTTCGGTACCGGCGAGCTGTTCGGCCGTGGCGGTGTTGGCGTCGAGCACGGCGGCGGTTTCGACGGCTGCGGCATCTTCCGTCGCTTCGACTTCGGCGGTGTCGGCTGCATCGGTGGTTTCGTCGGCAGCGCCCGAGCAGGCTGCGAGAGTGAGCATGGTGCCCGTAAGGGCGGCGGCAAGTACCAGCTTACGCATAGGATGATTCCTCCTTTTGAGAAGCGCTCGCAATAACCGCAGTATCGCCGAATGAAAAGCGAAGCGTGGCGATTTTCCTACTCGGGCGAATTCTGCTCGAAGCTGCGGGATGCCGCAGCCGTTTCTCTCTCGCCGTTTTGACCATTTCGCAGGTCCGGCGGGAGCCCGGCGGTTTCTTCGCCCGGACCGTGTAACAGGCGGTCCATGTGACAGGACTTGCCCGCGGCAGTCCTACACGGGTCCTACATCAGGCCAGCGGGCCCTGCTGGTGGAATTCGCGATCGATCTCGTAAACCAGATGCACCACGCGCTTGCCCTGATAACGGCCCAGCTCGTAGCGGGTGGTGCGCGTCGCGCCGATCGCCTCGAGCGCGTTGCGCGAGCGGTAATTGGTGTCGCCCACGCGGAACTCGACCAGTGCCACATGGGCGAAGGCGTGCGCCAGCATCGCGCGCTTCATCTCGGGGTTGTAGCCCTTGCCCCAGCAGCGCGGGGCGAGGAAGGTCCAGCCGATCTCGACCACCCCGCCTTCGTCGGGATCGAACCGGTCGAAGCGCGTCATTCCGAGCATGCGCTCGTCGCGCCTGTCGCATACGGCCAGTGCGCCCCCGCTTGCCAGACCCTCGTCGAAGAAGGCGTCGAACACGTCGCGCCGCCAGCGATCATGGATCGGGTGCTGTTCCCACACCGCCGGATCCGACGCGATGCCAAAAAGGGCTTCGCGATCGGTCTCGGCCAGCGGGCGCAGGACCAGCCGCTCGGTCTCGAGGGTCGGCTGGCGCTCCATCGGGGATCAGCCGCCTGTGACGTCCGCCAGCGCGGCGATGAACTTGGGCGTGTTGCCCTCGTGCAGGCCGGCCACGTTGATCCGGCCCGAACCGGCCATGTAGATGCCGTGGTCCTCGCGCAGGCTGGCGATCTGCTCCTTGCTCAGCGGCAGCACCGCGAAGAGGCCGTTCTGGTTTGCAAGCGCCCCGAGATTGAGGCCCGGGACATCGGTGTCCGCCGCCGCCAGCCGCTCGCGCACGCGCCGCATCCGCTCGCGCATCTCCGCCAGCTCCTCGAGCCACAGAGCGGTCAGCGCGTCGTCGCGCAGCACGGTGCGCACCGCCGCGCCGCCGTGATCGGGCGGCATCGACCAGTTGGCGCGCGCAAGCGCATTGGCATTGGACGTGATGGCTGGCAGCGCATCGGCGTTCCGGGCGAGCATGTAGAAGGCGCCCACGCGGTCGCGGTAGAGGCCGAAATTCTTGTCGCAGCTATAAGCGATCAGCGCTTCGGGGACGGCGGCGAGCACCTGCCGGACGCCCGCGACGTCCTCTTCAAGGCCCTGCCCGAGCCCGTGATAGGCCACGTCGAGGATCGGCAGCACACCGCTCTCGGCGAAGGCCTGGGCGATCTGGGCCCATTGCGCGTCGGTGTAGTCGACCCCGGTAGGGTTGTGGCAGCAGCCGTGCAGCAGCACCGCATCGCCCGGCCGCGCATTGGCGATTACATCGAGCAGCGCGTCGATATCGGCAGTGCCATCGGCCTTGGCATGACTGAAGCCGACCGTCTCGACACCCACATCCTCGAGGATCTGCGCGTGGTTGGGCCAGCTGGGCGTGCCGAGGTGGATACGCGTGATCCCCGCGGCCTTGCCCAGCGCGACCGCGAGACGCACCGCACCGGTCCCGCCCGGCGTCTGCATCCCCTCGAGCCGGCCGCCCATCGTGGCGTCCTTGCCGAAGATGTAAGGCTTGAGCGCATCGACGAAGCCGGTGTCGCCCTCGGGCCCGAGATAGCTCTTGGAATCCTGCGTATCGACCAGCTTCTGCTCGGCTGCCTTGATCGCGCGGAAGACGGGCGTCGCGCCGTCATTGGTGCGGTAGACGCCGACGCCGAGGTCGATCTTGTCCTCGCGCGGGTCCGCGGCGTGCATCTTGATGAGCGCGAGCAGCGCGTCGGGAGACTGGGCTTCGAGTTGGTCAAGCATGGCCGCCTCATCGCCCGATATGCGAAGGGCCGCAACAGGAAATCCCGTCGCGGCCCCCTGCCCTGGCGAATTATCGTTGTGCGATCCGAAGGGCGTCTTGTGCGCCTGTACTCAGAAGGGCAGCCAGCGGTGCTTCTTGGAGAACTTCATGTATCCGGCATTGACCCCGAGCCGCAGCCCCGCGCCCATCCGGATCGGGATCAGCACGACATCGCCCTTGCGCAGGTAGCTCGCGGTCAGCCCGCCGATGACATAGGCCTGCCCCTCGCCCGCAGGATAGCGCTCGTAGAGCTCCTCGCTGTCGTAGAGGTTGTAGACCAGCACAAAGGTGCTGCCCGCGTTCGCGCCTGCGTCGAACCCGATCGACGGGCCGGTCCAGTAGACCGGCATCTCGCCCTCGACCTTGTGATAAAGCGTACCCGAGCCGTAGCGTGCGCCGACGATGAACGCCCCGCCCGCCTCGCGTCCGACGATATAGGCATTGGGTTCGCCCTGTTCGGCAAGCAGGTTGCGGATCATCTTGGCAACGCCTTCCGCGCCCTTGCCGAACACGCCTTCCGCCGCGCCGATCAGGTCGTCTTCGCGATAGGTCGTCGCGGGATCGTCGACAGCGGCAGTTTCGACCGCGTCGCTCGCGGCTTCCTCGGCGGATTTCTCGGACCATTGCGGCTGTTCGGGATAGGTATCCGCCGTGGCCGTCGCTTCGGGCGTGGGGGTGTAGCTCGGTACAGGCGTCGGGGTGGCCGCGGGTTCGCCATAGACCGGCTGGTCGCCCGGCTGCTCGACGAGATCGCCGTCGATCGCGCTGTTCGGGTCGATCGTCTCGACCTGGGCGGACAATGGCGCGGCGACCATCCCGAATGCGGCGAACACCAGTCCGAGCCGCGGCCAGGTGCGTGTGAATGTGGTCATCGATCCCTCCGTGTCGGCGGCGCTGGCGCAGACAGCTGCGCCGTGAGAAGAATCCTCTTTGAGCGGTGCGGCAATGAAACGGCGATGAACCGAATCGGAAATGCGGCGAAGCGAGTCGTTTGCGGGGTCGGGCGGTGCTCGACCGGCGCCTTTCTACGAGGCACAAAACTCCCCTTGATGGGGCGGGATACCGTGGCTATAGCGCGCCCCTCGCAACCGGCGATGCCGGATCCTGCGAGATGCGGAGACGTGGGTGAGTGGCTGAAACCAGCTCCCTGCTAAGGAGCCATACCTGGTAACGGGTATCGAGGGTTCGAATCCCTCCGTCTCTCCAATCCTTTCCAAGTTCGTGCGGGAAGCTTTACAATTCCGCCGTTTCCGACTCCTATGGTGTCCAGCGTTGCCCAGCCCTAGCCGAACGAAGATGGGGGTAAATTGGGGGTAACGGCCCGAAGGCAATGGGGGTATCGGATGTTGACGGACAAGGCGGTGCGAGCGGCCGCGGCGAGAGAAAAGGCTTATAAGCTTGCCGACAGCCGCGGTTTGCACCTGCACGTAGCGGTGAGCGGACATAAAAGCTGGCGTTATAAATATCGTTTCGAAAAGAAAGAACGCCTGCTCACCCTAGGGGCTTACCCCGAAGTGTCCTTGGCCGATGCTCGTGAAAAGCGCGACGAAGCGAAAAAAATTTTACGCGCTGGCCGCGACCCTCGGCACAGCGCCACGCGCAACCGGCTGGTGGGACAGAACGAACCGGCACGCTCGTTCGAAAATGTGGCCCGTGAATGGCATGCTCTGCAGACTGAACGCTGGAAACCGGTTCACGCAAACGATGTAATCACCAGTTTGGAACGCGATGTTTTCCCACACCTAGGTGCAATGCCTCTCGACGAAATCGACAAGCCCTTATTGCTGTCGATCTTGCGCAAGATCGAAAACCGTGGGGCTATCGAGACGGCGCGGCGCATAAAGCAGCGTGTGGCCGCCATCTACCGCTTTGCCAACGCGAAGGGCGCGAATCTCGAAAATCCCGCGACCGACATCAATGACGCGCTGAAGCCGTTACCGCCATCGAAGCGCTACCCAGCCCTGACGAATTTAGACGAAATTCGGACCATGATAGGGGACATCGACCGAGCTGGCGCTTCGCCGGTCAATCGTCTGGCAGGTCGCCTACTCGCGCTGACGGCGCAGCGCCCCGGCATGGTCCGGTTTATGGAGTGGGAAGACATTATCGGCATCGACTGGGGCGATAGTAGTTCGGACGGCAGCACGGCCTTATGGAAGGTGCCGGCTGAAAAAATTAAGCAGGAGCTTCAACTTCGTAGCGACGAGGCCTTTGAACACCCGGTCCCGCTCTCCGTCCAAGCTGTCGGAGCGCTGAGGGCAGTCCGCTGGCTGACAGGACGATCGACATTCGTCTTCCCGGGTGCGCGATCGGGGCTCAAGCCGATAAGCGAGAATGCTATCGGATATTTATACAATCGGGAAGGTTACAAAGGGCGGCACGTGCCACATGGCTGGCGCTCCAGCTTCTCAACCATTATGAACGAACAGGCCGAGCGCGATCTTGGCAGCGATGTGCGGTTACTCGCCGATCGCATGATTATCGATCTGATGCTCGCGCATACGCCGAAGGGCATGAGCGCCAGCGAGCTTCGCTACAACCGTGCCGCATATATGCCACGCCGGCGAGAACTCGCTCAGCGCTGGGCCGACATGATTCTTGATGGCGCTATCACACCCGAAGAAATTATCGATAGTCCGCGTCGCAAGCGGCGCTAACGATCTCCGCGCTTGGCAGCCTGCTCTTCGATCCATGCCAGAACTTCCGGTTTCTTCCACCTGGTGCTTGAGCCCAGTTTGATGCCTTCCGGAAAAGCTCCCTTTTTCACGTCGGCGTAGATTGTCGAACTACTTCTACCGATCAGTTCACCTACCTCGCTGACGGTAAGCAATAACGGACCCACGCCTGGGGGATCACCTGCGCCTTGCTTGTTGTGGGGGCTATCAGATTCTGGGCTCGCGCTTTGCGGAAGCTCACTTTTCGATCGCCGCTCGGCGATGGCTCGTTGCGCGCGCAGCTGTGGATCGATGATCTCCTCAACCTGGCGATTGGTCAGAAAACCTAGCGGTTTCAAGCCGGCAAGCCATTCGTCGAATTGTTGACGGTCGATAAAGATCCGGTGGGTGGGCGGTGCCTCAATTTCCCACCAACGATCGAGATTCAATGCGCCGGTGGCGAAACGGTTAAGCGGGTCGTCGATTTCCCAAGCGGTCGGCGAAATGCCGACAACATCGCCACCACCGAGCGGCCGCGCGAAAGTGGTTATGCGACCATTTACGAACATTCGCGTCATATGTTCAGCATCATGCCTCACAAGATCACGAGCAGCGTCATTCTCATCATCATCAGCGGGAGCTGAAAATATTCCCGGCAGCTCATAGGACGCGAAGCCGGCTCGTACACGCACTACGTCCGCGAACCCAGCAGTCAACGCAGTGCGACCATCAGAGACAACTGATATCCGCCCTTCGTATGGCGACCACGGAGAAATTCTATCGGGCATTGAAATAGGCTAGCAGAGGATCTTCAAAACGGAAGGCAGCTTCGCGCCCTAAATTCCGCCATTGGTGAACGCTCGAGAGATGCCCGATAGCGGACCAGCAGAAATTAAGGTCGGAAGTTTCTTGCTAACCTTCAGCGTGCGAGGCGAGCGGCTCCAACTATTCACCGACCGCTTTAACTTCCGTCATGGGCTCTCACCGGAACCGGTATCCAAAGCCAACCGTTGCGACCTTCAAATAAGTTAATAGGGCTACAATGACCGATACGGATTCAACCAAAGCCGCTTGCGACCAGATCGTCCGGGCGAGAAGCGAAGCTTCCCTGCGGCCGTCCATCGCGGGCTTTTTCGATGAGGCGACGAATACGGTAAGCTATGTCGTACATGATCCAAAGACCCGCGAAGCGGCCATAATAGATTCCGTTCTCGATTTCGAAGCCGCTTCAGGACGAACCTCCAACGGTCCCGCCGATCTCATCCTCGAATATGTCCGTCAGAACAATCTTGAGGTAGTCTGGATCCTTGAGACCCACGCGCATGCGGATCACATCTCCGCCGCCCCCTATCTGCAGGAAAGGCTGGGAGGAAAGCTGGGTATCGGCCAGGGTATAATTCGTGTGCAGGAGGTTTTCGGCAAGCTGTTCAACGCCGGTACCGATTTCGAGCGGGACGGGTCGCAGTTCGATCATCTTTTCGTGGACGGTGAGACGCTCAATCTTGGCGAGATTGAAGGGATTGCTTTGCACGTCCCCGGCCATACCCCCGCCGATATGGCGTTCATCTTTGGCGATGCTGCATTTGTGGGCGATACGATCTTCATGCCTGACTTTGGCACGGCGCGTGCGGACTTTCCCGGCGGCGACGCTGGTGAGCTATACCGCTCCATCCGGCGCCTGCTCACTCTTCCAGATGAGACCAGGCTGTTCCTGTGCCATGATTACAAGGCGCCGGGACGGGAGGAATATGCCTGGGAGTCGACCGTCAAGCAGCAGCGAGATGAAAACGTGCACGTCCGTGATGGCGTGAGCGAGGAGGAATTTGTCGCCATGCGAACCGGACGCGACAAGGATTTACCCATGCCCAAATTGATCATGCCCTCGGTCCAGGTGAATATACGCGGAGGTCGTCTGCCAGAGCCCGAAGATAATGGGGTCAGCTACATCAAGATTCCGGTGAACGCTGTATGACATTGGCCGGATTTCCTGAAGCTGCTCCGATGGCAGGCCTTGCCGGTGGCATTCTGATCGGACTTGCGGCCGCGTTGATGCTGCTTGGTGCAGGACGCATCGCGGGTGTCTCCGGTATGGCTGCGCGTGCGTTCGGCTTAAGCGAGGGCGGAGCGCCGCGTAGCCTTGCATGGGCGTTCGTGCTCGGACTTCCTTTGGGCGCGTTTGTCGTGGCACTCTTTAGCGGAGGGATCGAGGCGCGCTTTACCGGCTTTTTGCCAATTGTCATTGCAGGCCTTCTTGTGGGTTTTGGCACGCGTATCGGCAGCGGGTGCACGAGCGGGCATGGCGTGTGCGGCGTGAGCCGCCTATCGCAACGCTCCATCGTAGCCACGCTAACGTTCATGGCCGCGGGAATTGCTACGGTTGCGATCATGAACGCATTGGGTTGGGAAGTGCTGCCATGAGCCGCGTGACCTTGCTCGCCGCAGCTTCTGGGACATTGTTCGGAGCTGGGCTCACGATCGGTGGCATGACCAATCCTGCCCGAGTACGCGGCTTTTTGGACATCTTTGGAGATTGGGACCCCACTCTGGCATTCGTCATGGGCGGAGCGGTAATCGTTATGGCATTCGCCTGGGCGATCCAACGGCGCATGGACACGCCAAGGTGGGCAAGCAGCTTCAAACTTCCCGATACCAGCGATCTAACCCCGAAACTCCTCGGTGGATCGGCGATCTTCGGAATCGGCTGGGGCATCGCGGGCCTGTGTCCAGGCCCCGGCTTCGCAGCTTTGGTAATCGAACCAGCAAAGGCAGCGGCATTCGTGGCATCGATGCTCGGTGGCATGGTACTGGCCAAGGTGGTCGCTGGCGGCACCTAAGCTTGACACTGGAATAAAAGGGAGCCTGCCGAGTTGCTAGCGCGCTATCTTCCGATCCTCGAGTGGGGCCGGACCTACAACCGGGCGGTTCTGACCAACGACCTGGTCGCTGCCGTGATCGTCACCATAATGCTTATCCCGCAAAGCCTCGCCTATGCGCTGCTCGCGGGTCTGCCGCCGATCGTTGGACTTTATGCCTCGATCCTCCCGCTAATAGCTTACGCCCTGTTCGGAACGAGCCGGACGCTCGCAGTGGGGCCAGTCGCCGTTCTTTCGTTGATGACCGCATCAGCGGCCGGCGCGGTCGCGATGCCAGGCACGGTCGAATATCTGGAAGCGGCAATCACGCTCGCGGCGCTTTCGGGCGTGATGCTTACAGTCCTTGGCATTCTCAGGCTGGGCTTTCTCGCCAATTTGCTATCGCATCCGGTGATCAGTGGTTTCATAACCGCCAGCGGCATCCTGATTGCGACCAGCCAACTCAAACACATTTTCGGCGTCTCGGCAGGGGGCGATAACTGGCCAGAAATGCTCGGCTCGCTCGCTGCCGCGATTGACGAAACAAACATATGGACCTTGGCGGTCGGCGTTCCGACCACCCTATTCCTGTTCTGGGTGCGGCGCGGCTTCAAGCCAGCGCTCGAACGTATCGGTCTTGCGTCGCGCGCGGCTGAGATCGTCGCGAAGGCAGGCCCGGTGATCGCCGTGGTCGCGACCATACTTGTGGTCATCGCGTTCGACCTCGGCGCAAAGGGGGTGAACCTTGTTGGCGCCATACCTTCAGGGCTCCCGCCGTTTGCCGTCCCGTCGACCGACCTCGATCTGATCTCCCAGCTATGGGTGCCGGCCTTGCTGATCTCGATCATCGGTTTCGTCGAAAGTGTTTCTGTTGCGCAAACCCTCGCGGCCAAACGGCGGCAGCGTATTGCACCCGACCAGGAACTGATCGGTCTTGGCGCTTCGAACATCGCGAGCGCGTTCTCAGGGGGCTACCCGGTAACAGGAGGGTTTGCTCGCTCCGCGGTGAACTTCGATGCCGGCGCTCAGACTCCTGCTGCCGGGGCCTTTACAGCCCTGGGCATTGCACTGGCAGCACTGTTTCTGACGCCTCTGCTGTTCTCGCTGCCGATCGCCACACTCGCCGCCACTATCATCGTTGCCGTGCTCAGCCTCGTCGACACGAAGACACCAGTACAGCTTTGGCGCTATTCGAAGGCCGATTTCGCGGCGCATCTGGCCACCATTCTCGTCACCTTGCTGGCAGGGGTGGAAATTGGCGTAATGGTCGGAGTGGCAGTGGGGCTGCTACTCTACCTCTGGCGCGCTTCGCGCCCCCATGCAGCCATTGTAGGCCGCGTTCCGGAGACCGAGCACTTTCGTAACGTCGAAAGGCATTCGGTTTTCACCGTGCCGCACATCCTGTCGATCCGGATCGACGAAAGTCTGACCTACCTCGATGCGCGTTGGCTGGAAGAGTATGTTCTGGAACAGGTCGCCGACAGGCCGAGCGTACGCCACGTAATCCTGATGTGCAGTGCGGTTAACGAGATCGATGCTTCGGGTCTGGAAAGCCTGGAGGCGATCAATCATCGTTTGCACGAAGCGGATATTGCACTGCACCTTTCGGAAGTTAAAGGCCCCGTAATGGATCGCCTCAAGCGCACCGATTTCGTCGAAGAACTCACCGGCCGCATCTTCCTTTCGCAGAACCGGGCTTTCCGCGATCTTTCGAAGGACGATGGGACTTCGACCGAACCCGGCGACGACCTTGCGCGTGGCCTGATCTAGCCCCGCCCATTGGAACCGCCCCCGACGCTGAATTGTTGCTGTTCACGGAGGATGCAATGATACTTCAAAAGATCAAAACCCCTGGGCTTTCACACCTTTCCTATCTGGTCGGCGCGGGCGGACAGGCCGCTGTCATCGATCCCCGCCGCGACTGCGAAATTTATGTCGAGAAGGCCCGGGCCGAGGGCCTCAAGATCACGCATATCTTTGAGACCCACCGCAACGAGGATTTCGTTTCGGGTGCCCCGGTTCTTGCCGACCTGACGGGCGCCGAAGTCTTTCACGGCCCGAATGCCGACGGTGAGGTCGTGTATGCGCAGACCACGCGCGAAGGCGATTGCCACCGCATCGGCCAGCTCGAGCTCCGGGTGCTGGAGACCCCGGGCCACACCTTTGATCACGTGGCATACGCCTTGTTCGACACCGAATATCAGGAAGGTGCCGTCGGCGTATTTACTGGCGATGCACTGTTCGTGGGCGATGTTGGCCGAACAGATTTCTATCCTGACCGAAAGCGCGAGGTTGCCGGTCTGCTATATGATTCCCTGCGCAAGATATGCGATCTCGGGGATCAGACGATCCTTTATCCGGCTCATGGGGCAGGTTCGGTGTGCGGTTCCGGCATGGCCGACCGCGAATTTTCGACGATTGGCCACGAACGACGTAACAACCCGCGGCTTCAGATCGCTGATCGTGAGACCTTCATCGACTTCAAGGTCGATGAAAACCATTATCAGCCACCCTACTTCCGCCTGATGGAGAGGCTGAACCTCGAGGGAGGCGAAGCGGCACCCAGAGTGATCCGGCCGCAGCCGATGTCGCTGGATGAGTTATGCAATTGTGGAGCTGACCGCCTTGTCGATATCCGCGAACCTCTGGCCTATGCCGCAGGCCATCTGCCGGGCAGCATCAACCTCCCGGTCGACATGATCCCGGCATTCGCCGGATGGTTTCTGCGAGAGGGTGAAAGCATCGCGCTGATCGCCTCGGCGCAAGACCAGCTGGAAACGGCGCTGGAGCATTTGGTCCGCATTGCCTTGGACAATGTTATCGGCGGTTATGTCGGGGTTGTCCCCGCGGCCGCTGCAGGAAAGCCCATGCGCACCATACCCATGATCGGTACCGATACGGTCGAAGCGCAGCTGGCTTCGAACAAACTAGACTGGACCCTGCTTGATGTGCGCGACGCAGACGAACGTGCCGAGAGCAAGATCGAGCAGTCGCGGCATATTTATGTCGGCGAATTGAACGAGCGTTGGCAGGAGCTAGACCGCGACCACAGCTACACCGTCATGTGTGCCAGCGGGATGCGCGCTACCGTCGCTGCAGGCTGGCTCGATGCTCACGGGTTCGAAAATGTCGACGTCTATCTGGGCTCGATGGGAGCGTGGAAGGCAAGGCACGGCAAATAGCCTCTCCGCCGAATAGCTCGGGGCTCAGTCGATTGCCTCTACGGCAACCCGGTGCCAGGCTGTCGCAAGATAGCCGGAAAAGTTCCATATATCGTCCATTTTCTCCGGCTGCGACTGACCTGCTTCATCGACTGCCTTGACGACGAGTTCGTGCTTTCCGGCGGGCAAGTCGATATCGAGTGACCAGAGTGTCCAGGCCGCAAGCGCATCGGGTTCGGACTGAAGATCGGCCTGCTTCCAGGTGGTTCCGCCGTCCGATGAGACATCGACCCGCACTACGGCCCGGCCATAGGCCACCGCATAACCCCTGGTCGTGGTTTTGCCGGAGGGAATTTGCTCATCCGGTCCAGGAACGCAGATCGCGGACGACACCGGCATGCGTTCGATCGTCAATCCCTCGTCCCACTCGGCCTCGTCCTTGGCGACCGAAGGCGGGAACAACTTGTAGTCCTTCGCTTGAATGGGCGCATTCGACGGAGTTTCGCGCACTTCGATTTTCTTGATCCACTTGGCGCTACGTACACCGGCTTGATCCGGAACGATGATACGCATGGGTGCACCATGTTCCGGGGTGAGCGGCTCACCGTTGAGCGCCCAGGCTATCAATACATCGCCCACCATCGCACGCTCCAGAGTGATGGAGACCCCGTAAGCAGCGATTTCGCCATCGACATCCACTTCATCGGCGCAAGTGAACGCAACGTATCTTGCCCGTGAATTGTCCACTTCTGCTCTATCCAAGACATCCGACAAGGCCGCCCCCGTCCATTCCGCATTGCTTATGGCGCCCACGAGCCAGGGATCGCCTGAAGTCTCACGCACTTTCTGCATATCGGCACGCCTGTTGCCGGCGCACTGGAGAACGGCGGTCACCTTGCGGTGCGCAATATCCCGCTGCAGGTCAGCCAGACAAAAGGATGCAGGATTCTCCACCAAGCCTGAAAGTTCGACCCGATGGTCTTCGGCGAGCTGCGGAATCTCGCCGTGGTTGCGGATGTAGAAGAGGTCCTGCGGCGTATAGAAGTTTGCGACCAGCGCCGAGGATACCGGCTCGGTATTCAATGGCTCATCCGAATGGACGATCATGCCGCCATCTGCTTGTAGTTTAGACATGATGAGTTCCCCGCCGACAATCGCAATTGGCACAGCGCCCTTGCAACGCTTTCAACGTCCATCTTGGACCCCCGGTTCCGTTAGCCCGCTTGGGCGTGTGGGACACACCCGCCCGCTCCCCCACGCCGCAAAGAAGACCTAGGCGTTGTGCGGGAATTCAACGACAAAACATGCCCCTTCTCCATCTTCGCGCGGGCCGGCCGAAAGTGTGCCGTGAAGCTGTGATGCAAGTGCCGTGATCACCCGCATTCCAAGACCGGCGGATGCTGCATATGGATCGAATCCGGCGGAAAGCCCCTGTCCTTCGTCGCACACGATCAGCCTATTACCGCCGTCCGAAATGCGAAACGAGACATCGATCTTTCCGCGACCATGCTTCGCAGCGTTCGTGACAAGCTCATTGGTGATCAAACCGATCGCTTGAATCGACTTTGCAGGGATCCTGCCTTCGTCCCCATCAACGGTTATCTCTCGCTCCAAAATAGAGCCAAGGTCTTCACACAGACTCCGCAAAAATTCTGTGCAGGATACCGCCTCGCCGGTGTCCGCATAAAAATGGCGGTGGACTTGCGCTACCGAGGCCACGCGATTTGCTGCCGACTGAAGATGGGCAGCGCCATCGCCGATATCGGCTGATCGGCTTTGCATCTTGAGCAAGCCCGAGACGAATTGCAGGTTGTTTTTCACCCGGTGATCGATTTCCTTCGCCAGCAAATTCGCCCGTTCGATCGCTTTGAGAGACGATAGCCTGAGTTCAAGCTGGTCCATTACGATGGACGCCAGATCTTTGAGATCCTCGACTTGATGATCCTCAATGGAACGGGGCTCCTTATCGATCACGCAAAGAGTGCCGAGGCTGTGACCGTCACTGGTCGTAAGCGGGACAGCGGCATAAAAGCGAAGGCCGAACTCTCCCGCAACCAGCGGATTTGCCAAGGACCGAGGGTCTATGCGGGCATCTTCGACGAGATAGGGTGCATCTTCCATGATCGCGGAGGCACACAGGCCAGGCTCTCTGTCGATTTGCTCCACATGGATGCCATGATGCGACTTGAACCAAATGCGATCTTCATCGACGATACTGATGATTGAAATCGGAACGCCGAGCCTGCGGGCAGCAAGGGCGGTAATCCGATCGAACGCACCATCCGGCGGACTGTCCAGAATGTCATAGCGCCGCACGGCAGCTAAACGCTGGCCCTCTTTCGATTGCGAATTATCTGCCGGCTGCATTGCTCTCTTCCGCAAATTGCTAATGTTTAGCGCCAGACGATTCTTGATCAGGCAGTTCGGCAAGGCTTACCCCGATAAAGATTGGGATGGAAGTTTGGCTGTCCTGTCGCGCCAATAATGGCTGCTAAGCTTTGCTGAGCGCCGCACTCCGGACGGTCAGTAAACGGCCCAAAAGCCGCCAGACTGCTCTTGGTGAAAGCTGCCGGACCGCAATGCGCCCCAATTTCAGACATTCAGATGGTAGCGATATGATCTCGAAAGCTGCCGCTCAAAATCCGATACCGATTCTGAGCCCGAGACGAGCATCTGGAGCATCGCTGGACAATCCCGCACGTCCATCAAGACCTAATCGAACGCGAGTGGAAAGGCTGGTGTCCAAGCCTATCCCGATGGATTGATGGTCCTCGACGTTGGCCGTGGCCGATTGCTCGTAACTATAGGAGCCTGTCACCGAACTCGTGTCGCTCAGAAAGAAATGGCTGCCCACGCTTCCGGCTACGGTGTTTCGGACATCGAAGCCCTCGGGTTCACCGATGACCGTGTAACTGGCAGAAGCGAAGGGAACGGTTCGCCCAATTCGCCGCGATACTTGACCGCTCACTCCGTAATCGAGCTCGCCTGTTCCCAAGGCTTTTTCTCGAGAGGCGGTAGGAACCTTCACGTTGCCGGCGACAAACGCGTCAAAACTTCCTATAGGAAATGAGTATCCGCCCTGCAGAATGAGATCACCAATACCTTCTCGGGTAACCTCGCGAGACTGCGTAGATGGCTGAGAGAGCAGTGGTGTGCCAAGCACGCCGCCATTGCTGACGATGAGCTCTTCGGGCGCTGTTGTGACCACATATGGGACAGAAGCGGCGAGAGAGAAACGACCGGAACGTGCAGAGATTCCAGTAATCAGGGAGACGGTTTCATAGCCTTGGCCATTTACGTTTCCGGAGGCATAATTGACACCAGCTAACAAGGTAACATCCGTTTCAGATACCTCTTCAGCGTTTTGTGCTACTTCTGCCTCTTGAGCGGCTGCCGGGACGCCTAGGCTAATTGAGATGAGAGTTAGTATTGCGATCCGCATGGCGATCTCTCTGTCTGAAACTTCGTGTGCAGGCTTGGCGAAGGCCGGGTCACCTTTGAGGCGATCCGGCCTTCGCTTATCGTGACGGCTGCTTATTCAGTGCCGCTCGCGTCTGCGGCAGCCTCGTTGAAGGCTGAGCTGCTGGCCTGACCTGCGATGAGAAGGGAGCCGCGAGCCGTCAGATTTTCGGCCGGAATGGTCGTGAGACCGTCTTTGGTCCCGACCACCAGCTGGCGCACCTCGCCGCTGCGGGTGGCGACAATGTCGCGCACGGTGCCGAGCTGCTCGCCCGACGGGAGCTGGACCGGCATGCCGGGGGCCACGGCAAAGGCACCTTCACCCTGCGCTGCGCCGCTGCCTGCAAGGGCGAGCACGCCGCTGTCGATCATGCCTGCGCCAGAAGCAGCACCGCTAGCTGAACCGGCAATGCTGCCAGCTTGGCCAGTTGCGCCAGAAGCGCGCTGGCCGGCTGAGCTGGTGGCGGAGGTCGCGACGTTGCCCACTGTTGAAGCTGTTCCACGAACTGTGCTGGTCACGGCATCGGTGCCGATCAACTGAGCATTAGCGCTGCCCGAACCCGAGGCATTACCAGCGCCCGAAGCGTTACCAGAAGCCTCGCCGGCAGGAGTGCCGAGCAGTTGCCTGGTGGTTGCATCGAGGCTTGTGTCCGCGCTGCGGTCGATGGAAACACTGCCATTTTCGCGGTCCACGTTCTGGCTGCCGCGCGTGGCGGCATCGGCGCGGAGCGTGCCGCGGGTCGTCGAACGCACGGTATCTGTCGGTGCACGAACAGTAGAATTGATCGTGCCGTTAAGCGATCCAGTAACGCCCGCTTGGCCGCCGCCTCCAAGCAGTTGGGCGTGAGCAGGAGCTGCAATCAGGGTAAGCGCCGAAGCGGTAAGCATGAGAGTCTTCATGGTCGGTTCCTTTCTGTTTGCGGATGCAAAGAGCGTCGGTGCATCCGCTCGAAAGGAAAACGGGTGGGCTGCGGCGTTTAATCCATAAACGCGCAAAAAATTCTCAGCGCCCGGTGCAACCGCCGCAGACGAGGCCCCTGCCGTAGGTATCGTCATGGCCCTTGCGCCCGAGGTCCACGGCCTCCGCATCGAGCGCGGCGCGCCAGTCGCGTCCCTGCCCAATCGCCCGCGCTAGGCGGGCAGCGACCAGCGGGGTGGCAAAGGACGTTCCGCGCAGGCCGATGCGTTTGCCCTTGGCATTGCGGCCATAGATGTCCGCGCCTGGCGCAGCATAGTCGAGATGGAGCGCGCGGCCCGCCTCTATCAGGGCGCGGCGCTTGCCGTCGACCGCGGTCACGGCAACTACGCCGTTATAGGAGGCCGGATAGGCGGGCGGGGCGGCCGGGCCGTCATTGCCGACCGCCGCGACCACGACCACGCCCTTGCGCTGGGCGGCGCGGATCGCCCGTTCAAGCACCGCGTTGCGCGGTCCCACGAGGCTGATCGTCACCACCTTGCTGCCGCGCGCGACCAGCCAGCCGAGGCCCTTGGCCATGGCCAGCGCATTGCCGCCTGCCTTGTCGGTGCCATAGACGTCGGCCACGCGGATCGTGCCCGCGCCCGCGTGCGCCAGCAGCGATGCGACCGAGCTTCCGTGGTGGCTGGGAAAGGGTGCGCCGGCGGCGAAGCCTCGCGTCTCCTTGACCTTCACTGCAGGCCCGGGGGCTCCATCGATCATGCCGACCGGTGCCGCGCTGCCCGCGCTACCTTGCGCCGAGGCAGCCAGCACTACGCCATTGGCAGTGCTCGACTGGAAGTGGAGGTTGTCGGCGCTGACCTGTGCCTGCGGCAAGAGGAGGGCGAGCGCGGCTTGGGCTTCTGCGAGGTCCATCCCTTCGGGCACGCCGAGGCGCATGAGCGAGAGATCGAGACCTTCGACCTCCTCGCGCGAAAGGACGGTGAAGCCGGCCTCCAGTGCAGGAGCCAGCGCATCCACGGACACGTCCATGACCAGCAGCTCACCGCGCCGCGCGGGCGCACCTGCCGTATCGAATTCGATCGCATCGGCATTTCGGCGCACCAGCCGGTCTATCGTGCGCAGGCGGACGCGGGCGAGCCGTTCCGCCCTGCGCTGCAATCCGGCACGGGTCTCGTCGAGAGTGTCGAGCGTTTGGCTTACCACCGGTCCCACCTGCGGCAGCTGGACGCGCGGCAGCGCGATCTGCGCGGCCAGCGGTGCGGTAACCAGTGCCAATGCAGCGCAAAGCAGGGAAAAAACTCGCATGACTCTCTCGTTCTTCAACTAAAACGCATTAAGCATGGATGAAACGCACGCGCTCGTCCGTTTAATCCTTGGAAGGCAGAGACGCTGAACACATCGTTCGAGAAAGACTTGCTGGCCCTGCTGCCCCGGTTGCGCCGTTTTGCAATCGGGCTATCCGGCAATCCGTCCGACGGTGACGATCTCTGCCAAATGACCATTGAACGCGCGCTCGCCAACCGGTCACGCTGGGAAGAAGGCACGCGACTCGACAGCTGGATGTATCGGATCATGCGCAATATCTGGATCGACGAGGGCCGCAAGGCGACGCGCAGCCTGCAGACCTTCGTGGCCGAGGAAGCCGGTGTCGGTGTCGGCGGCGACGGCGCGCAGGAAGCCGCGGTCGAACTGTCCAACGTGGATCGCGTAATGCAGAAATTGCCGGAAGACCAACGCGAGGCCGTGCTGCTCGTGATGGTCGAAGGCTATGCCTACAAGGAGGCAGCCGAAATCGTCGGCTGCCCTGTCGGCACTCTCAATTCCCGCCTCGTGCGCGGCCGCGACGCGCTGATGGCCCTGCTGGGAGATGCATCGTGACGATAACATCGGAAGAGATCGCCGCTTTTGCCGACGGCGAATTGTCCGGTGAGCGCGAGGCGCTGGTCGCCGCTGCGGTGAAAGCCGATTCCGAGCTTGCGCAGCAGGTGGAGCGGCACAAGGCGCTGAAGGCAACGCTAGCCGGTCATTACGCATCGGTTCTCGACCAGCCCGTGCCCGACCGGCTTGCGGCCACGCTTGCCGAACGGCACCAGGCCGATGTCGTGAACTTTACTGCGGCCCGCGAGAAACGCGAAAGCCGTTGGCGGTTGCCGCACTGGGGGTGGATCGCCGGACCGGCACTGGCGGCCTCGCTTGCGCTCGCCGTGTTCCTGCCGGGACAGGGTGGCGAAGCCCCGGGCTATGCCGATACTCAGCTTGCCTCCGTCCTCGACGACCGGCTCGTGGCCGGACAGTCGCAGGCGGAAGAGACCCGTGTGCTCCTGTCCTTTCGCAGCGAGGAGGGACTTTACTGCCGCGCCTACAGTGGCAGCTCAGGTGGAGGGATCGCCTGCCACGACGATGAGGGTTGGAAGGTCGAGGCGGTCAGAAAAGGCAGCGAAGGTGCATCTACCGACTACCGGATGGCCGGCGCGGGCGATGCAGAAATCTTGGCGCTGGCGCAGGACATGGCAGCAGGTCCTGCTTTGGATGCCGAAGCGGAGGAGGCCGCCCGGGCACAGGGTTGGCGCTGAAAATCTTTTGCGGCGACCGCACGGCTGCTGTGTGAAAACTACGCCCGACACCTAAGCATTGCGGCTTACAGATCGCGACCCGTCTTCCAGCAGCGGCGGCCCCTTCGTGAACGAACGAGTGGCCTTGTTAAGCTGAATCGACAACAGGAGCGACGGCTTTGTCAGCGGTAGCTGGCCGGGATACTAGTCCGATGGAACGGCAGCTTCTTTCATTTCGCGCTAGGAACCGGAGAGGCAGGAAACGGCCCATATGCGGTCTCGATCGATGGTACAGAATGCTTGGACGCCGTCCGCCAGGACCGCGATATATATTCCTACGCGCGCGAACGACTTCTCAGCGGCTGGGACTGGCGAACTCCTCCAACCCAGATCGGTGAATGCGGATGCAAAAAAGGGGGCGGGGCGACCCACCACAGCAGGCCGCCCCAATATCGTTTCAATTGCCACCGATATCCCGATCGGCGAACGCGAGCTGCATCAGCCGCTCACTTAGCGCGCGAGCGCCCTGTCGGTAGGCAAGCTCACCCCAATCGGGCCAGCGGTCGATGCGCTCGTGGAGCCAGAACAGCATCCTGTCTCGCGCGTAGTCGTCCGCGAACGTGACAGACCATAGAACGCGCGTGAGCGGAATGTTCGGTCCGAGGCCCACCCCGGCGAGCACGATGGCCGGCTGACCCGCGATGTCCTTGCGCCCGAACCGGTATTGCAGGTGCAGGGTCGCACGCTCCTGCTGCGCGATCAGGCGATCACGTTGAGCCTGGTCGGGCGAGTGCGCAAGACCGTGGAACGACTTGAGCGTCGGCAGGCCGATCGCGAGCGGCGCCGCATCCGGACTCCGGGTGGAAGCCAGCATCACCAGGACCGCGCGCCCCTCAGGCGACAGGTCGGCGGCGAGATCGGCTTCCGGCTGCGGCATCAGCAGCTTCTGGCCGGCGAGCCAGCTCAAGTAATGCCTGCTCCGGTCCCAACTGCCGAACAGGTCGACCGCGCGTTCCTCGGTATAGATCACCCGGCGGTCGAGCGATACCAGCGTGGCGAGCATGAATTCAAGCTCCTGGTTGCGGGTATCGCTGCGCGGGATCGCGGCCATGCCCAACCGCTCCTCCCAGAAGTATTCGCGGACGCTGCCCCAGGTCTGGCCGGTGTGGTCTGTCAGCGGCGGATAGCCATCGAGCTCGCCCTGAGCGACGAGCCAGTAGCCCCACGGCAGATTGGGGTTGAACCGGTCGGTGTAGGGGATCTCGTCCCAGTCACGCGCGCTCACCGGCGGCGCTCCGGATCGAGACCGACCGGCGGCGGGGATGCCGTATCGAGCTTGGTGTCGCTGTCGTTTTTGCCGTCCATAGCTGCCCTCAGCTGCCGGGCGAGCCTGCACGTCTGCGAGTAGACATAGGCGATGTCACGATAAACCCGGCCATTTTCGGCGCCGAGGTCGTTCGGATTAACTTGACGTCCGGGGACCAGATCGTGGTTCCGGTTGCACTGGAACCCGAACCACCAAAGGGGTTGATGGCTGTCATCACCGTCATCACCATCCTTGCTCCAGCCCGGGCGTTTCCTTGCACGGTGAGAGGCCGATATCGGATGGCAGATGGTGATCTCCGCCGGCCCGTCCTCGCACATCGCCGCGTAGTCGAGGCCACCGTGCGGACTAATCCCGAGCGCACCCGGCACGGCGTCGACCTCGAACCCGAACAGGGGATGATCCTCGCCTACGCCGGTATAGCCCCCCAATACCCCGTCTTCCTGCCGAAGGATGGTACAAGGCAGGCCGGTGGCGGCATCGACCCAGGCGAGCTTGTCCGGCTCTTGCTGCCACGGTCCATCGCCCGAGGGATGGCGTGCGGGGACGTGGAACACCTGCGTCGCTTCGATATGGGTACCCGCGATGGGGTAGGTTTTGGTTCCTCCGGTAGGCACAAGCGCCTGGCTGGCAGTGGTTTTCTTCTTGGGCATTTCAATAAGTCCTTCTGATACAAAAATGCCGCTGGCCCGAGTGGACAAGCGGCTCCTGATCGCCCGCCGGATGGCGGGCGCGGATGGGCACGGTTAATTGCGAACGACGGGCCGTGCCGGCTCCCGCCATCCTGCTGGATCAGGTCATCTTTTCCTCCCTCGTCATTCTATCATCGTCGTCGTCATCACGACCGTCGATCCGATCGCCGCTACACCGCCACGGCGGAGCGATCCTGGCGAGCTTTCAGATCGGCGCCTTGCGCGCTCGCTCGATCGCGCGCCACGCCTCCCATGCCGAGGCAAGCCAAAGGCGCTGCGTCTGCCGGCACCGTGTCCACAGGAAGGTGAGCCAGAGCGCCTGCGCATCGCGTGCGGCCCTGGCTTCAAGCATCGTCCACATCGGATCTCGCTCGGCGACGATTTTGTAGGCCGCCGCTGCCGCGGCGAGTTCGCGTTGTCCGCACGGCAGGCAGACTGTGACGAGATCGGGCCGGTAGCGCGCAACCAATCCCGGCGGGTAGGGCCGCAGCAACCGATGCGGTGAAACGCTATGCCGTAGCGCGTGATCCGGCATGCGCCGCGTATGCGACAGCACCGTCGCATTACGCGGTATCCGTTCGGCAATAGACCGCATAATCGTGTCTTGCGTCTCGCCAGATCCGAAAGAACGCCGATCGAGCTCAAATCTCGCGCCACGCTTCGGACCGGTCCTTACCACGAGCAGCGCGGCGCCCGGCGTCTCGCCGCGATCGATACAGACCGAGACGAGAACGCGCGGATGCGACATGCAGCGGCTGACGGTCATGCCGCCTGCTCCATCCGATAGACATTTCCGCGGAGGGCCGCTGAACGCAGCCGGTCTCGTGCCCACGGCTTGAAGTCGCGGATCACGAATGCGCTGTTCGGCGAGGCCGCCAGCGCTGCGTCCGCAACGGTCATCGCGCTGCGCTCGCGATCACAGCCGATCTCGCCCATGGCGGCGATCCAGCGCAGGCTGACGATCGTTGTGGTCAGCACGTCGGCGAGGACGTGGTCGTGCACCGCATCCCAGTCACCGGCCTCGACCAACTTTCCGATGGCTTCGGGCGGCGACGGTTTGGCGGGGATTCCACAACCCGCCGCATATTCGTCGAGATGCACCGGATCCGCCTGCACAGTGGTTGATCGGCACAGGTCGATCCGCTCGCGCGCATAAGGCGAGGTATCGCGCAGGTGGACTGGCAGGTTCAGACCATGGCGGCAGGCCTGGTAACGCAGCACAGCGAGGTCGCGCGCCTCTCCGCCCCAAGTCACCATCCGCGCGTCGCGTCCGATCGCATCAAGCGCGTCGAAAAGCCCCCGCAGGATGTCGGTCTCCCCATAGTTCGCGAGCGTCATGACGACCGGTTCGGCGATCTCTGGAATGTCGCTCTGCCCATCGAACCGCACCACCATCCACGCGGCGGCGGCGATGGTGTGGAACGGCCAGCGGATCTTCTCTTCCTTGCGACGGCCGCGCTGGTCGTACTTGGGTTCGCGGCCGTAGGCCCAGCCTCCGTGCGCCTCGCGCCGGAACTTGTACTCGAAATCGCAGACGAGGAAGACGCGCGGGCCAGCTGTCTCGTCCCGCGCGTGTGCAGCGATAGCTGCATGCGCTTGCCGCTCGAGCGAGCGCTCCAATGCGACGAGATCGGTGACGACATTGTGGGTGGTATCGGTCATGTGTTTTCTCCGGTGCAGATGCACGAAGGCCCGCCGGATCTAGCGGGCCTTCATGGTGGTCTTGATGGATGGGTTGGTGAGCTGCGATCAGCGGTGCCGTTCGTGCGCGGTCATGGTGCTGAGCGTCGGCTCCGGAAGGCCGCTGCGATAAAACCAGGCCCGCTCGTGATCGACCAGCTCGGGCTCGATCTCTTTTTCCCAGACGCCCGCGCCCGCATTCCAGCGATACTGCCGCGCTTTGAGCAGATCCTTCTTGCCGATCGGCGAACCGGTCGCGCGCACCAACGTTGTGGTGCGGTCGGCGCCTTCCAGCAGGCGTTTGAAATGAGTGCGTTCGGGATCGGCGCCCCAGCCACTGCGGCGCTGCTGGAGAAGCCAGAACAGCGACCAGACGTCATCGCCCGCTCTATGCGCCGTGGTGTGCCAACCTTCTTGCGCCAACAGCCACTGCTGTGCGCGTCCGTCCATCTTCGCGCGCAGCCAGTCGATGTCCTTCATCGAACATCCCCAGGCGGCACCGGCGAGTTGCGGATAGCGCCGCTCCAGCCATGCGATCTCGAACGACGAATTGTGCGCCACTAGCAAGTCCGCGCGGTCCAGCATGGCAAGGACCGTTTCGTCGGGGATCGACTTGCCGATCAGGTGATGGTTCGCAAGGGACGTAAGCCAGGTAATGCGCGGGTCGATCATGACGCCCGGATCTTCCTGCCAGACGCGAGGCGCGGCATGGTTCACGACCTCACCGTTCTCGTCCACCCAGACGAGCATGATCGCCAATTCCATGATGCGATCGCTGGCAGGATCTAGACCAGTGGTTTCGAGGTCGATGAGCGCTACGCATCGCGCATCGGGCGGCGCGCCTTTCGGCGGATCGAAATAGGGCCGCGGCACCTCGCGCAGCACTCGGTAATTGCCATCGGTGGCAAGGCGATGCGCGAGCGCTTCGCTGTCAGGATTCAGATGTTCGGTGTTCATGTGAATTTGCCTTTCGGTTCGTTGCTGAACCGGCGAGGCGAGAGCCGAGCGTTCACGCTCTTTTCCTCTCTCCCTGCCGGTTCACCCGGCAGACCTCCACTCCAGTTTCTCTATTACTCACATGACGCCGCGTCGGCGGTCATGTTTTCCCGCTGTGGATACAAAAAAAGGGGCGGCCTCTCGGCCGCCCCGTTCTTCGTCTATCGGGGGGATGCGTTATTCCTCGTAGTCGTATCGCGACATGTCTATGGGGTACTCTTCGGCTTCTTCAGATGCCGCCGTTTCCCTCACCACCTCGCCTCGGACGTATGCTACACCCAACCTGCCGAGCAGGGCATCGTGTTGATTGCGGATTTCGTCGAGCCGAGCTTCGGCGAGATCCGCGCGCGCCTGTTCCGTTGCCGTCTTCCGGGCGGAATCCGCGAGGTCCTGCGCCATCGTTTCGGCCTTTCCGTCCGCGAGCGCACGGGCTTCCCGTTCGCTGACGAGCTCGGTTTCGAGGAGAGCGATTTCTTTGCGCAGCAAGGACTCGGTCTGGTCGCTACGCTGACGCTCCTCGTCGATGGTCTTCCCCGTGAGCCCCAGCGCGACATGCACCATGTCTTCGACATTGGCCCGAAACTGCCTTTCGAGTTCCTCACGAAGGCCGTCGGGCGCTTGCCGAACGTGTCGTATGCCCTGCGCTTCCATGGCCTCTTCCAATCGTCTACCTTGGCGTAGATCGACTGATTGCCTTTCGGCATGCCAAGCGCGGTGGCAACGGCGTTGCCGTGTACCCGGTCGAGATCGCCGCCGACCTCCCTTAACAACCGATTGGCGATCGCATCGACATCGGCCTGGGTCTTCCAGTCTTCCTTCTTTCGCATGATTTCGTATCTTTCCTGTCTACTCCAGCGAAGGCAGCGAATGTCGCTGGGTTCGCTGGTTGATATCGTCGGTTAGCCGGACATCCGTTCGGCCGGCGCTTATCGGGAAGGATCGGGGTTTTCTTTGCTCAACCGAGAGCTTGCTCCGCAGCGAAGGCAGCGAATTGCGTCTCGTAGATGATGCGGTGTCGCGAGGATGGGCGCGAGCCGATGGCGATAGGAAGCGAAGCGGGCACACACGATAATCGTGCGGACTCGATCGTCGTATCTTACGGCGAGCTCTATCCCCAGGATGAGAAGGATGATCGCGGTCATCGTTCGAAGTCGTCCGGACCGGCAGGACCAAGATGTCGTGGCCGTTCGGGGGGTTTTTGATCCGTCCCATCGGCAGGATGAGGGATGCCGGTTTCAGTGCGGGAAGATTTGTCGGATGTGAGCTCGGGAACAGCGCTTTCCGAAGGTATACTCGCGGTTTCCATGGGAGATCGATTGCCTTCGGCGGCGGTGATATTGATCCGCTCGTAGGCAAGCATCTGACGTGCGATGGCCTTTGCCAGCGGCAGCTCATTATTCTGCAAAGCCAGCGTTCGGCTTCGCTCTCCAGGCCGCGCGCTTTCGTCATACGTAAATCTGTCTGGTCTTGCCCATGCCACGGCAATCAGGCGCTGGAATGTCGGGTCGGACCGCTGCGCCTTCCAAAAATCTTGCGCCCAGGCAGCCTGCGGGCCATCAATGCTAAGTTCGCCGTCGCTGATCGAGGCGGCACCGGCAACAATCGCAGCAGCGATGATACGTCGTTTGTCCAGCTGAATGGCCTCGATGGCGCGCAGCCTGTCCTGCATTTCGCGGTCGATGAGAAGCGCGGGCGCCTCGCTGAACGCCTTCGTCAAGGCACCATCGTCCAGGAATCGAAAGTGGTGCCCTTGGTAACAGACGTGATAGCAGGATGATGCGAGGAACAGGCGGTCGTGATCGATGTCCTCGTCCAACCTTCGCCGCGCTTCGATGACCTCGGCGTCGTCGGCATGAGCTAGCGTACGTTGATTGCTGTTCAAATACGCGGCGATCGACGCCTTCAAGGAGTTGCTTTCACCGCGTACCGCCGTCTCCGTGAAAAAGTCGCGGTCTTTACGATCCCGTCGTGCCGCTTGCCGTGTGCGAGCACGATCATCGGTTGTTTTGTGGAACCGCCTGGATGCTTCGAGAATGCTGCCGGTTCTGCGCGCTGCAACGGCTTTTCGATGCTCTAGTCCTGTCTCGGCCTGGTTGTCCTCCAGCACCAGGTCGAGCTCGGCGGCGATCTTTATGCTATCCGATATCGCGCGCTCAGTGCCTGCGATCCGGATACGCTCATACTTCTCGCTGGCGATTTCGAGCGCGTCGATATTGACGCGGCGCGTGGTATGCCTAACTGTAATGAGATTGTCGGATTCAACGAAAGCGAACGTGGCGTCGCCTGCGTGGCCGCGCAGCCAATACTCGACACGGCCTCCCTCGAATCTGATGTCGTAGCGCTGATCGAGGTTGGAACGCCATTTGGCCGAAGCCTTTTTCCTGCGTAACCGAAGCGCGCCCCAGATGATCAGGCTGATCGGTCGCCAACCGCCAATGCGCTCGGTCAGCTTCGGCTTGGGCGCTGCGGTCTTGCGCGATCGCCGCGTACCTTTCGCGATCGCGAACTCGCGCACAGTTTCCTCCTCATTCCGGCGGCGAGCAGCTTCCTCGGCAATGGCCGTGTTATGGCCCTTTCCCAGCTTGGCTTGCTGAATGTCCTTTCGTCGACGTCTTCCCGCGTCGGCAAGATGCCGCTCAATGGCTTTCATCTCCGGCTTGAGTTTAGCGGTTTCTTGCTTGGCCAGTTCTTTAATCTCGGCACGCTCTTCCGGCGCATCGTCCGGTCGGTTGAATACCGGCATGGTCAGCGGACGCAGGTCGAGCTCGCCTTTCGGGGGTTCGAACTTTTCTGACCTGAACCTCTTGTTGAGCCTTTTCGGGGACGCGTTGGGGTAGGCGGCACCTGCACCGACCCATTCCCCGCTCGGTTCTCCGTTCTCGCCGATGGCAAGGAGCCGGCCTGTATTCCCGACCATAACATATCGTATTCCGAGCGGTGCGAGATTGCGATGCAACTCCTGCCAATTGCGGGCGGCCTTGATGCGGGGAGCGATCACGATTTCCGCAAATCGTTCGAGAGGCCATTGGGCCCCCGGCTCTAATCCGTCCGGTGCGTCGTTCCCCTCGATGATCGCTTCATGCTGCCCGCGCGCACGCGCCATCAGTCCGCCATCGGGAATGGGTTCGCCTTCGCGGTCGACCTTTGCCGAATCACGAGCGCGAAGGATCCGTCCGCTTCGATCCGCTACTCGGACTCCTGTAAACAGTCCGAATACGCCTTCATCGGTCGCGATGTAGCGTCGCATCGGTTCGGGGCGCAGGCAATCGTCCCGCTCCACCACGGCGATGGCCACCTGCGCTGCTTCCCTGTACCAGGAATGCGCCAGCGGCTTGCCCACGCCGCTTTGATCGACCGAGAGCAGATTGCCGTGGCCATGAATCTGAGGCTTTCCTCGACGTTTTTCGCGATGATATGCTTCCAGGGAAGGACATCCGGAGGCTTCGAGCACATGGCGAATGGTGCGGTTCTGCCGGGCCAGTTCGTACGGCGCGAACATTTCACCGTCACGGTGTGACCAGGTATAGTGGTAGAAATGCTCCAGACCCGCCGATGCGGCGGCGACGGCCATCATCTGGATCTGTTCGAGAATGTCTCCGTCGCCCAGCCCGTGACCCAGCGTTCCGGCTACATCGTGATCGTCCTGGCGCACGATGTAATCACCTGCCCGTCGCGCATCTGACGAACCGTCCGCAACAGTCAGAGCATTCTCGAACGCTTCCACGCATTCGGGTTCGATCTTCAGCCCGGCTATGTAGCTTGCGCATCCAAAGGCGATGTCGAACGCGTTTTTCTGCGCCGTCCGGGGGCGGGTGCCTTTCTGCTGCCGCACCTTGTATCGCCAGATCTTGATGATCATGACGAGCGCGCCCGACGCTGTTGGATGGTTGCCTTGCGCTCCTGACGCAGATCCCATTCGGCGCAAGCCTTGGCGTGATCGATGATCGCCTTGATCAACTCGCCGGAGAGATGCGCCCGTTGTTCGTGGCCCTCCAGAAGCGTCGAGATGATTGAACTTATGTCTTCGATAGCCTGAAGAGTGCGACGATCGTTTGTAATTGCCGAAGAACGATCTACTGCCTGCCGCAACCCCGTGGTTGCGCGCACGAGATCCCCAATCCGGTGCAACTCATCTGACAGTTCGTCGGCCAGGCGCATCACTCGCGCCGCGACGTCGTGGCGGCGGTCTGCATATCCATCGTCATACAAAATGCGTTCGAGCACATATCGCGAGGTATTTCCGCCCGCCGCGCGCTCGATTTGCCGCTTCTGTTCCTCACTCTCGCAACAGACGCTTAGAGTGTGGCGTTTGCGATTATGACCCTTCTCCTCCTCGCTCATACCACGCGCTCCGCGCTGGCCGTGCGCCCGATGGCGGCGCGGAAAACCAACGTCACGAAGCGCAGCGACACGATGTTGGCCGGGGCGGTCATACCGCCCCCATCCTGCTTAAAGGCTACACCCCTTTCGCCAGACATTCTCACGACAGGGGTATCCCAAGCTTCGCCATCGTCTGGATGAAGAAAGCTTCGGCCTCCGTGCCGAGCTTTCGCATCTCGTCTCTGGCCCACGGGTCCGAGGCGAATACGAGACCAGCCTGATGGATGGACTCGATGTCATTGGAGTTGCGATAGGCGCGCCAAAATGTCTTCGCGGTCGACGAGTTTAGCTCCGTGAATCTGAAGGGCATTTCGCGTAGAGTGGGCGGCAAATCTTCGATGCACGGCTGTGCGGGCACGGTGAGCGATTTTTCGTGGTCGTCGCTGACACCCGGGTCGATGTCGAGGCTGTCGATATCGCCGTAGATGTCGCGCTCCACATTGAGCGCGCCAAGAAGGTCTATGCCAGGGCCATAGCTCCCGCCCGACCGCAGTTTGGTCCTGAACTGCCCGAGATACCCGATCCAGCCTTCGAGCCAGCTGCCCTCGCTTTCTCGCAGATCGAGCTCCGGGTAGGCAGCCCGCACTTTCTTGACCACCGCCTTGGGATAGAACTGCGTGCCGTTGCGGGCCTTGCGGTGCAGGTCGGCGGCAAGCCACCCGAACGCCTCCGACCAGAGTTCGTACTTGCCGTCCTTGCGGATCTTCTCGCGCAAGCTGGTCGGCATGGGCTTCTCCATGCTAGCCAACTCCTTGGCTTCCGGTCCATTCGGGAATTTTCTGGCCATGCTGGCAAGATGCCGCAAGCGGCGTTCGCTTGTAGACATTGTCCGCGTCGGATTGTGACGCGTGCGGGTATTCTCGCAGACTCCTTTTGCACTAGGCCCGGCGTCATCTCCGACGTCCTCGCCGGCGCGCTGAATTTTGCCCGGCGCGCCATGAGCGTGTTCATCTTTCATGCTAAGCACTCCTTTCATGGAGTGCATTGTAGGATGGACTATCAGGTCACCCCAAAGAGGCGGCACAATTAACTAGATTTGTTAGCCGGTCGCCCTAGGCTGCGTACTTGCCCTCTCCTGTGCGACGCGCCAATCCTACACCTGCAAGCGCATCCAGAACCGGTCGCATGGTTGCTGCCCGTTTGCCCTTGAAGGCGCGTGCAATGTCCTGCGCCGCAAGGGGTTGGTTCGCCGAAGAGAGAATGGACTGAACCGCGCCGATTTGCTCCGGCAAGTCCTTCGGCCACGCGATGACATTGTCCGGCAACGGCACCTGGGCCTCACCAAGATCAAGCCTTTCGCTGATCGGTGCGCGGTATCCCGGATCTTGGAATTCGGGGCGCAGGTAGCGGATCAGGCCGCGCGATTCCTCGGTGGCGCGTTCGCGGTTGAGCGCGACGAGACGGGTGAGGATTTCTTCTTCCGGCAGGTCAGCTGGCCAACCGTAGGCTTCGGCCACGGCGGCATCGATTGCGTCATGATGGCGGCGGATCAGAGTGACGAGGCCGCGGTCGTGAATGTCCCGTTCGATGTCGGTCAGCGCGCGGCCGGACCGTAAGACTTCGAGCACATTGTAAAGCTTGGTAAGGGTCAGATCGTCGTGTTCGGCGAGCACACGCTTGCGCAGCGCGTCGAGCGCTTCCGCCTCGGTCCGGACGGTGTTTGCAAGCGGTTCGGGCACGTCGGCCGGGAACGGGAATGGGTCGAAGCAGCGCGATTTGCTATAACGTGGATCATCCCCCATTCCCATTCTTGCACCACTCGCGAGCGCCCACGGCACGTGAAAGCGGCTGGACAACACCCCGAGGTCAAACGCATCGGCAGAAGCTATTGCGACGATCATGTTGTCCGGGACGGTGGCGATCGGAAGGAACTGGAACACACGGTGCTTCGCCGTCTCTACGGTGGCAATGTAGCGTTCGCACCCGCGCAGAGCCTTGCGAATTTCGCTGCGCTGCTCCCCGAACAGCCACCAATTTTCTCGATAGGATGCGCGGTTGTTGGTGTCGCGGTGCGGCTTCACTTCGTCATGGATATGTTGCCAAACCGTGGGGTGCCGCTCGCGCAGTTCCGCTTCGCTGAGGCCGTAGGTATCGATGACCATGACCCCGCGCGGGCGGGCCATCAGGTCCTTGCCGTTCCGGTATTCGAAGATCACTTGCGGCTCGTTACTGATACCCGAACGGATCCTGGGTTTGACCTCGTTGTCTCCGCGCGCGATATCGAGTGATGGCCGGTCGAGCCGCTCCGCTTGTTCTGGTGTAACGATGAAGCCTGAGCCCATCAGCTGCACACCGCGCGAAGCGATACGGGCATTCGCCTTCAGCGCAACCGCCTTGGTCACATCTGCCCCGACCCGCAGATCCGGCCCGATACGGCCCGTTTCTTCTGCGAATAGGATGGTGTCGGGCGCACCGCTCTCGTCGCTCACCTTACGCAATAACCCTCCGCTTTGCGTGGTCGCTGGAACGCCAACGGTCATAGCGATCCGCACCGCCGCGCCATCCTTCTCGTCCACCCATGGATGGTTGGGGATGGCATAGGCTATGGCGACGCCCTTCTTGGCGTCGAGATGCTTTGCCGTGACCCTGCGACTGAAAACCTGCGTAATGGAATTAGTGGTAACGAAACCGAAACGGCGGGCATTGCCGGCGCGCACTGCGGCGGCCGCGCGGTCCCACCAGTGCATGACGAAGTCCGCGCTTTCGGGCACGTCGGACACCTTGAACAGCGCATCGAAGTAGCCATCGCCAAGCCTTTCGCGCACGTCTTTTCCGCCAATGAAAGGCGGATTGCCGACGATGAATTCCGCCTTGGGCCATTTCGCTGCCCGGGGGTTCGGATAGAGCCAGCTTTCCACGCGCGCGGTCTCGTCCGGCACCGGCTTGCCAGTCACCGGATGCGGCTTCATCGTCTCACCATCCCAGCGTGAAACCGGCCGGTTGTCCTCGTCCCGCTCCAACACTTTCTCGTCATAGTCGATCAGCGCATCACGGTGTTCGATGGTGCGCAGGCCGGTGAGGATCGGCTCGTTCGGCATCCGCTCCTGCCCGTTTACGCGGAAGTGCCACTGCAGATAACCGATCCAGAGGACCAGCTGCGCAATCTCGACCGCGCGCGGGTTGATCTCCAGCCCGAGAAAGTTTTCCGGGGTGATGGTGTGACCGGTGAGGTCGGCAACATACTGCTTCTCGGTATCGCTAGATGACAGCTCCTCCAGCAGGTCCAGCACCTCGCCTTCCAGCTCCTTCATCCGCGCCATAGCGACATAGAGGAAGTTGCCCGTGCCGCAGGCCGGATCAAGCACCTTTGTGCCCGCTAGGCGCGTGTGGAACTGTTCCACCAGTAGGCGCGCGGAATCGGTTTTGCCATCATCGATCAAACTGGCCGCCGCCGTGCGAACGCCATCCCAGTCAGCCCTCAGCGGCTCCATGATTGTTGGGGCGATCAACCGTTCGACATAGGCGCGCGGCGTGTAATGCGCGCCGAGCTTGGCCCGTTCCTTTGGGTTCAATGCGCGTTCCAGCAGTGTGCCGAAGATCGCCGGTTCGACCTCCGTCCACTTATGTTCCGCCGCCTGTATCAGCACTTCCAGCTCGTCCGCTTCGAGGTCGAGCGCGGTGCGATCCTTAAACAAATAGCCGTTAAAACGCTTGACCGGCACGCCGAGCGCGGGCGCGAACTCGCCCTTGTCCATCGCCTGCCAAAGGGCAGACAACTGCGGCGCGAGGTGTTCGGGATGCTGTCGCTGCGCCTTGAGCAGGCCGGTAAAACTCTCCTCGGGGATCAGCTTGCTGTCTTCGGCGAACATGGTGAACAGCAGCCGCATGAGGAAGCCGCTGACACGCTCAGGATTGTGATCACGGGCTTCGAGCCGCTTCGCCACCTTGGCCAATAGATCCGCAATTTGGCGGGTGACGCGCGCCGCTTTCGCTGCAGGATCAAGGCTGAGCGGATCAATCCAAATGCAGCGCAATCGCTCACGGACTTCCGGATCGCGCAGGTCCTCCAGCATGATGCGATATCGGGCGCGATCGGGAAACTGCGTGTAAGCCCTGCCCGTGCCGGAAAAGTCCGCCCATATATCGAGACAATAGCCTACATCAGTAACGATCAGGAACGGTGGCCAGTCGTGGTCAACTGGCAGCGAGCGCGCATAGCGCTCTGCCTGTCCTTTTGCCGCGATCATCGCGGCGGTCCATCCACCCGTGCCCCGCCGCGCCGTGCCGCGTTTCATCCGCCGAGCGGCGGACTGGCCGAACAGATCGAGGTCTTCATCGCCCGCTTCGGCCGATCTACGGTCAGCATCCGAACCTTGCTTCGCTTCGAGGATAAACGCTCCCCGGCGATAGCAGTCGATCCGGCCAAAGTTCGTGGTGCCATCGCCATTATCAGCGAATACGCGGCGCTCGAATACATAATCGTTTTCGGAGTCTTGAGGCTTGCTGCCGTCAGGCGCTGGGACGCCTATAAGATCGCAAAGACCGTTGATGAAGCTCTGCGTATTCGCCAGCTCCGACCCACCGGTTTCACGCCAGGCCGCAATGAATTCTTCAATTTTGTCGGCGGCTTGCCCCATCGTTTCTACCTGCCGATGGATTAGTCATAACGCAACGATTCATGCTTGCGACGTTGGTTCACGCGTTGGATTTCCACTGCTGTAGATTGGTCCCCCTTGCAGACACGTCGCTTCACGACAGCCATGCGGAGCAGTAGCCCCAATCTCTCGAAATCGAATAGTTCTGAAACCCGTAGCTACTCCAGATTCATTGGTCGGTCAGGAGATTTAATATGGACTATGATCTGGCAGTAATCGGGACAGGAACAGCGGCGATGGTATGCGCGATGCGTGTAGCGAAAGCCGGTAAAAGCGTTGCGGTTATCGATGAGAAACCCTTTGGCGGGACTTGCGCACTTAGAGGTTGTGACCCCAAAAAAATGTTGGTGGCCGGCGTCGAAGTGATCGATGCGAAGCGACGCATGGCTCCCCACGGAGTTGCAGGGGACGTCCGGATCGACTGGCCCGAACTTATCGATTTCAAGCGCAGCTTCACTGATCCGGTGCCAGAAAAGCATGAGCAGCGATACAAAGAGGCTGGCATCGCCACGTTGCATGGCACCGCAAGCTTTTCCGGCTCCAATCGGCTGCGTGTTGGCGAGCGAGAATTGACCGCCAGCAATTTTCTCATCGCCACGGGGGCCAAGCCAAGGCGTCTCGACATTCCGGGCGAAGAACACCTCGTCGATAACGAGGACTTCCTCTCGCTGGCGGTCTTACCAAAGCGAATCGTCCTTGTGGGCGGCGGCTACATCGCGGCCGAGTTCGCTCATATCGCTGCGCGCGCAGGGGCACAGGTTACCGTGGTGCAGCGTGGACCCCGAATGCTGACCGGCTTCGAGCCGGAATTGGTGGACTGGCTGATGGATGCCTTTGATCGGATCGGAGTACGTGTGGAGACCGGTTTGAACGTCGCTGCGATAGAACAGCGAGGTGACGACTATGTCGTTCACGCCGAAGGTGACGGCAGGGCAATACAATTCGATGCCGATCTCGTCGTTCACGCTGCAGGGCGGGTTCCTGCTCTTGATCGACTTGATCTCGAGGCAGCGGGCATAGCTACCGGGAATGGTAGGCTTAGCCTGAACGACTTCCTGCAAAGCGAAAGCAATACGGCAGTCTATGCAGCGGGCGATGCTGCTTCCAACGGGCCGCCGCTTACCCCGGTATCGAGCCACGATGCGAAGGTGGTTGCGGCCAACCTCATCGAGGGCAATCACAAGAAGCCCGACTACACCGGGGTGCCAAGTGTCGCTTTCACGCTTCCTCCCCTCGCTCGCGTAGGGTTGAGCGAAGAAGAGGCGAACGAGGAAGGCCGAAGCTTTGAGGTTAAGTGCGGTCGCGCCTCGGATTGGTATACCGCAAGACGGGTCGACGAACCCGTTTATGGCTACAAGACATTGGTTGAAGACGGTTCGGGCAAAATCCTCGGGGCCCATCTCGTCGGGCCGCATGCGGACGAGGTGATCAACATTTTCGGCCTGGCGATTCGGCACGGGCTGACGGTGGAAGATCTAAAGACTACCATGTTCGCATATCCGACGGGCGCTTCGGATATAGGCTATATGCTCTAGCCGACCGGCTCCTCCAGCATATCGATCACTGCACAGTCGCTCACATGCGAACCGGAACATCGGTCGACGGTGGAGGCCAGCAGCTCCTCGAGCCGCTTGAGGTCTTTTATCTTCCGGCGCACGTCTTCGAGGTGGTGCACCGCGATATCGCGCACTTCGTCACAACAAGCGTCTTCCGGGCCGCCCATATCGAGCAGCGCGCGAACTTCTTGGGGTGAGAATCCCAATTCTCGTGCTCGCTTGATGAACTTGAGCGATCGCAGATGCCTGTCGCCGAACACCCTGTGTCCGCCTTCAGTCCGCTCAGGTGCTTCGAGCAAGCCAACCTTCTCGAAGTAGCGAATGGTTTCGATATGCACCCCGGTTTTTCGAGCGAGTTCGCCGATCGACCAATTTGCCATGTCGAATTTCCTTGATCCTGTAGTAGCTACAGGTGGCAATAGGCCATGGATCAACGGAGTTCAAACGTGACCGACCGAGTTTTTGATGAAATTGAAGCGGCGCAACCGGGCGACCGCGTTCTCGCTGTGAGCAGTGCCTTCACCGGTCTGGCCGCATTGATTTCGGGCGCGGCCTGCTGCGTTTTGCCTTTGGCACTGGCAGCCTTCGGAATCGGGTCGGGGGCTTTAGGCTTTCTCGTCCCCTACCATTGGCCGCTGACCATCGCCGCCGTTATCATCCTCTCGCTCGCCTGGGTGTTTCACTTACGAATATCGCGCAGCTGCGCGATGGATAATTGCGAAGCCTCATCGCGGATCAAAACGACTAGGATCGTCCTGATTGCTGCGACGGTTGTTATCTTGATTTCGGCCTCATGGGAATTGTTCGAACAACCGCTGATGCGGTGGATAGGAGGCACCTGATGCAGATCTGTTCGACCATTACCTGTCCCGAGTGCGGTCGGTCCACGACAGAGAGCATGCCGACAAATGCGTGCTGGTTTTTCTACACCTGTCCGCACTGCCAAGTACGCTTGAAACCGCTTGAGGGCGATTGTTGCGTGTTCTGCTCGTTTGGTGATGTACCATGCCCGCCGATCCAAGAGGCCCGAGAAGAGGGGCGCGAATCTTCCTGTTGCGGATAGCAAAGCCGATATTGTGTACCGTTACCGTTCAATTCGGTGGGCTACGGAGCGCGATGCCAGCCCAAGCGCGATGAGAGGGACAACGATCCACATTACGATCGGCACCATACCGATACCGAGAAGGGTGGGCATTTTCGCAGAGTATTTCCACCCCCAAGCTGCGCTTGTTGCGAAGTACTCCACCACCAGCGTGATGACCAATCCTGTCACAAGGAAGACCATGACCGGCTTTCGGATACGGCTACTTAGCCAATAGCGATCGTTCACGGCCCACGATGCAACGAAATAGGCAAATACCATAATGCCCGCGTCACCGAGTGAAGCGAGGCTGCAATTGATGGTTGTTTCCCATGCTGAGAGATGGCTCATAGCATAGTACGGCATCTGTAGCATTTCCCAGAGGAACGCGATCAGGTAGCCGTGAATCGCCAGCCAGGTTTCGGGTCTATCGAGTTTCATCAACGCTTTCATTAGGCGGGCTGTTCTGCGACGCCGTCGCTGGTCGACAATCGCAGACCGCGCAGTCGCAACGCATTGGCAATCACCGAAACTGACGACAGGCTCATCGCTGCTGCCGCGATCATCGGGTTCAGCAATAGCCCGAAAGCTGGAAACAGCACCCCTGCGGCAACTGGGATGCCAAGCGTGTTGTAAGCAAATGCAAAGAACAGGTTTTGCCGAATGTTGCGCATCGTCGCCCGTGACAGGACGATAGCTTGCACCACGCCGGTCAGATCGCCGCGCACCAGCGTTACGCCGGCACTTTCGATCGCGACATCGGTGCCGGTTCCCATGGCAATACCGACATCGGCCGCTGCGAGCGCTGGGGCATCGTTGATACCGTCGCCTGCCATGGCGACCCGGCGTCCTTCGGATTTCAGCCTCTCGACCTCGCGGTGCTTGTCTTCGGGCGAGACGTTGGCGTGAACCTCGTCAATGCCCATTTCCCGCGCGACCGCTTCGGCAGTTCCGCGGCTGTCACCGGTCAGCATGACCACGCGAATGTCGCGCGCGTGCAGCGCGGCGATGGCATTTGCGCTGGTGGGTTTGATCGGGTCCGCCACGGCAATCAGACCAGCGGGTTTCCCGGCGAAAGCGACGAACATTACCGTCTGCCCCTTCGCCCGTCCGGCTTCGGCCGTTCCCAGCCAGCTTTCGTCGCTGATCCCGACCCGGCGCATCATCTTTTCGTTCCCGATCGCGACCCGGCGACCGTTCACGTCCGCTTCGACACCCTCGCCCGTGGTCGAGGCAAGATCGGTCGCATCTGCCGGCGACACTCCGCGTGACCGCGCGCCCTCGACTATTGCATGGGCCAGCGGATGCTCGCTGCCCATCTCGACCCCGGCGACCGCGGCAAGAAACTCGGTTTCGTCGATGCCCTCGACTGGGTCCACCGCCACCAGATCGGGCTTGCCCATCGTCAAGGTGCCGGTCTTGTCGACGACCAGTGTATCGATCTTCTCCAGCGTCTCCAACGCTTCGGCATTACGGATCAGGATCCCGTGCTGCGCGCCCTTACCCGTGCCGGTCATCACCGACATCGGCGTCGCAAGACCCAATGCGCACGGGCACGCGATAATCAGGACCGCGATGGCGTTGACCAGTGCATAGGTAAGTGCTGGAGCGGGGCCCCATATCGCCCAAACAACAAATGTGACGACGGCGACCATTACCACGGCGGGCACGAACCAGCCTGCGACCTGATCGGCCAAACGCTGTATCGGTGCGCGGCTACGCTGCGCCTCGGCCACCATCTGGACGATTTTGGACAGCATGGTGTCCTTGCCCACGTTGGTCGCCCGCATGATGAACCCGCCGGTCTGGTTGACCGTCCCGCCGATCACCGTGTCGCCAGCGCCCTTCTTCACCGGAAGCGGTTCCCCGCTGACCATTGATTCGTCGATCGCGCTCGACCCTTCCTCGATCTCTCCATCCACGGGAACCTTATCTCCGGGGCGAACACGCAGTCGGTCGCCGGACTCTAGCTCGTCGAGCGGCACCTCCCGCTCGTCACCGCTCCCGAAGATTTTCACGGCTGACGGCGGTGCCAACTCGAGCAGAGCTCGCAATGCGCTCGACGTCGAACCGCGAGCTTTCAGTTCCAATACCTGGCCCAGCAAGACCAGCGCGGTGATGACCGCTGCCGCTTCGTAATAAACACCCACCCGTCCGGAATGATTACGGAAGGCCGGCGGAAAGAGCTCGGGCATCGCGGTCGCCACCAGGCTGAACAGATAAGCGATCCCGACGCCGATACCGATCAGTGTGAACATGTTGAGGTTGCGTGTTTTCAGCGACTCCCACGCGCGGACAAAGAATGGCCAGCCGCCCCACAACACCACCGGAGTGGCGAGCACGAACTGCGCCCATTGCGCCCGGGCAGGTTCGATCAACTGATCGAAACTGAGCCACGGGATCATGTCGCTCATCGCATAGACAAAGAGCGGCAGCGTAAGCAGCGCGCTCCACCAGAAGCGGCGGCGCATATCGACAAGCTCGGGATCGGGCCCGTCATCCAATGACACCGTTTCCGGCTCCAACGCCATGCCACAGATCGGGCAGGAGCCCGGGCCAGTTTGGCGGATCTCGGGATGCATCGGACAGGTGTAGATCGTGCCCTCGGGCATATCCTCGACGGCGTTCAGGTGCTCGCCCGACAAGTACAGTTCGGGATCTGCACGAAACTTATCATGGCAGCGCGATGAGCAGAAATAATGCTGGACATTGTCGTGCTCAGTGACGTGTTTCGCACCGTCGATCTTAACATCCATGCCGCAAACTGGGTCGACCGCGATACCCTCAAGGACCGGCTCGCCGCCCCTATCGTTTGCGTGTGACCTGTCTTCGCTCATGGACGCCTCCTTCTTGAATTTCGCCGGAGGTCTCGCGCCAATTAGATCGGGCGCGAGACCCCCATCTTCCTATGTAACCCTGCAATTCGACGGATCCGAAGGAACGACCGCTTGCAGCTTAACTGGCGCAGTTCGAAAATCCACGGAACCCGAGTTCGTTTGAAGCTCCAGATATCCGGACAACCATCGTAGCTTCGTCATCAGTTCCTTCGCCTTCACGCATCTCGACTGTCAGGCCCTCGCCGGTGAAAGATTGGTCCTCGGTCGCGGGAATCATCACTAGCTTCCCATTCAGCTTGAGGGTGCCCTCCCGTTTGGTGCCGCCATAGACGAAGGTCGGGTAGCCCACGCGGTCCATGCGAAATACGCACCGCCCGCCCGTACCACCGATGCTGGCCACATCCGCTTCGGTCAAAATGCCGGGGTAAAGCGACCCGGGAGCGGCATTGGCGAGCGCAGACGCCGCATTCTCCTGCGGTGCGGCTTCCGGTGGAGATTCCAAATCTGCGCGGCGATCATTGCCCGGCGCGGAATTCGAGTTACAAGCTGCCAGTCCCAGAGCGAGCAGGCCAATCGTAATTGTTTTTGTCATTGTGCTTGCTCCTGTACTTTTTCGGTTGGTCGTGGGCCGTTCTCGGAAATATCCTCGATCAGGTAGCGCATCTCAGCAATTTCGCGACGCTGGGCGACAATAATGTCCTGTGCCAGCTTTCTGACACGTGGATCTCGTAAATTGGAGCGTTCGCTGGTCATAACGGCGATGGAATGATGCGGGATCATCCCCTTCATATAATTGATATCTGCAACTGTCGTCTGCGAACGAACCAGCCACAGGGCGAGCGAAAATACGACTGCGGCAACCCCGAGGATGATCAAGTTCTTGCTGATGTTGCCATACATTGACCACATGAATGCGAGCATGATGACAGCCATGACAGCGCCCATGACAAATGCCATCCAGAAGCGTGTCTCGCTGAAGAAGACGTGATCGATGGAATAGGTGTTCAAATACATCAGGCCGTACATGACGACGGTCGAGGTCGCGATCATCAGCATGAAGCGAACATAATTCCCTCCACCGCCAGAATGGGTTTTCGATTGATTCATTGTTTGTCCCCTTTCTTTGTCATGGACCAGAAAAGCTGCGCCGAGCAGCTGATAAGCGCGAAGCCGGTGAGTGCTTCAACACCTGCTATGACCCGCAGGTGTTGGGTCGGGTAGATGTCCCCAAGACCAAGCGTGGTGATATTGATCAGCGAGAAATAGAAGTAATCCATCCAGCCCATCGCGGAGACCTTGTCGAAGCTGCCAAGTCCCAATTCATTGCCGAACCAGAAACCGCCACCAAACCAAGCAGCGACGATCAGGTGAGAAAATAATACCAGCAAGGAGACAGCGGCTTTGGTCGCAACGCTGTCGCTCTTGCCGAGCCAATCATGGCCTCGCTGCAAGATTGACAGGTGCGAGAGTATCGCACCCAGGAACAGTGCTGTCGAAAGAAGGAGGGCCGTGATCAAGCGCTCTTCTCCCGTCCGAAAAACGCGTAGAGCGGCACGATCAGGATGGCGATGTACCAGCCATAAAGGAAGCTGCCGATAGCTCCTGCGATAAAGCCTTGCCAGGTTATCCACTCAAAGCCGGGCAGGAGTGGAGCCCAGGCTTCATGCATGTGGAAACGGTCGGGAGAAAGCAGGCCAAAGCCCACGCAGATCAGATAACTCAGCAGCAGGAAGGTGCCGAGTGTCCACCCCCACCTGACGATTGTTTTTCGCTTCGATCCAGCAATCACGGCTTATCTCCCTCCTCAGCGCACTGGTACAGGCGGACAGTGTAACCAACCCTAGCGGTGGTGCAGCTCGGCGCTCCTGCGCATTGGCTCGTCTGGAAAACAGGCATTCATTCGTGCCCCCCTCTCATATCGTCCATGTCGCGTTCGGACATCGATCCCATATCATGACCGGCATGGGGATCGGGCGGTCCGGTGACTTCTGGTTCTACTGGGGTAGGCGGTGGAATTGCCGGGCTTCTGGCAGGTGCAGGCGATGGCCGAGGCTTGGCTGCGGTGGCGGGGCTGCTCGACGGCTCGGGCGTGACTGTCGCCGGTCCGCTTGCGCTTCCCGGGATAGAGCCATTCTCGCCAGACTCAGGCACAACTTCTGAAAGCACGTCGTCGTCAGGTGCGACAGCACCGTCGCTCTCTGTCGGCGACGCAGATTGCTGGTCGCAGGCAGCGAGCCCGAACAGTGCAGCGCCGAGTAGCAAAGCCGCGGGGGTCTTGGAGAATGGGCCAAATGTCATGGAATTTCCTTCAGAGCCAAGAGAGGCCAAGGTGGTTTTGTCCGTGCGCGAGTTCACCGCCAAGAAACCCTTGGACGAGGATAAGGAGGGTCATGAGAAACAGACCTGCCCGCAGCGAAGTCCTCGTGGCACTTGTTCGCCTCACAATCAGAACAAGCGCCAGGCCAAGGATAGCGATTAGCATTCCGTTCCATCGGTGAATTTGCATCACCGTGTCGCCGCCAAACCATAAGCCGGTGTGTATCCATCCGAAGGTTGCCGCGAGTATCCCGCCAGCTGCGCCGCCGTAGATCAGAACACTAATGGCCGGCTCCACAGTGTCCTTGCCACGAAGCATAAACAGCTCAGCCAGCGCCGCCATCAGGAACAGGGCCACCGGGAAATGCACAGTGGCTGGATGCAATTTGGTCAAAAATGCGAAGAAGCCTGCGTTGTCGCTTTCGCGTTCACTTGCGTTGCTGCCAGCGCTTCCTTCGCCCGGGACGGGTTCGCCTGGTGCAATCTGCGAACCGTGCATACCCTCCTTGCCTGCCATCTTGTCCGGTTGCGCGGGCACCTGCGCGCTTGGCGCGTCACCGTGAACTTCGTCGCCGTGCGCAAGAGCCGGGCTAGCCGAAAGAAAGGCTGCGCAAATGAGCATGAAGATATGGGCTAATTTCATTTCGGCTGTTGGTCTTTCACGGCGGGTTAACGGGCCTTATGCTTGCTGTTACGCAGCCCGTGCGGCCTTCCCTCATCAAAAATTTTTGAGGGAAGCTGGCAGACGGGACGTAATGGAAACGATTATCAAGCGAAGGGTCGGCCACCGCACGTGACACAAAAACTGGAACCTGTTCTGCATGCTCTTGCGAACGACACTTCATTGGATTTGTCGAGCAGCGGACTTATGGAAGGCGTGTGGGAACGCGTGGGCGCTGCGACAGCGCGGCGGGAACGCACGATGCGAAGTGCACTTTTCGTGGGCCTGTTCGTAATTGGGCTGGGCGTCGGGACACTGACCGTACAGCCGTCGGTTTACGCGAAGGACGCCTCGTACCAGGTTTTTAACGACGCGCGGCTCTCACCCGCAGCCTTGCTGCATGTCGATTCATGAAGCATTTGAAACTGCAGATCGCGCTGGCCATCTTGTTCGCCGCCTTGGCAGGCTTTCTGGGTGCGACAGCAGCCGAAAGATGGTTTGCCCCAGAGCAAACCGGCGGCCTTCACGAATTCGTACACGAACAGCTCGAACTTAATCCAGAGCAGGAAACCTTGCTGGACGAGCTTGAAGAGCGTCATGCCCTAGAAAACGCGCAGCTCGAAATGGAAGTGCGACGCGCGAACGCGGAGCTGGCTGCAGCGATGGACAAGGAACATGAATACGGACCTGAAGTCAGTGCCGCTATCGACCAGGTCCACGCCAGCATGGGTGAATTACAGAAAGCGACCATCCGCCATGTGTTCGCAATGCGCTCCATTCTCGATCCGCAACAGCAGCGCGAATTCGATCAGCAGGTTTCCCGGTCATTGACCGGTTCACCGCCGGAATGACGGCGGGGTGTCCCGGATCCCCCACGCCCAGGAATCTGAACTGGTCGCCATGGTCATCGCAGGCGATCGCCGCGCATTTACCAATCTTGTAGAGCCACATCTGCCTCGATTACTGGCAACATCCCTACGGATGGTGGGCATTCGTGAAGAGGCTGAGGATGCGGTTCAGAATGCGCTGGCATCGGCTTGGATCGCGCGTGCGCGTCTTGACCCGAGACGACCCGTGCTTCCAATTCTCACCACGATCACGCTGAACAAATGCCGTGACAAATTGCGCCGAAGAAAGGCGGCCCAGTTTTTGGGCTTTGGCAAGGCGTCATCTTTTGAAATCGTTGCGGACGAGACCCCCTCGCCGGAAGTGGAAGCCTCGGACAGGCAATCTTTGCATGCCGCCTATGCCGAAATTCAGAAGCTTCCCTTGCGTATGCGCGAAGCGCTCATACTCGTTGCAATAGACGGCCGCAGTCAGAAAGAAGCGGCGGTACTGCTAGGCATTACCGAGAAGGCCGTGGAAGGTCTGGTCTATCGAGCGCGAAACACCCTCAGAAAAAAACTTGATATTGCATGAGGGGAAGGAGGATCGAGCGCGTAACATCCAGCATATGAAATCTGCAGGAAATCACATGCTGACGATGAACCGAAGAAGTCTTCTGGGTGCAGGGGCCGGCGCTGCTGGATTGTTGGGTGCCGCGGCCTTCACACCCGCCTGGGCCCGCGGAGCAAGCTTGAATGGTCGACACATTCGCGCCGGGTTCGATGAAGTTTCCGGAGCATCGATCGACCTCACCATCGGAGAGGGACCGCGCGTCGTGCAAGGGCGACGCGGCCATGCCATAGCAGTCAATGGCAGCGTGCCTGGCCCGCTCGTACGTTTGAAGGAAGGCGAGGCAGTACGCCTCAACGTTACCAACACGCTTGACGAGGATAGCTCGATCCATTGGCACGGCCTTTTGCTCCCGTTCCAGTTCGATGGTGTTCCAGGCGTGAGCTTTCCCGGAATCAGGCCGGGGGAGACTTTCACTTATGACCTTCCGCCCATCCGTCAAACGGGGACCTACTGGTGGCACAGTCATTCAGGCTTGCAAGAACAGGCGGGCCATTATGGACCAATCGTCATTGAACCGGCCGGTCCTGATCCGGTGCAGGCTGATCGCGACTATGTCCTGCTGCTCAGCGAATTTACGCCGATGCATCCGCACACGATCATGGACAAGTTGAAGAAAGGCGAGGGCTATTTCAACTACCAGCGGACTACCTGGACAGATGACTACCCATTGAGCGGCGAAGATCGTCGCATGTGGGCGGAAATGAGGATGATGCCAACGGACATCCTCGATGTGACAGGTTCGACCTACACATATTTGGCCAACGGACATGGTCCGATGGAGGGCCTCGAGTTCCTCTTCAATCCCGGAGAACGGGTACGCATCCGAGTAATCAACGGGAGTGCGATGACCTTTTTTAACGTCCGCATTCCCGGCGCCCGTATTCATATCGTAGCAGCAGATGGGCAGAATGTGCGCCCGGTCCCGGTCGAAGAGTTCCAAATCGGCACGGCGGAAACCTATGATTTTATCGTTGAGCCAACCGGCGAAGCCATGACGATCGTAGCTGAATCTATGGACCGATCGGGCATGGCGGTAGCGACCCTGGCAAGTCGGCCCGGTGCGCGCGCGCCGGTCCCGGCACTTCGTGACGCACCGCTTCTCACCATGGCCGATATGGGCATGAGCGGAATGGATCACGGCGCAAGTGGTGAAATGGACGGAATGAATCATGCAGCGATGGGACACGGGCCTCAAAATCCAGCTTCCACGCAGCAGCCTGAACCGATGGAAGCGATGAATATGGAAGGCATGAACATGCGCGAAACTTCCATGCTGCCGCCGGATGTCGAAGTCGGGCCTGGAATCGACATGGTTGCCATGAACCCGGTGGACCGAACGGGAGATCCAGGCATCGGTTTGGACAAGGTTCCACATCGGGTTCTGACCTATCGCGATCTCGTTGCTCTTGAGCCCAATGACGATTTGCGAACACCTTCCCGCCAGATGGAGATCCACCTGACCGGCAACATGGAACGATTCATGTGGTCGTTTGACGGCAAGAAGTTCTCATCCGTTAGCGAAGACCCGATCCGCTTTGCTTATAACGAGCGGGTGCGGGTCAAGCTCGTCAACGATACAATGATGGCTCACCCGATCCATCTCCACGGCCACTTCTTCGAATTGGTCAACGGGGCGCCGGCCGACCGACAGCCACAAAAACACACGGTTATAGTGCAACCGGGCGGTAGTGCCTCATTCGATCTGACAGCTGACGAGAGCGGTGACTGGGCTTTTCATTGCCACCTCCTCTATCACATGCACGCCGGCATGTTTCAGATCGTGACTGTAGCTCCGCAAGGCGATGCGCCGGAGCAAGAGCGCGTGGGAGAGCACGGATGAAAACCCTGCTTGCAATCCTGCTCATCGGTACTGCGACGCCCGTTATGGCCCAGCATGCCGGCCATACGATGCCGGACCCGGAGCCAACACCCGCCCCCGCACAGGTAGAAACGCCCGATCCGGATGACACTGACCATTCCCAAATGGACCATTCAGCGATGGGGCATGACACTGGCCGGGTGGCGCCTCCAGATGATTCAGTCCTGGAAGCAACTGATCAACCTGCCGCGCACGGTCAATCGCAGATGGATCACGGCACAATGACGATGCCCATTCCCAGTTCGCCGCCACCCGCCTCGGCCGGATCAGGCCCGCCGCGCGCTGCCGATGCGATTTGGGGTGCAGAGGCAATGCGCGCCAGTCGCGCTCAACTTCGCCATGAACAAGGCGGTCAGACTTATTTCTGGTTTCAGGGCGATCGCGTCGAGTATCGGGCTCGCGAAGGCGGGGATGGCTACCTGTGGGATGTCCAAGGTTATTACGGCGGGGATATCGACAAGTTGTGGTTCAAATCAGAGGGCGAAGGCAGCTTCGATGAAGAAATCGAAGGGGCCGAGGTGCAAGCGCTTTATAGCCGCGCCATCGCTCCTTTCTTCGATTTGCAAGCCGGGGTGCGGCAGGATTTTGCTCCCCGCGACCGGACTTATGCAGTCATCGGGATCCAAGGTCTCGCCCCTTATCAATTCGAGATCGATGCCGCTGCATTTCTGTCCAGCAAGGGTGATCTGACAGCGAGGATCGAAGCCGAACTGGACCAGCGAATAACACAGCGGTTGATCTTGCAGCCGCGCGCGGAAGTGAACTTATCGGCGCAGGACATTCCCGAGCTTGGGATTGGATCTGGCCTCGATACGGTCGAGCTTGGAATTCGTCTTCGGTATGAATTTGCCCGAGAATTTGCGCCATACATTGGCGTCGAACAAGAATGGCGGGTCGGCCAAAGCGCCGATTATGCCCGCGCCAATGGAGAAGACCCGAGCGTAACAAACTACGTCATCGGTTTGCGGTTTTGGTTCTAAAAAGAGGAAATATTATGCGTAACAAACTGACCTTAAGCGTGGCCGCTCTGGTCATGATCGCAAATGGCGTGCCGGCAATGGCGCAATCCATGGATCATTCAGCACATGCCGAACAGGCAACTACGAAGCCGATGGACCATGCCGCGCATATGGCTGCCATGAACGATGATATCGCCGGAGCGGAAGCAGCGCTCACCTCCTACCGTCAAGCGCTGACAGCGCGCGATGCGGATGCCATGGCCGCGCTGTTTGCCGAGGACTCCTTCATCTATGAAAACGGCAAGGATGAAGGCAGCTTCACGCATTATATGGAACATCATCTTGGCCCCGAACTTGATGCGATTACCAGCTTCACCTTTGGCAATCCCACTCTTGCGGTGACGCGAATGGGGCACATGGCGTTTGGCCGCGAAACATACACTTACCGGATTGAACTTGCCGACGGACGCGTGATCGATCGCGAAGGCGTTGCCACCTCGGTTCTGGCTCACGACGCTGATGGATGGAAGATCGTTCAGTATCATTCTTCTTCGCGCGCCCCGAGATAACCGCGATAACTCTACCGTGCGCGATTTGATGTCAGGTCGACCGCTCCCGGTTGGAACGCATGCGGTCGGCATTTGCAGGTGGCGCGGTTCCAAATACCGGCCGAGATCTGCGCCATCGAAGGGGGCGAAAGCTGCAACAGGCCAGCGGAACCCGGCTGCGAGGCAAAGGTTGGATTGTCGTATTCAAAATACCTTAAGGAAAGCACGATGGACCGCGCCAGAATTGACAAGAACCTCTCCCTGCTGACATTCCCGCCCGCAGCAGACGACCTGCAATCCCTTGCGGACGCTGGTTTCAAATCGATCGTCAATTTGAGGCAGGCAGGTGAGCAAGGCGAAAAGCTGAGCCCGCAGACAGAAGCGGAAGAAGCGCGCGAAAACGGATTGGATTACCTTCATTATCCCGTTTCTCCACCAGATTTGACGGCTGGGAACGCGAAGGACTTTGCGACCAGGCTTGGACAGCTTCCCGGTCCCGTAGCCATTCACTGCGCCAGTGGACGTCGGGCGAGCTTGATGGGTCTTGCGTCCTGGGCGCTTCAAAACGACAGTGACGCCGCCACCGCAGCGAAAAGAGGACGCGAGTCCGGGCTGGAAGTCAGTGAAGGCGATTTATTGCCACTGCTCAATGCAAGTGAGGCAGGCGCGCAATGATCTTCAGGCAGCTTGTCGAACCGGAATCGTCGACTTACACCTATCTGATCGGGTGCGAAAACACGGGCGAGGCCGTTCTGCTCGACCCGGTAATCGAGACTTGCGAGAGGGATATGGAGGCGGTTGCTGCGCTGGGCCTGAACCTTGCTTTCACGCTCGACACCCATATCCACGCCGATCATATCACTGGCGCATGTCGGCTGCGTAGCCTGACGGGGTGCGAGGTTGCCTATCCGGCCGATGACAATCTTTCTTGCGCGGATGTCGAAGTGAGCGAGGAAGCGCCATTATCAGTGGGCGATCTAACCATCCGCGCCCTGTTCACCCCCGGACATACCGACAAGCATCATAGTTACGTAATCGAGCAAGGCGGCCATACGCAGGTCTTCACCGGCGATGCGCTGCTCATCGATGGATGCGGTCGCACCGATTTCCAGAACGGCGATTCCGCGGTCCTTTTCAAGTCAGTTCGCGAAAAGCTGTTCGCTTTGCCGGAAGGCACATTGGTCTATCCCGCGCATGATTATTCAGGCCGCCGGGTCTCGACGATCATGCAAGAGCGTACGCGCAATCCTCGATTGAACGACGAAATTTCGCTTTCCGAGTTCCAGCGGATCATGGCCGAACTCGACTTGCCCTATCCCAAGAAGATCGACGTCGCCGTCCCTGCCAATTTGAAGTGCGGTGACTGCGTGGAAGAAGCGGTTGAGCATTTGCACAAGATCGGCGGAAAATCGCCGCAGGGCTAATGCCCATCGGTGACCCTTCCTAACTGTTCACGACGACGAACTGCCCCATCATTCCGGCATCCTCATGCTCGAGAATGTGGCAGTGATACATATACGGTAGGTCCGGGTCCGTGTGTTCCTCGAACCGTAATAGCAGGCGCACTTGCTCGCGCGGGTCGACGATGATCGTATCCTTGTAACCAGTCTCCAATGGCGGCGGAGTGCGGCCGTTGCGGTCGATCACGCGGAACTGTGCGTTATGAATATGAAAGGGATGCGCCATCATGGAGGCATTGGCGATTTCCCAGATTTCCCACTGACCGACGGGCACCCTCTCGTTGATGACATTCATGTCCATGCTGGCACCATTGATGGACATCCCGCCGCCCATCATTCCCATATCGAGCACAAACCGCCGGGTTCGCACTGCAAGTGAAGGGTCGAGTGCTGGTAACGCGGCAAGCTGCAACGGCAGATTGCTTCGCGGCGAGGAGCGAGAGGGTCTGATATCGAGGACGCGGAACGGCTCGTCCATCTCGGTATCATCGCGGCGTCGGCCCATCATACCGCCGCCCATCATGCCGCCGCCGTCGCCGCCCATCATGCCCATCGAATTGTCAGGACTGGTCGCCACAAGACTGAGTGGGCGCCCCTCGGAAAGATCGATGAGGATCTGCGTCCGCTCACCTGGTGCGAGCCTGAGCGAGCGGACCGCATGCGGACGCTCCAGCAAGCCACCATCACTGGCGATGATCTGCATGGTCTGACCGCGGGACAGCGAAAAATCGTAGAAGCGAGCGTTCGATCCATTGAGGATGCGCAAACGTAAGAGGCCAGTCCGCGCGTCAAACACCGCGTTGTGCGTGCCATTGACGTAGATTCGATCCCCACGCACGCCCATCATTTGCGCATGCATGTTATGCGGATAGAGGAGCTTGCCGGAGTTATCGAGCAAGCGGTCCTGCACGATAAGCGGAATATCATCCACGCCGTATTCGCTCGGCAGGTCCAGCGCGTCCTCTTCATCATCACGGACATAGATCGGAGCGGCAAGACCAGCATAGACCTGCGGTCCCGTGCCGCGATGCAGGTGCGAATGATACCAATAGAGCGAGGCACGCTGGCGCACTTCGAAAGATGGGCTCCAGCGCGCGCCGGGGCGGATCAGCTGGTGCGGCCCGCCGTCGGCGGCGGCGGGAAGCTCGAACCCGTGCCAGTGGACTGTGGCTCCTTCGTCCAGGCCGTTGTCGACATGCAACCGGACGCGCTCGCCGCGGCGCATCTCCAATGTCGGACCCAGATAAGGCGCGTTCACTCCGATCGTAGGCGAAACGACCCCGGGAGCGAATTCCTTCCGCCCCGCGGATATGGACAGTCGAAAGACCCGCTCGCCTTGTTCGACAATTCCCTGATCGAGCTTGGGAATGGCGAGCGGATTGGCGCCGGCTCCATCGGCATTGAGTAGCGAATTTCGCGCTTCGCACGCAGACAAGGGAAGAGCCATGAGGCCCGCAGCCGCTGTGCCGGCCCGTCGCAGCAAGGCACGTCGGTTAATGCCGGATGCGTTCGCCCACTGGTCCATTTCACTTGCTCCGGAGATATTTGATCAGCGCAGCGATGCCCAACACAAGAAGGATGGTCAGCAATAAGCAGAACAGTCCCATGATCCCCATCATGGCCGCTGGCATGTCACCGTTCATCATCGTACTTCTCCTATTATACCGGCCCCGGAAAACGATCCGGGGCCGGTTTGCAAATTACTGCTTGGTGATCGAAGTGATCGTGTTGCCGCCTTCACCGGTTGTGAAGTCGAACGAGATCGTGTCGCCAACCGCCACGTCCTGACGCAGCTGCTCGTCGGCGTCGAACGCCATCGTCATGGCGGGCCATTCGATCGAGGGGACAGCACCGTGATCGACAGTGATCGTTCCTGCATCGGCGTCGATGGCGGTCACGGTTCCTTCGGCACTGGCGGTCTGCATCGCGCTGTCCGATCCCATCATCGGCATATCGCCATCGTCCATCGGCATCTGACCGTCTGCCATCTGGCCGTCTGCCATGGCCGTGTCGTCCATCATTTCGGTATCGTCACCGGAGCCACAGGCGGCGAGCGCCAAGGGCGCAGCCAGCAGGGTCACGAGGGTTGTAATACGCATTCTTCTTCTCCTTCGAGGGGTTTGGACCGGTTGGTCCGGGGACGCCGCATCATCAAATAAGCGGCGGGAAGTACGAACATCGAAAGCAATGGGGCGGTGATCATCCCGCCGATCATCGGGGCGGCGATACGGCTCATCACCTCGGATCCAGCACCGGTGCCGATCAGGATCGGGAAAAGGCCGGCGAGGATAACGGCGACGGTCATCGCCTTAGGCCGGACGCGCAGCAGCGCGCCTTCACGGATCGCTGCCGATACCTCGCCGGCACCAAGATCGCCCTCCCGTCGCTCAAGCGCGGCCTTCAGGTAGATCAGCATGACCACGCCGAATTCCGCCGATACCCCTGCCAGCGCAATGAACCCGACGGCAGTGGCGACGGACTGGTTGTATCCCATAAGATAGAGCAACCAGAATCCGCCAGTCAGCGCAAACGGCAGCGTGCCCATGATCAGCAGCGCCTCGTCGAAGCGGCGGAAGATCAGATAGAGCAGCAGGAAGATGATCGCCAGCGTTGCCGGCACGACGATCTGCAACCGCTCGTAGGCGCGGGTCAGATATTCGAACTGACCGGCATAGGACAGGCTGACTCCGGCGGGCAGATCGACCTCGGCCGCGATTGCTTCCTGCAACTCGCCCACCACCGAGGTAAGGTCGCGCCCGCGCACATCGACATAGACATAGCTGGTCGGCCTGCCTTGCTCGCTCTTGAGCATGGGCGGCCCGCTGGTCACGCGGACATCCGCCACTGTACCAAGCGTAATCTGCTGTCCCGCAGGGGTTAGAACCGGAAGATTGCGCAGCTCATCGACGCTGTCGCGAATCTCGCGCGGATAGCGGACATTGACCGGATAACGGGCCAACCCCTCCACCGTACGCGCGACATTTGCGCCGCCGATCGCGCCCGATACAATCTGCTGCACATCGGCGATGTTGAGCCCGTAGCGGGCTGCTTCCATGCGGTTGATATCGACATCGACATAGCGCCCGCCTGAAAGCCTTTCGGCCAGGGCCGAACTGACACCCGGCACCTGCTTGGCAATCTGCTCGACCTGTAGCGCCACGCGTTCGATCTCGCCCAAGTCCTCGCCCGAGACCTTGACCCCGATGGGGCTCTTGATGCCCGTCGCGAGCATGTCGATACGGTTGCGGATCGGGGGCACCCAGACACTGGCGAGGCCCGGAACCCGGACTACGCGATCGAGTTCTTCCACCAGCTTGTCAGGTGTCATCCCTTCGCGCCATTCCTCACGCGGCTTGAAGCTGATCGTCGTCTCGAACATCGTCAGCGGCGCGGGATCGGTGGCCGTATCAGCGCGGCCCGCCTTGCCGAAAACGGTATCGACTTCGGGCACCGTTTTGATCAGGCGGTCGGTCCGCTGAAGCAGGGCCGAAGCTTCCCCCGGTGAAAGTCCGGGAAGCGCGCTCGGCATGTAGAGAAGATCGCCCTCATCGAGCGGCGGGAGAAACTCGCCGCCCAGCCGGGTAAAAGGCACCAGCGTCGTCGCGAATATCAGTCCTGCGATGACTAGCGTCGCCTTCGGACGCCGCATCACCCAGTCGAGCCCCGGACGATAGGCGCGAGTAAGCGCCTTGTTGATCGGATTGCTGTCTTCCCTCGGTATCTTGCCGCGGATCAGCCATCCCATCAGCACTGGAACCAGCGTGACCGACAGGATCGCCGCCGCCGCCATCGCATAGGTCTTGGTAAAGGCCAGCGGAGCGAAGAGCCGCCCTTCCTGCGCCTGCAAAGTGAAGACAGGCAGGAAGGACAGGGTGATAATCAGCAGGCTGAAAAACAGCGCCGGACCGACCTCTTTCGAAGCGTCCGCGACAATCCGCCAACGTTCCTGGGCCGACATGACCGTATCGGGATTTTCTTCGGTCCAGCGCTCGATGTGCTTGTGCGCATTCTCGATCATCACCACCGCCGCATCGACCATCGCGCCGATCGCGATGGCGATGCCGCCAAGCGACATGATGTTGGCGTTCACGCCCTGGAAGCGCATCACCAGAAAGGCCGCCAAAACGCCCAGCGGCAAGGTGACCACTGCGACCAGCGCGGAACGGGCGTGCCACAGGAACAACAGGCACACGAGCGCGACGACGACGAATTCCTCGATCAGCTTGGTGGTGAGGTTATCGACCGAGGCATCGATCAACTGCGAACGGTCATAGGTGGTGACGATCTCGACCCCGTCGGGCAGGCTCGCGCGCAACTGTTCGAGCTTTGCCTCCACCGCCTCAATCGCACCGCGCGCGTCGGCGCCTTGCCGCAGAATGACGATACCGCCCGCAACCTCGCCCTGGCCGTTCAGTTCGGCGATACCGCGGCGCAGTTCGGGGCCGATTTGTACGTTGGCCACATCGCCAAGCGTCACCGGCACGCCCCCCGCTTCGGCGCGCAAAGGGATCGAGCGAAAATCATCGAGACTGCCAAGATAGCCCGACGAACGCACCATGAATTCCGCTTCGCCCATCTCGACGATGGAACCGCCTGCCTCCTGATTGCCCGCCTGGATCGCGCTCACGATTTGGGCGTGGGTCACGCCGAATGAGGCCATGCGGTAGGGGTCGAGAACGATCTGGTACTGCTTGACCATGCCGCCCACGCTGGCGACCTCGGCAATCCCGGGGATGGTCTTCAGCTCGTAGCGCAGGAACCAGTCCTGCAAGCTGCGCAGTCCCGCAAGGTCATGCCCGCCGCTGCGGTCGACCAAGGCGTATTCGTAGATCCACCCCACGCCGGTTGCGTCAGGGCCCAGCGTGCTCTCGACGCCTTCGGGCAAGCGGTTCTGGACCTGGTTAAGGTATTCGAGCACGCGCGAGCGCGCCCAGTAAAGATCGGTCCCGTCCTCGAAGATCACATAGACATAGCTGTCGCCAAAAAACGAATAGCCACGCACGGTCTTCGCCCCCGGTACCGAGAGCATGGTCGTCGCCAGCGGATAGGTGACCTGGTCCTCCACGATACGCGGAGCCTGCCCGGCATAGTTCGAGCGGATGACAACCTGTACATCCGACAAATCGGGCAGCGCATCGACAGGGGTGGTACGAACTGCCCAGAAGCCGGCGAGCGCCAGACCGATCGCCGCCAAGACCACGAACAGGCGGTTGGCGATCGAACTTTCAATGATCCGCGCGATCATTGGCCGGCTTTCCGGATCGAGACGATGCGCGGACCGGTGCTCGCCTGGATGAAGGTGAAAGTCACCTGATCGCCGCGTTGGAAACCGCGAACCTGAGCCGGACCTTCAGTGGCAAAACCCATCGTCATGGCTGGCCATTCCAGGGCTTTGACCGGCCCGTGCCGCAAGGTGATGCTGCGGGCAGTGATGCGTTCGATCGTGCCGGTGGCTCGATAGGTGCGCGGCTCGTCCGCCTCCCCCTGCGCTTCGTTTTGACCGGCAGTAGTCGGTGCGTCCTCGACGGAACGCACATCGATACCGGCGAGGCTGGCTTCGGAATCGAGCAAGAATTGACCCGAGCTAACCACCTCTTCGCCTGCGGCTAGCCCTGCCAGCACTTCGGTCCGACCGCCTGCTTCTCGCCCAATCCGCACTTCAGCAGGGCGGTATCCTCCGCCCTCCTGCGTAACCATAACCAGCGCGCGTTCGCCGGTGCGGATCACCGCCTCCGACGGGATGAGCAATGCTTCACGCCGTTCAGGAGCAATCATGACCTGCGCAAACATGCCGGGTTTCAGGCGAAGGCCTGGGTTGGGCATTGCCGCGCGCACTGTAATCGTCCGGCTTGCGTCCTGCGCACTGGGCAGGATGGCGATGATCCGGCCGGCGAAGCGTTCGCCTGGAAATGCGGTGAGCGTTGCGCTTACCGGCTGTCCCACGCGGGCGCTTCCAGCAAGCGCTTCGGGCACCGCGGCTTCGAGCCAGATCGGGCTGTAGCCGCTGATTTCGGCGAGGCTTTGCCCTGCCATGACGGTCATGCCCGGCCTTATACCGAGCGAGGTAATCGCGCCCGATTGCGGCGCGGTGACGGTGATTGTCGATTGCAGCCTGCCGCTTCGAGCGACCGAGGAAATCACGCCTTCCGGCATCCCGAGCAGTCGCAGGCGCTGGCGGGCAGCATTGGTAAGCGCCGCGTCGCCGGTTGCGGCCACGGCAAGAAATTCCTGCTGGGCGCCGCCCCATTCGGGCACCAGCAGGTCGACGATCGGCGCGCCTCTTGCGATAAGATCCTGCGGGGCGTGGCCATAAGTCCGCTGAACATAGCCACCTGCGCGAGGCTGGACGATCGCAACCTCGCTGCCATTGTAGGCAAGCGTGCCAGTTACCGTGGTTTCCGGTTCCAGCACGCCGTATTCGGCCTCGGCAGTGCGAATGCCGAAGTTCTGGACCATTGCGGAATCGATGCTGACGCCCTCGCCGGCCTGCGCATCACCGCCCGCGCATTTCGGGACCAGCTGCATATCCATAAAGGGGGATTTGCCCGGCTCGTCGAAGCGCTGGTCGGGCACCATTGGATCGTACCAGTAAAGCACTTCTTCGCAGCCGGTATCGGAAGCGGCGTCGCCGCCGCCATCGCTACCGCCGCCGAGCATCGACAGACCGTAGCCAGCCCCTAGGCTGACCAGGGCAATACCGGCCGCCGCTGCATAAGAGCGTTGGCGCGACGAAAGACGTTCGAACACGGCTTTCATGGCCTGTCCTCCCCATATGTAAGTCGTAGAGTTGCGGCGGCTTCGACAGCCATCTGTTCGCGTTCGAGAATCTCGAGTTCGAGCAATGCCAGCGCAGATTTGGCCGCGATCACATCTACGAGGTCGGCGCGACCAGCTGCAAAGCTGGCGGTCTCGAGCTGCGCACGATCCCGCGCGAGCGGTAGAAGCTGGTCACGCGCACGTTCCCACTGCTGCAGTGCGCTGCGCCACGCAGCCAGATCGGCTTCGAACCGGGCCCTGATTGCCCTCAGCCGGTCAACGCGCTCAGCCGAGGCGGCAGCGGCGTCTGCTTCCGCTGCCGCGATGCGCGGATTCTGCCGCCTGTCGGTGAAAATTGGCAAAGTGACCGATCCCATGACTGATACGACACTGCCAAAATCGGGATTACGGTGGCCGTAAGTCACGCTGACACCGAAATCAGGTCGCTTTTCAGCGCGTGCCAGATCGGCTGCCGCCTCGGCACGTCGCTGCTCGGCATCCGCCAGACGCAATTCCGGATTGGCCTCCAACGCGAAGCGAAGCCCTTCCGGATCCACGGTAGCTTGGGGAGCGCCCCCCGCAGCGACGGGCTCGCTCTCGACAATATAGCGCTGCAGGCGGGCACGCGCGGCTGCGCGCGCGGCCTCAATCCGGGTAATGGCATCCTCGATTTCAAGAAGCTCGCGCCGGATCGCGAGGCTCTCGGCAGGCCTGGCCGATCCCGAAGCGACGGCACTGACGGCGACCGGAACAATATCCCTCAGGCCGTCCAGAGCGTTACGCGCAAGAGCGAGGCGTTGCTGGGCGTAATACAGACCGATCCAAGCCGTCCCCGCGTCGGCGAGGATGGAACGTTCGGACAAGCCAAGACGGGCTTCGGCAATACCGATTTCGGACCCGGCAAGGCCGGATCGCGCTCGCCGCCTGGCAAGGTTAGGAATTTCCTGTTCGACGCCAACCGCTAGCTGCGTCGGCAGTTGCGCATACGGATCGAATGCGGCCGGTCCGGTGACCGGCAAGTTCATCACGCCTGCACGAACGCGTGGATCGGGCAATTCGTCCGCTGCGTCCGCAGCATCGCGTCTCGCCTGTATGCGCAATGCGCCCGCTTCGAGCATGGGCTGTTCCGCCCGCGCCGCCGCAAGAGTTTCTTCATAGCCGACCGACTGCGCTTGCGCAGTCTGAGCGACGAGCAGCGCCGAAAACGGCACCCAACCAATTCGCCAATTCATAAATCTCACTCGTGCAGAGCGAGCTGACAAGACAAACATACCGCACCGGCGAATACCGGTTCGTGCGGTTGCATCGTTCGTCAGTCTCGCAAAAAGCGCAGCGCGCCTTCAGGAAAAACTAGACGGTGAGGATAGGTTTTGGAGGGGGCGATTCCGGTCGCGGTGGATCTGTTTCAAACCACGGGGCCGCAGAAACAAGGCAGCTCGGCATCAAGCTAAGGGGCGCGCCCTCCATTTCAGTCGCAGCCGACAGGGCCAGAGGCGGCAAACAATTCATGGCAATCACGCAATCGAGCGTCATGCTGGAACATGGTTCTGCCGGATCGCGGGAAGTTTCGCTATCGGCCATCTCAGCACAATCGCTCATCTCCACCGCCTCGATCTGAGGAAGGGCTGCTGCATTCGCCCCAACCTGGACGAAAAGTCCAAATCCGAAAAGGATTAAGGTCAAGGTACGAATGAACTTCACCGGCCCCAGATAGTCGGGGGCGAGGCGATTGGCAAGTAACGAGTGATGGCGGACGGGGACCAATCAGATCGCCCCGTCCGCATTAACCGCTTGAAATAAATAGTCTTTTGTGACTAGCAGCACCCCGCCGAAGCTGGCTCCGAACTAGCTTCGGATACCTCGCGCACGAGGTCGCCGGTTTCCTTCTTGGCTGCACTTCTGGCGATATCGGCCTGCGCAACGATGCCGCAACATTTGCCCTCGTCATCGACCACCGGAAGCCGACGAACCTGATTGTCTTCCATCTTGGTGCAGCATTCGTCGACGCTGGCATCGGCGGTGACAGTAACAGGTGACGATGTCATTACCTCCTCGACACTTTGGTCGGACGGCTTCCCTTTGGCCACACAACGGCATGCGATGTCCCTGTCGGTGACCACGCCCACCAGCGCGCCGGAATCATCGATCACCGGGATTTCTCCGCAATCATTATCGACCATCAATGAAGCTGCCTCTTGCACGGTGCTCGATGGACTGCAGCATGCGGGGTTCGATGTCATAACGTCTTGGGCTTTCATGTTGCCTCCTGCTCTTCGGAAATTCTTGTTTGATACGACAGGGCAACGGCCTCTCAATACCATGGGTTCCGATTTCGAAGACGACTCGTTGGCCTTGCGCGCTGATCCGTGATCGGCTGCCGAGGAAACCCGAGGCCCCACAGCGTTGAATGTCTTGTCGGTGCAAAATTGTTCCGGAGGTGAGGGAAGCCAATAGTTATTTCGTAGCAAAGATATAGACTCCATTCTCCGCACGCCTTCGGGTTGGCATCTCTGTTAGATTGAATTTTTACACACCGCTAAAGTGTCGTGAGTGCGTACAAAGTTGAAGCAAGGATCATATCTTGACCGACAAATCCGATAAACCTGTCGTGATCGTCACCGGCTCAAGCGGCTATATCGGCTCGGCGATCGTAAAGAAGCTTGCAGCGAAATACCGCGTGATCGGATTCGACCGCGACGCCGCTCCCCATCCCCCGGCAGAAGCCGAGTGCGTCTGCGTCGATGTGACCGACCAGGCGAGCATCGATGCGGCTTTCGAACGCGTTCGAACCGCTTATGGCAAAAGGATCGCCTCCTTCGTCCACCTTGCTGCCTATTTCGATCTTACCGGCGAACCAAATCCGAAATATGACGAGGTTACGGTCAAGGGTACCGGCCGATTGCTCGAAGCGCTGCAGGATTTCGATATCGACCAGTTCGTGTTTGTCAGCACGATGCTGGTCCATGCCCCCATCAGGGGCGGCGGGCTGATCGACGAGACTTCGCCGCTGGACACGGATTTGCCCTACCGCGAATCGAAGGTCCGCACCGAGCAGTTGATCCGCGAGACGCGTGGCGACATCAATGCGGTCCTTGTGCGGCCTGCGGGCGTCTACGACGATGAAGGCCATTCGGCGTTTCTTGCCCAGCAGATCGCGCGCATTTACGAAAAACGGCCCAGCGCCCGCGTCTATCCCGGTGACCTCGACACCGGACAGCCATATTTGCACCTTGAGGATTTGCTCGACGGGATCGAGCGAATCGTCGACCGGCGGAGCGAGCTTCCCAGTGAATGGCCGGTTCTTCTCGGCGAAGATGACGTGATGTCCTATGGCGAACTGCAAAAGTCGCTTGGACGCCTGATCCACGATGAGGACTGGACGACGCGCACGGTGCCGAAGGGCCTCGCCAAGACCGGCGCCTGGGTCGAAAACGAAGTGCTTGGCGAAGAGACTTTCATCCGGCCGTGGATGGTGGACATTTCGGACGACCACTACGAACTCGATCTCAGCAATGCGCGGGAAAGGCTGGACTGGACGCCGCAGCACAGGCTGAGGACCGCCCTCCCGCGGATCGTCGAAGGTCTGAAAGCCGATCCTTCGGCCTGGTACGCTGAGAACAAGCTCAATGCCGCGCGGGTGGCCGGCAGCAATTTCGATGAAGCCGATGAGGCAGAGCCTGCCCCGCTAAGCGAAGATGCTCTGGCGGACCACGCCGGTCACATGCGCAAGATGCATTTCAACATGCTCTGGGTTCATTGGTTTACGATGTTGCTCGGCCTATGGCTCGCGACCACACCGTTTGTCTTCGGGACCTTCGACCAGAGCGAATTTACCGCTGCAGTCACGCGCATAACCGAGGATCGCGATCTCTGGGATCCCGCGCTACGAAGCTGGCTGACAGCCTGGAACGATTTGGTGAGCGGCGTGCTGATCATGATCTTCGCGGCCATTTCCCTTTCGCCGCGCGGAGGCTGGGCGCAATGGGCGAACACCTGTATCGGCATCTGGCTGCTCGGCGCCCCGTTGCTGTTCTGGACGCCCGATGCCGCCGTCTATGCCAACGATACCTTTATCGGCGCGCTGGTGATCGCCTTTACCATCCTTGTGCCCATGATGCCCGGCATGGCGCCCGAAGGCATGATGGATGATACCGACGTACCGCCGGGCTGGACCTATTCGCCTTCTACCTATGTCCAGCGCATGCCGATCATTATCCTCGGCGCCGTCGGATTTTTCCTTTCGCGCATTCTGACGGCATATCAGCTCGGCCATATTGATGGGGTATGGGAGCCGCTCTTCGCTTCGCCAAGCGCGCTCAATGGCACCGAATACATCATCACTTCCGATATCTCCAAGGCCTGGCCGGTGGCCGATGGCGGCATCGGTGCGATGAGCTACATGTTCGAGATCCTGATGGGAGTCATGGGCGGCAGGGCCCGCTGGCGGACCATGCCCTGGATGGTGACGCTGTTCGGCATTGTCGTGGTGCCGCTGGGCGTGATCAGCATCTACTTCATCATCATCCAGCCGATCATGATCGGCACCTATTGCACGATCTGCCTCATGGCGGCGGCCGCGATGCTGATCATGATCCCCTATTCGCTCGACGAGCTGGTCGCGATGGGCCAGTTCCTGGTTCTCAACACGCGGCGCGGGCGACCGTTCTGGCGCTCGTTCTTCCGCGGCGACGCGCTGCCAGGCGGCAGCAAGGATACACATCCCGGTTTCGATGCTCCGCTCGCGGCGATCGGCGGTTCGGCGGCGCGCGGGGTCACGGTCCCACGGACATTGGTCATCAGTGTGCTGATCGGTGCTTTCCTGATGTTCTCCAGGCTCGTTCTTGGGAATGTACCGCCTCTTGCTGACAGCGACCATCTGGTTGGCGCGCTGGTCATCACGGTATCGGTAATTGCCATGGCGGAGGTCGCAAGGCCATTGCGCTTTCTCAACGTCGCGTTCGGTGCCTGGCTCATCGTGGCTCCGTGGCTTATGGACGGAGGCGCCAGTACTGTTGGCAACGTTGTCGGTACGATGCTCGGGGCGCTTCTGATTGTACTGAGCCTGCCAAGAGGGCGTCGGAGCGACGAACATTACGGAAGCTGGGACCGGTTCGTTGTTTAGCGGATCGGCATGGCGATGTCGGAGCCAATGCAATAGGATGGTGAGCTTTGGAGCCTATTAATACGGGTAGGCCCGAAGCAGTGTGGCGGGGCGCGCATCCCGCCCTGTGGATCGCCATTTTCGGCGGACTGATTGCCTTCGCCTGGGAAATGTTCCAGCTCCCGTTCTACAGCACTGACGGGCTTGGTCCTGTTGAAGCCGCATACCGATGTGGTCTGGCATCGTTCGGTGACGCGGGTATCATGGTGGCGGCCTATCTGGGCGCCTCGTTGGGAAACCGCCGAACACCTTGGCTTGTCGACTGGCCAATATCCCGCTTCCTTATCTATCTCGCCATCGGTCTCGCGATAACATCCGTGGTCGAAATATTGGCCGTTGGGGCTGCCTGGGGCTGGACCTACAGTCCCACTATGCCGCTAGTCCCTGGGACAAAGATCGGACTCGTTCCCATAATCATGTGGGTTCTTGTCCCGACCGCGACCCTTTGGCTCTCACGAAAAATGGGACTTGGGTCAGCCTAGTCGAAGCGAGCGAAAGTGATTCCTAATGAGCAGCGGTCGCCGGGATGAGCAGCGCGACGAATTGCATCAAGACTGTCACCATCAGGAGAGACAATCGTTACCCGGCCGCCGAAAACATCACCGTCTCCGGAGTCCACCGCAAGGATGGTTTTGATGGACCAGTACTCATGCGGTCACCTGCAATAATTGAAAGCGGTTGGCCTTCAATGGGCTTTGAAAGGAAGTTAGCGTAAGCCAGCAGAGGTCGTGCTATCACGTAACTGCCTGTCGGAGTCCCTTCTCAAGCAGAGCGCAACTCACCGCGCGCTTGACCGAATACCTCAATACTGCCCCAAATTGCTAGGCTGGCCATAATGGCGGCCACGACCAGGTCGGGCCACGCGCGCCCGGTTCCGAAGACACCCAGCGCCGCGCCCAGAACCGCTACATTGCCGATCGCGTCGTTGCGCGAGCAAATCCACACCGAGCGCA
>LWDU01033337.1_pt2 | contig 84086 bp, 66 predicted proteins | sample 727161 | NCBI WGS metagenome assembly LWDU01 (sample SAMN04566230, study PRJNA314399) | hydrothermal vent metagenome | isolation source: deep sea hydrothermal plume seawater | place: Mexico: Gulf of California, Guaymas Basin | collected 2004-07-11
TTCTTCAGGAGCGTCAGCGGCTTCTTCTTCAGGAGCGTCAGCGGCTTCTTCTTCAGGAGCGTCAGCGGCTTCTTCTTCAGCAGCGTCAGCGGCTTCTTCTTCAGCAGCGAACAGTGGACCGACATTCCCCAAACCCCCTTTAAGATCATCTGGTAGAAATTGCTCTGGTCGAACGGCATTTTCGTCCGCGATACCATCGTCTTGCCAGTCGACGCGTTTACGTGACAATCCGATCTTGCGATCCTCAATATCGACTCGCAATACCTTAACCTCAAGTTCATCGCCAACGCTGACTAGGTCTTCGGGATTTTCGATCTTTTCGTCCGCAAGTTCGCTGATGTGCAGTAGGCCCTCAAGACCATCTTCCAGACTAATAAACACCCCAAAGTTAGTTATTTTGGTAACTTTGCCAGAAAGTTTTTGCCCAGGTTGATACCGTTCAGGAATTTCGGATTCCCAAGGGTCCGCGGCAAGTTGTTTTACGCCCAAGGCAATTCGTCGTCGTTCAATATCAGTAGATAGAACTTTGCACTCAATCTCCTGTCCTTTTTCGAGGACTTCATTTGGATGACTGATTTTACGAGTCCAAGAAATGTCTGACACGTGCAACAAACCATCAATACCCTCTTCGAGTTCGATGAATGCGCCATAGTTTGTAAGGTTCCTAACCGAACCCATTACAACCGCATCAACAGGATATTTAGCTTCGACCTCAGTCCAGGGGTTACTTAGTGTTTGCTTGATTCCCAGCGATAATTGTTGCCCCTCGCGATTTACCGAGAGAACGACAACGTCAATTTCATCGCCTATTTGAACGATTTCATTCGGATGATTGATACGTTTAGTCCACGACATTTCGGAAATGTGGACGAGTCCTTCAATGCCTGGTTCTAGTTTAACGAACACGCCGTAACTCATCACGTTAACAACTTCGCCTTCAACCTTCGCACCGATTTCATACCTTTCTTCTACACCATCCCAAGGATTGGACGTCTTTTGTTTAAGTCCGAGAGCGATCTTTTCCTTTTCGTGATCAATCCGCAAAATTAAAACTTCAATTTCTTGGTCGATTGTTACCATTTCCGTTGGGTGTCCTATGCGTTCCCAACTCATATCGGTGATATGCAGTAAACCGTCTATTCCGCCCAGGTCTACAAACGCACCAAAATCGGCGATATTTTTAACAATGCCAACCTTGGTTTCACCTTCGTTAAGCGTTGATAGAAGTGCTTCTCGATCAGCTTTACGCTGGCGCTCAATAAGCGAGCGTCGCGACACAACAATATTCCGCCTAGCTTCGTCGATCTTAAGTACTTCGCATTCGAGTTCTTGCCCAATGTAATCAGCAATATCATGTGGACGTCGAATGTCAACCTGACTCGCTGGTAGGAAGACGTTTACGCCAATATCGACTAACAAACCGCCCTTGATTTTCCGGGTAGCAAAACCCTTAACAATCTGACCTTCGTCGATTTGTTCCATCATCGCTGTCCAAGCGAGAATCTTTTCAGCTTTCCGTTTACTCAGAGTGACCAATCCATGGGGATCATTGGCCGGACCCAATTCATCTTCAACTTCTTCGATCAATACTTGTACTGTGGAACCGACTGTTGGTTGTTCTTCCCCTGGATCCCATTCACTAATAGAGATGGTGCCTTCACTTTTGGCACCGACGTCAACAAGAACGACCCCGTCGGTTATTGAGATGACTTGACCATGTACGATCGCGTTGACATCAAAATTGGCGTCCGCGTTAATCGCGTCGTCGAGAATTGAGTTATCATCGTCTCCGCCAAACATTTCTTTAAGTTCAGCTACGAGTTCAGTATCTTCTAAGGTTCGAATTAGGTTACGGTTTACCATAGTGACAATTTCTTTTCATAAATAACGTAGAACGATGAATCTGGTTGTGAATTCAACATTCCTTACCAACTCAGACAATACGCAGCCTGACTCGGGACTAAGGTTCTATGCGCTTCAGGACGGGTCATGGAAACGTTTTCATGCGTGCCCTATTACGCTCTGTTTTGACCTCTTAATCTATCATTAGTTGGTATTTTCTACAACGGGAGGGTTCTAAGGTAATTGACGAGAATCTTAGTGCGTGTTACAAGTTAACAGTGTTGAAACTAAGAATCTAAACGTGATTCACTAATACCATTCAAATAAATTGGAGTATCCAACGTGGGCTGTAGCGAACGAACCAAGGAAATTAAGCGACGACGTCACCGCAAGGTAAAGGTCTGTAAGTTGAAACGTCAATATAAAGCCGCAGACGCCTCGGGAAAACAGGAAGTCATCGAAAAATTAACTCGCTTAACGCCGGGCGCAGATGAGATTCTATCCAATTGGGGTGTCGAGCGTTAAACACACTGTCGCAGCGTGTATTAGAGCGGCATTTTATCCAAAAAAAACGGGCTTCGCAATTAATTCAACGGCGAAGCCCATTTTTGTGACACCTTGAAATCCTCGTTATTCTTCGTCATCCGCGTCGTCCTTTTCAGCGGTCTGATCATCGTCGGTTTCCTTGACTTCGAAATCGGCGTCGATAGCGTCATCGTCGTCTGCTGAATCACCAGTCCCGTCTTCCGCTGTTGAAGCTTCATATAACGCCTTGGAAAAGGCCTGTGCCGTCGCCTCAAGTTCTTCAACCGCCGACGTGATTTCTTCTATGTCCTCGCCCATAGATAATTGTCTTACCTTTTCAATGGCCTCGGTAAGCGGAGTCTTGTCCTCGGCGGATAACTTATCTCCACTTTCCGCGATAGTTTTTTCTAGCTGATAGGCTAGTTGCTCCCCCTTATTCCGGGCTTCAACCAAATCGAACTGTTTTTTATCGTCTTCAGCATGCTCTTCGGCATCCTTTCGCATACGGTCGATTTCTTCATCATCCAATCCAGCGGAATCCTCGATTCGAACGTTGGCCATCTTCTGAGTTCCCAAATCTTTTGCCGTAACGTTGAGAATGCCATTTTGATCGATGTCGAACGTGACTTCGATTTGAGGAACTCCCCGCGGCGCCGGCGGAATTCCCTCGAGGTTGAACTCACCGAGTAGTCGATTGTTCTTAGCCATCCTGCGCTCACCTTGGAAGACTTTCACGTTAACTGCGGGTTGATTATCCGCCGCGGTGCTAAATACATTTTTCTTTTCCGCTGGGATTGTGGTATTCCGTTCAACCAGAGCAGTCATCACCCCTCCCTCAGTTTCGATACCAACCGTAAGTGGAGTCACATCGAGCAGTAACACGTCAGTTCGGTCTCCGGCGAGTACACTCCCCTGAATGGCTGCGCCCATTGCGACGACCTCGTCTGGGTTCACTCCCTGATGTGGTTCCTTACCAAAAAGGTCAACAACCATTTCTCGGACTTTTGGAATCCGAGTTGATCCGCCCACTAACACGACTTCATCGATTTCAGAGGCAGTAAAACCCGCGTCTTTTAAGGCACGTTTAACGGGCCCGCGGCATTTCTCCACTAGTGAGTCTATCATTTCCTCGAAGGAGGAACGGGTGACAGTCATTTGCATATGTTTCGGCCCGGAATCGTCGGCGGTGATAAAGGGCAAGTTGATGTCAGTTTGCGGAACAGAACTTAGTTCCTTTTTGGCCTTTTCACAAGCTTCATAAAGGCGTTGTAGTGCCATCGTGTCCTTGCGCAAATCGACTCCATGCTCTTTCTTAAACGAGTCGGCGACATGATTTAGGAGCGCGGCATCAAAATCGTCGCCACCAAGTTGCGTGTCGCCCGCGGTACTCAGGACTTCGAACACCCGACTCTCGTTGTCCGCATCACCGGCATCATCAACTTCCAGTACTGATACATCGAAGGTTCCACCTCCAAGGTCGAATACAACTATGCGTTCACTTTTATCTTTGTCGAGACCGTAGGCGAGGGCCGCAGCCGTCGGCTCATTGATAATGCGTGCCACTTCGAGTCCGGCAATTTGCCCGGCGTCTTTAGTAGCTTGTCGTTGGGAGTCGTTAAAATAGGCGGGGACCGTAATGACCGCTTTATTTACTTTATGTCCCAAGTACGCCTCCGCCGACTCTTTGAGACGTCGCAGCGTTTTAGCTGAAATTTCCTGCGGCGAATAACTTTCATCGTCAATATTAATTTCAACGTATCCAGAATCACTCTTGCTAACTTTGTAAGATACCAACCGGTCGTTGTCTGTAATTTCATTGAACCGGCGACCCATAAATCGTTTTATAGACTGAATAGTTCGCGTTGGATTAGTGACAGCTTGACGTCGCGCGGTTTCCCCAACGTGCGTTTCCGCACCATCAACATAAGCGACGACGCTCGGTGTCAGTCGATTACCTTCTGGGTTTGGAATAACCGTCGGTACGCCACCTTCGACGACAGCGACTACTGAGTTAGTCGTTCCTAGATCAATCCCAATAATTTTTTCGCCACTTGCCATAACATTAATCTCCTACTAGTTACGTTGTGCTTACCAAGACTTACGGAAACACAGTTCGGTTGTTGTATTCGTAGCAAAGCGTGCCCTCAGGTGGCCACAACTATTAGCTAACGGCCTAGACTATACGCAAAGAACGTGCCAATCAGTTGCGGATCAATTTTTTTCCAGATTAAAACAGCGTCAACGACGCAATTTCTAGTGTTTTAATCCCGCGTGTATTGAATACTCCGCGTGCTGGCAAGCTGAAATAGTGTGCCAAATTGGCAGTTATGCCAAGTGATTAATTTTGCAAACGGTGGACGATTGTGACCTAGGGTTTGGATTTGTTCAAGCGAAAGGTATTCCCAAATTGTGCGAATATCCCGTAGAATCGTGCAAGACCAATTAAACCATCGCCGACGCGTTTAGAATCGATTTCCTGATTGTTTGTATTTTATCGTTTTTACGAGATCTGACGTTATGACTGCGCCAACACAAGTCGCCTACCTTGGGCCTATTTACAGTTACAGCTATTTAGCGAGTTTGGAACATTTTGGTGATTCGGCTGACTTTGTCCCCGTGACCACTATCGCGGCGGTGTTCGACGCTATGCGCTCGGGTCACGCAAACTACGGAGTAGTACCGTTGGAAAACAGTACTGATGGCCGAATTGTGGATACGCTTAATGTATTAGCCAGCTCGGACATAGAAATTTCGGCGGAAATCAATTATGCGATCCACCATAATCTATTAGCGAACTGCGAGTTATCTGACATTCGGGAAGTACACAGTAAACCTCAGGCTTTGTCACAATGCCGAAACTGGCTTGACTCGAACCTGCCTGGGGTGTTGGTATACGGGGCATCGAGTTCAACGGAAGCTGCTAAAATGATCACCACCGTGGACATGGTCCGAGATGGTCGGTCTCCAGCGGCAATTGCCAGTAGGGCGGCAGCCGAGCACTTCGGAATACCAATCATCGCTGAGTCTATCCAAGACAGGGCAAGCAATCTCACCCGCTTTGCTGTGTTAGGTAGTCACCGACATTCGCCAACGGGTGATGACAAAACGCTTCTTTTACTGGAATTGGACCATTGCCCCGGCAGTTTGGCTGACGTCATGTCCGTTTTTAAGATCGAAGATATCAATCTAACGTGGATTGAATCGTTTCCCAGTCCGGACGCCGCAAATGAATACGTATTTTTCATCGAATTTGAAGGTCACCGACGCGACGAGGCGGTCCAGCGCGCCATTGCAAGTCTGAGCCTACAGTCGCGCGCCGTTCGTCTACTTGGAACTTATCCGCGTGCCATGGTCACGGGAGTCCCCGCTAGTTAGACGAACTCATATCTCGGCGTGCTTATTCGTTTGCGCCGTGAGGGTCTGGTGTTTCCGCATTGAATTAGCTGTGGTAAAGTTACAGTTGAACAGCCTCTTGTAAGGTAACGAGGTAAATTCGATTCAATGCATGATTTGGAAATCCAAGACAAACCCGTTAATACAAGATTAAGGCACCTGCACTTTGATTATTATTCTCAGTTCCGACACGTCCGACGAACAAATTGCAAAATTAACACAGCACATTGAATCTTTGGGTTTAACGCCACACTTGAGCATTGGTACATTCCGAACAATCATTGGCGTAATTGGCGATGAATCTAAAATCGACGCTGACCAACTTAAGGCATTTCCTGGGGTATCCTCGGTGGTGCCCGTTTTGCCGCCCTACAAATTAGCTAGCCTCGATGCCCACCCACAGCCGAGCATTGTGAAAGTAGGTGATGTGAAGATCGGGGGTGGACACCTCTGCATGATATCGGGTCCTTGCTCTATCGAATCGCCCGCAGGGCTTGACGCAATCGCATCTGCGGTTGTTGCCGGTGGCGCTAACATCCTCCGAGGTGGTGCCTACAAACCGCGTACTAGTCCTTACGCTTTTCAGGGCATGGGCGTGGAAGGTCTGAAAATACTGCGTGAAGTTGGTGATCGCTACGACGTGCCCGTGGTAACCGAGATAACAGATCCCCGCAATGTCGAAGTGGTATGCGAATATGCTGATATGTTGCAAGTAGGCGCTCGAAACATGCAAAACTTTGTGCTACTTACCGAAGTGGGCAAATGTGATAAACCAGTCCTACTAAAGCGGGGAATGAGTGCGACGATTACGGATCTCTTGATGAGCGCGGAATACGTGTTGGCTGCAGGTAATCAAAATGTGGTTTTGTGTGAAAGGGGTATCAAGAGTTTTGATTCTGCTACTCGCAATTTGTACGACGTCGCGGCTGTAGCAGTGATTAAGACTTTGACACATCTACCGATTATCGTTGATCCCAGTCACGCCACTGGGCGACCAGACATTATCCCCGCCTGTGCTTACGCAGGTTTGGCGGCGGGCGCTGACGGCGTCCATATTGAGGTGCATGATCATCCTGAGCAGGCATTTTCCGATGGGCCGCAGGCACTATCGCCACAGGAATTTGCCGCTACTTTCGCTAAACTTGAAGAACTAGCCCGCGTTTTCAACGCTACATTTTAACCATCCAAGGAGTTGAAGCACCATGAGAAAAGCATTTATTGCTGGTAACTGGAAAATGAACCTAACTCAGTCCACTGCCGCTGAACTCACGAACGGAATCGTTGCTAAGCTGGACGGTAATACGAGTGTAGATGTAGCCATTTGTCCAAGTTTTGGTTTCCTGTCCGGAGTTGCGACGGGACTCGCTTCCTCGCATATTTCGTTAGGCGCTCAAAACCTCTATCCCGCCGAGTCCGGTGCATACACTGGGGAACTTAATGCAGAAATGCTGTTAGACTTAGGATGCGAGTACGTTATTCTTGGTCACAGTGAACGCCGACACCTCCCAGACATCAGCGAACCTAATGGCTTTATTAATCTTAAGATGAAGTCGGCTATAGCGGCTGGCCTGAAACCAATCCTTTGCGTTGGTGAGCTACTAGATGAACGGGAAGCCGGACAAACGACAGCGGTTGTTGAGGAGCAACTAGCAAACTCGTTAGCAGACATCACGACAGAACAAATCGACGTTGTTACGATTGCGTACGAACCTGTTTGGGCAATTGGCACCGGTAAAGTTGCCACTCCGGACCAGGCGGAAGCGGCACATGGCAATATTCGTGAGTGGTTACGTATTCGATTTAACGATCTCGTTGCCGACTCCACTCGAATTCAATACGGCGGCAGTGTAAAACCAGAAAACGCCCGCGAATTACTAAGCCAACCCAATATTGACGGCGCTTTAGTTGGCGGGGCTGCTCTTAGCGTTGATTCTTTTACAGGTATTATTGAAAACGCCTGAAATTGCTAGTTTGCTTTCGGTAACGGAATGGCACTTGCCTGACGATTCTTGCCATTCGCCCATTTACAAAAAGTTAATTTCGTGCCAAATTGGTAGATTGTCCACTATTATTCCTCGTTTTTTTATTGGATGTCGTAACGCAATGCTCGAATTATTGTTGATCGCCGACTCATCCGGATTCTTTCTCGGACTGTTGGGAGTCATACTTTTCCTGATATCGGTTTTTATCGTATTTATCATTTTGATTCAACGAGGGAAAGGTGGCGGTATTGCCGGGAGCTTAACCGGTACAGCGCAAAGTGCATTTGGCGCGCGCGGCGGTGACATTCTGATGTGGTTGACGCTCACGCTCACTATTATTTGGATACTTTTATGCTGCGTCACTATATTCTTTTACAGTCGCGTGCAAGATTCCGTTGCTGAGGGCCGAGAGGATGCCGACATCCCAACGGATGTCATTCCCGAAGATCCGACAGCTTCCCAACCCAACGCCATCTCCGGGGGAAATGAAGATGAGTCTGAGGAGATTACCGCCCCAGTTGAAGCACCACCGACTATTGAAACGGACGACACCGAAAGTAACGATCGCCCCTCTGAAGACCCCGCGAACAACGATGAACCTGAATCCAATGACACTTCAGACGGCGAGCAACAAACTAAAGATACGACTTCCAGTGACAAAGACTGACTGTTAGATTATCCGAAAAGCTATTGTTTCCATCACTAGATTTACAGCGAATTGACATGTTGTTTTAACTTGGCAACATGGCAGCATTGTTAGCGGGATAATCCCATGCTCCACAGTATGACCGGACAGGGTACCGGCGAGGCAAACAACGGCGAGTATGCGGTCACAGTGGAATTACGTTCTGTGAATAACCGACATCTCAAATTGAATGTCCGCCTGCCCGACTCGCTAAGCCTGTTCGAACCTCAAGTTGAATCCCTGTTGCGAAAACAACTCTCTCGTGGTTCCGTTTCCGCGAGTGTCCGAATTGAATCGCTACGACGGACGCAAACCGTTCGCCTTGACGAAGAGTTAATTAGCGAATACGTCGATCAAATCCGCACGGCGTTAGATGTTCCGGACCTGTTGCCAACCCCAGAATTGTTAATGAGTCTTCCTGGTGTCATCAGTCAAACGGGAAGAGAACTCGAGATTGAAGGCGGCCTTGACGAACTGATACTCCAAGCATGCACTGACGCGACCAATTGTCTTATTGTAATGCGACAAAGCGAAGGCGCCCGACTTGCCCAGGATATTGAGGGCAATTTAAAAATCATCGCGGATAATTTGGAGGGAATCACGAACCAGGCTCCGCTGGTCATTGAACAATTTGCCGCGCGTATCACCGACAGAATAAACGCGCGCCTGGAACAACATCAGATCACGCTGAATGATACGGACCTCATTCGCGAAATTGCGATCTATACTGACAAATGCGACATCTCCGAAGAAATCGTTCGGATAGGTAGTCACCTTGACCATATGCATGAACTCCTCGTAGCGACGGCAACCAATGGCCGCAAACTCGATTTTTTGACACAGGAATTATTACGAGAGGTAAATACTGTTGGGTCAAAAGCAAACGATGTGACGATTGCGAATCTGGTGGTTGACTCAAAAGCAGCTATTGAACGGATCAAAGAACAAGTCCAGAATATCGAATGATCATGAACGTAATAAATTCCAATGGAAAACTCGTGATTATTTCCGGTCCCTCAGGTGCCGGAAAATCGACCGTTGTGGATTTACTACTCAAAAACTGTACGTTGCCCCTAAAACTTAGTGTTTCCGCGACAACTCGACCACCTCGCGAGCATGAAGAGGATGGTGTGGCGTATCATTTCCTCGATGAACAAGCCTTTTTACTACTGCGCGATCAGGATGATTTGCTCGAATATATGGACGTATTTAGTAGCGGGTTTTGGTATGGTACCCTTCGTGAAACGGTAACCTCTGGCTTAAATCAAGGTTTATGGGTAATCTTAGAGATTGATATCCAAGGCGCATTTAGTGTTTTAGATTCGATACCTGATGCAACTACGATTTTCATCCATGCGGGGTCCATAGAAGAGTTAGAACGACGGCTCAAAAATCGGGGTACCGATACCGCCGAATCTATCGCAAGGCGACTACAAGTCGCTCGGGACGAAATGTCACTCGCCGAACAATATATGCACCAAATCATCAATTCAGATCCGATGCAAGCTATGTCGGATATCTGTTCCATTTTAGAAAAGGTTGGAGACTAAAAGTTATGCTGGAAGAACTTAAAGAAGAAACGATCGTCGAAAAAGTTGGCGGTAGATTTAAATTGTCGACGTTAATTCAAAAACGAATCGTCCAACTTAAACAAGGTTCTCGACCGCTAGTCGATATGCAGGCAGATAATATGATGGAACTTGTCCTCCAGGAGATTTTACAGGACAAGATTACACTTGACACGGACAATCAAGTATTTACGGCGGAGGGGGAAACTCCCGTAACGGACGTTCCGGACATTAATCCCTTGGAACTATGAATTCGCCCTCGCCTAATGCGAGCCAACGTTCGATTTGCGTGTGCATCACTGGTGGCATTGCTGCCTATAAAATGGCTGGCGTTGTTTCGGCTCTGGCTCAACAAGGGGATGATGTCACCGTTATCCTGACGGCCACCGCGCAGCGATTTATTGGCGAAGCCACGTTCTATGCGCTGAGTGGTAACCCAGTCATAACCTCGGTGTTCGATATCGACAGCGCACCCTTTGGTGCGCACATCCAGGTAGCAACCACCTGCGAGTTATTACTAGTCGCTCCAGCGACGGCTAACTTTATTGCCAAAGCCTCCCAAGGGATTAGCGACTGCATCGCGAGCACAGCCTATCTTGCTTTTCGTGGCCCAATTGTGGTAGCGCCGGCCATGAACGAACAAATGTGGAATAAACCATCTACGCAACGCAACATCCAGCGTATTAGTGAAGATGGCATTAGTGTAATCGGCCCCGCCAAGGGATGGCTAAGTTGTCGTAGCAACGGATTTGGGCGCCTCGAAGAACACGACGCTATAATGGCAGCAATTGATTTGCATTACCCCAAGTAGATAACAATTAGAATGTTAGAATATTGGAAATTCAGTGTCCAAGATACTTATTACTTCCGGCCCCACTCGCCAATATCTTGACCCTGTTCGATATATTACAAATTCCTCCAGCGGAAGGATGGGTTGTTGTTTAGCACAAGCTTGCATCTCGTACGGACACGACGTAGTTATTGTATCCGGCCCTGTTGCCGTACAGTATCCGGTTGGCGCCGAAGTTATTTCGGTGGTATCTACTGAAGAAATGCTAAGCAAGGCCCTGGAGTATTTCCCCCTGTTCGATGGCGTCATCGGGGCCGCGGCCCCTTGTGATTATCAACCGACGAAGTTAGCATCCCGTAAAATCACCAAAACTGGTGAGGGGATTTCCTTGGACCTAATGGAAACCCCGGACGTGATTGCTACATTGGGTGGCATCAAGCGTCCTGATCAGTGGGTCGTTGGGTTTGCCCTTGAAACCGATGACCACCATTTCAAAGCGATAACCAAAGCGCAGAAGAAGTGTTGCGATTTAATCGTGCTAAATGATGTCTCAGCTATCGATTCGAAACACAACGAAATCGAGTTACTGCAACCCGACGGTAGTTGCATTTTGCAAGTCGCGGGTGACAAATGTCAGGTGGCCGACGAAATTGTTGCGATCATTCAATCCACACTTATTTGTCCCAATATTTAAACAGGTTATTTATCGAATGTTGTATGATGAACTAGCGACCCCGTCGGCGGCACAATTAACCTCTGTTGCATCACTCGCCTTCACCGAAGGACCTGCCTGCCACGCGGACGGGAGCGTCTATTATAGTGACATTTTGAATAATCGAATTATGCGTTGGACGCCGGCGAGTGGTAGTGTTATTTGGCGACAACCTAGTCACCGCACTAACGGCCAGACCTTTGACCCCCAGGGCCGATTACTGCATTGTGAAGGCGCCGAATTTGGTTCCGCAGAGGGGGGCAGACGAATTACTCGGACCAACCTTGTGACGGGGGATTACGAGGTACTAACCGACAACTATGAGCAACAACGTTATAACTCACCAAATGACATCTGCGTTGACGCCAACGGGAACATCTATTTCACCGACCCCTGCTACGACGACCGTAGCATCATGGAAATGGAGTGCGATGCCGTCTATCGGATTGACGGATCGGGCAACGTACAACGAATTATTTCGCAACCGGACATTCAACGCCCAAACGGCATCGCTGTTAACCAGGCAGGTACCGCGCTGTATCTTGTGGATAGCTGCCCTGTGATGGGCGGAAATCGTAAAATCTGGAAATTTACCTTGGATGAGGAGGGGAGTATCACGAGCCAAAAAGAGTTGTGGGATTTTGGAGGGGGCCGCGGCGCGGACGGCATGCGGCTGTCAGTATCTGGCAATCTATACATCGCGGCGGGTATATCAACCCCCCGCGGATTACATGAAAACAAAGACGTCCCCCCTGGTGTGTATGTACTTTCCCCCGAGGGCCAAATGTTAGCTAGGATTCCTATTGGCGAAGACGTCATCACTAATCTTGCCTTTGGCGGAACGAATGGACAAACAATCTTCATAACTGCTGGCAAGACGCTGTATCGCACAGAGGTTCCTGACGTCGGGGAAGTTGCCTACCCGACCTGGGCTCAAGTAGATGCGGGCGGCCGTCCATGAAACTTGTGATCCATCCGAGAATCGACACCCGGCGATTCGATTTATTGAATTCTATTAGCGAAAAGTTATACATAATTAATGCGGCGTCGACAAAAATCGCCTTACGGGAGATTCGCGATGCGGAAGGATTCTATGGCAAGATAACACCCGATCTCCTTGCTGCTTCACAGGGTTTACGGTGGGTGCAGAGTCCTACCGCGAGCCTTGAACATTTCATATTTCCCGAACTGGCCGACCATTGCTGTACGCTCACAAATATGCGTGGGCTATTTTACGACGTAATCGCGGATCACGTTTTGATGTATATCCTCATGTTTTGCCGGCAAATGCCGTATTACACAAGGCAACAACTTCAATCCAACTGGGCGCCTTTAGGCGGCGAGGAAGCGCGCAGTGATTTTAGCGCTGGGCCCGGGATGGTCACCGCTATGGACTTGGCTCATTCACAACTATCCGATATGACGGTAGGCGTGATCGGTCTCGGTAGCATTGGCGCTGAGATAGCCTCCCATTGCGTAAAACTAGGAATGCGAGTTGTTGGTGTAGACCCCTATTGTGACTCGCCTCCGGAACTACTCGAATTCATCGGCGGGAAAAATGGACTAGCCGAACTACTAAGCAAAAGTGACTTTGTAGTAATTGCGGCACCCCATACGCCCGAAACGGAAGGAATGTTCAATTCCGAATGTTTTGCCTGCATGAAGAATACCGCGTATTTGATAAACATAGGAAGGGGTGCCATCGTTCCGCTAAACGATCTGCGCGAGGCTTTAGAAACCGGACAAATACTTGGCGCGGCACTTGATGTCATGGAAAGTGAACCGTTGGGCGTTGACGATTCTCTGTGGAAGCATCCTAATGTCATCATCACACCCCATGTGGCGGCCTGTTCAACGCGGGTTGCAGAACGCCATCTTGAAACGCTGTTAGAGAATGTTAGACGATTCACCAACCATAAACCTCTTTTGAACGTTGTAAATAAGAACCGCTGGTTTTAGTGCTATGAGTCAAATTTTCAGTAGGTCTAAAAAAGGCGCTATCCGACGATGACCAATCTCCCCATCTCCAGTGAGCAAGCATGCAAGGGTCGGTATTCTTTTATCAGCCTTGGTTGTCCAAAGAACACGGTTGATAGCGAACGCATGTTGGGATTGTTACAACTTGATGGTTACGAATTAGTACGCGAACCGCACAACGCAGATTTTGTCGTAGTAAATACCTGCGGATTTATCGAGGAAGCAAGGACTGAATCTTACGGTGCAATCGACGAGATGCTGGAATTAAAAACGCAAGGAAAGCTAAAGGGTGTCATTGTATCTGGTTGTCTTGCCGAACGACAAAAAGACGAGTTGCTGCTTGATCGACCCGGCATTGATGCACTTGTCGGTGTGTTTGGCCGAGAAGAGGTGACCAAGGTTGCGGATCGCCTCATGGGCAAACACGAACAACGAATGGTTTTCCGTCCAGCACCGATACGGGCTCTGCCAGACTTAGACCGTTTGAGAATCACTCCACAGCATTTTGCCTATCTTAAAATCTCTGAGGGTTGTGACCGGTTATGTACATTTTGTGATATTCCTCGAATGCGCGGCAAGCACGCTAGTAAGCCGATGGAATCGATTTTGGAGGAAGCACATCAGTTGGCAGAAGATGGGGTAAAGGAATTAAACATCGTCGCCCAGGATACGACGTACTACGGCATCGACAACTACGGCGAACCTCGATTAGCTCAGTTACTACAAGAACTGAATACCGTTGATGGACTTGAGTGGATTCGCTTGCTCTATTTCTACCCGATGCATATCAGTGACGAGTTAATTGATGTAATTCGAGACAGTAAACGCATCATTCCCTATATTGACATGCCGCTACAGCACATTAATGACGACATGCTCAAGCGAATGGCTCGTCGAGTAAATAAACGACAAACCATCGAGACGATAGAACGACTCCGCGCGGGGATCCCCGATTTATGCTTGCGTACTACTATGCTCACCGGTTTTCCCGGCGAGACTGATGAGCATTTTGAGGAATTGATAGAATTCGTCAACGAGACGCGATTTGATCGACTCGGTGTGTTTAGCTATTCTTTCGAAGAGGCTACTCCCTCCGCCAATCTAACGGACCATATTAACGACGATGTCAAAGAGGCTCGCCGCGACACACTAATGCTAACACAACAAAAAATAATGTATGAGCGGAACGAGACGATGGTCAACCGAAAATTACCCGTAATCGTCGATCAAGCAGTTCCTCAACAAGACAACGCATGGATTGGGCGCACGCAAGCAGATGCTCCAGACATCGATAGTTTAGTGTTCTTAACCGGCAATGATACGCAGCTCTTGCCTGGGCAAATTGTCGAGGCCGAGATCGTAACTGTTAAAAACTACGATCTAATTGGCGTGGTATCCTGAAAAAAGGCGGGCAATCGGGTGTGTTTTCATCGCCCACGGTGTAAATTGGAAACAAGGACAGCTTTTTCTTCATTCAATGATAGCCGGTGACATGAATTCCAATACAGAGACTTCCAATTCAAAAACTGGAAAAGCCCCACATTCTACGCGGCCGACGTTATTTAACACCCCGAATATCATCACGCTTTCTCGCTTTGCATTATCGATAGTAGTCTTCGTGTTAATGTCCATCAAATCATTCGATCTGGCGTTCTGGGTTTTTGTGATCGCCGCCAGCACGGACTGGGTTGACGGTTATGTCGCTCGGCGAACCGGTCAGGTAACACAACTAGGACGAATATTAGATCCTTTTTGTGACAAGATAATTATCTGCGGTGCTTACATCCTGGTTGCTATTCAAACCGAGACGTCGCCGGGACAACATTGGCTTTTAATTACCGGATGGATGGCAGTTGTTGTTGTTGGGCGCGAGCTTTTGGTTACGATGTTGCGGGGATACATCGAACAACATGGTGGTGATTTTTCAGCAAATATGCCCGGAAAACTCAAGATGGTGTTCCAGTGCATTGCGGTTGGCGGTTGCCTGCTCGTATTCGATATACAGAACCTTGACAAGGAAACAGAAACCGTGTCGGTCGTGATAAGCTGGATTACCGGTTTTGGCGTTTGGATGGCGCTCGGTAGTACGATTTATTCGGGTATCATCTATATTTTCGCAGCGACGAAGATGGCCCGTGGATTATCCGAACAAACGGATGCTACTTGAATCAATGTCGTCGTGGCACACGAGAATCAATTGCGAAATTCGGTTATTAGGTACATTCAATGGATAGTTTTTCGATGATCTCGTTGGCATTAGTCGGGCTGACTTGCGTAGGTATTTTCATAGCTCCACCTTGGATTTATCTGTTTATTACACGTATCAGGCAGCACCGCCCATTGTTGCGCCAGTGGGAGACGCAAATTTCGCGGACTGACTTTCTGGACGTATTTTTTGTCTTGATTATCTATTTAACAGCTCAGGCTATGGCGATATTCGTCGTTGTCGATTTGGGCGTTTTTAATACCAAGTCTGGATTTAACCCGGTTCTCATAACTCCATTGAATTCCGCCGCTGGATTAGCCGTTATGGGAGGCGGCCTCGTTGCCTTCACCTTGATCTTTCTGCGACGGCGGGACTTCCGCACGATGCACTTTCGTTTTGATAAACTTCGACAACAAACACTGATTGGCCTCGCGACTACCGCCTGCGTATTGCCGAGTATCTTACTCATCAACGGCGTCGTTTCGATTTTCCTAACCAAATACAGTCACCCCGTTATCGATGCGTTTCTAAGTGAGATGTCGCTGTCAGCATTACTCACCACGACATTCACGGTAGTTGTCGCGGCGCCCCTTGTAGAGGAATTTGTATTTCGTGGAATTATTCAGACTTGGCTGCAACGCATATTTGATGGTAATTGGCCAATTGACAGTTTGTTATTTTGCAACAACACGACAACGCCATTACGCACAGCAACACCGGGTTTAGCTAGTCGCTACGGAGCAATTGTGATCACTTCGGTACTCTTCGCCGGTCTGCATATCGGCCAAGGCGCGGCCTATATTCCGCTTTTTTTTCTGGCGTTAGCACTGGGTTACGTCACGAAGAAGACGGGCTCAATTTGGGCGGCTGTTATCATACATGTTTGTCTTAATTCACTAAGTACAATTACGTTAGCTTGGACGTATCTACAAACCACAATCGAATAACGCGATTCAAACCACAAACAACTCATTGGAAATAAATATGGCCTTAGGATTCGGGATCATTGGTTGCGGTATGATAGCAGATTTTCATGCTAGGGCTATCGCTGATATACGTAGTGCCAAACTGCTCAGTTGTTTTGGGCGCACCACCTCATCGGCTAAACCCTTTGCTGACGAGCACAACTGTACACCCTATACGGACTTGTCAATGATGCTTGCAAATCCTGCGTTGGATGTTGTGACGATTTGCACTCCGAGTGGTGCCCACCTAGAACCCGCGATCGCTGCAGCCAACGCGGGAAAACACATCATCGTCGAAAAACCACTGGAAGTGACTCTGTCGAGATGTGATGCGATCATAAACGCGTGTAAGAAAAATGGTGTCCAATGTTTTACAGTCTTTCCATCACGATTCCACGAGTCGTCGAAATTATTAAAAATGGCTGTGGACCAAAAAAAGTTTGGCAAACTTTCAGTTGGCGATGCCTACGTAAAATGGTTCAGAACTCAAGAATATTATGATAGCGGAGCCTGGAGAGGTACCTGGAAACTAGACGGCGGCGGAGCTTTAATGAACCAAGCTATCCACACCGTCGATTTATTGTCTTGGTTGATGGGGCCCGTTGTTGAAATAACGGCTCAGGCGGATATGTTGGCCCATAAGCGGATAGAGGTCGAGGACATCGTGGTCGCGACCCTGCGGTTTAAAAACGGGGCACTAGGTGTCATTGAAGCCACCACTGCGGCATACCCTGGGATGCTCAAACGAATTGAAATACACGGAACGCAAGGCTCCGCTGTGCTAGAAGAAGAGGACATCAAAATCTGGGAATTCGCCAAGATGACCACAGCGGATAAAAAACTGGTCGCTAGAATGGCGGGACGTACTAAAACAGGCGGCGGCGCCGCCGATCCCTCTGCAATTGGCCATCACGCACACGCGGAACTATTTCGAGATGCAATACGCGCGATCCAAGGCAAACGTTCGAATTCGATCGACGGTGCCGAGGGACGACGCAGCGTCGAGATAATACTGGCAATCTATAAAGCGGCCGAGTCGGGAAAGGCCGTATCACTACCGCTAAAACGCGATCCCCGGTTATCCTATCGCAAAACGGGCGTTAAACGTTAACACAAAAAGTCATAGCTGCAACTACAATATTGGCATTGGTTTTCCGGTGATGATGTGCGATTATCTTGCTAAGTCGAGTAAATGACACAATTTCTTTTCCGACAAAACCGTTCGCAACCCAAAAACACCTAAGATGCAACCCCTCGTTTACATACTCGTGAGATCACTATTTTGTTGCATGCAAGTTTGCTCAGACGCAACTAGCGCAAGCCTGGCATCATTTCTGGCGTGGCTTGGTAATGATGTCTTCCAAATTCGTCGCCAGGTCATTGTAGAAAACCTGTCCGCAGTCTACCCACAACTCGACGCCACACAACAGATTGATTTATCGCGCCAAATGTGGCGCAGTCTGGTTCTGATGTGTTGCGAAATCGCTCAAGCACCTCGTCGCATAAATCGCTATAGCTGGCGGAATTATATTGAGCTCAATAATCTCGACTCGCTCGTTGCCGCCCTACTCGACCGCCGTCCAACTATATTACTATCAGGGCATTTCGGTAACTTTGAAATTGCGGGATTTGCAGCGGGTCTTTTCGGCTTCCCAAGTTTTACGATCGCGCGGCCGCTTGATAATCCACAGCTCAACAAGTTTTTCAACACATTCCGTGGAATGCATGGTCAATTTATACTCGCTAAGCAAGGCGTTTCGGCCCAGGTCACTGATCTACTACAATCCGGAAATACTCTGACGGTACTCGGCGACCAGGCTGACGCTCTCAGCGGTATCGAATTAGACTTTCTAGGACGGAAAGCAACCTGCCATAAGGCTATTGCGTTGTTCGCGCTAAACTCCAACTGCAGTATGGTAGTCGCCACCGCAACGCGTCAGTCACGGTGCATGAACTTTGCCCTGACGTGTGTTAACGTACTAGATGTGGAGCAACTTGATAAATCCGAACGTTCTATACGTAGCGTTACACAATGGTATAATAGGCAGTTAGAAAATGAAATACGCCGTACGCCGTACCAATATTGGTGGTTACACCGTCGCTGGAAAGCGAAAAAAAGACGTCGTCGCAGCGGCCGTGAGAAAGGTTGAATATGCGTTGGGTTGATACTGTCGCTGCAGATCAATGCCCCGTTGGTGTCGTTATCGAACAGGTGGTTGAGGGACATGTTCTAGCGATTGCTAATGTCAAGGGCATGTTCAAGGTGACCGACGGTATTTGCCCGCACCAGGGCGGATCAATCGGAAAAGGGACGTTGCATCACTATGATAATTGTGTGGTACGATGCCCCTGGCACGGTTGGGAATATGATTTGGAGACTGGTCAGCATCAAACTATTCCCTCACTCGAATTAAAAACTTACGAAACCCGGATCGTTGATGGCATGGTGCAAGTAGGATTCGAACAATGATTGAAATCCGTGAGTTCCTCAACACCGATCCACCCGCGCTAGCGGAGGTTATCAATCGTTGTTGCAATATCGAATCTGTTGTTTCAGCGGCCCTGTTAGAGCATGCGGTATTCTCCAAGATATGTTTCACCCACGACCGACTTTTAATCGCGACTGAAGCGCAACGAATTGTTGGATTCGTGCACCTTGGATCTCCAGCGTCGGATCAGCCCGATTCATCGACACTGACGATTTCCAATCTATTGTTCGACGAGGATGACTTTGCAACGGCCACCGCTTTAGTCGAAGCGGCGGCCCGATTTGCGCGGGTCAAAGGATTTTCCCGATTACGAATCGGATCTGCCCCCGAAAATGCTGAATATTACAACGGTATATCCAGCCATTTTCTCAATGTGGGTATCCCAGATTTCCAACATGTTCTCCCTGCCCTTTATCGACTGGGATTCAAAGAACTTACGGCGTGGCTCTGTTATCAATGTGAGCCAACCACGGTTAAAATTCCTTTTCGGCGGGAACATATGTTGTATCGGCGGTCACACGATGTAGTGCAAGTGATAGATCCGATCTTCGATACTAGCAAGATAAATCTTGTATTTTCCCATTTGGCTAACTCTGAGTTACGGCTGATAGCCCGCGACACGAATTTGGTTATAGCCAACCTTGCATACGCCAGTTTAGCTCATAGCTACCCGGGTTGGCCTAATGGCGGTGTTGACGTGCTGAGCTATATACCGAACTGTGATGACACTGAGATCGGCGTATTTGAATACCTTGTTTGTGAATTAATCCGCCAATTGCCGGATACAGGTTTGTCCCCCTTGCGCGTACACGTATCGGAAACCGATATACTACACTGTAAGCTTTTATTGGGGTTGGGTTTTGACAAACTAATTCGTTCCGTGCATATAGGGCTGGATTTGGAATAAATTTGTGATAGGACGACGAGCCGCTCTATTGCAAATTGAGCGTCGCGAATTCCCATTTATCGGGGGTCAAATAACTTTCCCACGGTGGTACGATGCCACAACCGAATGCGTTTCTATTTACAGACTCAAGCGAAATCGATCCGCCTTGTATTTCTAAACAAGGAATTCCTGCTTGCTCTTTATACAGGTCGGGATGCGTTTGGAGCACTTCAGGGTAGCATCCCTGTGGGAGGTAATCGAGGCCGTTGAAGTATTGATGACCATTCCGTTCGACGTGTTCAAGCCCCATAAAAGAAACCAGAGAAAGATCGGCATGCAACGAAACCGGACCGACACAACACAAGTCCTCCCCAGTCAGTAGGTATTTCGGCTCATCGAGTGCCTGATTATTTTCCTCAACAAGTTGCCTATTATATAACGCTTTGAACACACCCTTGCAGGCCTTGCTGCTAGTCCCCGTGTAGCCGTACTCAACGGATTGCGCGAATGACGACCACTGTTCATCTGATTCGTCGATAATTACCGGAGTTGCTGCCGCAAAGTCACGCAGGCCACCAAGGAACCTGCGCTGCAAAGCATGCCCCCGTGAGACCGGTTGCTCGATGGCAATGACATTGTTGCAAAAGTTTCGCAGCGACGGCGCGGCTTGAATTCCGGTGTATAGTTCGACAAATTCCTCGAAACATTCAAATTGTTCATTGCCATCTAAGGTGACACCATAATTATTTCCAACTTCAGTTTCAAGGCACTGCGCGATCTGCTCAACACGGGCTACATCCTCCGCGCCGCGATTGGCAATCTTGATCTTAAAGTATCGCAACTTGCCTGCCTGTATTTGAGACTGTAGGCTCGTCGGCCGAACACCTTTTTTGTCGTTCCAAATTTTATCCGCCATCCCAACTGTATGCCTGACATAGATGCGAGGTTGTCGATAATCCCGGTTCCAGACATGCGTACTAACCTTAACACCGGACTCCAATACCACAGTTATTTTCCGGTCATCGCAGAGGATGCCACGAGTAATTAAGTCCCCGAACGAGGCTTCCTCGGCACGGCAGCACGCATCGATTATCGATCGTTCAAGCATACTTTTGCCAAAACTTGCCAGTAATCCGTTTTGTTGAATCTCGGTCGGCGGGGCATTGGCTAGCGCCAACGAAAGATCAAGAGGATTGTCAAAACTCTCATCTTGCCCGATCAACTCGGCGGACTTTACAATAGCCACACACATCGAATCAATTTGCCGCGAGTAGGAATTGTCGTTGCTCTTATCGAACCATAGGGGCGGTAAACAATCGGCGGCGTAACCGTGCGAAACTCGCCCATTAAACTCCACCGTCACGCGAACGATTGCTTGTGGGCAAGCAGTTAACTCGGCGTTTCCGTAACGGAAAGGGGTTTTAGTAAAGGAATTACGCAGCCGCAGGGCGTAATTGAGAATTCGCAGAGGGCCCATTCCGTTACTTTCTTAATTTTGAGTCTAACAATCAACGGGATTCGAGGTTCTCTATCAAAATGTCCAATTCCGACTTGAGGCGGGGGATAATCGCATCGTAAGGTATCTGGCCAAGGGACTTCACCCCCTTTTTTAGGTTGACATAATTTGGGCCGCACCATAATCCCAGATCCGCTTCGTCAGTTTCGCCAGGACCGTTAACGCGACACCCCATAACAGCTATCGTGAGCGCATAACGCTGCGCATATGCAGTAATTTTCTTAATATCTTGTGCCAACTGAATAAACGCTTCGTTTTCGACGCGGGAACAACTGGGGCAAGAAATAATATTGAGCGTGTCCGTGCTAAATTGAACTACGCTGCGCACCCTGCCATTTTTGATATCCCGAAGAATGTCCAAAGCAGACTCGATTTCCAGGGGTTTTTCACTGTTGGGAACAGTTAAGGAGACCCGCACGGTGTCGCCGATTCCTTGACTAATAAGTTGCTCGAAAGCGATGCGTGTTTTAATGATGCCGTCCGGCGGTAAGCCTGCCTCGGTGACACCCAAGTGCAGAGGCACATCGGGTCTTTGTTTAGCGAATTGTTTATTGGCGGCGACGACATTCCCTGGATCCGAATCTTTGAGCGAAACACAAAACTGGTGAAACCCCCGCCTGTCCAGCTCCTCACAATGTTCTAACGCGCTATCGACCATCGCAGCGGTTGAATCGCCTTTCGCATATTGCAAAAGCTTGGCCGGATCCACACTGCCGCAGTTGACTCCCACACGCATCGCGCAGTTATTCGCGCCGGCAACGTCCAATAGATATTGCACCTTTTGCCGCCAGGGTTTTTCCCGCTCATGATGGTACAAATGACCGGGGTTGTACCGCAGCTTTTCAACATGCGGGGCAACGAGTTCAGCTAGTCGATAATTTTCTTGTAAATCGACCGCGATATTCGCGCTCGTCCTCTTGGAGACTTCAACGATAGCTGCGGCATCGGCCTTACTGTCGGCAGCGATACGTACGACATCCGCCCCGGCGTCCACAAGGTCGATTACTTGTGCGGTCGTTTCCTCGACGTTCGTTGTCGACGTAGCGGTCATGCTCTGAACTGCGATCGGGTATTGCGATCCAATAGTCACACTGCCAATGGCAACGCTGCGAGTAGGATTTCGTTCTTTCATTGGGTGCAATTCCTCGCCTGTTTGATTTATACTATTGTCAACCAGTTTGGCTATTCCTGCAATCCGCGGCAACGCTGAACGTTCCGTTAGTCTTCCGATCGTGTTGTTCTTAGTCGCACCATACTATACCCGTGGAAACACATGTACTGCCCCTTAAACGTGGTTCTTTTTGAACCGGAAATCCCCCAAAACACGGGCAATATCGGCCGCAGTTGCGTTGCTGTAGGCGCAAAATTGTGGCTGGTAGAGCCGCTCGGATTCGAGTTGACCGAAAAGCGGTTACGTCGCGCAGGCTTGGATTACTGGCAGTATTTGGACCTAGCAATAGTTCAAGATTGGGATCAGTTATTGCAGCAACTTCCCGATATGAATCCTTGGGTGTTCACCAAGCATGCCGAACACTCGTATGTTGATGCCAAATACGACATTGGCGATACGCTTGTTTTTGGCAACGAATCGTCGGGTCTGCCTGCATATATACACGACTCTTGGAATGAACGTTGCGTTCGAATTCCCATGCGAACCGAAGTCCGATCCCTAAATCTTGCAACGACGGCAGGAATCGCAATCTATGAGGCCCAGCGGCAAATCGGCGCACAGCATCCTTAAATGAGCTCGTCAGCAGTACTTATTAAACAATTGGTTATAAACTCGTCTCATTTTAAGTTAACTCAACTTCAACAACGTTTTTTCACTCTGAAAGGTCCCCCATAGTGCCATCCATTTCAATAGAACATTTACAGGACTTCGCTACCCAACTACTCGCTGCGGGGGGTGCCTCCGTAGCGGAAGCGGCGGTCGTTGGGCCAAGTCTCGTACAATCCGACCTGTTTGGCTACGCGTCACACGGAGTGATGCGAATTCCCTTTTATTTACAAATGCTCAAAGACGGTGACATCCGTAGCGAGGTAGATCTAGAGACGATTGCCGATTCTCCGGCTGGATTGGCCACCGATGCGCATTGGGGATTTGGCCGTGTCCAGTGTGGAAGGTTGCTTAATGAACTGACCACACGTTGTGCGCAAAATGGTTCCGCAATTGGCACTGTTAGAAATTGTTCGCATATCGGACGACTCGGCGAATACTGTGAAATTGCCGCAAACGAATATGGCCTCGTAACAATTGCCATGGCAAATACGCACGGGGCGGCTCGACGAGTGGCACCACCGGGTGGAATCCGTCCCCGACTGGGGACCAATCCTTTGGCAATGGGTGTGCCCAACGGCGATGAGGCACTCGTGCTTGATTTTAGCACCAGCGCTACGGCGGAAGGTAAAGTTCGCGTAAAACAAATCGCTGGCGAACAAGTTCCGTCGGGGTGGCTACTCGATGCCACGGGTCAACCCACGCGCGATCCCAATACACTTTACGGCGATCCACCAGGCACCATCTTACCTATGGGGGGCGATCAAGCTTATAAAGGGTTTGGTTTATCACTCATGATAGATATTTTTAGCGGCGCAATAAGTGGTGGGTTGTGCGCCCGTGAAACGCCAATTACACCCAAGGGGAACTGCGTTTTTATGATGCTCATTGATCCAAATCGTTTTGGAGGCACCGAACTTTTTACCCGCGAAGTTGGCGAGTTAACTGGATTCGTTCGTAGTTGTCCACGCAGAAGCGGAGTGGAACGAATACTTCTGCCTGGTGATCCCGAACGACTTATCGCCAACGAGCGAAACGAAAGTGGAATCCCCCTAGACACCGCAAATTGGGAAAAACTAACCGATCTCGCAGCGACATTGGCCGTCGATATACCTGAACCAATATCGTCGGACTGACTTGAATTTTCCGTGTCCGGGGATTCCAATGAATAACGTGATAGCGGCGGCAACAACAATAAACGACGTAGACCTTTTTTAGAAACAAATTTATGAGACTGCGAATCCTACCCTTGCTACTCTGTTTCATCGGCCTAGCGTCCTCTGGTCTCTTGCTCAGGGCCGCCCCAGTTGAGAATGTTCCCGTGCAAGCTTTGCGTGCTCAAGTAAAACGTATAGCCGAAGCGCTGTCATACATCGGCGCACCATTGACGCAAAACGAGCAAGTCTCACTCGCGAAAATTCAAGCGGGAAAAGACGGCGACTATGTGGGCGCACTGCAGGCCTTGCTTGATTCCAGGACACTAGCGGAAGTCCATATAAATCCCGAGAGCCGAGTAAAGGTGGCGGCTGGTTCCGCGAAACCGAAGCTCGTGCAAAACGGTTGGTCCGTTTTCCTGATTCGTGTTCACAATGAAGCCGGCATTACAGCGCCACTTCGGATTAATAGCCCCCAAAATGATCCCATATACATCCGCAGCAAAGGACAGCACGCTCCCGACGAAAATCGAATTACCTCGGCTGACATTGACGACCGCTGGCTAACCCTGCAAAGTTTCAATAAACAACCGTTAAGCGATAAACTTAGTGGATTATTATTGGAATATCGAATCGTGGGAGTTTACTCACGGGATGCGGGACAACGGGAAGCCGTGCTGACGTTTGATGCGGGTCAAGGAACTCAAGATTTGGGATTTCGGAGTTCCCTAGCCATACTTTTCACCATATCCGCGGGGGTGGAAGTCCAATTGCAGGTGCACGACGAGGACGGATCACCGACGGTCGCGGAGTTCGTCATCACTGATGCTCAGGGTCGTGTGTTTCCATCCCGATTGAAACGTCTGGAGCCCGACTTTTATTTCCACGACCAAATCTATCGCTACGACGGCGAAAGTGTTTCACTACCCGCCGGCCGTTATACATTTCGCGTAACCCGTGGACCGGAATACCTCGTTGAAACTCGAGAAGTGTCGATCCCGCACGCGAAAACACACAAACTAGACTTTATTCTAAGGCGATGGATTAAACTTGCGGACCTCGGTTGGGTTTCAGGTGACCACCACATTCATGCCGCGGGATGTTCACATTATGATTCTCCCACGCAGGGTGTAAATCCTGCCGCGATGATGCGTCACATTCTGGGCGAGGACCTGCAGGTAGGTTGCGTGCTGACTTGGGGGCCCTGTTGGTATTTTCAAAAGGACTTTTTTGAAGGTCGAAACCACAACTTATCTACTCGAAGTAATGTCCTGCGGTATGATATCGAAGTCTCTGGTTTTCCAAGTTCTCACGCGGGACACCTCTGTTTGCTGAGGCTTTCGGAAGATGACTACCCGCAAACCTCGAAAATCGAAGAGTGGCCGAGTTGGGATCTCCCAGTATTAAAGTGGGGCAAGGAACAAGGTGGGGTCGTTGGATTTTCTCATAGTGGTTGGGGGCTTACCGTTGAAGACGACGAGTTGCCAAGTTACCAAATGCCTAAATTCGATGGCATCGGGGCTAACGAATACATCGTTGACGTAACGCATGACGTCGTGGACTTCATCTCCGCAGTAGATACTCCAATCATCTGGGAACTGAGCGTTTGGTATCACACGCTAAATTGTGGCTTCGACGCGCGCATTAGTGGCGAAACTGATTTCCCATGTATTTACGGCGAGCGGGTGGGGTTGGGTCGCTCATACGTTAAACTCCCCAGTAAACGAAAAATAAATTTTGATAATTGGGTACAAGGGATCAAGGATGGACGAAGCTACGTTGGGGACGGAAAGAGTCATCTATACGATTTCAAAGTGAATGGTATGGGCGTCGGTGAGAAGGGTCGCGATGGCCGTGCGAGTTATTTATCGTTAGCACGCGGCGTACCCATCGTCGCAACGGTTTCCGCTGCGGCACTGCTGTCAGAGCAACCGCTGATCGACTTACAAGATCGACCTTTGCGTTCCAAGCCCTATTGGCACGTTGAGCGCGCCCGGGTTGGTACAAGCCGTAACGTTCCGGTTGAGTTGATAGTAAATGGAGTTGTCGTGGAAACACAAATGATCATCGCGGACGGTGACGTTAGTAAACTCGTTTTTGATTACGAGTTGTCGAGGTCATCTTGGGTCGCGCTTCGCATTTTTGCCACAGCTCATACCAACCCAATATTTATTGAGGTTGAAGGTGATCCAATTCGCGCCAGTAAACGGAGTGCTCAATGGTGTTTGGAAGCAGTTGATGTCTGCTGGGAATCCAAAGTGGGACGAATCAGAGCCGATGAACAAGCTGCGGCCAAGTTGGCTTACGATCACGCTCGCCGACGTTACATGACGATCATCGACGAATCGTTTGACGATTCAGCGACACGTTAGTTCAAACGGTGTTTATATATCGGCAAATGTCGGTAATATACCTCGAGCATATAGATGCACAAACAGGTGGTGTACAATCGCCCCCCGAGGTGCCCGTGAAGATCGCGACTCGGTTCCCAACTACCGCTTTCAGTTCCCGTCTTTAACTGTTCTTCCGGAATCGATTGCCGCATCACTGAATTCCATTGTGTCCAATGTTCGCCCCCCATATGATGCATTGCTTGTGTGCAGTAGTACCAGTAATAGACGTCCATCTCCGCAAAACGGATAGGGTTACGCACCAAATAGTCTAATCCCTGCACAAGTCGAGGGTCAGTTTGCTTCCAACCGAGGTACTGTCGACAGAGTAGGCCCTCAGCGGTCATAGACAACGTGTCGCTCTGTCCAGGCATATAAGCATAACGGATCCCAGCGTCCGTGGTGGCAGTATCAAGGTAGGCAGATATGCGATCCAGATTCACCCCTGGAACCGTAAGCCCCGCCATGCGACCACTCTGTAAGGCCATCACAAACCAACCGGTTACAGAGGTATCAGATGTACCGCCAGGCGAGTACCGCCACCCCCCTTGTGGGGACTGCGAAGAAAAGCAATAGGACAACGCCTTTTGCGCCGGTACTTTTAAAGTTTGGTCCTTGGTCATGCCGTAGAGCTCACACAATGCGACAGTGGCTTGCGCGTGTGTGTACAGTCGATGGTGATGCCCGCCAGTAAAAAAGAAGTTGCCTTCGGCATCCTGCTTCTTGATAAGCGCATTCCACCCTCGAGCAACGACCGCCTGATAGGGACCGAATTTGTGCGTGCTTCCGTGCCCCTGAAATGCAAGCAAAGCCATCGCTGTCGCTGCCGCCCGGTTTTCAGTCGGGGCTCCCTGACTGTAATTTCCGGTCAGGCTCCACATGCCGTCTCGATGTTGGTTACGCTTGAGCCATTCGAGCCCCCTGATTACTGCACTCTCCGTGGTTTCGGTGCCACCGTAAGCTGCTAACAGCGCCTTTTTCATCCCCTTTTCACGGCCACTTAACGCCATACCAATGGACGGAGCCTCAATCTTACTGCTCTGGTTAGTGGAAATATCTACCGCCACAATATCGGGCGGCGCCGCTAAAGGATCTTCCACTGCCATGTCATCCTCAGACAGCACGGGCTCAATAATATCAGGCACTTGATCCACCGGCGATTGCAGTACTGCATCGTCAAGTTGTTCTCCTAATTTTTCGGCGTAAACCACCTCGAGCATCAGGGGGGTATCGAGGAGATTAGGGAGCATGAGCAGGCCTAACGCAATGAGAACGACTAGGTGCACTAACAGGCTGACTAACCAAGGCGGCGCGTTTCGTATGGCGACTTCGCTGAGTTCCGCGTCTAGTTCATCTTCTTCGGCATGTGGCTGTACTAATTTGGCGGGCCTAGCAGTGACCCGAATGGGGGCGGCAGCGGGCCCGGAAGGGGTTCGCTGCGCGATCGGGGATGAGGCCGCTTTAGCGTCTACCTGCGGGTCTGTTTGCTGTCGTTTTCGAAGCAAAATCGGCCTAGCGACGGGTCGTTTTTTTTCAGGTGGTTGGGAAGATTCGGACATTGCGAACGCTGAGTAATAGTGATGACGGCACTTTAAGTGTATCCATCGTCGCATAATATGACAAACTTTTCTACAACATTGGAATTTCCCAGCCAAAAGTCGCGAAATGCGCAAATCTGAACGTTGGTATTGATAGAACAAAATCGCCAGTATATATATATTTCGCGGACATTGTGTGTACTACCCAACGAGGCAAAGGTGTGTATAATACTTGAAAATGACGCGCGGTGGAGCAGCCCGGTAGCTCGCGAGGCTCATAACCTCGAGGTCGTCAGTTCGAATCTGGCCCGCGCTACTTGTTTTTCTGGTCTCAAAACAGGAAGACCCTGAACTTTACGCGAAGGCTGGTGTCCTAGGACACCAGCCTTTTTGCGTTTCTTTGTTAGCTCGCAGATAGCAACTGGCGTTCCGCTGTTCCTTCATCATTATGGTTGGCTTCCTGAATTTGGATTATCGACATTTTTGATTCTATTTCATAACTTACGACATCCCCTGCGTTATGATGGTGCACATGAAACTCATACTGTCACAGTCGAATCAAAACGACCCAAAACGACTACACACCGAGCAGGAATTGGTCGCCTCGCTTTTAATGCGTGATCGAATTGAAGTAATCATAGTACAAGACGCTGCCCAACTCGAAATTGCGAGTACTGACGCCTTGTGTATTCAGGGGATTCGGGGTGACATGCTCGTCGTCGCTTGGCATCCCACAGTTGACTGCAATGAACACCTGCGTCGTTTAGGAGTTATCGGAAGATTCGATGGCGACGCAACCGTCACGCCAGACCTTCCAATAGCCCTTCCCTCGGGGCACTATGATGCTATGCGACGTCGCATAGTCTGTTTAGACTTAAATGACATAGAAGGACCGGCCAACGCGCGTCAACAAATTTTAACGTTACTGCGTGATGAGAGAAGGAACGATATTGAGATACCCTCAGGCACACCTTCCGCGCCATCAAACACTCGACCGACGCAACCGATTAAAGTCATGCCCAGGCGTAGCGCGGATCCGCCCTCATCAGATGAACTCGATTTATTGATCGACAAAATTGATGGATCTAATCTTTGAACGACGGCTGTGGTTTGGGCCAGTCGCCCCTGCCGCCCAGCCACGTGGGAACGCGTTTCACGCGTCCCTCTTTACTCAGACAGCCAATGCGGGTGAATCCGCGAACGATCTCAGTTTCACCGCGTGTGATCACATACGTATGTTCGATCACGGCACCTTTGATCCGTTGGACTGTCACACTAACATTCAAAATATCGTCAAATAATGCCGGTTTAAAATAATCCAGATGCGCTGTCGCTACGACTAACATTAAACCACTAGCTTCTATGTCACGATAACTAATACCGTTATGTCGTAATAATTCTATCCGTGCTTTCTCAAAGTAGGTCAGGTAGTTGCCGTGATGAACGACACCCTGCCCGTCCGTTTCCTGGTAACGAACTCGCAATTCAAAACTAAAACCGTCACCTATATCCATGAGCCCCTCAATTACTACAATAAAAAACGCAGAAGTTAGTAATTTTAACAGCCCTCATTTGACTGCAGAAGCCAATTTATTTATAAGTAACGTTGTTTCACAACACTTATTTTTTGGAAATCCATTATGAGTTATGGCGAGGACGGAATTACACCGCTAGAAACCATGCGGGGGCATAGTTACCCCGCACTTACTCAATTCACAATATTTCTGGAAAATCGCGTCGGTCAACTGATGGAAGTTCTCCGCCGATTCGATGATACGGACATTCGTATTCTAGCACTTTCGATCAACGACTCTACCGAATGCGCCTTTGCGCGTCTATTGTTAAGTAACCCAGAAACAGGCCGTGAAGTCCTAGAACGGTCGGGTTTTCCGTTAATTGAAAGTCAGTTGGTGGCACTCGAACTCCCAGATACTCGCCAACCGATGCTATCCGTATGTACCGCGCTTTTACGCGCTGAATTGAATATTACACAGGCCTATCCGCTGTTTCCTCGGCCTCATGGGAGACCAGTCGTTGCGCTAATGGTTGACAATATAGAATGTGCTGTCGAAACACTTACTAGCAGCGGTTTCCAATTAATCACAGAAGATGACTTGATTTTCGACAACTAGCGAGTATTTATTGCTAGAGCGACTGATTTTCCTCTCATTTTCATCGTTAAAATACCCGAAAACAAGTGTAGGATAGGTTTAAATTACCGGAACGGGGAAATTGCATGTTAGCCAATACAGAGATGACGGATCAAAAGCCTACCGAAACCGACGAGGCTGACCAAAACACGTTAGCCGAACCCTCCGCCCCGATAGACCTCGATGATACGGCCGCAGACGCTTCGATGGCGATGGCTAGTATTGATATTCCTCCCGAAGAACTAGACGATGAAACGGAAGAAGCCGACAGGACAATGGGAGAATGGTCGTTGTGCGCGTCGATGATTTTTTTAGCGGGATACTTAGTAGTTTTAATGTTCTGGGTCCTTGGCCACCCCGTTTGGAAAACCCTAATTTCTTTTGATCGAGAGATTTACCGCGCCGATTTTCCCGTAGGCGTAGCTACGATTCTGTTGCTGATTTCTGTGCTTTCCGCCTTTTGTTCATTTATCAGCCTTGTTGCGGATAAAAACAATCGGCAGACGTTGCTAATCCGCCTGTTGACCATCGGCCCCGTACTGCCAGCGTTTACCGCGGCGTTCATGATTTGGATTATCATCCAACGTGGCGCAGGCAATTCAATTCTGGAAAACTTCCTCGGTTAGCACCGCGTAAACTTCTTGAACCCCAAAGATCTTTTTAGGTTGCCGTTGCAACGGGATTTTTGGTAAACTTCGATATTGGCCGTGCCGCTTAGTTGTGCCGGCAATAGCCCCAAATTCTATTCCTTCCACGGTTTGCGTAATGGCGATTGATGTAATATGTGCTGGTTGTTTTAAACGATTTCAGGTTAGCGACCAGTTTGCCGGCCGTTCAGGCCCCTGCCCTGGCTGCAAGACAATCATTGCCATTCCAACTCTGGAAGATCAGCTTGTCATTCAAGAACCTGAAAATAAGGCAGGAAAACCGGGCACTCACACTAAGATTGATGGAATAGCGCGCCGGGCTGGATTTTTCCAGCGGCTCGAGGTTATTTCGCTATGTTCACTTTTCGCAGCGGCCGGCGTCATCGCTTTTTTAACGAGGATGCTACAAACCGACTCAGACAGTTTCACGTCTACAACCGCCACTTTATCTGTCCTTGGTTTGTTACTATTGTCACTAGCGTCAAGTGCCCTCGGTTACGGGATATTGAAAAAAACTGAGATCCAAGTTTTCGAACGACGTAAGGCATTTATGCGTTCGATAATTACTGCAGCGATCTATTTTTTCATCGCTTCCACGTTTATTGCAACATCTTTACTTCTCATCCATTATGAAGAACCCTCCTATATGATGATTCTATCTATTATCGGTGCAGCATGCTTCGTAATCGCCACATTTGTACCAATGGCTTGCTTTGAGATGGAGTTTGCGCAGGGCGCATTGCACGTTGCGGTCATGATTTGCATTACCAGTCTGTTTTGCCTGTTGTCGGACAACTTTCACCTCTGGTTACTCACAACATGAACCGCTCCTTATTGGAACTAGAGGCATTGCGAAATCCTCAACGCGTCATTCGCATAGCCTACCAACAGGACGTTCCAATAACCAATCGAATTAGCGCGCTAATTGACACTCCAGCGTTCCACCGCTTAACACATTTATCGCAACTCGGATTGGTCGCTCGAGTATATCCATCAGCACATCATACCCGATTTGAACATTCCCTCGGCGTCTATCACTTAGCACTGCGATATCTTGAACATTTCCTAGGATCTCCCGACTTCTGTAAATCTGTAACGACGATCGAATTGGAGATTTTCGTATTAGCAGCTCTCCTTCACGATATTGGTCACTGGCCGTTTTGTCACCCAATAGAAGATATGCGGTTGCCAGGATTAGTGGGCCATGAACAGCGCGCCGCCAAGATTATTTGTGAAACTGAAATCGCCGCTGAAATCGATTTACGTTGGTCTTGCACCCCGCAAGATGTTGCCCGATTTCTAGCGGGTGAAGTTGGTACCCCCTGTCAGCAGTTGTTATATTCAATGCTCTCGAGCCCTGTCGATATCGACAAAATGGATTACCTCCAACGTGATAGTCTCCACGCTGGCGTTCCATACGGGCGGAACTACGATCAACAACGATTGCTGTCTGGACTAATTGCGGATCCCCACACCAATCAATTGGCGTTGAGTGGTAAATCTCTAACCGCGGCCGAGATGATGGTATTTGCGCGGTACGTAATGTTTAGTGAAGTATATTGGCATAAAACTGTTCGCAGCGCTACGGCAATGCTTCAATGCTGTGTCCAACAAATGCCAACATCTGAAAACAAAGCAACTATCTGTTCGCTTAACGATCACGAAGCCGAAATCTACATTCGTGACACAACTGAAGCCCGTTCCCTTGCTGCTGACCTTTTCGGCCCAATACGAAAAATTTACAAGTCGGTGTTCCAATGTAATGCATCTACCAACGCCGAGATTTACCACCGCGTAGCTGGGCTATCGTATAGTGAACTGAACGCCACAAGTCGCCGTTTGCAAGAGTTAATGCGTTGTGGCACGACACCCAACGCCGTCTTAATCGACGCACCGCCAACCGAACTGGAGGTCCAATTCGATTTAAACGTCTGGGACAAAATTACGGGTGATTTCAGCCCCTTAAGCGATCGTTCGCCTGTCGTTCGAGTCTTGGCGGAGGAACAATTCGATTATCACGTGAAACGTGTCCGTATTTTCGTGCGAAGTGAACTTGTCGATGGGTGCCGAGCACGCGGCGATCTAGAGGGATTATTACTGCAGGCCTTGCCAGACTAGTACGCAAATCCGTCAAGCAGCGTTCGCCTTAGGCATTAACCTGACGTTGCTAACCGCCTGGACTAAGTCGTGGGCAAGGAATGGTTTTCGCAAGAAAATCGCGGAACTTTCACCTTCCATGAATGTCGTGTCCAGTCTATTAAAATGACTTGAAATAATCACCGCAAATGAATGTTTTATTTCCTTGAAAGCGGTTTCTAATTCCCGCCTGTCGGTAACGTTATAAACAATCGCCCGGGATCGACCAGCCTCAGCAATCGAATTCCAACTGGGGTACAAATGGACATTGAATCCTTCTTGCACAAGCAAAGATCCTAAGGCTTCCAGCTCCGAACCGTCTGAAGCGATGACATTCAGACTACTGCAGTGCGACGTCTTCGTATTTCGGTTCCAGAATGACGACAATTCCGCAACACTAGCTAGCGGACTTAACTCATTTCGCATCTGCAGAAAACGTTGACGAGAGGATAACATCGACGGCAGACGTTGTTGAGCAACCGCAACGTCAAAGCGGCAGGAAACGGGCAACGGATCACCACTGCGGGTGTCGCCGAAACACCACTCACCCGTGATTTCCAGTACTAACGAAAGGGGATATTTGTTCACTATGCGTAGCAGCATGTTCGCCGAAAAATCACCCCGACGCCGGGAATTAATCAAAATGAGATCAGGATGTTCCCCATTGAATGACTCATCAGATAACACTTTATCACAAGAGAGAACTTGGAAAGCAAGGTGCATTTGCGAGAAACACCAATCGTACAACCCCTCAGTGAATCCGCAGTGGGTCGGTTGGCCACGAGCAAACACTGACCAAGTTGTAAGGTTGGTATTCATGGGGATATTGGGAATAAACCAAAAGCAGTCGTTTTATTGTGAAGTTATGAATCGAATGATTGTAGTCGATTCTATCCGACAGATGAATACCAGCTTTGACTACCAAGGCCGAACGTATTTATCGAGCTTGACACGAACCTCGCAAAAATGGCAAATTACTAGGACTTCAAACCAGCAAGGAACGCTGGCATTGCACTACTCACATATTTAGCACCCAGGGATGGAACGCGTAAATGCTGCGGAGAAACCTACTCCCCGACGTTGACATACTAGACTGTCTTACCGATTGCCTGCGAGTCGACACGCAAGGACTCAGCTTTACCGGATTCACAAGAGATGCGGCGGCCTGTGAACCCGGCAATCTATTCTTCGCGATAGATTCCGATACTGGCGATGGGCATGACGATATTGCGACGGTCGCGACCAACGGCGCAACCGCCATCGTTGCTGAACGGATATTACCAACCACTATCCCGACGTTCATCGTGCCCGATACCCGAGTTGCGTACGCCAACACAGCGCATTATGTGGCCGGATCGCCGACCCAGCGTCTGAGAACCATCGGAATTAGTGGAACCAGCGGAAAGACTGCGGCTACTTTCCTTATACAGCAAGTATTCCGACTTCTCGGCAAGACAACGGGTGCGTTAAGTGACCTAGGCTTTGATAATGGCATAGACGTAGCTGATTTCCCTGAAATCAAACCCGACTCAAAAGTATACGCAAATTGGCTCGGTGCGATGGCAGCCAACAAATGTCAGATTGCCTGCGTCGAGCTAAGTGATAGTGATCTCGCGGACCAAACTTCAGCCGGCATCTACTTGGATTATGCCGTCATCACGAGACTTACTAATTTTCAATCCAGTGCTACAGACTCGGTACAGCAAACCCGTCGTGCTGCCTCTAACGCCATCAACTCGTTAAAATCAACAGGCGTTGTTATTATCAACGCAGACGATGCGGCCTCCCGATTTGATCTGCCCCGCATTGAAAACCCTACCCTAACTATTGGATCAAACGACGATTGCGACATCTGGGTTGAGCATCTTAATCACAGTGCTGACGGACAGCGTCTTCGAATTCATGCCGGCGCCGCGGAGGCGGTCGTCTTTACCCCCATTATTGGTCATCACCATGTCTATCACTGTCTCCAAGTTACAGCACTAGCACTGCTCGAGGGTTACGCCCTCCCGGAAATTGCGGACGCTATCAGTCAGATTGATTCCATTCAAGGTCATCTTGAACGAATTTCACGCGGTCAAGATTTCGAAGTTTATATCGATGCTGCGAATTCTCCTATCGCGCTCCGTAACGCCCTGCACAGCGTGCGTCAAATAACCCCTGAACGGTTAATCGTTGTCTACGGTCCTGGAGCCAACACTGGAGCGTCCTTCCGTGCCGACATGGGAAGGATCGCGGAGAAAGCAGCGGATATTACAATAGTCACGGAAAATGATCCAGGCAACGAGCAGACACTTTCTATTGCGCATGACATTCTCGATGGATATCGTCGCCCCGGCAACGCTGAAATTATTATCAGTCGTGAACGGGCTATCGTCTGGGCATTAGCGCACGCCAATACCGATGATACCGTCTTGATCACCGGCAAGGGCTTTCGGACACAACACCAACTCGGCGATCAAACATTGTTTTTTGACGACCATCAAATTGCCGACATCTGCCTCGACCAACTGCTCTACCCGGGGCCTGTTTACGGCACCGACCTACTCCCTTTCCCTAAACCCCACGGGTCCTCATCGGAAGGAACTCCTTGATGCCTCGCGCTGGTACCAAACTTGCCGTTTCGACTTTAACGAAGTTCCTGAGGGCGAATCTTATTCTGGCAGAGATAGAACCTATCTTCGGCACTCACACGGAAATCACTCGTTTCGTGTTAAACCCAGAATCCGTGCAACTCGGTGACACATATATCCATTGTTGTGAAAACTATTCACTATTAAAGGATAGCATGCTTGCCTACGAAAACGGTGCCAACGGAATCATCTGTGCCAGTCACATTCCCCCTTTGGCGGGTTCCTTTGTCATTCAAGTACAATCCGTCGAATCGATGATTAATTTGTTATATCCCTACATGCAACGCTGTCTGATCGACGACAGTGTTGAAACTGCTAATCTCTTGTTACGCTCTCCGCGAGTCGCTTAACCGTGACGCACAGAGAGACCTCTCAATTTGCCACCCATCTGTTGACAGAGAACAGTCGCGAATTTAGCTTTAACTGTCGTGGTTTGTTTTTCGTTTTGCCTCGACAGGTCTATTCTCTTGTCAATTTGTCACACAGCTTATGAGCGACCGTAATTCAGATTTTGTATTCCTTGGTTTCACTGCGGATTGCGTGGACGTCCTCGAACGCGCGCTTTTAACGGGATCCCAGTGTTCAGCGATTTACGTTGACGATGCCAAGTTTGTTCCACCAATCCACCATTCGTCGATTTGCCTGTTGAGTGATTGGGCGGAACTGCTAGGCGTCAATGCGAACACCAAAATCTTTGTCGCACTAAAACTGGGGGTCGACTCACATCAGGATGTTGTTCGGAGCCTAGTTTCAAATGGGTACTCTCTAATCATCATCGACCCTAGTGCGGACTCACTTTTCGCCTACGAGTTGGAGATGATTCGTACAGAATCCGATGCTGTACTGATACCAATGTGCTTTGCCGGTCTGTCAACATTGGATGCAGGCACCGTAATCCGGAAAATAGATATTCGAGAAAACGTCCTCACGAGAAAATTGAGCGATATCACTGTAGCTTTAACACGAGACTTAATTCAGTTGGCACCGATTGCCGGTGAGTCCAAATATCTTTTTGCTCTTTCCCCTGGCACAACAGTCCCTATATCCCCCACAGCGGAAATAGATATTTCCATAACGATTGAAATGAGGAATAGCACGATTATCCAATGGTCCAACAGCGACAAAAATCACGCTACCACTCAATACATACTTTCAAACGAACAAATAGTAGAGCCCCAGCGTTCTTTTTTTCACGCCTCTACAGATAATCAACTCGCGATTGTTTTTTCAACGAGCAACCCGAAATTGTCGCCAAGCTGGCTCGACTACGCGAAGGCACGAGAAACCGCTGAGATGATTCCGTTGTCCTTGAAACGAGGGCGACAGATTGAACTGTTTGCAACCCACCCAACGGAAACGGATGCCTTTAAGGGAGTGATGTCGGGGGTAGGATGTTTTTTATTATTATTGACACTAGCCGTTATTGGCCTGTTTTTTACATTTGACACGATACGACTTTCAGATTTACGGGATCAACACCAAACGACCCAATCAATTCCTACGACGACATTCTCAGAACATTCTCCAATCATCCTAAGGCTGTGGCCTGTGTACCCGTTTCTGCTGTTCATGGCCTTCCAATTTCTGCGGGGAATCATCAAAAAGGCCAAAGGCTCTAAAACCGCTTAAGAACTGCTGTTAAATTGATCCGATTCTACCGATGCTCCGGCATCAGGTCAGCTGGGTCAACACCAACAATCCCGACAACCGATAAATGAAGTATCGGCAATACATGTGCTGTGTTGGTTTCTTTACGTGCATAGGGATGGCAATTCTTTGTTTATACAAACGCGACAACTCGCCAAATTTGCAGCGGTCATACCGGCCCTGCTTATTGTTGCCTCTACTATGGCTCAGGAGTCAGCTAGCCGATACTCGCCAATAGTCTTAGCAGTACAGAAGGCCGCCCCTTCTGTTGTTAATATAAGTGGTAAGAAGACCACATCGAAAAGTACATTTCCCGGCCAACGCGAGGCGTCACAAGTTAATGGAATGGGTACCGGGCTAATTATAGATTCCAGCGGATATATACTAACAAACTATCATGTGATCGCGGGAATTAACAATATTCAAGTCAAGCTGAATCCGCTGGCAACTCATCCCAAGAATAGACATTCCGCGAAGCTGGTTGGTTTCAACGAACAAATCGACTTGGCCATCATCAAAATCAACTCGGACACTGAGTTTCAAGTAATGTCGATAGCTACGTCCTCGGATTTGATGCTAGGAGAAACCGTCATTGCTATTGGAAATGCTTACGGCTACGAAGACACCATAACACGTGGAATCATCAGTGCCCTGCATCGCCGAGTCGAAATTAATACCGACCAGTACTACGATGATTTAATACAGACGGACGCAAGTATTAATCCAGGAAACTCCGGTGGTCCGTTGATTAATATTCAGGGAGATGCCGTTGGCGTAAACGTCGCCGTACGGGTTGGCGCGCAGGCAATTGGTTTTGCAATTCCAATGGATCGAGCGATGACCATCGCCAAGGAAATACTCATGGACCGCAGTCAACAACGGCTTGATGTCGGCCTAGAGCTTTCTGTATCTTTTCGGCAACGATCACCGCGAGTTACTATTGCAGACGTAGGCAGAAACAGTCTTGCTAGCAAGGCTGGTCTAAAAAAAGATGACGTCATCACTCACGTTAATGGCGATTCAATTGGTTGGCCCGTGTTTGTATATCAACATTTACTGCGATCACAACAAGGCGACAAGCTTGAAGTCACCGTCGAACGAACCGGAGCCTCACGCACCATCTATTTATCAATGCAGGATATAATTCCGGCAGATGATGTTTTAGCAACCCGCGCCTGGGAGGAAATTGGCATCCGTGTCGTACCCATTAATTTCAAGGCCGCCAACAAACAGAACAACTATCGGGGTGGTCTAAAAATCACCGAAGTAAAGGGCTCTAGCCCCGCAACAAAACAGGGACTGCGGACAGGCGATATCCTACTGGGGTTGCATAAATGGGAGACAGTAACCTTTGAGAATCTTAACTACGTGCTTAACACGGAAATGTTCCAAACAAAGAAACCTATGCCTTTCTACATTTATCGTGACGACGATTTTCTCTACGGCGCACTTTTCCAGCAGTGACGGATCATCTTTTTTCGTCTCATCACTAAGCTGCTATTCCGTATTTCCCAGTCGAGCGTAAATAAAAACTAACATCATTTGCGCGACCACTGAACCTTTTTCTTTTGTTCCGTGACTCGGTTTTATTCTTGGCCTATTCAGAGTCCAAGCAAAAGTGTTAAATGTCCTCATGGAAAACGAATTTATAGACTGGCTTAAAACGACGCTAGGTGAGCAAACCTATACCAACCCCGGCATTGGCGACGACTCCGCGGTGTTTGCACCGCCGCCAGGCATGAAACAACTAGTGACGAGCGACTGCCTCGTAGATCGGGTCCATTTTGACGTGAGCGCCACACCCTTGGTTTTGATCGGCCGAAAGTGTGTAGCGGCAAGTATCAGCGACATCGCGGCGATGTGCGGTGTTCCCAGGCACGTCATTATTTCGATAGTCGCCCCAAAACATTTCAGTCTCGACGATCTGAAAAGTTTATATGGAGGAATGATTTCAATCGCCGACTCTTATGATTGTGTCATCATTGGTGGGGATTTTATTTCCCATACGGGCCCTCTCTCGGTTAACGTAACTGTGCTCGGGCAGGCAACACAAAGCCAACTTCGTTTCCGATTTGGAAGCGACGCCCACGACCGGATTTTTGTGTCGGGTGCTCTCGGTGGTAGTCGTGATGGTCACCACCTAACATTTGAACCACGAGTCGAACTTGGCCTTAGATTGGGCCACAATCCCGCTGTACACAGCGTTACGGACATCACGGATGGCCTAGTCATAGACTTGCACAGCATCTTGGAATTCGGTGACTTTGGAGCGACTCTAATTGAATCTGATATCCCTATTTCCCCACATCTCCCCAATGACCAAACCGGCATTGAGTCCGCCCTCTACGATGGAGAGGATTTTGAATTACTATGGACTGCCTCTTCGCAATACACTGGCAATTTGGAAACCACTCCCAACGATATACCCATAACGGAAATTGGATATGTTACCCAGGATACGAATTTTATGTTATTGGACGGCTCGGGAGAATCGAAGTCATTGGATATTCACGGTTATTCCCACTAGGATCTCAAAGGGCCGAAAAAATGGAACGCAGTTATATGAGTCACAGTTTGGCTGACACCCATAAATTCGGCGAACTGTTTGTCACAAACATTCCGTGCGGCACGACCGTCGCACTATTGGGAACACTGGGTGCTGGAAAAACAGCTTTCGTTCAGGGCGTTGGCGTTGCTAGCGGAATTCCAGCCCACTCAATTACTAGCCCGACGTTTGTTTTATGTAACGAATACGTCGGGACGCGATCGATCTATCATTTGGACGCCTATCGTTTGGCGGATAGCGACGAGTTCTCTGAACTTGGACCTGAAGAAATGTATCAGTCTAAACATTATGTGTTTATTGAATGGGCAGATCGTATAGTTAACTGCTTACCTCGCGAATATATTACAATACGTATCAACATCGAAAACCGTGACTCTCGATTGTTTGTAGTCAACGCCACTAACGCTTTGAAACAGAGTGCGAATAGGTGGCTGGATTCGATTTCAAACGAGTAACATACCGAATATTGGTACACCCGACTTGAACAATCACAGACATGTTTTTTTAGGCTGGGACACTCCACCCATTGAGTCACTCACGCGGTGGTTAACATCCCGTTACACACAAGCGCACCAACTTGATTTGAACGGCACCATTATCGTACTGCCGGCCGCCACGGCGGTTAAAACGCTGTTATCGCAATTGATTGATCATTGCCAGACAAATCAATTATTGTTTTTTCCGCCAACGGTTGTAACGCTCGGCCATCTACCAGAATATTTGTATACCGCTCGGCCCACCGCTTCTCCCTCTCTACAAGCCCTGCTCTGGACTGACGTCGCCCACAGCGCCGTCGCCAACAATGCCCTGGAATTTGTTTTCCCCGCGCCGCCGTCGCGAGACGATTTTGCAGCTTGGCACGCTATCGGTGAGACGCTGGCGACTTTACATACCGAATTGGCAGGCGACTTACGAGATTTCCAGTCCGTTGTTGAATATTGTCAACGTACAGGGCACCCCGCTGAGGTTGACCGTTGGAAACAACTCGCGACTCTACAACGCGCCTATCTCGATGCTGTCGATAATTTGGATTTTTGGGACATCCAAACCGCACGGATGATTGCCGTCAGCCGATCTGAATGTTCCACCGATAAAGAAATTATTGTCGCCGGTTGCGTCGACATAAACCAAACCATCCAGGGGATGCTAGACGCTGTGGCCGACAATTTGACGGTACTGACATTCGCCGCCGCAACTCAATCGGGGCGATTCCAGTCCAACGGTGTATTAAATACTGACGCATGGCAAGGGCAACCGGTGAAATTAACATCGAACCAATTGAAGATGGTGGAATCGCCGAGTGCTCAAGCATTAGCCTGTGGGAAAGTCATCGCTGAAAGTACTGGAACTGGAAATGGTCAACGGGATTTCGTGATCGCCTGTCCTGACGCCAGCGACGAACCGTACATTGTCCGCCTGTTCGACCGACAATCGACTCCCGTAAGCCCGCTAAAAGGGAGATCGCTCCATGACAATATCGTGGTTTGCACATTACGACTACTCGGCACCTATGTTCAGACAAATAGCTATCAAGCTTTTTCATCCTTGATACGCTTACCCGACATTCAGCAATATCTATTCGACGCCGGCATCGTGGCCGATATAATATCGTTGAGTGATGATTTCCACGAACAACACCTACCAAAACATGTCGGACGACTACGGGGTTTGACAGGCAAGTACGAAATTCTTGCCTCCGCTCTGGACACATTGGATGAATTGGTATCGCCGTTGTCCCCTGAATCGGCCGGGTTATCTGATTGGTGCAACACTATTTTAAATACGCTGGACCGCATTTATGGAAATCGACTGGTCGAAATTAATGACCCGCAAGACGCAGCGGTACTTAGCGGAACTCGTGCCATCGCACAATCAATCGCACAACTCCAAGAAGCGGACCGGTCGTTTCAGATGAAATGTAAGGTCACTGAGTGTATCGATTTAACCCTACAGATGGCGAGTAAGCAATTTGAGACAATCCAGACTCGGACAGGCGTCGCGATCACAGGTTGGCTTGACGTGGTCTGGGGAGAGCAATCCAACGTTCTGATAGCTGGTTTTAATGAGGGGACGATACCTTCATCCATCACATCGGATCTTTTTCTTCCCAACGCGCTGCGGTCGTCGCTCGGTCTTGTCGACAATGCAAGACGCTTTGCCCGAGATGCTTACACAACAACTCTTTTGGTCAACAGCCGCGCTAAGGTGACATTTTTTTGTAAACGAGTTGATGCAGCGGGTATGCCCTTGTGGCCTAGCCGGATCGCGCTCACAGGAAATCCCCTACAAATCGCTCACAGGTTGCGTGAATTTTCTACGGCGAGCTCTCAGACTGCCTTGGTTTCTGCTGTTTACAAAGTGGCCACGCACCCTTCCACCCGATTAGATATACCTTTTACTCTAGTAAATAGATCCGAATTTACCGTCACGGAATTTAGGGATTATCTTAGTTGCCCGACCCGATATTACCTCAAACATGTAGTGGGCATTAGTTCCGCAAACGATAATTCACGTGAGCTGTCCTCCTTAGCATTCGGGAATTTATTACACGCTACTCTTCACGATTTTGGTATATCTGAATTGAGTCGAAGCACGGATAGCGACGCTATTTATGAATTTTTAAAGAAGCAGTTAGGGGCTAGAGCGGATCGGCTTTACGGCAAATATTCCTTCGATGTAATCCCAATCCAAATAACGCAGTTAAATCAACGACTCCAAGCGTTCTCACGTTGGCAGGCGGCCTGGACAACCGAGGGTTGGGAGATCGTTAAAACTGAATTGAATTGTAGTCCAGGAGTGGCAATTTCCACGAGCCACCCGCAATTAGTTGTCTGCGGCCGCATCGATCGAATCGATTATCACGCCGAAACGGCGACTTGGTCAATTTTTGACTACAAGTCGTCGGAGACCTGCCATACGCCAGAAAGAACCCACAACAGTAACGATGCACCATTTTGGAAGGACTTACAACTTCCGCTCTATCGCCACCTTGCCCAATCCATCACGGGGTCCGAGAGTGTTAGATTGGGGTATATCAACATTTGTAACGATCTGCAGGCAATCGGTGCGTATTTTGCTAAGTGGGATTCAGACCAACTAGAGGCCGCAGATATTGTTGCCCTCAACGTGATGCAGTCCATCAACTCAAATCATTTCGATTTGCGTAATGACGCGAAGCCCTCATTTTTTAGTGAATTCTCTTACCTTCTTGGCGACAGCACCTTGGACAATCCTTGCCCTAACAATGCTAGGTGCCCAATCGAATGACTATCGACAACGTATTACTACGAGCGTCGGCGGGTACTGGTAAAACATTCCAGTTATCAAATCGATATATACTGTTGATTTTGGCCGGCCAATCCCCGGAGAAACTTTTAGCAACTACTTTTACGCGGAAAGCAGCTGGCGAGATTCTAGCACGAATACTCCAACGCTTGGCTACCGCGACAACCTCCGAGGAGCAGGCGATTAAGCTAAGCGAAGAGCTTAAGATTGACGCCACCCAATCGCGACGATTCGGGGAAGCTCTCGCCTTTATGACTGGCAACTTACACCGGATTAATGTCAGCACACTCGATTCATATTTCGCGAAACTTCTAACCAATCACGCTTATGAGTTTGAGATCGCCACCGATTGGGCAATCGCCACGTCGGGAGAACAAGCAGCGCAGAAGCAACTCGCGATTATTGAATTGTTGCGCAATTTAAGCGACGCGGAATCAACGCGGCTAATGCTTTTCATTAACAAAGGAAAATGCAATCGCAGCATTTTGCGCACACTAGAACTCACGATCGACAGTTTAATTTCACCATTCTATCAGTCAGTCGCAACAGCATGGACCGGGGATCTACGGGGTGCATCAACCGCGCGTCTCTTAAATCAAGAACAGATATCCCTTGCGCTGTCCAAAATTGAAAAACAAATGGAAAACAAAGACTGCGCGCCGTTTTTGAAAACGATTACTACGGACCTTGAAACGCTACAAGCACGTAACTGGAACAAAGCTCTCAAGGGAGGGATTTTTAAGAAAATTATAGCCGGTGAAAACACCTTCTCTCGGAAACCGTTACCAGATAGTTTGGTCGATGCATATCAGCCGTTAACTCAACACGCATTCGTTCTCAAAACCTGCGAACTTGAAAATCAGACAAAAGCGACCTACTCCATCCTGTTTCAATACGCCGAGATATTAGACCGGATCAAACGAAAGTCCCGGCGGTTGGAATTTAACGACGTCACAAGACTGCTAAACAGCGGTGGGCACAACTTTGCATCCACGTTTCGCATGGATGCAACTATTGAGCATTTACTGCTTGATGAATTTCAGGACACTTCGCTTCCCCAGTGGAATATTGTCGAACCCCTTGCGCTTTCAATTTGCCGACGAATCAATAGTTCTTTTTTTTGCGTCGGTGACGTTAAACAGGCCATTTACGGTTGGAGGGGCGGCCGTCGCGAAATTTTTGATTGTTTGGAATCTAGTCTAAACGACATCTCCTCTGATACCCTAGAACAAAGTTACCGATCCTCCGCCGTCGTCGTTGAGTTTGTCAACAGTATATTCAACAATCTCGACGCGCACACGAACCCCAGCGACCACGCAGGAACACTCAAACGTTGGCAAAAAGATTTTGTGTCCTTGAAAACCGTTTTGGATCATGATGGATATGTCGAATATGTTAACGCAACTGTCGGCGTCGGAAAAAAAGAACGTCTGATCTCGTGTTTATCACTCGCCGTAGACAAAACGGAACATCTTCTAACCGCTAACCGAAAACTGACAATAGGTATACTTGTTCGCACCAACTCGTCAATCGCGGAGTTAATTCATTTACTGGCGGCCCGGGGCATAGCAGCCAGCGAAGATGGAGGTAACTCATTGAGTAACTATAGCGCCGTTCAACTAATTCTTTCCGCTCTTTCGCTTATCGATCATCCTCAGAACGGAGTCGCTCGATTTCACGTGGAACACTCTCCGTTGGCTTCGCGGTTTGGATATAATCCTGACTCCACTGATAACAACAGCGCTTGCGACACCTCGCTGGATTTCCGGCGACAAATCGCTACTCTGGGTTTTTATTCCGTACTCAATAGCCTTGTGCTAACTTTGGAACCCCACGTTGACAGACCTCAATTCTCTCGCCTCGAGCACTTACTTGTTTTCGCCAAAACATTCAATTTCTCAATTAATTGCCGAGTCGACGAGTTTATTGAAGCGGTACAAAACGAGCGTTTTAGTGATCCGGATGCGTCTCGTGTAAGAGTAATGACTATTCATCAATCAAAAGGATTGGAGTTTGACGCAGTGATTATTCCAACACTAGAATCTGCCTTGGCTCCACTCGCTCCTACATACGCCGTGAGTCGAAATCTCAAGACCCAGAAGATTAGCGAAGTGTTCATGTACCGCAACGCCGAGTTCCGGGAATTGTTGCCAAAACGCTATAATGACGCGTGTAAGGGGACGGTCGCGGAATCAGTTAGCGAGAGCTTGTGCCTGTTGTACGTAGCGCTAACGCGTGCGGCGCGCGCACTTTATCTAATTGGTCCTTGCCAACCAAATTCTCCCAAATTACCGCCCTTTACGAGCGCTGGAATTATTCAATTGGCGATTCAAAACATTTATTCCCAAACTCCCAACGACGTCGTCTACGCAAACGGCAATCCTATTTGGTTTGAACAATTACCCGTCTATGAAGCTGATTCCCCCCATCCAGAACCCCTACCCATTCCCTTAGCCAAGCCATCGAAATTCGAATTGTCTCCGTTGACGAGTGCCGCGCCGTCATCCCGCTCAGGTGGCGAACGCTTCCTATTATCAGGCGTGCTGCGGTCCTCTTCCGAAACGGCAAAATTATTTGGAATTCAACTACACTACTTTATGGAACAAATCGATTGGGCACAGGGACCCTATTGGACAATGGCGACCGACGCGTTTACTGCAAAATACGGAGAGGTTTCCCCGGAATTGGAGTCTCATCTCGCAATGTTCCTACAAAATGCTCCATTAGCTAACATCCTTAACAAAGATTTCTATTTCGACGAGCCCACCAGCCCGTTGACTGAACTAACGGGCGCTACCCAGAAAACAATCCAGTTTACGGTTCATAACGAGTACCCAATTTGTGCTTTTATAGACGGGGAACTGTTGCGAGGATTTATCGACCGTTTGGTTGTCATGCGAATAAACGAACTTATCGTGGCCGTCGATATATGCGATTATAAAACCGATCGCATTGGCGTTGGTCCGGAGGAATTGCAGAGCAGTGTATCTCGCTACCGACCGCAGATCTACGCTTACAAACAATCTATTGCGCAGATGCTAGCGCTGCAGCCGTCACAAGTTGGGGCACGACTCGTATTCACCCACACCGGCGAGCAAGCTGCGGTTTAGTTTGCTGTGTTAACTCCAAGACAACACCCTAAATCACAGCGATCCGCCCATTCTCCGCGCGTACCTAGCGTCACGACTTGTTCCATCGTTCCACAGCGTTGTTCGATTAAGTCAGCAACGCCGGAAATAAATATTGGGTTGGTACCGACTGCAGCGACGCGGGCAAATTTGATGTCCCGCATTACACAGGCATTCTTTGCCTCTAAATCTAAATCAAATAGCACTTCCATGTGGTCCGATACAAATCCAATCGGACAAACGACGATGTTCGCATAATTCGATCCCTCAATGACGTCACAAATGTCTGGCTGGAGCCACGGTTGCGCGGCAGGTCCACTACGACTTTGGAATGCCAATTGCGATGGATAATTATCAAACTTCTCCATCACCAGTGAACAAGCATCTCTTAATTGCGCCTCGTATTCACAGTTCGTCGCCATCGAAAGCGGAATGCTATGGGCGGTAAAAAGAACTTGCACCTCTTCACGGGGTGTTTCCGCGAACGCTTCTAGCGTCTGGCGCAAATTATCCTGAAGCGCATCGATAAAACCAGCGGAATTGTAGAACGGTCTGATTTTGTCAATTCTCAGGGAATGCCCTGAATCAATGTCTTGAACTGCGCGATCAATATCTTCTAAGTATTGCCGGCACCCGGAATATGAACTAAAGGCAGAAGTAACAACCACTAGTAGACTGGAATATCCTCGATTAACCGCCGTGGTTAGCGTATCCCTTAAATACGGGTGCCAATTCCTATTGCCCAACATAACCGGTAGATCCAGGCCTCGAACTTGAAGCTCCTCTGACAGATGACGGACAATTTCGCGATTCTGGCCGTTGATTGGACTAATCCCGCCAAACGCTTGGTAATGATCAGCCACCTCGAGTAGGCGACTTTCTGGTACTTCTCGGCCGCGCGTAACATTTTGCAAGAAAGGCAGGACGTCTTCCGGGGCCTCCGGGCCTCCGAAAGACAGGATGAGGACCGCATCGTAGTCAAGGTTTCGTCCATTCGGGTGCGCCATTGGTTTCTCACTCGTGTACAATCGATTGTGTTATCGTATATAATAGGGTTTACCAGCACTTCACGTCTATGGTCGAAGCTCGCACGCCCGATAATCCAACATTCAAATTCAGCCGCGCACATTGATCTTATTTACTAATGATCCACAATTCAATTCCGACCGTAGTCCGCAATGGGACAATTTTCAAGTCTAACGGCGAGCAACCGACACCGAACGGTGAATTGCATTTCGTCCACGGTCTAATAACCTACGTCGGTCCAACTGACAACGCTCCAATCGTTGATGACGCCAAATCCTTGATCATTGATGCACAAGGAGGCACTATTCTACCGGGATTGATTGAGTCTCACTTTCACCCAACGTATTTCAACGTCGCATCGCTGGAGGATTTGGACATTAAATATCCCGTCGAATACGTCACTTTACTTGCGTCCCAGAATGCTACCTGTGCTCTAGAACACGGATACACATCCGCTCGAAGTGGAGGATCGTTATTCAATATTGATGTTTGGCTTAAAAAGGCGATCGCGGAAGATGTGGTTAGAGGTCCACGTCTGACCGCCAGCGGGCGCGAAATCTGTGGCGTTGGCGGACTGATGGATTGGAACCCAGATTACCGCAAAATCGGCATGGAAGGCCTCGTCCTTTTGATAAACGGTCCAACAGAAGCCACCGCTGCCGTTCGCAAGCTAGTAAAGGACGGCGTCGAATGGATTAAGACCTACCCAACCGGTGACGCGGCGTCACCGGACCTTAATGACCACCACACGCTCTGCATGACTTTTGACGAAATGCAGGCCGTCGTAACAACTGCACACAACCACAATTTGAAAGTTACCGGTCATTGCCGAGCGACGAAGGGAATTAAGAATGCCTTGCTAGCAGGGTTTGACGCGATCGAGCACGGTTCGTTCATGGATGACGAAACGATTGATTTGTTACTAGAACGCGACGTACCGGTAGTACCCGCCTTGTTTTTTGAAAAGGCCAGTATCACACATGGAAGGAAATTCGGCATGACACAACAAGTTATCGATGGCCACCAGGAAACGCTTGACGCTGGCACGGTTAGCGCTCAGCGCATAATCCGCGAGGGTGGACGATTGGGTCTAGGCGGCGACTACGGTTTTGCTTGGAACCCACACGGGGACTATGCGAAGGAGTTGACATTTTTCGTTGAACATGTTGGCCTCACGATTGAGCAAACTCTCATTTGCGCGACCCGAACAGGAGCGGAAATTATCGGCGTCCAAAACGAACTCGGCACCCTCGAAATAGGAAAAAAGGCCGACATCCTAGTTGTCGACGGGGATGTTTTAAATGAGATTAACCTAATTGAGGAGAAGAAGAACCTACTCGCGGTATTTCAGAACGGTATAATCAAAGCCGGCACATTATCTAACACGAATTAACTCGACCTTTGAAAGTAGTTGAACATGACTCGTAACCTCGTACTCACTATTCTGTCTATTTGTCTGCTTGTAATCTTCGGAAATTCATTACCGGCAGCAGAGGATGTAAGTTTGTCGTGGAAAGTGATTCCCTTGGCTGTTGATGCTAACGAGGGAATAGACATCGCCGATTTTGACGGTGATGGTAAGTTGGATGTATGTGCTGGAAGATTCTGGTACCGCAATCCCGAATTTCGCTCGCAGCCTGTCCGGTCTATAGACGATTTCAATGGTTATGTAGAAAGCAACGGTGATTTCGCGTATGACGTAAACAAGGACGGAAAAATGGACATCATCGCCGGCTCGTTTATACCCAGCACTGTGCACTGGTTTGAAAACCCTGGTAAGGAGAAACTTCGATTGGGCCAGTTATGGAAAAAACACTTGCTGGTAGATACTAAAGCTTCTCAAAACGAAGGCCAACTTATGGCCGACATCGACGGCGACGGTATTCCCGAGTGGTTGGTAAACAGTTGGGGTAAGGACACGCCCTTATATGTATGGAGCCTTAACTCTAAGGGCCCTGAAGGTGCTCCCAGCTTGTCTAAGCATGTAATCGGGGAACGGGGAAACGGCCACGGGATGGGCGTAGGAGACATCACTGGAGACGGACACGTGGATCTTTTGACTGGCAACGGCTGGTATGAGAACCCAGGGCCGCCTTTTTTTGGTAAACCTTGGCGTTATCATAAAGATTGGTCCGTACATGGTGCCGTCCCGATGTTGGTATTCGACGTAAACGCCGATGGCAAAAACGATATCATTTACGCGGCGGGGCATGAATTTGGTTTGTCTTGGTGGGAAAACAAAGGTCCCAAGGACGGCACAGTGGAATTCGAACGTCATGAGGTCGATAAAACTATATCGCAACAACACGCACTTCATCTAGCGGACCTCACGGGAGATGGAAGGCCGGAACTGATAACCGGCAAACGATACTACGCTCATAATGGCAGCGACGCTGGAGCCAAGGATCCAATTGAAATATGCTATTTTGTCATTGATACGAAACAAGCAAGTTTTATTAAACATACAATTAGCAAAGGGCGAATTGGGATCGGTTTGCAAATTCGTACAGCCGACATCGACGCCGATGGAAAATTGGATATAGCCGTTGCTGGGAAATCGGGCACGTATATTTTGTTAAATCAGGGTCCCGCTTCAAAATAGTTGACAAACCTACATGGCAACGCGTATACCTCAACTCGCTGTCCGCAATGTCCGCCCTTTTGTAGAAACTCGATCGTAGCCCAATTTCGAATGATTCTAACGGGATAGTGGTTGCTAAACTATCACGATCATCTTGCTTATTCGTGACGCATAAGATCTCCGCCAAACCAATAGGGGGGTGCGTCAAATTGCGTTTCAACGCAAATGCTTGCAACCCCAAGCAATTAATCCTGCCAGAGTATCAATACCTAGCTTTTCCTTTATCCGTTGTTTATATGTATTGATCGTTGTACACTTAACACCCATATTTTTCGCGACCGACGCCGTGTGTTTACCACCAACCAACTCCCGTAAACATTCTATTTCTCGTGGCGTAAGTGAATTATAGGAATCCGCAATTGGGACAGATGTCGCCATAACCGTAATGTCATCCGTGTCGACGGGTACCGCGGTGCACTCGTAAAGCATCGGTTCATTTCCAAAATAAAAAACAGCCCGAATGACAATTGATTCGCGATCAAACAGCACCTTTTGAAATGCCATACGAATTTCATCTCTTTCAATTTCCGTCTTAACCCAATCCCAAGGTTGACTAAAAATGACCTCCGCCGCCGATAGTTTGAAAAGAGGCTGCGCGAACACTATTCGACCGCGTGAATCATGTAGAGTTACCAATGGATTATGATTTGAATGACTCATATCCTCCTAGTGTATATCTAAAATGCGCCGTAGCCATGTAGCTAAATTGAACACTGTACCATTTTAGGTCAACTTTAATTGGGTGGTTCTGTATTTTTTGCCGACGCGCGCTATGTATCAGTCCCGATTCCTTGCGGAAATTCCGCCTGACCAAAATGCGCAGTTTTGGCACGCGAATTGCGGTTAGTACTTATAGTTTCGTAAGTAACCTTTCCCCCAAACAACGTAGAATATGGAGATACCAATGGTAAAACTATCAAAAAGCCCTAGTCCGACGGAAATTGAAAAGATGTGCGAAGACATCCGGATGGGTTGGACTGAAAATGAATATCGCAAGCGGTCTGCGCCCCGACCATTACCGATATACAGTGCTACAAGTGGTAATTGGAGTTATCTGTCTCACGATGAATATTCATCACTCGGCAGGAGCTGTAAGAACTGACGTACCGTACCAAGAAATCGCGTATTCCAGTCTTTATCAAAAGATAACCGGCTTTCATAATTGCCAACTGCCGGCATCTCCCTAATCATTCGCCACTATCTTCCCTTTAACAGATTTCGAATTCCCACGACTGACGTCTGCTTTTCAGGATTTCCTAAGGCAATTTATACTATAATGGCGGGACTGCATGGAGCAGGCGTGGTTAATACCAGTTCCTCCTTTGGGGCCCAACAACCGCTTACGATCCTATTTGCTCGTTAGACGAGTCTTCTATTGATGGCAACAACATCGATAACTAAATCGCAGCTGCCGAGTTCGATCACTCGTTGGATTCACGCGTTGCGGGGGGGGGATGAGATAGCTGCTCATTCAATTTGGGACCGGTATATCAACCAACTCTCCATCGTTGCGCGGAATTATCTTAAAACAGCTCCCCGGCGAATGGCCGACGAAGAAGATGTTGTGGTGAAAGCGTTCAATAGTTTCTTCGAGGGCGTAAAGGGTAACCGCTTCGAACGATTAAACAGCCGTGAAGACCTTTGGCAAATTTTAATCATGTTGACAAGTCGCCACGCAATAAGCCAAGCGATCGCAGAGAACTGCAAAAAACGAGGAAGTGGAAATGTTCGCACCGAATCAGCCCTATCCGGTGCTAGTTTGGATAATTTTCCGTCAGCAATTTCCGCGATCAGCAGCGAAAGCCCGACCCCGGAATTCGTCGTGACGATGCTTCAACAGTGCCAGTACCTGTTGGACAGTCTGCCCAGCGACCTTTTAAGAGACATCGCGTTGTTGCGATTTGAGGGGTTTGCATGCGCCGAGATTGCAGCGCGGATCAATCGCAGTGAACGTACAGTTCAACGCAAATTGGCTTTGATTCGATCGCAGTGGACCTTGGTTTTGGAAAATGAGCTGGATCGATGAATAACTCTCGACTACCCGTTATCCCCTCTAGCTGGAGTGCAGAAGAAATATTGCTGGATTCGCTATGCGACCAATTTGAGGGAGAACTACTCAAACGTGATAGTCCATCAGTGTCGACATATATAGATCGAGCAACTGGCAATATTCGCGCAAAACTATTTCGCGAGTTGTTGTTTTTGCTTCTCCAATATGAAGAACTAGGCCAAAACTACATCCCACTAAAGGGCATGCTCCTGGATTTCCCGCAATTTGAAAGTATTATTTTCGACGTATATAAACAACGCCGCCCGAGCAACTTAACAATAATCAACAAGCTTTTCGACACGGAAACTGATATACCGAGTGACGCAACCATCGAGGGGGATGAACCATCATCATTTAACGTCCTTGAAGTTGTGCGAATCGGTAAATACTCAGTTCTTCATCACATTGACAGTGGCGGTCAGGGTGACGTGTTTCTAGCCCGACACCCAACGTTACGAAAGAACGTGGTCATTAAACTTTCTCGAAAAACGGTCGCAATGCAAGGCAACAGCAGAGATCGACTAGTGAAAGAAGGGCAATTACTAGCTAAATTAAATCATCGCAATTTGGTGCGGGTAATAGATTTGGACTTTCACGAACAACGTCCATTTTTAGTTATGGATCATTTAGAAGGCCCGTCCCTACGAGAATTTTCTAAAGCTACGACATTGGAACCTGCCATCGCAGTCCAGTGGGTCATCGACCTCTGTTACGCCGTCACCGAGGCCCATAAACAGTCCATCATTCATCGCGACATCAAACCGGCAAATATTGTAGTCGTGAGTGGAATTCCGACGCTAATTGACTTTGGCCTAGCTATCTCGCCCGACGTAGACTCGAATATTCGGGATTCTGGGGTTGCCGGAACAGTATCCTATATGTCTCCGGAACAAACCTATTCCGACCAATCTCGGATCGGACCTAGAACGGATGTTTTCGGACTCGGGGCCGTGTTGTTTTATCTTCTCCAAAACCAGTCTCCCTTGCGCGCAGCGAACCCAAAACAAAACATCACGGTACTGTCCGCCAGACAATTTGACGGCGCGACGATTTCATCCTTAGTGGCCCACCATCCTTGTCACGCTGTATTAGTCCGAGCATTGTCGAATAACCCCTCCCATCGATTTGAAAGTGCCGCGAAATTTGCCAGAGCACTCGCGGCCACACAACCAGAATTGCAGCCTGCCCCAGCAATCACCAAACGTACCGCGTTACTAGCGATTGCTTCCGTCCTTACGATTTTCCTCTGGGAGTTACTCACGCCTGCTCCTGCAGCACCCAACCCGGCTCCAATCACGTCGTTCACGGATGTGGACTACGAAGTTGAGTTTAACTTGCGAGATGACACCTCTAATTATCTACACCAATGGAACGGGGTTCGATTAATTAATGAAGAAGAGCTCGGCGAGGCCAAATACTGGATGCCCAGCGTCGTTGGTGAATGGGGATTTGTGACCTATAGATTCGCAATACCGTTTGAAATTGGTCAGGCCAAAGTTCGGGCGGCAATTTCAATTTTTACGGAATGGAGAAACGATGATCGATTTGACGACGATGCAATTGCCAAACTTGACGTGTCTAGCGACGGAAAAACGTGGCATCAAATTGCGGAAGTATCCAAGCGAACGATGCAGGTCGGCCTAGAAACTAAATTAATTGATATCTCTAGGTATGTTGCCGGTGGTACGGTAATTTTTGTCAGGGCTCGTTTGAAGGCATCGAAGAAATGGACCAATGTTGGTCCGGTTTTCGCTCAATTCCTCCGCTCCCCCCTCGTAGCAGATCATGATGGATATCGTCACTGGGACGCATTTCATCTCCAGGTAACTCAATGTGGTCAGTAGTATTACGCGACACAGACTTACTTTCTTGATGTGTAATGACGTTCTGCGAATTTGATGTATTGCCGCCAGTCGTATTCAAGCAAATTGTGTTTACCTTCGCGCAAATGATATGCCACGTGATCACCCACAGGTTCGTTGGGTTCAGGTTTTACCTCCATGTCCAATCCGGAGAGGCCGTATAAATCATAGACTGGTTGTGCCAATCGTCCCGATAGAAACTCTCCGGTCGGATCGGCCCATAAATCCTCAGATGCGCTAGCGATATATACCGGCCGCGGGGCAATCAATGCAATCAACATGTGTTGGTCGACTGGCAACGCGTTTTCGTTGGCGTTGTAGTCCTGGAATTTGTCGCAAAACCAATGGGGAAACGACGTATTAATTCGCTGCACTGTCTCTCCTACCTGACGCCGACTAAGCGCTGCTCCACCACATCCGGAGTCATTAGAAATGACGACTGCGAAACGAGGATCGGTTGCTCCAGCCCACAGTGATGTCTTTCCAAGGCGCGAATGTCCAATGACTCCAATTTGTTTAGGATTCACAGCATCGACAGTTTGTAAATAATCTAGAATACGGCTAAGTCCCCACGACCAAGTCGCTATCGAGCCCCAATGTTGACCGTTGGAATCGTCCCCCTTGGGATAAAGGGCATGAACTCCGTTCTTAAATCCGTCGTCAAAATCCGGATCAATGTCTCCGTAATAAGCGGTTGCAACGCCAAATCCAGACTCAATTAAAAGTTGTAATGGCCACCTTTCGGTCGAACTGCCTCGCGCGGCGGCAGAAGCGCGGTGATTATGATAACCAATCTCGGTTCGGTTCCTGACCCACGACTTAGTAACGTCTACCATGGGATCGGTAGTCGTAGTGTGATTTCCCATAAAATTGAGACCTAGAAACATTGGGCAGGGATTCCGACGGCCCGCGCTGACTGGCGTGTATATTAGTAAATCGACAGCCGGAGCATTCCGTCCCGGCGCAAAGAACAATCGCACTTGTAAGCGTCTCGCGGCGCCCTGTAACGTCAACCCGCGTTCTTGCACTTCAAATCGCAACTCGTTGTCGACGTGACTCGGTACCCGACCAAACATGTGAGCTTCAAAAAGTTCAAGCACCTCCAAACGACGTTTACGTTCCCATTGACGCTTGTTTACAACCGTAGTACCGGCGTTGGTAATTAGCAACTCCGGTAATCTGTAAGTGGGAATCTGACTCTCGTCATAATTGGCCTTAAGGTCTTGCCCAGTGGTGCGATTGGCAATCAACATCAGAACTACAGAACACCACGTCGTCAGTTTCATATTTTTCATAACAACTATGATCCTTCGAATATTTACCGAACTAATGTTTCACTGTTTTACGCATTTTTATATCATCCGTGTATATATTACCACAACTAAACCCTTTACTTCGTGCAATGCCAAAAGGGCCTACCGTAAATAATCTGATACTTCAAATCACCGCAACTTTAGCGAGTGGCGGGGGTATATTGGACATACTCGCAGTCATCGATAGTTTTGTGCCGAAACCATTCGACAAAACCGTGACGATCAGCAGGGAATCCGTTGAGCATTTTTTGCTGCAACTTACAACGCGTCTGCCCAACGAACTGCACGAAGACATACTTGTTTTAGCTGAAACCAACTTGGGACCAACTACACCACCGGTCGTCAAAGTAACTGAACTAACTCCGTCGTCAAGTGACCCCCACAACATTACACGGTTTCTAGCGGACGGCGGAATCGGCCGAGTGTGGATTGCGCACGACGAACACTTGGGACGGGAGGTCGTTTTAAAACAACTATTGCCTAAAACGGCGGCCAACTCAGATACTAGCGACCGTTTTGTGCATGAAGCGCAAATCACTGGCCAACTTCAACATCCCAATATTGTTCCCGTTTATTCGATGGATCGCGACGATGACGATGCGCCTTTCTATACGATGCGTTACATTCGCGGGGAATCATTTACAGACCGCATCCAGATTCTCCATCAACAAGATCACGTGGCCGTTCGCTCGCAGGAGTTCTATCAGCTAGTAGAAGATTTTGTTTGCATCTGCAACGCCGTCTCTTACGCGCATAGTCAAGGAATCGCACATTGTGATCTTAAGCCTGAAAATATCGCAGTTGGCCAGTTCGGCGAGGTCACCGTCCTAGACTGGGGCTTAGCCCATCGATTTGAAAAAAGTCGGAGTTCAACAGAACCGCACGAGGAATCCATTTCCGGTACGCCCAATTATTTATCCCCAGAGCAAGCGCAAGGAGTTCGAGAAGGGCTCACCTCGGCCACGGATATATACAGCTTGGGCGCAATTCTTTTTGAAATGCTGTTTAATCGTCCTCCCCGGGCGATCGGACAACACCCAAACTCGCTGCAAACGTTGCTCAACTCAGTCATCAAGGGAAACATACCGCACGCCGTAAAAATCGCGCCCCGAAACTCCCGTTTAATAGCGAGCATTTGTGACAAATGCCTCGCTACCCTTCCGGGCGATCGATATTCTTCTGTCTCACATCTGATTGACGATCTTTACCGGTGGCGTAATGATGAACGCGTTCACGCCGCACCCGATGGGATCGGCAGACAAATTTCGCGGCGCGTCAGGCGGCATCGACGGACGACGCTAACAATAATATTTTTATTGTCCATCGCGACTACCCTTTCTGTTGGATTCTACTCGTCCATAAATTCGTCGCGTTTCCTTTTACAGCAAGCCGCGAACAACGAAATACGTCAACAGACTATCATTGACCAGCAGCAAATTGCGCTTACGAGCGCCATTACCAACGCCGTTGGCGCCCGATTACTGGCCGAACAGGGAGAACGCGAGGCCCAATCTCAAACTGTCGCAGCAGCCAACGCGACCATCGAACATCAAATCGCTCGGCGACTCGCCGAGGACGCCACCAAGCAAGCCACAGAACAACAGCGGATCGCCCGTATAGCTACCGCAGCAGCGATTTCTCAATTCAAACTAACTAGTATGAATCGCGTATCACTAGACATGAGTCGAGCGCGAACCGAGCAACTCTCCTTTCAACGCCAATTATATATTGAAGATGGATATACGAGTGCCGCCATGCGATTCGCGGATTCAGGCGATTTTCAAAGGGCACTTGCATCGGCCAGTCAATCTCGTGACCATGCGCAAACAATCGGCCGCGATCCCACCATACTAGCTGAACATCATACCCGTATCATGGCGCTTCGCAGCCACCTACCAGTGTTGGTTGGTTACCGGCAATTTTCCAATGCTGCTTGCCTCACGAGTTACTCAGTAGCGACCGACGCTTTAGCGACGGTGACCCGCCGTGCTTTACCCCAAAATACGACGGTGCAAATAGTGAGGGGGGAAAACTTACACCAACTTCACCCAACGTTTACCGTCGACCTTTCCATCTCAGCAATATCATTTTCCCTTGATGGTCAATACTTAATAATCGCCGGCACTCCAAGCACAACGCCATTCTCCACGGAGCTCATCCTAGTCTCAATGTCAGACGCTACCTTGGAACGTTTTACGCTAGCAAATCCAGTTGATGTTGTTACGCTTTCCGCTACCAACAATACGATTATTTTGGGTACCGACAACGGGCTGCTCAAGACCTATTCATTTCCAAACATTGCGCTGCAGCACAGTATCGCCGCTCACCACGCAGCAATAACCACAATCTCCCTTTCTCCTAACCTATCGATGGTTGCTACTGGCAGCACTGACACGACAGCCCGCCTCTGGCAACTGGCCACACTCACCCCGTTAAGCACTGCCCTGCAGCATGCCACCGCTGTGATCGACGTGCGGTTTTCCAAAATTGACAACACGCTCATTACAACTGAGCAGAACGGTTTTTCCCTCTCTTGGGATTCAGCACAGGCTCTGACCAAACATCAGTTGGCTCGCGGCCCCGGCCCATCTGCTTTACATGTGGTAAACACAACGGCGCATCACCCCGCGGGATTATTATTTGCTATTGGCACCAACCACGGTGACGTAAGGATTTTCAATGCGCCAGGCAGCAATTTTATCTCACCGTTGTCGTTTGGTTCGCGGATAACCGCTCTAACGTTTTCCGATGACGGGCGGTTATTGGTAATTGGCACCGCATCGGGACACTTGTCCATCTACGATTTTACCCGGCGGGAAATGATTTACGAAAATGTTTCACACCTCGACTCAATATCCTTCGCGGACCTATCCTCAAATAACCAGTATGTAACGGTAGTCACAACAGGTGGTCAAGTTGTTTTATGGGACCTTGCTCAAAACAACCTCGCTCCCACACAACTAGCCATGGGAAGCAATCCCTCATTCCTTTGCCTTAATGCACCGCAAACCGCAGTTCTTTTTACGACCAACGATTCCACGTTGCACGAAGTGACGTCGGAAACCAATTTTAGCCAACTTGGAACGAAACTAGACTTTGAACTTCCCATCGACCAAGTCGTTTTGTCTCGGCACACCGACGATGGCTTAGTAATAACGCAAAGAATAGCTCACCCCATTACAACATCAATGTTGAATACAAACGGATCACGTATTGAGTTCGCCGGCGAAATCCAAGACGTAGCGATAGCAGCAGATGGCCATTATGCCCTGAGTAGTCTTGACCGAACAATAGCTGTCGGAAAGTTCAATGACAACAACCGACAAATACGCATTACCGCGCATCGACTTGCCGCTAGGTTTGTCCGTTTTACTGAAAACTCCTCCATCCTTCTTGCTATTGGTTCGCCTAGTGATGCTGTCGGTACTAGCGTCCTTCAGACTGTATCTATTTCCGACAATACCGTTTTAAAACGTACCCTTGTCCCTTTTGATATCGTTTCGGTAGCAACCACTCTCCTCCCGGACTCAAATGATCTATTGGTCACCACAAACCGCGGGGATGTGTGGCGGATCGACGTGACCTCCCTGACTTTCAGATCGTTTGAGCCCCTGCCCCTTGCTGCACGCGAAATAGTGAGTCAGGGTCAAATGGATTTATTGCTGGCTCGTGATGACACGATCATAGGATTGCCCTCCAAACAAACCGAATCTATCTATCTCTCAAATTTCCAAACAATTCATTTGTCCTACAGTGAGGAACTTAATTGGGTTCTACGGGCCAACAACTCGCAATTCGCGATACAATCCGCTCAGACAGGGCAACAAATCTGCCCCCCAATCACCACTCCGACTGCTATTCGTGAGGCAATTTTAGTGTCGAACTCTAGGCGACCGCTCGTCCTCATCGCAACTGACGACGGTATATACCAATACACCGTTGATACCCCAGGCAGTGACGTTACGTCTCTGACAGTGGACATCAACTTGCTGAGCGGAACCCGCGTGAACACCGAGAATCAAATAGTTCAATTAACACACAAAGACGTTGCAAATATATTATCTAACACCAACATTCCACCGCCTCAGTCCGCAAACACTTTAAACTGGTTGCGGCGGTATTCCACCTCAATCTCAGCCCAACAGTGGAGCGCCCACATTGACCATTTACGGTCGGAACTTTCTAAACTATCGCCAATTTCGAATACGGACGCCAAAAGGACGTTGGTTGCCGACCTGAATTACGCGCTGGTTTCGTCGGGAAATTATCCTGAATCGATCAACCTGTTGCTGTCACTTAGTGATGACGTCGTAAAATCAACGTACCAAGCTGTAGTTTTGGCCGCTTGGATTGAGGACTCATCACTGTACAATCGATCGCTACGACAACTGTTAAAGCGGGCGGACCCCCGTATACCTCAGCACTTTGTGTATTTACTCAACGGTTTGTCATTGGCACGACACAATTTTCCCATTGAGTCGTTACAAAAATCACTGGATCGACTGCCCACGCGTCTTGCGAGCAACCCATTGGTACTACGCGGACAACTTGCCTACGCCATTTTTCGCGATGACAAACTGCAGGTATCGAACATTCTTGCCAAACTGCCTAAGTCGGGTTTGCGTTTACCAATTCAAATTTACGCCAAAATGGCTGATGTCTGGACTGCCCCGCAACTAATTACCGACGACATTATAGGTCAATTCCAGCAACAAATCGGAGTATTACCAGCGTTGGAGTCCGGAAACCCCGGTAGAAGTTGGGATGAGCGCTGCCTGCTGGATATTTTGTTGCGCCGGCTAAAAGTAGACGCAACATTGTACGGAGGCGACGATGACTAGCATTGACTCCCCATTAGTCCGTATTCTACTACAGGCACGTGACATAAATCCGAGTAAGTCGACCTTATTGCAGTCGCTATTAGCTCTACTTCCCCATCATGGCGTTGATATGCAGGCAACTATTGATATTTCGTGCACCCTGCAGGAGATGCTCCGCCTTTCCGCGCTCGAAACGGCCGTGGACAGTCAAATAATCAACGATTTATTGGAACAATATGGATTTGTGGAACCAATTGATCCAGCTTCCACGAACGCATGGAACAACCAACTTGACAACAACTCGACCGTTGACCGCACCCTTCCGCACCCGAAAAAACAAATCGCACGACGACGTTCAACCACTAGCGTTCCTGACCTTTCCCGGATTATCAACACCTCCCTCAATGCCAGTATTTGGTCCGCGAACGACCCCGTGCTCGATCGCAAAATCGTTCTGAAGGAATATGGAGACGCTGGCAACAGCCCTGGATCTTCGTCACACAACCAGACTCAATTTCTGCGTGAAGCGCAAATTACTGGTCAACTCGAACACCCCAATATAATTCCGGTCTATGCCGTATCTTGGACCAAAGATGGTATTCCCTTTTACACCATGAAGTATATCGACGGCGACACCCTTACAGAAAGCATCGCGCTATATCATCGGAATAACACCCAGCACACAATAATGTCGTTACGCCCGCTACTCGACATTTTCTCGAACATCTGTCTTGCTATCTCATATGCCCACAATCGGGGAGTCATCCATCGCGACTTAAAGCCCACAAATATAGCGATTGGCAACTACGGCGAAGTGATGGTCATTGACTGGGGACTCGGCGCCACCCCAGCAACAATGGCGGAACTGCCCCCTACGACGAATAACCCCGAATCGGACCAATTCCACGAACCTGGACAAACTTTGCATGGAGAGTATCAAGGGACCCCCAACTACATGTCCCCCGAACAGGCTACTAGGGGTACTGTTACGCACCTCTCGGACGTCTATTCCTTGGGAGGGGTGTTATTTACGATTTTGACGGGGCGCCCGCCGCGTACGGTCGCGTCTCAGTCAGAACCTTTGTCGCAAATTTTTAAGGCGATTGCCGCGGGGCAAATACCGACGGTAGACGACATTCAACCATCAATACCCATCCAACTCGTAGCGATGGTAAATAGGGCAATGCAGTCCAAACCCGAAAATCGTTACCAGAATGTTGAATTGTTGCTAACTGACCTCCAATCGTTCTTGGTTGACGAACCGATTGCCGCGTGCCCCGACACCGCATTTCGGGCTTCCGCGCGTTGGATTCGAAAACATCCCGTATTGATTTCAATTTCTTCTGCAGTACTGACGCTCGCACTAATATCACTCAGCATTTCCAACTTGGTCATTAACAAATCTAATGACCAAGCTCGCATGTTACTAGGAAGCTCGCGGGTTCTAACGCAAGAGGCGATTTTCCTCCGAGACCAACTCGCCACTAAACACAAAGAAGAAGCAGAATCTCAGGAATCCGCATTACGCAATCAACAAATCGCGATTGACCGACAACAATCAACGTCCGCACAAGCGGCGTTGGCAGATTCCGCCCGAAGTGAAGCCTCCCGCCAGTTGGAATTAGCTACGAAATCCGCAATGGACGCAACCATTGCGTCTGCCCATGCGATGAAATCTAAAATTGAGGCGGCCGAAGCTCTTAAAGAGACGGAAAACCAAAAAATAAAATCGCAACGATTAGCGGTAATCATTCGGCGGAATCACGGGAACCAACTTAGAACGCGGGCTCGACATTTCATCGAACTCAACCGCCTTAATGAAGCAATCCTTCCCCTAGTGACGGCAATCACTATCCCGGGAATTGACACCACCGATATTTACGACATTGTTGATTCGGCTAATTCACTAATGGATCAAGGTGTGTCGTTGTCAAATATAGAGACGACAGAATCCTTTTCAAGCAATTTACTTCCACGCAATCGAGGTATCGGATCGACGGCTATGGCGTGCGTCAGTCCAAAACCCGACGATACAACTTACCAACTGCTGTTCCTGCCCCAATCCACTGGCCCACGCACACCGCCGAGCATCCGCGAAATTACAAGCATTCCTATCGCTGTTCTTCGTGATCCAAACAATGACGCGATTGTCGTGGTGACTCCCGAATTCGACGCGACGTTGATTTCTATTCAACCGGTAACAGCCGCTACAGCGCCTGTTTCGTTTAGCGTTGGCTTCCAAGTCACCTCAGCTATCATGTCCAACACCCGTCACCAACTCATTGTTGGAACCCAAACTGGGGGAGGATTCGCATTCGACTTACAGACTGGCCATACTAAATCTATACTGCCCGACGTAGGGACGCCGATTACAGCTTTGGCAATCCAAGCGAACTCATCGATTGCGGCATTTACTACCAAATCTACGCTACATATTGTCATGGACCCGCAAAACCTCGCCACAACAATGTCAGCCTTGCAACTGCCAAGCCCAGCAGTCGCGCTCCAGTTCAGTGCGAGTGACTCTTTAGTGGTTGTCACGTCCAGTGGGTATGTGTATGAATATCGGCAATTGCCCAAAGTCAAACGGATAACGCGTTTCAGACCACCAACAAGTGGAAGTAAATTACGCAACATTAGCGTACACCCTACTGGAGCGATACTATTAGACCACTCGAGTAATCATTTGACGCTTCTTAATAAAAATATGGTTCCGACTACTGTGCAGTCACCACTCACCACTTCTATAAGGTCCATGAGTTTTTCAAGCGGCGGTGAATCTGTTTTAACAACAACCGAGCGTCGAATTACCACCATTTGGGATTGCATGTCGATGCTCCCTCGCCACCTACCTATGCAATCCGACCACCTTGTCATTGCAATGGAGTTGGACGCCACCAACAAAAAACTGTACACACTCCACTCCGATGCATCCCTTCGAACATGGAATATTCCCATCCGGAAATCCGATGCGTTCGACAACACCGGTCACCAACATACCGCCGCGACAACCCTGCGTCGTTTTAAACTCATGTTATCCGTCCGACCAAACGACACGAGTTTGGGAATAACCGCCGCGGAAGCGAGAGTATTACTGGCCACTAAAGGGACAAGCAATTAATAGGTGACGCTTTTAAGTCTATTCCGATAACGGAAATTTAGCATTCGACTATTACTTCGACGTGTCGCGCAACTTTAATTTTCGAAATTGAATCACCATCGGACCACCCGCATGTATTTGCAACGCCAATAGGCCTTTGAATTCTCTGTTTTTAGTATCTAAATCCGTTATGTCAACGGTGACTTTCCCATTAATCAGATGAATTAATCGATCTCCGACAGCTCTAATCTCGATGGTATTCCATACAGTAAGATCCTCTTTCACAACGGGATCCGTCTCAGCTATTACGTTTTTTTCACCTTTGTCATTTACAACAACCCGTTGTCCACGTTGTGCCACGATGCCACGCCCACCTTCGTCATACAGCATACCGGTGTAGGAGGGTTTTGCATGAATATCGGCCTGATAACCTTTAACTCGAAAATCGCCCGCGCCTTCAATCGCTTGGCTGCGATATTGAACACCTGAGTTATTGTCCCCAATCAAGCGAAATTCCGCTTTGAACTCGAAATCTGATACGGAATCGTTCCAAATAAGAAATTGATTGTGTGGTAATGGTCGTTCCTTCGTTGTCGTACCGGTAATCGCACCATCTTTGACCGACCACCTTGTCAAATCGCCCTTCCACCCAGATAGGTCTTTGCCATTAAATATACTTCGGAACTCCTGAGCCTCGGAATCGATAACAAAAACCGCACAAGTGCCCATGACTACAAATGCACACAGTGTGTTAATCATCATTTGTTTTGCCGACCAATTCAACGTGAATTTAACCATAACTCGTTCGCCAACTTTCTATTCATTAAAAATTACAATAATATCCAAGGTGCGAGCACCATGGGCTCCAATGACTAACGCCTGTTCGATATCAGCCGTTTTTGAAGGACCGGAAATCCAACAACCGAAACGCGAAAAATCCATTAAGCCGGATGAATACGCTTCGGTTAAGTTGTTTAGTATTTTACCACTTTTTATGATCAATACGAGGTGTTGCGTGAGAAAGAGTGCGGCTCGATGCGCTATATCATGATCATCCACCCAGATAGCGCCATTTTCCGCGACGCCAATTTTACCTTCTGCGATGAACACATCAAGTAATTCCAACTCGTGGGGATCGCCAACGGAACTCAGGACTAACGAACCAACTTCAACATCAGTTGCGCAACAACAAACCATTTGGGCGGTATCCATGCAAGCCAAATTATTGATCAGTTGAGTGCAGTCGTCTCGGCAATTAGCCAGATGCACACGCGCACTAATCTGAATTGCTGTGTCACGGAACTGCTCAACGGGATCCGAGTATTGAATCCAATCGCCCGTCAGTTTTGGCAATTCAACGGAAATATCACTTTGCTCTGCTAACCGTGCAAGAATTGTCGTTTTCGCATTAGACATGTCTGCCTCCATCGGTAGGGCGATTTTTATTATGCCATTCCCTAAACGTCACGCGCGGTGGAGACGGCAAGTCACGTTGACGCCCCCAGATTGTTAACCACCGGAACGCCGTTAATTTCCCAAAACATCGTAAAGACCAACGAACAGCCCAACCTCCCAGCCGATAAAGCCTTGGCCGGCGGAATAACATGCCAACAAACCACATCTGCAACGACTTGGCCGTTTTGATATTCCCCTGCCGCTTAAGCTCACTTCGGAGTTGGTACAGTTGATGATGAATTGGAATTTGAACCGGACACACATCGCTGCAAGACCCACACAATGAGCACGCAAAAGGTAGACTGGTGTGTTCATGGGGTGACTTTAGCGGATTTAATACCGAGCCAATTGGACCAGGAACCGTTGCAGAATAACTGTGTCCGCCACTTCGCCTATAAACAGGGCAGGTGTTCATGCAAGCGCCGCACCGGATACAGTTTAGAGCCTCCCGAAAATCGTCATCTTGCGCCACATTTACGCGGCCGTTGTCGAGTAGTACTACATGCATTTCTCCGTCGTGCATTGGCCCGTGAAAATGGGAACTATATGTTGTAATTGGTTGCCCAGTCGCACTGCGCGCCAACAATCGCAAAAAAACACCTAAATCAGCAGCTCGAGGAATTATTTTTTCAAGCCCCATACAGGCGATGTGCAACTTCGGTAACGACACCCCTAGGTCTGCATTGCCCTCGTTAGTACACACAACGATTCCGCCGGTTTCCGCAATTGCAAAATTAACACCTGTGATTCCCGCATCCGCTTGTAGAAATTTTTCTCGCAAATGTTGCCGCGCCGCCTCAGTCAAATATTTGGGGTCGGTTGCGCCGATTTCCGTACCCAATTTTTCAGAAAATAATTCGCCCACCTCTTCTTTTCGAATATGGATTGCCGGTATCACAATATGGCTGGGCGACTCGTTACGGAGTTGAACAATTCTCTCACCCAAATCCGTGTCGACGACCTCCAAGCCGTGATGTTCCAGGAACGGATTAAGGTGACATTCCTCCGTTAACATTGACTTGCTCTTCACAACACGCTTGACCCCATGTGAACGCAATATGCCCAATACAATTTGATTATGCTCTTCAGCGTCACTGGCCCAATGAACGGTGACGCCCAATGCGGTCGCACGTTTTTCAAACTGCAATAGATATTGCGCCAAATTTGAAACGGAATGTTTTTTGATTTGCGCTGCTCGGGCGCGCAACTCTTCCCATTCTGGCAATCCGTGCGCCTGCAGGTCCCGTTTTTTCCGAATGAACCACAACGACTCATCGTGCCAATGCGCGCGGTCGCGGTCCGCGACAAAACGTTTGGCCAATGCCGGGTGGGGGGTGTTCCTAGTTGCCATCCCATGCCCCTTGATCAAGTGCAAGACTCTTGGGAACTCGCCCCGCTAGTATTTCTGCGATGTGCATTACGGGCAATTGCAATGATTTCCTGCTGATAATCCCGCCGAGGTGCATCAAACATGACATATCTACGGCAGTTATTATCTCTGCTTGAGCCTGTTGATGATCGGCGATACGATCCTCACCCATCATGCACGACACTGCTTCTTCATCAACGGCGAATGTGCCACCAAAACCACAACATTCGTCGATTCGTTGTAACTCCACCAGTTCAATACCACGCAATTGTTGCAATAGAGAATGCGGCTTATTGAACGCAATCCCGTTCATTTCACTAGATTGCCCAAGTCCCAACTCCCTCAATCCGTGACAACTTTGGTGCAAACCAACGCGATAGGGAAAACTGATATCTCCGCACTCATAGTTAGCGATGTCCACAAGGAATTCAGAAAGTTCCAGCGTTGCTCGGAGCATTGGTGCAGCGGAAGTTTCCAAGTAATTACCATATTGCATTCGAACCATAGCGACGCAACTTCCGGACGGACACACAATATAATCCGCGTGTTCAAATTGGTTAACAAATCTATTCGCCAAATTAGGCAAGTCCGCATTACAACCAGAATTCGCCATTGGCTGCCCACAACATGTCTGTTCGCTGGGATAAAACACCTCTTTGACACAGTCCAATGACTCGAGAATCTCGAGTGTCGCGACCGCGACATCGGGATAAAATTGGTCGATATAGCACGGCACAAAAAGTCCTATTTTCATAATCGCTCTATCACCTTAGTCTTAAACTACCGCGTATACCTCTATTGTAAGATAACTCCCTTGCCAAACTAGGCCAAGGAGCGATGGTTTTTGCACCTTACTTGGGACGCGTGGGTTGGAGCGTTTTTGTCTTTTCCATTTCGGTTTTCCATCGCGCGAGTTCCGCCCGAAATGCATTTGCGACGCTAGGATGCTGTTGGATTTTGTTTATGGATTCGGACGGTTCTGAATCCAAATCAAATAGCGAATCGGCGGGTAGGCCTTTTTGCGCCGCCATATATTTCCATCGACCGCGCCGAATTGCTACTCCGTTCCAAATCAATGTCCTTTCGATGGGTTTCTGTGTTTTCAGAATTTGATTCGACAGGTCCAACCCATCAAGTCGTACATTTCCTGGCAATTTCAAACTCCCCAACCCAAAAAGCGATGGTAACAGATCCATCGACGCAATCAACTGCGCCGATTGCATACCTGCCTCAAGGCGAATCGGCCACTGAACCACACACGGCACGCGGTGACCTCCCTCAAAATTTGTTCCTTTATATCCGCGCAACGCCCCATTACTACCTAATGTCGTTGCTCCATTATCCGAACAGAAGATCACGATAGTGTTGTCTATGATCGCCTCATCTGTAAGCGCCGCGAGAATTGCACCGACTCCCTTATCCATTTCTTCAACCATTTCCCGATACGCCTCCTTGGAGTCCGTACGGATACCTTTATTGTTAAATACACCATTTACGGTCCGATGGGCCGCATCCTTTGGTCCTTGATAGGGATAATGGGGCGCTTCATGTGGCACATATAGAAAGAACGGGCGTTGTTTACTAGCACGGATAAATTCCACTGCATGCGACGTAATTAGGTGAGTTGAATAACCTTTTTCAGTGGACGGTTCTAAGTTATGCCACCAGTCAAATACGCCGGCTTGATCCACATGCGACCTAAAGTCGATATTTCCACTCACATAACCTACAAATCTGTCAAAACCTTGATGCGTCGGGTTGTATTGTGGATAATATCCCAAGTGCCATTTCCCAAAAATTGCCGACGCATATTTTTGCCGCTTAAAACACTCGGCTATCGTGGTCTCATGTAATTGCAAACCTCCGTAATGCGCGGGATGTTTAAGATCTGCCGCAATAACGGATGGAATCCCCGCCCTTTGTTGATAACGACCGGTCATTAACGCCGCACGTGTCGGACTGCAACTAGAACCATTGGAATGGTAATCGGTAAAAAGTATGCCTCGTCTCGCTATCGAGTCGATATGAGGTGTTTTAATCCAACCGTTATAACAACCTAGATCGCCGTAGCCCAAATCGTCTGCCATAATCAGCACAACATTTGGATTGTTCGCGATGGCCGGCGCGATAGAAAAACCCATTCCGAGGGTCATTGTCAATGCAACCCGTATACAAATCTGCCTAATCTTCATAATCGGGATTCAACTCCTGGGGTACGGGCGCATTTACTGATTTTCGCCAATTTCGCAACTTCTCGAGCAATAAGGCGGCTTGTTGTGGATTGGATGCTGCCAAGTTTTTAGTTTCGGAAATATCATCATCAAGGTTATATAACTCAACCTGTCCACTTTCAAAGAATTCAATTAGCTTCCAATCTCCCCAGCGGACGGCACCCACGGGACGCGTGCGGAAGGGCTCGCTAATCGCACCGCTTCCCGACGCCTGAAGATATGCCGGAAAATGCCAGAACAACGGTCGATCGACGAGTCGCGACGCCGTTCCGTCAAGAACCTCAACCAACGAAATACCGTCACGCGGTTGTTCAACTAGTTCTTTTGACGATTTCCCGTTTGCCATTTCAAGTATCGTCGGTAGCAGATCTACGCCGATTACTGATTGTTCGAATTCCGTTCCAGCCGCGGTCTTTCCGGGCCAATGCACAATCATCGGAACACGTATGCCTCCTTCGTACAACATTCCCTTGGCGCCCCGCAATGGACGATTGGTAGTAACCCCACCGTGGCCCCCATTATCGGAAACAAAAATCACGATAGTGTTTTCGCTGAGTGATTCCGCTGCTAAAGTTTGGATTATTCTTCCCATCGACTCATCTAAACTTTGAATCATCGCGGCATAACCCGCGTTTTTATGCCCACGATCCTCGGGCTTATTTTCAAAATGTTCAACATATTGCTTTTTGGGCTGAATAGGCGTGTGCACACTGTAATGGGAAAGATAAACGAAGAACGGTTGCTCTTTTGAACTGCGTATAAAATCACAGGCCGCTTCACTAATCCGATCGGTTAAATACTCGCCCGGTTTGTCGGACTTGAGGTTAGGAAAGTTAAACGGACTACGATACCCACCACCGCTGGGACTACCCCATTCTCGACCGGCTATATTTACGTCCATCCCTTGTGTTGTTGGGTCCGCACCCAGATGCCATTTTCCGAAATGCCCGGTTCGGTACCCCAGCGTCCGTAGTTTTTCAGGGAGCGTCGTGATCCCGTCACGTAGTACCGTGTTATTTTCAACGGGAATAAGACGCCTATCTTTAGATTTACCTCGCGCGGATGACGCCACCGTATATATTCCGTGTCGCGGGGTGTACATTCCCGACATCAAACTCGCACGTGACGGAGCACAATTGGGACCATTCGAATACGCGTTTGTGAAAATCATACCGCGCTTTGAAAGCAAATCGATATTTGGCGATTCGTAAAAGGATGAACCCGAGTAGCCCAAGTCGCTCCAACCTAGATCGTCGGCAACAAAAACCACAATATTTGGGCGAGTTGAATTCACCGCTAGCGTCACACGACAGGAACTAAACATGCCCGCGACTAAAAAAACCAAAACATAACGTGAATAGGTGACATTCCAAATATTTCGCATATTAATTACCCGCTTTCTCTTTCTCAATCCTAGCTCTTGCCTGTCTGGGGTTTAGTGGGAATACGTTTGCCCGTGTCGCATATGCTGTCCATTGCTGCTCTAAGTTCTTCGCCACGTCCGGATATGTCAAAGTCAAATCAGTGGTTTCTTCTCGGTCCTCAGCAATATCGTAGAGCTCCCAGCGTCCCTTCGCGCCCTTAGCAACCAACTTCCAGTCATCAACACGAATTGCCCGATTTCCTTCGTGTTCCCAGAAAATAGCACCTCTATCGTAGGCCCCACCAGCGAACGCATTAACCAAACTTTCACCTTCTAATGGCCTCACCGATACGCCATTGTTAGTCTTTGGGTAAGTAGCGCCGCTGAACTCAACAATGGTCGCCATGATATCAACTAAATGACCAGGTTCGGGTTCAAGCCGGCCTTTTCCGTTAATCCCCTCCGGCCAATGGGCGATGAGAGGTGTGGATATACCTCCCTCGTGTACCCAATGTTTGTATTCACGAAATGGAGTATTCGATGCGTTAGCCCAGCCTTTCCCGTACGCAACGTAGGTACCGTCCGGTCCTGCCAATACGCCGGGCCCCATAACGGTAGGAAAGCCATCTCGGGTTTGGTCAGGGATCATCTTGGTCTGCAAATCCTCGGGCTGCATCGCCTGTAGTGTGGCAACGGCAGGTCGCTTCGTAACGCCATTTCTCGCCTGACGTCCCAGGCCCTCTGCACACCCACCATTGTCCTGCATATAAAGAATTAGGGTGTTATCTAACTGACGATGCTTATTAAGGGAATCAACAATCCGTCCAATGCCTTGATCCATGCAGTCGACCATCGCGGCGTAAACTTCCATATTCCGTTGATCCCATTTCTTATTGTTTTGTTTACTCCAATCAACGGCGGCCGGACCAAGTTTCGATTTGGGACCAATCACTCCCAGTGACTTCATCTTCGCGTAACGCTGTTCACGCAGCGATTGATACCCAGCGGAATATTTCCCCTTATATTTAGCAATTTCCGCCTCGGGCGCATGCATGGGCCAATGCGCCGCAGTGTATGCAACATATAGAAAAAAAGGTTGATCCGCATTGTCTTTGTAGTGGGAATCGATGAAGCTAACAGCGTGATCACTTATGGCATTAGTATAGTAGTATTCCTTGGGTCGATACTGATCATCGGCAAAGGCTGAAATTGGACGGTTCTGCCGCACCAGTGACCAGGGGTCCCAAAAACTGCCCGCACCGGAAATCGTACCGTAAAACTTGTCGAAACCTCGTTGCATCGGCCAATTGTGTTTCGAACTTGTGGCGGTATCGTCAAGCGTAACGTGCCATTTACCTGACATGTAAGTGCGATAACCAGCTGGACGTAATACCTCGCCGAAGGTCATACATTTCCGATTGAGATTACCTCGATAACCTTCAAATCCATGGTCATTGGTCATATGGCCCACGCCAGCTTGATGAGGGTACAAACCGGTGAGTAATGACGCTCGAGTTGGACAACATCTCGCGGTATTATAGAACTGAGTGAACCGCAGGCCGTTAGCAGCCAGGCCATCCAAGTTTGGCGTATCAATCTCGCTGCCGTAACAGCCGATATCTGAATACCCCATGTCATCGGCAAGGATAACAATCACATTAGGGCGTTCCGCACCGGTAACGGTACCCAACGTTGCCGAGAAAATAGCGGCCAATATCAGCTTTAACGTATCTATTTTTTTTAAATTGGTAGTCAAATTCTATTTCCTTTTGTACTCAAATGGATAGTTCGGATGAAACCCTAGCATTTTCTCCCAATGTACCACGCTCGAGGCTTCAGCCCAATCATCCCATTTTGAGATAAGCTGCCTCAGCAGCGCGGGGCGATCTTCGGACATCTCAATATTTTCCCCACGGTCAGTGCGCATGTCGAACAACTGCCAAGCATGTTGGTACTCCGACACTGCTTTCCAGTGTCCACTGCGGATGGCTCTATTTCCCGAGTGCTCCCAAAAAAGCGTCCTGCGATGAGTCTTTCCGGAGCGAATCGTGGCTAGCAGTGACTCCCCCGGATATTCCACTGTCACGGGCAAGGATGAGTTGACTATGTCCATAATTGTTGGAACGAGATCAATAACATGACCGTTTTGTTGGGTGATTTTTCCGCTGCCAATATCTCCGTTAGGCCAATGAACGATTAACGGCGTGGATATTCCTCCCTCATGCGTCCACATTTTATGTTCACGGAAAGGAGTGTTACAGGCATTAGACCATCCTACCTCTAAACATTCATACGAAGCAACGCTCCCAGGCGGGACTGTGGGGTCATCCCCGTCGCCGCGCACAAGAACCTCAGCACTAGCTCCGTTGTCGCTTAGAAAAAAGATAACCGTATCCTCATAGACGCCCCGATCGCTCAACAGCGCAATAAGTCGACCAACTTCTTGATCAACAACATCAATCATCGCCGAGTGTACCGCCATGCGACTGTCCCATTCGATCTGGTCACCACGACTTAAAGTTACCCACTCAACCGCCTCTTGATCACGCTCCGGCAAGCCAGTGACGACTATACCTTTTTCTTGTAGTATGGCCTGCCTGCGTTTCCGTTCTTCATCCCAGCCGTGCATGTACTTTCCTAGATATTTATTGGTTACGTTATGCGGCGCCTGCAAAGGAAAATGCGGAGCAGTATGTGCGACATATAGAAAAAAAGGTTTTTCGGGTGTGTTTCGTAGGTGGTCTTGCAAGTAAATCCTTGAACGCTCCCCAATTGCGGTGGTCATATAATAGTCCTTCGGCCAGCGCCGAGAATCTTCGGAACGAATGATAGTTTGATTTTCATCTCGCATCCGCCACGGCGCAAAGAAATTATTTTGACTCACAACACAATAGCTCTTATCAAATCCACGACCGAGCGGCCAAGAGTTTTCAATGTCTATAGTTCTATTATTTAGGTGCCATTTTCCTACGTGATATGTGGAGTAGCCATGAGTTTGCAACAATTCGGATAGAAATTTCGTCTCGCGCGGAATGTTCCCCTGATAACCAAACGGTGCTTTGGGACCAAAAGACATCGCTTTATTGACTTGTTGAGGGTAGAACCCCGTCATTAAGGACGCCCGCGTACTCCAACATCTCGCCGTATTGTAGAAATTACTAAAAGTCACCCCGTGCGAGGCCAAATTATCAAGAACCGGAGTCTCGATTGCGGATCCGAAGTAACCCAAATCGCTGTAGCCCATATCGTCCACCATCACGATGATAATGTTAGGCGTATCGGCTGCCCTAACGCAATGGCCAGACGTTAGAATCAACAATAGTGTTAATTGGCACATGCTAAATCGTCGCCTGAGTGTTGTCACGAGAAGTGGCCTTAACTAAAGTTTGGATGAGCCATATTGTCATTTACTTTCAGTGTGGCACACTACGCGCTCGCCCACAAGTAAACCGTTTACTTCACCGAGCAGCGTAACGGTTCAAGGTGATGCTTCTGATAGCTATCAATATCGAATAATCTTTATCGGGCCCCGAGGTCTTCATTCGGCCGTCGTCCTAACGCTATACTATAGATCACTTAACTCTTACCTAACAAATCAAACCCGAAAGTACGAACGATGAAAAAATGCGCTCCATTTTTCCTTTCCGCAGTAATGTTATTTGGTTTAGCCGCAACAATATCAGTAACTCAAGCCGCGGAGAAAAACGTCATCTTCTTTATAACCGATGACGAAAGTCCTACCTTGGGCTGCTACGGTGATAAGATCGCACAGACTCCGAACATCGATGCGCTCGCCTCGGATGGCCTAATATTCACCCATGCCTTTGCGACGACCGCTAGCTGCAGCGCCAGTCGTAGTGTCGTGCTCAGTGGATTACACAACCATTACAACGGTCAATATGGGCACCAACACCATTTTCATAAGTTTACCTCCTTCCCTGCGGTGATTGCCTTGGCGTTACCGCGGGCTATGACCCGTGCGGGATACCGTACAGCGCAAATTGGAAAATACCACGTGGCACCCGAGGACGTATTTCATTTCGAAAACTATCTTCCGGGTAACGGTCGCAACGCAGTATCTATGGCCGACAACGCGAAAGGGTTTATCACCGACAAAGCAGATGAGCGTCCATTCTTTCTATATTTCGCAACCACCGACCCACATCGCGGAGGCGGCGTTGACCAAGGTTCCAAAATGAAGCTCAAACCCAACCTATTTGGGAATAAGCCCGAGCGACAATCATGGGCAGGCGTAAACGAAGTGTTTTACAATCCCGCGAACGTTCCCATTCCGCATTTTTTGAGCGACACAACGGAAACTCGGGAAGAATTGGCTCAATACTATCAGAGCGTTTCGCGAATCGACCAAGGCTTGGGAAGACTTGTAGAGATTCTTAAAGCAGCCGATCTCTATGACAAAACGATGATCATATTTACCTCCGACCACGGAATGGCCTTTTCCGGTGGTAAAACAACGACGTACGAAGGCGGGCTACAGGTTCCATTCGTCGTGAGGAATCCGTACGCCAAGCAACGCGGTCAAACCACCACCGCGATGATCAGTCATATCGACATCACACCTTCCATTTTGGATTTCGCCAGTGGACTGGACGGTGAAACAAATGGGCCCAAGAAGACTATGGACTGGCGCGGTTACTACAAGGACAAGGGCATTAGTCGGTTAGACAATCTTAACGGCGGTCACAAGTTTGAGCGTTACCACGGCAAAAGTTGGATGTCCGTTGTAGCGGACCCGAGTAAATCGCATTGGGATACCATTTTCGCATCTCACACGTTTCATGAAATTCAAATGTACTATCCCATGCGCGTAGTACGCGACAGGGAATATAAATTGATTTGGAATATTGCTGCAGGACTACCCTACCCTTTTGCTTCCGACCTCTGGGCAGCCTCAAGTTGGCAGGCGCAGTTCGAAAAGGGAATGAACGCGCCATACGGGCAAAGGACCGTCGGTGAATATATCAATCGTCCCAAATTTGAGCTGTTTAACATTTCCAAAGATCCGCACGAAAAACACAACCTAGCGGCGGATCCAAAATACCGCGAATTGCTCGATAAGTACAAGGCCAAGCTCAAAGCCCAACAAAAGTTGATGAACGATCCTTGGATTATGAAATGGGAGTACGAGTAACTGCCAATATTGGCGGTCATTGTTTGTTACTTAAGTTGAGCACGGATTATCTGTGCAACCTTTTTACCCAAAAAAGCTGAACCTTCCCGGGTAAAATGAACATCTTTTGGTTTCTGAATCTGCGTTTGCTTCGCCAAACTATAGCTATACATATCATCGACTATAATGCCATGGCGTTTCATCACCTCCAGTGCCACCTCATTGTATTTCACTGAATCCCCTACCACCCGACCACGAGCGCCTTTGGGAACCGGAGTTGTATTCCGCCAAATAAGGACAGCGCGAGATTTTTGCAATCGGCTAACGATTAATTCCAGATTCTTCCTGTATTGCGTTAACGCGACTTGTGGTTTGTTCCCAGCTTTATTCGGTTCCGCGAGATTTTCACCGTTAGGACCCAACCATTTTAGATCGTGCAGACCAAAATTAAAGTGGATGACATCCCATTTGCCATCGCCGAGCCACGTTGAGAGTTGCTCCACGCCCTTGCTCGTTGGCCCACAATTGGTTCGTGGACGATGAACGTTTGCGACGTCTTTTAAAGCCCGCCGCACGTCGAGCGTATAACCAATCGATATCGAATCGCCAATGAGCAAAACGCGGGGTAATCCAGGTACGTCGTCAATCGGCGACAGAGGGCCGGGGGTTGGCGCACTAGCCTTGGGCGTCAACGCCCGAATCCTCGACGCGATTGCAGTGTCATTTTCCTCAGCCAACTTTTCCGCCTCAACGATAGGCTTTCCTTTGGCGGTTCCAGGTCTTTGATGACCGACCTTCGACAGCCACGCGTCGTGTAATACCTTCGTCTTCTTCTCTGTCAAATCAAACAACGTTTTATCAATAGTCGACCAGGTGATGCCACAAGCCTTTGCCACGCACTGGGCCATCACTAGATGCCCATCTACGTTAATGTGTACTCCGTCGTCCGACATCCTATAATCCGGATCAGGCTTACGTTTGGATGCCAGAGTGTTTGTGATTTCTTGAAATACATCCGCGGTCCTGTCGACACCCTCAAGCTCACTACGAATGTATTCGGCATACTGCGCAATAACTTTGTCGTAGTCCTCATATATTGCAAACCACGCATAGTTTTTTTCAGTATCGAGCGGTAACATTTTCCCTTTGCCTCGGAGCGGCGCAGGGTCAAATGGAATCGGCGTACAAAGCACCAATGAAATATCCCTTTGTTTTACTGCGCTAATCAACTTGACAATCCCAGTCTTGTACGCGGCAAACCGCGCGGCACTAAATGGGTGGTAGATTCCATCATTGACGCCGTAACAAGCGATAACAACATCCGGCTTGAATTGATCAAGCGCTCGCGTAAGCCGCTCGTGTACGTTCGGCCGCGGAAATGGGTGGTCCGGTTCCGATAACCCCGTCACGCCTTCACTGGGTAGTCCCAGATTGACGACAGTGGGTGCATCATTGGGGTATAGAACCTGCAACTGCATATCTAGGAAACTTACATAATGACCGGCCGCTGTGATTGAATCGCCTATGCATAAAACGCGATCCCCCGATTCAATAAGAGGTTTAGCGTCAGCCACAGAATACAAACTAGTAAAAACGACTAGAATCGCAGTACAAGCGAACTTAGGCATAGTAATCATCTCCAAAGGGGGGTGTTGAGTAGTTCAATGCGTTATACTATCGCTATTGCACTCTCCTTTATAGTCTTTAATCAACAGGTACAACAACCAATGCGAAGGTTCATCCCAATTTATCTAGCCACGATTTATGTACTTTTGATGATCGGAAGGTTATCCGCAGCAGAAAAACCCAATATCTTATTCATCGCTATTGATGATCAAAATGACTGGATCGGCTGTCTAGGAGGGCATCCATTAGCGCACACACCCAACATCGATAACCTGGCGGTGAGTGGTACATTATTTACAAATGCTCACTGCCAGAGTCCTCTTTGTAATCCATCGCGGACCAGCTTAATGATCGGAATGAGGCCCAGTAGTACCGGCATTTACGGCCTTGCGCCGTGGTTTCGTAATGTCCCGACATTAGCAGATTCCGTGACTCTCCCTGATCATTTAGCCAAACATGGCTACACTACCTACTCTACCGGTAAAATCTATCATGGGCGCTACGGTCGACAGTCTGACTCTAAAGAATTCCATCATTTTGGACCGCCCGGAGGCGTGGGAATTAAGCCGGATAAACCACTTGTGAATACACCCAGTGGTCACCCACTCGTCGACTGGGGGGTGTTTCCACACAAGGACGAACAAAAGCAGGACTATAAAGTAGCCCAATATGCAATCGACACCTTAAAGGCCGAACCACAGGAACCCTTCTTCCTGTCTGTTGGTTTTTTTCTACCCCACGTCCCCTGCTATACAACTCAAAAGTGGTACGATCTTTTCCCCGACGATGATAGCGTGTTGCCGAAGGTATTTCCCAATGATCGAGATGATACGCCACGCTTTTCGTGGTATTTACATTGGAAATTACCTGAATGCCGTTTGAAGTTTCTACAGGACGAAAATCAGTGGCACAACCTCGCTCGCAGCTACCTCGCTTGCACTGCGTTCATCGACAGCCAGGTGGGTCGAGTGATACAGCAACTTGAAGACAGTGGATACCGAGACGATACTATTATCGTTTTATGGTCAGACCATGGATGGCACATTGGCGAAAAGGCGATTACAGGAAAGAACACCCTGTGGGCCGACGGAACACGCGTACCGTTAATATTTGCGGGACCGGGAATTACCCCTGGGCAAGTTTCCGCGCAACCTGCAGAATTATTGGACATCTACCCAACGCTTTCAGAACTCATTAATAGTAAGGTTGGCAAACAACTTGAAGGGCACAGCCTAGTTCCGCAATTAAAAGATATAACAGCAAAGCGGGAACACCCAGCAATCACCACGCACAATCATGACAACCATGCGATTAGGACCACCCGCTGGCGATATATTTCGTACGCTGATGGATCCGCGGAACTTTATGATACTCTCGTAGATCCACACGAATGGCATAACCTCGCGGGTAAGGCAATGTACCAAGGAGTTATCGCCGACTTACGGCAGTGGCTTCCCAAAACAAATATGAAACCAGTAAAAAATAGCTCTCATCGCATTTTGTTATATTCCGCTGGCAAGGTAAACTGGGAGGGCGCAGACATCCCTCAGGGCGCTCCCATTCCAGAACTTTAGATCCCACTTCGGCTCATGACATTTCGATACAATTCCGAACATTCTTCGCAATAGGACCTAACATGATAAACACACGTGTAAACCGTCGACAAGTTTTACAAGCTACAGCCGCGATTTCCGCAACGGCCGCTCTGCCGCTCGCTGCGGAAAATTCGCCAACCACCAGTCTGAAGGGCCGTCTTTACAAGACGCTCAAAATTGGGATGGTTGGTTTAAAAGGCGGAACGCTTACCGACAAATTCAAATTGGCGAAGGCGGCTGGGTTCGGCGCAATTGAAATAAGTTGTCCCGGCGCAAATGTAGCCGACACAAAAAAAGCGATCGCCGACAGCGGTTTGCCTGTCGACGGCAGTGTCGGTAATACCCATTGGCAGGTTCGTCACACTCATGAAGACGCGGCGGTTCGCGGCAAAGCATTGGAACACCTCAAACGTTCCTTGGTAGAGACAGAGGCGGTCGGTGGCAAAACTTGCCTCTTGGTAGTTGGCCACGGCAATGATGGACCCGAAGAAGAAATCTGGAAACGTAGTGTCGACAACATTTCCCTAGCATTGCCCCTTGCCGGAGAACTCGGCGTAGCAATCGTTGTCGAGAACGTTTGGAACCAATTTTGTTATAATCATGGTGGCGACCATAAGCAAACCGCTGACAAGTTTGTAAAATATATCGACGATTTTAACTCGCCACTTGTGGGTATGCAATTTGATATTGGTAACCATTGGAAATACGGAAGTATGGGCGATTGGATTCGGCAGTTGAATAAACGAATCATCAAGCTTGATGTGAAGGGTTTCTCTCGAGCAGAAAGCAAGTTCAAGAAAATTGGCGAGGGAGACTTGGACTTCGCGGATGTGAATGATGCACTCGCGGAGATCAATTTTCACGGTTGGTGTGCTGCAGAAGTGGGTGGCGGCGGTGCGGACCGACTGAAGGAAATCTCTGATAACATGGACCGTGTTTTCAACCTCGCTTGAACAACACCCAGAAGGACCAGTTTCACGCGTAATTTAATCAGCCAATAGCGGGCCTCTCGTGAATTCCACTTGTGGTCAGGGTGGGTGTTTCTCTGGCGAACTATCGTCGCAACCGCCGAGCGAATACCTACGACATAAATTGCGCGATTGCGCCCGTCTGATGCATTTTCTTTCGGGACATCTCCAAATCTTTATCGCCGTAGTGTTCAACCGGATTGCCGTACGCATTTAGCAGTGTGGTGTACCAGTTACTTAGCGTCTTATGTCCCTCCGTCGAATGGAATGGAAGTCGAATATATCGTCCGGCTATATCTATTTTCGAATTTTTACCGGTCATGATCACCATCGGCGCTTCCGTATCCGGTCCGTGATGACCCGCACCGGTTTCAGGCATATAGATAATCGTTGTATTGTCAAACATTGTGCCGGTACCCTCCGGAACAGATTTCAATCGCGTGACAATTTTGGCGATCTGCGCCATGTGGCTAGCTTTAACAATATCCCTGAGTTTTGAATCCTTGCTATGCCCTAACCGGTGAAGGTCGACTCGACTCGTGTTACCGGGCAATGTAGTGATCGGCGTTGAAAGTTCATCGATTGTGAAGGTTACGACGTTTGTCAGTCCAGATATCAGCGCGGCAACTAAAACATCGGAAAATGCATGCTGCTTATCCAAAAGGCTGGCGTTAGGTCCACCACCGGCGTGTATTTTATCCATCCGGGGAAGATTTTTAGAAATCGCATCTGAAAGTGTTGCCACCTTCTTATTTCTTTCCTGGATCGACTGGATGGAATCAACGTGATTACTGATCTTCATCCGTTCCTTGCCGTCTAGCCCATTGAGTCTCCCAGATTCCTGTTCATAGAGATAATCCAACAGGCTACTGTCGGAACCTACGGCCTGCGGATTAGTCACAGATTTGAAGAGTTCGTTGTAAGCGGTTTGGGGATCGGCGTAACAATAATTTCTTTGATGTTTCGCTGGCGCAGAATATCCGGGGACAATACCCGTCCTGAAATTACTGTAGTCGCCAGTTAAGGAAAGTTCCACGTGACTAAAGGGAGACGGGACTAGTTTAGCGAGTTCGAAATCCACCGTCGTTCTTTTAATGCCGCTAATAACATTCCGGCCCGCTTTATATGCGCCCATACAACCCGAAAACGAATAGTGTCCACCACCACTGACGGTCATTGATACGCCATGTAAAATTGTCAGGTTGTGCTTATGTTGCTCTAACTCTCGCAGCCAAATGGGAAGTTCATGATTGTTAAGATCCGTTTCAAACGCTTCTTTGTTATCGTCCTTATCTTTTTCTTGTGTTGAAAACGTCGGTAGCGAAAACAACGCTGGCACGTTTCCGTTAGATTTCCTTACAAAAATAAAGCGATGAGGATTCTCACTCGGTTGGGGAGACCCTAATAGATAATTAAACGAAGGCGATAATGCCAAACCCGCGCCCCACATGGGCGTTTCCAGAAATGTTCTTCTATCGATAGACATTTTCAGTTCCTTGTTGCTTTGCGGTAAATAAAGGAGTCGGAGGTCAATAGAGATACAATAACCGCATCAAAACTACCGTCACTATCAACGTAAGCCTGATCCGCATCGATCAAGGTTTTCGAATCGGATAGTAACTCGTTACGTCCCAAAAAGTAACGGAATGCGTGACGGATGATAGATTGTCGTACTCGTATGGATTTAGAAAGGCGCTCGGTCAGGTCTAAGGCATCGGAAATTTCCCCATCAAGTAATTCATCGCCCGTACCATCTAGAACACTCTTAGCATTCACCGGAATTGTTTTATAAACAGGCCTACCGTCAATGTGAAGTCCGCGTTCACGTGGAGTTTCTTGAATTAGATTATCCGGATGTTCGAGACGCTCTTGAGTACGGTATCGCCCAAAATCATCATAGATCTCGAATGCCATACCCAACGGGTTCATTTTTTTATGACAACTCCAGCAGTATGTTTCGGACGTCTTTTCATCAAGTCGCTGCCGCAGTGTCCTGTGATGATCCTCTGGAACGACCGCGTCGACCGTGATTGGTACATCCTGAATCGTACCTGCAAGGAGTTTTTCACGAACCCATTTCCCGCGGCGTACCGGATCCGTCTCGAGGTTCAGCGAGTGAGCAATAAGCCACGCCGGATGCGTGAGTATACCTTTTCGATGGTCAATTTTTGCCGGCTGGGTCGTGGGATAGTCCCAGTTTGCGAAGTCGATATTAAAAAATCTACCCACGTCTGGGCCCCGCATTTGTTGGCCCGTGCGGGTGGACGCATCACTTTTGTTCCAATAAGCCATTCCCGTCGCGTCATAAGGCGCGGCCGCTTTTTGTCCGTTTGCGAAACGAAACGAATAACTTGTCATTTGGCTCTTAAAGGTTCTTACCCAGTTTGTTCGTCGTTTGGCGTTCGTTTGAAAGTCAGCGAAGACCGTGCCCATCATCTTCATCTCGTTGATAAAGTCCCAGTGTTTATATAGCTCTTCCTCGGTGAATTCTTCCCAGTCAAAACGACGGAAGTAGTCGTATATCCTACGGATCCTGTCGGATGCGGCCTTCATCGATTCGTTGTTGCCAGAGTGGTAAACATAAAATGATTCCGTAGATAACAGATTTTCAAATACACGACGGTCTAGTTGAATAATATGATCTACGAGCATATCAGCCTCATCGACCAGGCGACCTTTAACACCATCATAGCTCGCTCCATTACTGAATCTTGCGTCGTCTTTGAAGATTGTCATGGCTTTGACATAACCAAAAAACTCTCTAAAAAACCGTAACTTCCTAATGGGCGTATTGGTAATACTCGAGTTAAAGCCAGCCTTCTGAACCGTTTCGTCGATAACGTAATACTGATCTCTCTTATTGAGCATGCGGATTATTTCGCGACGATAGTCTTCTCGAGTGCGAAGGTCACCACGTTCGACCGCAGCGACCAACTCATCATCAGGACTGCTATCCGTGAGCGCGTAAGCCAGCGCATAACTGGCATCGCGTGGCGACAACATTTGCCTTGCGTACTCATCTATTTTCCCATGTCCAAATTCATAGCGATAAACGAATTCGGAACTTAAAACCAGCGTTTCAATCAGTTTAGCGATTGCTTCTTGGTGACCTAAGGTTTTCATATAGACACTAGTCAACGCTAGGGTATCCTTTGCCTCCTGTTCCGTTGGTTTGCGTTCTAGTATTTTGGTATACATTTCATCCACCAGATCGCCGATGGGACCATCACCAACCTGTCCGACCGCAACCCGTTGCTTCTGAAACGATTCCTCCCACCCGACCATGCATTTATCAATTATCTGCTGGTAACGATCACCCTTTTTTCTATGCTTCAAAATGGACGCCGTGATAACATCCATTTCCGAATTCGACAACGGGCTGTAAACTGGATTTCGTATACTCCTATTGCTGACGTCCTCCGTAATTAGCGTCATGTCCCATTGCTTCATGAGGACCATCATGAGTGTTATTCGCGCCCTCAGACGCTTAGCATGAACTCCAAAAGTGAACCACTCCTTTTCGCATTTTTCAATAATCTGCTCAAATGTGACACCCTCGTCCGTGTAGGCGGCGATGCCGCGATAGACCGCTTGCAAATCTTCCCCATATCTTGTCCGCAATAGCTCTAAATTTGTCCTCTTTATCTCATTGCCATCCCCGTCCACAGCATAAACTGGAATTTCCTCAACTGTCATTCTGACAAACTCTGGCAACAGTTTTTCATCTCTATCTCGGTAAATGTCCCGTGTGATCTTTTGAATGTGAAGTTTTAAAAACTCGCCACGCAACCGAAGTGTTTCTAGCTGAGCCAATTCCAACTTCATGATCCGATACATAGCGGGATAGTGTGCCTTCATGGTTTCCTCGGTGGCCATATGTCCGGCGATTTTCCGCGCGTTTGAAATCATCGTCAGCAGGTGACCACCGGCTAACATAGTATTGTCGTAATAGCGCACGCCGATATTTGTGGGCAACAAAAAGGGATTCGTGATACTCTGACGGAGACTTCCACCACCAAATCGCGTACCGATGTTGACGCCGTTGTCACCGATAATCGACACCCGCCGCCCATCGATAGTTCTAGTGGGATCATAATCAAGCAAGCGATTAATCTTAGCGTTGAAAATAAATTCGCTCAGTAACCACCGCCGGTCCACAGTAAAACCCTTCTCGCCTATATATTCACCGGAGAACAACTTGTCGTGGTTGACATAATTTCCGTAGCCCGGTAACCGCAGCTTGTCCTCTAGCTTCGACGCGTTGTATCTATTAAGTTCGGCGGATACCCAATCAGCCAATTCCGACTTTTCCCCCGCCGCGGGGCGCTCCTCGTCCTTAGGCGGCATAGACTCGAAAAAAAGTTGGGCCTGAGCTTTGTTTAACAAATCCAAACGGTCTTCTTTTGCTAAATCTGCAAGGTTGTCCAATCGAATGTTGCCTTCCTGATTCGCGGCATTGTGACAAGTCACGCAGCGGTTTTTCAGGACAGTAGTGACGGCCGCCGGAATCACGAAAGACTCAACTGCAGCCGGTTCTTTTTCAGCAACAAGCCATTGAAACCCGTACGCAGTTGCTACAAGACAAACAACTAATGAAATCTTATTGTGAAATTTACTCATGTGTGCTTTCTGGGTTGGGCGTTTTTTCAATAATCCAAAGCTGAAAAATGCCCCGTAAAATTTATTGTAGCCGAACACCATCAATTTCCCGAGTCCGAATAGCCGTATTTCTATCCAAAACCACGTCAAAAAGCGATAAAAAGTGAACACCATTCAAAACGAGAATTGCTTCGCAATTAAATATGCCTCCAAGTATCCATGGTAGAGACTGCGGCAATGCTGCTTTCGGGTTGCAGAGATTGATGTTTTTGGCGCGTGGTTGCAAACTAATCCACCGGTATAAACTGAATGGCGTCCACGATGACATATTTACCATCAGTGCCATGGGT